>Ga0187872_10002328_pt1 | contig 16951 bp, 7 predicted proteins | sample June2016WEW_16_4_FD_132973 | JGI IMG/M metagenome (GOLD analysis project Ga0187872, IMG submission 132973) | Peatland microbial communities from SPRUCE experiment site at the Marcell Experimental Forest, Minnesota, USA - June2016WEW_16_40 | ecosystem: Environmental > Terrestrial > Soil >...
CCGCAAGATCCCCACTCCGCCGGCCCTCCCTGCAGCGGCGTGGATCAACCAGCCGAAGGAGGAGGCCGCCGACTCATCAAACCAGTGAACGATCCGTCTCACCAAGGTTGACAGGCGCCGCCACGACGGCTTTTGCCCACTGCGGCGATGTGGCCTGAGTAGAGAGCGATCATTCCGCCTCCACTCGCCCGAGAGCCGCTAGGAGTCCATCCGGGGCTCCGGGATGACTGCTTCGACTGGCCGCACGTAGTTCATATGTCCGGCGTGTCGGACATTGATGTTCCATTCGTTGACGTGTCGTTGCTGGCTAGTGGGGCCCCGTCGGGTCTACGGCCTATCTACCTGTAGTAATGCGTGTTACTACGGGGCGGATTTGGTGGCACGTCCCGGACGAAGAGACGGACGGAACCCACGTCGACGGACGGAGCAACACTGGATGCACGGATTCCAACACCTTGCCAAGGTGAGGGTCGCGGGTTCGAATCCCGTCGTCCGCTCCAGAGAAAGTCCAGGTCACGGCCGTGCGCGGGGCTGAAATCGGCCCCTCGTCGCTCATCCGGGGCGCCGTGCACCACATTTGCACCACATTTGCCGAACTTTTTCCGCCGATCACTGCTGGTGAGCCATTGTTTTCGCGGGTGAGGGTCACCCCCCTCGGCTTGGGTGAGTAGGGCTGTGGCCGGACCCTCGCGACGCGATCGCTAACTGAGGGAACGTGGAGGGAAGCTGCATGGGATCGCCCGCAAAGGAGAACCCCGCCATGTGCCCCGTCGCCGCCGAATTGGTTGAACCAGCGAACTTCGTACGCGCCATCCGCGACTCTGGATACAAAAGCACGGCCTTCGCGATCGCGGAGCTGGTGGATAACTCCATTCAAGCTGGAGCTTCAAACGTCGCGGTCGAGATCGGTCGCAGTGCGCATCCCGAATGGCCGCTCGAGGTCATTGTCGCGGACGATGGGGTCGGTATGGCTCCAGACACGCTCGCGAGTTCGCTCTCGTTCGGAGGTACGAACCGGTTTGACGATCGATCGTCGCTCGGACGGTACGGCATGGGTCTTCCAAACGGATCACTCAGCCAAGCCCGGCGAGTGACCGTCGTGACGTGGAACGACGGCCAAGCTTGGTCCGCACACCTTGACGTCGACGAAGTCATGTCCGGGAGCTGCCTCGGGATAGCACCCCCGGTCAAGGCAAAGCGGCCCGAAGCGATGTCTGCGTCGAAGAGCGGCTTCGCAGTCGTTCTCGCGCGATGCGATCGAATCGAGAACAAGAGAGTTGGGACTGTCGCAGCGAAGCTTCGTCGGGAACTCGGGACGATCTACCGGCAGTTCCTCGCCGAAGGTCTCAAGATCAGCGTGAACTCTGAACCGGTCGCTCTAGTTGATCCGTTGTTCTTGAACCCAGCTTCAAAGACATCCGGAGCCACTCAGTTCGGCGACGACCTTCGATACGAACTAGTCGGCCAGGATGGTCGGCTGGGTCAGATTCTCGTCCGATTCACCGAGTTGCCGGTGCTGCGGTGGCATGGTCTCTCGAACAGCGAGAAGCGATCGCTGGGACTTACGGGTGGTGCATCCGTTTCGATCCTTCGCGCAGGGCGAGAGATCGATCGTGGATGGCTGCTCATGGGTGAAAAGCGGCGCGAGAATTATGACGACTGGTGGCGTTGCGAGATCTCCTTTGAGCCGGTTCTCGACGAATGGTTTGGCATCACGAATTCGAAGCAGCAGATAAGTCCTACTGAGGAACTGGCGCGAATCATTGCTCCGGATCTTGAGGCGATTGCTCGAGCGCTCAATGCCCGAGTTCGAAAGTCGTTCGCGGTCGCGAAAACGACATTTCCGCTCTCGCTTGCTGAAACTCGGGCCAGCAGAGTGGATCACCTTCTGCCCCGGCTCGGTCGTGGATCCGAAGCTCCCTCGGACGCGATCGACTGTCCAGGCCCGTACAGTCTTCGCGCGGCCGAGATCGGTAGCACCGACCTCTACGAGATCGAATTCGCGCACGGCCAACTGGTCGTGACCGTGAATACGCGCCACCCGTTTTATCGAGACGCCTATGAGTCGCTCGCTTCGAGTGAATCAGAGCGCGACCAACAATTCGCATCTCAGATTGGCCTCTTGATACTTGCGGCAGCCCGAGCGGAGGTCGGCTCCTCATCGAGGCGGGACCGCGACTCGTCGGCGCGTTTCAGGCATGCTTGGAGCGACGTGCTTACGACCTTTCTCAGTGCCTGAAAATGACATCCGCCCAGTGGGTCTACCTGCCCCGTCCGCCGAGCCTCGGCAGGTCAGCACGTTCGACGTTCGCCCGCGTAGCGGCCGACTTGGCCGGCAAGCGAGCGCCTCGGTCAAAGATGCGGGCTGCCGCGGCCAACACTGGTGTGCGGGACGCAGCCACTGACCCGACGCTTCGGGCCGCTCTGAGCATCCTGCTAGATCTCGTCGCGCAGGGGTGGGATCTGCGCCTACTCGACGACGGCGGCGTTGCCGTTCGGATGCCGCGGGCAGTCGTCGACCCTGCTGTCGAGAAGGCGCGGGTGAGATATCAGGAACTGTTGAAGCGCGACGAGCAACTGTCCAAAGACCCAGTGCGACGCTTCATCGAGCGGATGGAGTTGCCCAAGGAATACAGAGGGAGCTTCGTTTCCATTCTGAACCTCATGAGGGACGGCGACGACCTCGCAGCCAAGCTGCGCGACCTTCGGGATCAGGCGCAAGTAGATCCGACAGTGATGCGCTCGGTGATCGATCCCTATGTGGTGGTCGTCGCGCCAGGGCTCCAGTGCCCAGAGACGGGTCTTCAACTGACGGACATCTGGCGGTACTTTCGGCATACCTGGTCCAACCAGTACACGACGACGCCGGGACGAACGCTGGCGTTGCTCGTTCGTGATCGGGCCGCCCCCTACCACCCGATCATTGGAATTGCCGCGCTGGCCAGTTCAATCGTTCAGCTCTCCGAACGCGACATCTGGATCGGCTGGCAATCACAGACGCTTATCGAGAGCTTGCGAGCTCGTCCCACGCTGCGAGTCGCACGATGGTTAGTTCGCAGACTGGACGAGTGCCTCGCCGAGATCTACGTAGATGACCTGATCGAGGACGGTCTCTACTCGCCCAGGCTGTGGAGTCGACCGACTGAGTCCGCGATCGAGCGCCTCGAGAAGGAGGCAGATTCGCGCCGTCGTGATCACTACCGCTTCGTTTTGTCAGGAGACCTCAAGAAGACACCCTCCACGGTGGAGGGATGGAAGCGGCGCGCCGAGTCCGACCTCTTTCGAAGCAAGCGATGTTTAGTACTCGCTGAACTCCTCAGGGCTCGCATGGCGCTCGATAATTACCTGTGGCCGAAGCCGACGAAGGGTGGACTCGAGTTGGCCCTCGCTGACAAACAGGCTCGGCAAGCGATCTCGCGAATCGTCAGGAAGGCGAAGAGCGATTCGGTGGGGACAGAGATCGCGGACCTTAGCGTGTGCGGCTCGATCCCTCCGTACAGCGATGTTCTTGGTGGAAAGCTTGTCTCCATGCTCGCGGTAAGCCCGACCGTGGTTGAGGCTTATCGGCTCAAGTACTCGAATCAGGCGAGTGAAATCGCATCGGCCGTGGCTGGCCGTCCGATCTCCCGTCGGTCGAGTCTTGCGTTCGTCGGCACCACATCCTTATACGGCTCAGGCTCGAGCCAATACAACCGCCTCCGGATGCCAGCGGATCTCCTCGGTGGCCATGAAGCTGATGCCATCCAGTATCGGCGGCTTGGGATCTCCCGAGCCTACGGAACCTCGCAGTTCTCGACCGCAACTGTCGCGGCCCTTGTAACTCTCGCTGAAACGTCGCGGATGGGTCAACGCGTAAACAGCATCTTTGGCGAAGGTGTGAATCCTAAGCTGCGCAAGGTCCGAGACGGCATCGACTTGCTCGGTTGGCCGTCGGAGGTCCTGCTGCAGCACGGGCGTCACCGGATCGTCTACGGCGTATCTCTCACGCGGAACCTGCTGGCCTATCTCCTTGGAATGGACGATCGCCCGAACTACCTTTACGACCTTGCGAGCAATGGAGACGTCGAAACGATCACAGATTGGTGGTTTCGCCGGTGGGCAAGTAGGCGCATCCAGTCAGACGAGGTCTTGGAGCGGGTGGCTCGCCATCGGTCGAAGAGACCCACTACACACGGGGCGAAAGTCAGACTCCCCATCATCGAAGATGGTGGAGACTAGCTTCTGAGGGTGTAAATCTCCGAGGCCTCTCCCACGGTCACCGTCACCGTTTGCTCCTCGGGGTCGCGGTGGCAACGGCCATTGAGCAAGCGAACCTTGGCGCCCGGTTCAAGACCGAGTTGTTGATCCGGAGCAAAGACCAGAATCTGCTCGGCGTCGTGTTCGGAGATCTGCCCGGTTGAGCGGCACAGCCAGCTGCGCGGCCCGTTGCGCTCACTGACGATCAACTCGAAATCGCCGAAGCCGTCGACGGGCGCGATGGGCGTGGGAGGCGTGGCTTCAGCGAGGAAGCTCCAGTAGCTTTCGCAAAGATGTCGAAGGGGGCAGAGTGGGCAGGTCTCGAGGTGAGGTGTCGCACGAGGAGGCCGTTGCGCTAGCTCCCCTCGTGCAGCGACCGTTCGAGTCTCGACGTTTGCCCGAATTTCTTCAAGCCCTGCTTCGTCCGGCGCTTCGACGTGTACGTCACGGTCTGGATACGCCACTACGAGTTCAGTAGCAAGGCGACCATTTGGATTCCGCGTTTCATCGAGTGACCAGAGGAGCGCGTAGACGCGAACCTGCTCACGGTGAGTCTCGTGCTTGGCACCCGTCTTGTAATCCACAATCTGACAAACGTCATCCTCGAGCGTCAGAAGATCGGCGCGTCCAACCCATCCAATTTCGTTTGCTCGAAGCAAGACTTCGGCATGAGACCCGTTGCCCAGCGGTCGGGAATTGACCTTCGTCGCCGCATCCGAAGACGGCTCCGCCCTACGCGACACCAGCCGAGTTCGAGCGAGCATCGCCTGTGCACGTCGGCGTAGCTCTGGAGTCCGGGCGCCCAAACTCTGAACGAATCCGGCAGCTCGACGCGCGGCGCGCGGATTGCTTTCAAGGGCTGAGCCGACCACCGTGATCGTGGACGCGATGATCGCACTGAATCCGCCGAGAGTTCGAAGGACGTCGACCGCTTCCGGCGACGATGAATCGTCACACCCGCGTTCCACCAGGGCTGCGATGACGGTCTTGAGCGTCGAATGGAGGACCTGGCCCAACAGCGCCGGCAGGCTCGGCAGATCTGGATACCCGTGCCCATTCCAGATGTCTGGGAACAGCGCGCGACGCAGCATCCACTGGTTCGGGCACTGCTCGATCTCACGGAGCATGGAGTAACTGAAGACGTCCGGTGGCTCCGGCCAGTAGCCGTCACTGCCGATGATCCGACTCTGGAATCTGCCGTCGGCAAGTGTCATCCGAGCAGCAACCTCACCTGTCTCGTCGCCTCCGGCAGGTTGCGGGCGACGACTATCTCGTCAAGCAGGATCACGGGAATCGATCCCCCGAACTCCTTCGCATCGCGCAACAAGGGATCAGGCACATGATCGGGAGTAAGCGGGCCGTGGACGCCGATGATGTACCGGGCTGACTCAGTCTCAGCAAGCACCGGGGCTTCGATGGTGCCGATACCTGGGAGATCGACGTCTCTGCGCTGACTGAATCGGACGCCGTCAATCCCGGACCGAGATAGGTCTACGAATATCCGCTCGCACGCGATGTCGAGCCGGCGCTGATCAAGGGCCGGCTCCTCACCGAGTAGCACGTAGCGCAGAAGGCTGGCGCCAAGATGCCGATCGAGATGGTCGTGTTCGAACCTGTTACGGAAGCTGCGCAAACACCGATAGCAAGAGCGGTCGCAATTAGCCGGACAAGACTCAAGGGTCCGTAGTGCTCTCTCGAAGACTTGATGCAAACGATCGCCGACGCGTCGTGCAAACCCAGCACCGCCCGAGAGGGTGTCGTACACGTAGATCTCGGACTCAAGTCCTTCGCGACCGAGTTCAGTGAGGGCGGGTCGATACTCGGCCTGAAGCTCTCCAGCTTCGATACCGAGTATCGCCGTTGCCGCAATTGTGATTGCCTCAGCGACAGTCCGCAGCGCAACGTTTGTGGCTAGAAGACCTGGTCGAAGTGAGATCGGGGGCGCAACTTGCAGCGAGATGAGCAGGACATCGGAGATGAAATCGGTGCCCAAGACAAGAGCGCGTGTCGCTCGGTCGCCGGGACAATGCGGGTCGCGCAAGTCGGGATAGGGCTTCGGATGTGGCTGATTGGTTTGATGGTGTGATGCGGCGGTTGGTTCGATGAGTCCGCATTTCACGCAATAGCTGTAGCCCTCGCTACGCGGCCCAGTATTCGAGACCAGAAGGTAGCTGCGCTCGTAGTAGGAGCGGATGCGCTCGTTGATCGCCACCCAGCTCGATTGATCCGCAGGCTCGCCGGCCACCAACTTTGCGCGCGTTGCATAGCTACGAGCTGGCTGATCGTCGGGTGACGTTTCCTCGTCAACTGAATATGGATGCGCGAAGCCCGGAGGACGAAGCCAGTTGAGGGCGGGACCAAACTTGCCCACGCTTCCGCAAGCCGGGCAATCCCGCGTTTCACCGCGCTCCGCCTCCTCGTGCGACTCGGTTTTGGCGTGGTGGCAGACGTCGCACTCGAAGTACAGGCGGCGACTGTCCCAGGCTCGGTGAAGGTCGCCGACCATAGGCGAGTACAAAGCCCCGGAGGTCCACTCCTTCCCATCGATCCAGACCTTCTTGCCCGGTGCGTACTGGCTAAGTGCTGCGGGAAGTCCTTGGGACGGCGCGTAGCGAAATACAGGGCGGAACCTCGTCGAGCGATCGATGTCAAAGACGTGGAAGCCGACGACATCGGTCGGAAACGCATACCTCGGGAGAACGCCGCGGTAGAGCAGCCGGTCGAGCAGCCGGGTTGTCGACCGTGACGGATTGCTTCGCTCCTCGTCAACCTCCGGGGCCACTTCAATGCCTTCGTCAAGGTCGTCTGGATCTACCGCGACCTCGCCTTCCGCCTCATTGTCACTCGCGTCGGCGATCGCGAATTTGATGTCGCGGAGTGTCCACGAGACGAACTCTGTCAGCAATCTCTCCCGCTCGGCTCCGAAGAGTTCGTTGGGAAGCCAGTCGTCGATCTCCGCTCGCAGCTGTTCCTCACCATCCGATAGCCATGCCTCGAAATCACCTCGGTTAAGAGGGGCTTGCCGAGTCTTGAAGTCTTCGACCGTTCCGAGCACTTCGAACAGTTGCGGTTGCGGATCCTCCGGATCGAACGCGGGGAGCCGCACCTGGTGGTATCGCTGCAACAGAAAAGCGGTGACGTGTCGGCGAGCGATCTCGACATTGTCGAGCGAGAGGATAGGGTCGTCGACTAGTCCCCGCACCATTTGGTCAGGTTCTTGGAAGTAGTGCTCGTCGTGGCTGTCGGCGCTTCCGAAGGCGGTGACGGTCGCGACGGCGTTCCCACGTCTTCCCGCCCGACCAGAACGTTGTTGGTAGTTGGCTCGCGTGGGCGGCATGTTGCGAAGGGCGACGCCGGACAGCGACCCGATGTCGATACCAACCTCCATTGTCGTTGTGCACGACAAGACGTCGATCGCCGTCCGTTCAAGCCCCATCGGATCCGGTCCCAGGTCGACGTCTTGAAAGAGAAGCTCGTGTTCCTCAGCGGTCGAGAACACTTCGTCGGCCTGAGCGGCATTGAGCTGAGCAGTGTGTTCGGCGGCGACGAGTGCGACGGGCTCTCGCGGCGGTTGCTCTAGCGCGCGGAGCGCGCTGTTTCGGTAGTAACCCTTGCGGGCCTTGAAGACTCGATCGTTGTCGGGATCGATGATCTCGACTAGGTCGCGACGACAACTCACGCACCGGGACGAGCCAGGAAATGGGCGCTGCGTCGTTCGGCACGCTTGGCAGTAGGCCCATCCCGGTTCTCGGTCGAGCGTCAGACTGACTGCGCGAACTCGATACTTCCCAGACATTTGCTCGCAGAACGTCTTGAGCAGGATCGGAAGCCACGTCCTCTCGAAGTCACGATTCACCGAAGGGGAGCCGATCCATCGGGCGAGTGGTTGGAACTTGCCGGTGTGAGGCCGAACTCCGTCCCGCTGCTGCCACCAGGTAGTGGGTGTGTTGGAGAACCAGATCCCGTACGAAGTCCACTCGTTCAGCCAGAGCCGTACTAGTGCAAGTCGTTGCTCGTCCGTGACTGCAATTTCTCCCAGCGTCGGCAGACGCTCAAGCAGCGACGGCCGCTGCGTCGGTCGCTCGCCGAGGGAAGCCAGCGCAAGCGACTGCAGACCGAAGTAGGAATTGCTGATGGTGTAAGCGAGGTTCTTCAGGAGCGACTGTGGCGGGACGCTCGTTCGCACCGACATGAAGAGGTCCAGCATCGTGTCGGGGTCATCGAGCTGACCACGTCGAATCACCGCGTCCACGTCGCGTTGCGCCTGCATCGACTCGCCGGCGCGAAGCTGGGGCCGAAGCCTCACATGCAACGTGCGTGCCCCGATCAGCACGGCGAGGTAGAGGTCATCCAACGTTAGCCGATTGCTTAGCCCTGGGACGCCGTCAAGTGTGTTCATGCCCGCCAGTAGGAGCGGTCTGAGGACGTCTCGCATCGAGTACATCTGGAGATTGGGCGCGAGTCGGGCAGCTACCTGGCGAGAGTCCGAGAAAGCCAGCACCTTCCTGCCGCGGAGCGGAGCGAAGTCTGAGCGCGCTTGTTGGCCAGGCGACTGCACGGCGACCTGCCGTGTGACTAGTGCCTGAAAGGGCTCGTCGCCCTTGGTCTGGTGATCCTGGACGTAGGACCGATTGAATCCGGCGCGCTTGCCGCAGACACCGCACGGCTTGAATTCGCCGCTTCGGATCTCGGGCGGCTCTTCGTCGTCACCCGGGGGCTCTGTCGTGCCCCGGTCGCGAATGAGAAATACCTGCCGAAAACGACCTTCGAGGCGGTCCGGATTCAGCCGCCCCGTGACCAGGTCGAGGTCCGCGGGCTCGACCGTATCGCGCATCGGGTTTTCCAAACAGAGGTCGATCGGCTGGAGTTCGCCCACGACGCCTGCTGAGGCGAGGAAGCGCTCGCCAGGGTCCGACCATAGGTAGTCAGGCTGTACGACGTCGTCGGTGTAAGCGCGTAGATACGCGGAGCCGCAATTCCGGCAGGTGAAAAGCTCGAAGACGCGAGCGCCGCACTCGCATACTTCCTGTGGCTGACCGAAGAGCTTTCCGACCGGACCAGTCCCGGAAGGATCATTCGCTGGACAATCCGGATCGACACATGCCCACAATCCCGGGAGGCCACGGAAAAAGGAGTGGATCCGACACGGCAAGAGACCGGGTTCGTCGGGGCTTCGATGGGCCATGCTCCCTAGGGTGATCAGAGCGCTGACGGCTCGATTCGCGAGATTGGGATCGCTGACGTCGAATATCTTTGGTCCGAGGTCCACAAGCCGTTCCGCGCGCTGCATCGTCAGGTTCACGAGCTTGTTCATCGGAGGGAACGCCTCGAGTGCGTCATACAACGTGCGCCCGACACTGTTCGCGACCAGAGCCCCGAGATGACCGAGCAGGGGCTCGAGGACTGGGATTCTCTCCCCGTCGCTCTCGGCCGCGAGAAGCTGATCGACGCGCAGATTCGCCAGCACATTCGCGTCCTCGACGGTTCCAAATCCTTCTGGTTCGCGATGGGCAAGGTGACCCGGTATTGCCTGGAAGCCAGATTCGGCTTTGCCAGTCAGCTGTGCGCCGAAGGACCGTGCAGCATTCGGATCGGTGAAGCTCGCGCTGGTGCAGATCACCTGGAGTCGGTCCTCCGGGATCCCGAGGCGCGCTCTGAGACGTCGAAGGAGCAGTCCAACCTCGGCCCCGCCCGCTCCGCGGTAGAGATGAGCTTCATCGACGACCAGGAGAAGGCGTTCGTCGGGGAACTCGGCGAGCCACTCGCGCGTTGCGTCAAAGACCGGACGCTCGAGGGGCCGCATGAGCATGTACTCGAGCATCGAGTAGTTCGTGACGATCACGTCAGGAGGTGCCGCGAGGACCTCATGGCGAGTAAGTAGCTCGGGGTCGTTCGGAAGGGTGACCGCTCGCACGTACTCACCGTTGCGTTGCCATCGGCTGTTCGGCTCGCCGTACCAGGCGATCAAGTCGGGCTTCGCTGGCCACTTCCCTCGCGACTGAAGCTTCTCGATGAGATCGCGAGAGCGTGTCTGCTCTGCCTCAGAGCCGCTTGATGCCTTTCGAAGCAAGTCTGCGTAGAACTGGCCGATCGGTCGCAGTCGGTCTTGGTCCTTCTTTGCCGTTCGAACTCCTGGGTAAAGGGTCCGACTCGTGTACCGCGCGAAGCGGGCTGGTCGTCCGGCCCAGGCCTGGAACATCGAGACGACTGCGGGGTCGCCGAGCATGAGGCGCAAGCGACCCAGCTGGTCGTTCACGAGCGCGTTCATCGGATACAGCACGATTGCGCGAAGCGAGGACCGTGCAAATGATGCTGGGCTCTCGGCAGCCTCGACTGCGAGCTTGCCGAGAATTGGCATCAGGAAGGACTCGGTCTTCCCCGATCCGGTGCCTGTCGTCACGACAAGGCTTCGACCTTCGCTCAACGTCGCGGTCAAGGCGCGAGCCTGGTGTTCGTAGGGCGGGTCATAAAGCAACTGTCGGTTGCCGGAGTCCGGATGAGCCATGGCGGTCAGCAATTGCAATGCCGGCTTTGGCAGACCTAGCTCCGAGAAGGCCTGGCCCTGGAGGTACCTTGGTGTCGATTCGATGTAGGGAACTTGGTAGATGACGCCAGGCTCGAGGAGAAGCTGACGCCGCTGATCTACGAGGCGTTCGTTACTGATGTGATAAGTCGCCTCGATGTAGTCGGTAAGAGCGGCTCGAATGTCGTCGACCGTCTCGCCGATCGTCTCCGGCCTGACTTCTAACGCATCAGTCATTGGAGGCCTCTTCTAGCCAGAGCATGTGACGAAGGAATTCAGCTTCACCGGGTGTCTCGGCAGCGGTGAGCACGTACGAGACCAAGGCACCGCGATTAGAGACCGGGAGCCCCCTGCCGTCCCACCGACGCTGAAGCCAACTCGGTGGTGGTGAGAAAAGGGACAGAACATTCTGGCCAGTGGCGTTATGTTCGATTCGGAAGCATTGGGGATGACCGGCACAAGCATCGACAGCAGCCTGAATTCGCCACGCTTCATCGCATCCCCTCGTTGACTCCGGGTGAGTCGGGAGGTCGACGACGCGTGTGGTAACGCCCTTGGCGACCTGGACGTAGCTCCAGAGGTCGGACCCGTACGCCTGTTCCCGTCGAGCGACGTATGTCCCCGAGTCGCTTGTTTTCGCGGGTCGCCATCGGCCTCGGTAGTAGCCCACCGGTGTGGAAGAGTCGAGGAGCTGGAGCCCCGTCGCGTCTCCAGATGGCGAGGAAGCCAGGAGCAGGCGATTCATCTCAGCGACGACTGATTCGGGGGATGTCTCGGCTGGCGCGCGTAGCCACCGAGCTTGATTGATTTCTTGCAAGCCCGACGCCTTGAGCGCCGCCACAACTGCCTCCGGGTCTTCGCCCGAGATGGTGCGCGTGTGGCGCTCGTAGCGGATCGAGGGAAGGAGCGCGTCGTCGACAAGAGGCCCTCCTTCGGGTCGAATGCCCAGGAGCACGAAGGTTCCTGTAACTGTCTGAACGAAGGTGGGCGGGGCGAGATAGAGAAGGCGGACGCCTCCGGTCTGGTCGGCGGGCGGTGTCAGTTCGACCAAGTCGCCGTAAGCGACCATTGCTCGCAGGAGTTCCGAGAGTTCGCTCCTCAGGTCATCGCGTGTCCCGAGACCGTCCAGCACCGCGACTGTCGCGTCGAGTAACGCTCGAGTCCCGATCGGACAGCGAAGCGACGCAGTTCGGCGCAGCGCGGCCGCGAGCGACTCCGGCGCATCCAGGTCAAGTGTGTCAGCATCGAGGCCGAGCGATTCGACCGACGCTTGAACCACCGCGTCCCGCGACAGTTGCTCTATTCCCACGGCCATCCTCCGTAGGGAATGGTGGGTTCGAGGTTCTGGCCGGTTCGTGCGAGGAAAAGGACCGCGTAGCGCGCGGCTCGGAGGACGACGGGCGCATCGATAAGAAGTTGGATTGCGTGCATCGCGTCCTCTCCGGCCCATTGCAGCACCGTCGCGGGAGCACTGGCGACGCGGAGTGCGAACTCGGCGAACCAAGTCTGATCAAGCAGGCCACTGCCAGCGAGCACACCTCCCGTCGAGAGTCTCGCGCCGGGTGTGCCGTAGATGACGAGTTGACCACGCCCCTCTCGGCGGAGACGAATGCCCTGTGCCGGTCGCCCGATACCGCGAAGCGACTCAATCGCCAAGAGAGCGGCGAATGCGGCGGCGCGCTCTGCGATCGACATTCCTACCAGTTCGTGGCAGAGGTCCGAGAGTGCAGCACAGAGGCGACGGGAGTCCCGGCTCGACGTCGCGACAAGGTCGAACGACGGAAGCGGCGCGCCGCGCTCGAGGGAGTATTCGGCTTCGCGCCATTTCTGCCCGCCCACCACTGCTGCAATCGAAATCAAGAGGGCGCGAACAACGTCATTGCGCGTCTTTTCGACGATCGGATCTCCACGCGTCTCGGCACTCATCCAAAGTCTTGCCTGCTCGCACCAGTGCACGAGGCTCTCGGGTGACTTCGGCCGATGAGTGATCCTCGGAAGTCGCTGTCCAAGTCTCTGGAAGTCTTCGAACGTTCGAATGTTGGCTGGGAGGATCGTCGCCGCCACCTCATCGGTGTTGCGCGCTACGAAGAGGCCACCGACGCCGTTCGTATAGATGCTTTCTGGCGAGAGCGCCACATTCGTTGACGTGTCGGGGTCGTCGAACGAGAAGAATTCGACCACGGTCGCGTCGTTGCCGGTGTTGTCGTGCAGGCGGAGAAATGTTTGATCGTGCTTGCGTCCCATGCCCCAACGGAGCGGCACGAAACTTCGATCGAACCGCATTTCAGCCATACCGATCTCGGGATCGCTCACTTGGATTAGGCAACTCGAAGCCAGGTCGTACTTGCTCTGGACGTCAGGAAGTTGCCGGAACGAACTGCTGAACGTCGACTGCCACGCATCGTTCTCGATCGGCAGGCGTCGGACACTTACTCGCTTCGAGACCAGCGCCTCCCGCCGGTGACCTTCCAGAGTGGCAGTCACCGCGACTGGAACCTCGCGCGGACCGAGCACGTCAAGGGCGGCTCGACCTTCCCAAAGGTCTTCGAGCGTCGGCGCGGCCGGTGCCGACAAGAGCATGAGGGCTTCTCGGTAGGACCCAGACGACGTTCGGACACGCGGCTCTCGGATCGAGAATCGAAGCTGACCAGACACCGGCCTCGAATCCCTGCCTGGCGGGATAAGGGCAACCTGCAGCTCATGTTCGCCGAGCGAGAGATTGGTGAGACGTGCGTATAGGGGCTCCTTGTCTGGCGGCGGCCATGGAAGCTGCGTCGGGTCTGATTCGTCGACGATGAGGAGGCATCGGACTGCTTCCCTCGTGGAGTCGATTGCGATGATCGGGTCTTCTCCGACGAGCCACTCGGCTGTTCCGGCACCATCCCACTCAACTGGTTCGATGCCCGTCGGACGAAGCGAGAGTTCGCTGATTACTCCGAGCCCCAAGTGCGCCGCAGACTCGAGATCATCGGGCTGCAAGCGGCCTGGGATATCGAGTTCGAAACCAAGGACTCCGCCACAGGCGATCGACACTTCTCGAGCCCAGAGGGGGAGGTCGGGAGGGTGCTCGCGCATGACGAGCACGTAGTGTTGGTCAGCACGGATTTGTCGTCCTCGGACTTGAGTCGCCACTGGGTCATCGGTGAGGCGGAACAAGCAGTGAGTGTCAAAGGGAGATCGGCACTCGTCAGCAAGGATCGTGTTGAACTTCTCATCCGTGCCTTCGAGTTGGATAGGAGTCGTTTCCGGCTCCGGCCACGTCTCGATTGGCACGGTCAAGCCGAGGTAGAGGAGCTTGCCGCGCGCCAGCGGCGGCCGGCTCGGCGCGCCGGCGATGCGTGGCCGCGAAAGCGCGACCGCTTCTTGTAGGTCGGAGTACCGATCAAAGAGGGGCGAGAGATCTGGCGGCTCGAATTGAATTGCCCAGCCCTCAGGTGTGCGAACGAGCACGAGCGTCGGCAACTCCACGCGCGCAGCAGTGACCGAACGGCGGCCTCCACCGAGTCCGACTGACCGCGAAGTTGGAGAGGAAGTCGTCAACCCACGAAGTTGCAGACGGAGCGCTGTATCGCGCGCTGCCTTTAGCCAACGTCGAGACTCCTCTTCGGCTGACAGGTCTACGACAATGCGGTCGAGGGTTTTCCGTTCGAGCAGTGGCGACTCGCTCTCGTCGCCGAGAAGCAACGACGCCGCGACGAGTCCAAGCAGGCTCGTGTTCTGTGCGAACACGCGAAATCGCGCCGAGGTCGTGGCAGCGTGCCCGGCTAGGCGTAGGCCGAGCTCATCGGGGTTAGTGATGAGATCCGGACTGAGGCGGTGCCGGTGGTCAGCGAGTAGTCGCGCTAGGTGGCGCTGCAGGTCTGTCGGGAGGATGGCATTTGTGATCGGCCAGCTGATGATCGAGAACTGACGTCCCCAGGCTCCGGTGGGACGAGCGCCGCCATACTTGTCGGCGAACTCGGTGAAAACGCGTCGGATCCAGTACCGATCACCGTGCTGAAGCCATCCCGGCGTCGACGCTTCGAAAGATGGCCAGTACTCGTCCTCGTACCGGTAACCAACCTCCGCTGCATAGACGATGTAGGGGAGGGGGGATCGCCCTGACGGCGGACCGGATTGAATCGCCTCGCGAACCCGCCCTTTCAGGAACTCGAGGAACTCGTCGTCGAGGTTGTGCTCAAGAGCAAAGAGCGGTGCCCCGGCGCTGACGACGTCACGGCGCGCCCGGAGGGCGGCAAAGTGTGAGCGGAGTTCACGATCGAGTTCCTCGAGGTCGTCCACCGTCTCCACGTGCTCCCAACTCGGGGCAGGGGCGTCGTCGTTTCCTTAGAGTGCTGGCCTGCCGCCGCAATGCACAGTCTGCTCCGCCGGTGTATCACCTGCTTCGAGAATCAGTTCGACCCCTGTCGGGGACGCGGCGTGGCGGATGGAGACGCAAGCTGAGGTTGGTCTAGCGCAGCTGGACGACGGTGCCGCTATTCCGGATCGCACCGGCAAACACCGTCCTGTGAGCCCCAGATGGCGACCGCTAGGTTTCGTCCGGATCGGTGCGATGGCGACGTTGGACGGTCTACCCGGGTGCTGAGGAAAGCCTGGGCGCAGCGGCAAAGAGCACTCCGGGCGGCGGTGAGGACATGGGGTCCCAATCGGGGCCGAGGGGTCGGAGAGGGCTTGCTCCGAAGGCGCCTGGGTCGAAGGTCAGGGTCGGCCCCTCCATCCAGACCGTGTCGCGGGTTGCGACCGGGGGCAGGGCGTCGAAATTGATTAACGCCCCGGATCTCGGCCACAGGCGCACCGCCCGCCCCTCAACCTCCAGCGGATGTGCGATCTCCCAGCCGGGGTGGTACGCGAGGGTCACATCCAAGAATCGGACGCCGCAGCGAAAGACCTGGAATGCGACCGTGCGTCCGTCCACGACCACCGTGGGAAGGGGGATACGTCGCGAGGGCAACTTCTCAACTGACTCTCGATCCTCGCGCGCCACCCAAACCGAGAATCCGGATGGCACCGGGCCGTCGTTCACAGTCCAGCCGTAGATATCGTCGGGGACCATGGCCAAGTCCCATCTTTCGGGAGTTAGTTCCGGGACCGAACTTCGAGCGGCAGGATGGGCGAGCAAGAGCCAGGTCTTGAGCAGCCAGAGACCAAGCGTGCCGGCCTCTTTGGCGTTCAGCGTCAGGTGACCGTCGGTGACGATGAGCCGCCGGACGATGGGCCGGGCAAACCGCTCGAAGCGCTGGTCGAGGATGCCGTTGCACTCGGAGCAACAAGGAAGCTTGACCCGTTCCGCGGAGGTCTGCGTACGGACGGTGACGTCGTCACGCTTCGTATCCGCGCGGCCGTTCACGTAGCGCGTATACGGGCCCTCGCTCTCGGGGAACAACTCGAGGAACCACACGGGCCAAACGTGCTCGCCTGTGGTGGACGACGGGCGTATGTGGCACAGCGCACATACCTGGCCGTAGAACTGTTTGGTCATGGCTCAAGTTTGCCGCCCTAGGTCCGCCCTCTCGGCCGGCTTGAGAGCCAAGAGCCTTGGAGGCGACGCCAAGTTCGTTGGTAGATGGGGTTTCCCTGCCCCGGTTCGTTGTGCTCGTAACTCGCCGGTCGGAGGATCACCCTGCGCCCCCGCCACTAGATAATTCGGATTTCCGCGCCCTCGTGCGCATGCCCACTCCGCTGACCTGCGGGTTTGTATTCGCTAGTCGCGGTTATCCACAGGTTTATCGGGTGAATTTCTCGGTGGGTTATCAAAACTGCGTTATGCACGCTACGCAGGGGTGGCGCACCGCCACCCCTGCAACACGCTGCGGGTTTCGGTAATTCGTCCCGGCTGAGTCCGAGGTGCCCCAGGCTGCCGTACCGCAGCCCTACGCAGCTGCCTGATCAATTGCTGGAGTACCGGCGGGGTACTGCCGGCCCCGCTGTCGACCATTCCTAGCGTCGGACTCAAGCTATTTGAGGAAGTTGGGCGGCAACTCGAATTGCGGTTGTGACAACGGGCAACAGGGAATCTCTGAGTCGAAGATGAGCGGGTGCCCGAACCCTGCACCAGGCCTTTACCCTGCACGCTCTGTAGGGCGCTCCACAGATCTCCAACCGACCCAGGGAAGGAAGCTCTGGTCAGGACACGTTCGTCGTGTGATCAACGACGGACGTAAACGACGATCGGTCAGATCGCGCCGACGACGC
>Ga0187872_10002329_pt1 | contig 16947 bp, 19 predicted proteins | sample June2016WEW_16_4_FD_132973 | JGI IMG/M metagenome (GOLD analysis project Ga0187872, IMG submission 132973) | Peatland microbial communities from SPRUCE experiment site at the Marcell Experimental Forest, Minnesota, USA - June2016WEW_16_40 | ecosystem: Environmental > Terrestrial > Soil >...
CTCCGACTACGACAAGGAAAAGCTGCGTGAGCGGCTGGCGAAGTTGACGGGCGGAGTTGCCGTCATTCGTGTTGGCGCGCCGTCGGAATCCGAGGCCAAGAAGCTGAAGGAAGCTTTCGAGGACGCCATCAGCGCCACGAAAGCGGCCATCGCCGAAGGAGTGTTGCCAGGGGCCGGATTGGCTTTACTGCGCGCAATCGATGCCGTAGATGCTGAGGAAGCCAAAGCGGAGGAGGACGAAAAGACAGGTTTGCGGATTCTCAAGCGAGCGCTCGAAGCACCAACGCGTCAAATCGCCGAAAACTCGGCGCTGGATGGCGGCGTGGTGGTGGATCGCATGCGATCTGGCAAGCAAAACTACGGCCTGGACGCTTCCACTTGCAAGTACGTGGACTTGATTGAAGTGGGCATCATCGACGCGACCAAAGTGGTCCGCGTGGCGCTCGAAAATGCAGTATCGGTTGCCAGCACGTTGCTGTTGACCGAAGCGACGCTCACCGAAGAACGCGAAAAGAAGCCGGAGCGAACGCCGACGCCAGAATACGCTGAATAGCTGGCTCTCGCTTCACATTGGCACACGGAGGCGCTGCGAGAGGTTCCGGAGGTAGGTGCGCCCTCGACGTGCTCCTTCTAGAATCTTTTCTCGGTCACCCGTCCCCGCGATCTCCAGGATGAACGTACCGTTGAAATGCAGATCCTTGAGGAGCGCCTGGCAATGCCGTCCATCCAATTGATTGTTCCCTCTCAAGGTGATCGTCACAGTGGCGGTGGTTGTCGCTGGCGTGTATCATCCAAAGATGCCCTGAAAGCTTGTGAACCACGGAAAGCAGATCTTCTCCGAGGTGCGCGTGCCCTGTGTCCAGACAAATGCCAACCTTAAACGTGTCCAGGGCGCCTAAAATCCACAAAAGATCTCGAATCCGACCAGCGAAAAGGTGCGGGAGCATGTTCTCTAACACCAGACCGATGCCCAGGTGACGGCAATGAGCATACGTCTGGTTTAAAACGTCGACCGCATGCTGAAGGCGCGCGGTGACGACGGCTTTCTCCACCAGTTCTCCGAGGTAGGCTTCGGCATCGTGCTTGACCTTCTGAAGAAGAAAGGCCGACAGCTGTTCCGGCGAGAAATTGTGGTTGCACTGTCTCCCGCCGGCCCATGCGGCGCTTAGCGCTTAAGAGCTGTGACCGTCCCTTCAGGATTCGCAGCCGCCTTGCCACCCAAGGAGATGCCCTCGGCGCTCGGGATGAGCACCGGCCGTCCGCCGCGGAGTACCGCCGCAGCCGAATTGGATGTACCGAGATCGATACCGATGATAGCCATATCTTAGAGTCTGCATCTAGGGTCCAACGGCCAGACGGGTCCGGCGACGAGATGTGCTAGGGCAGATGGAATGTGAGCTGCACTGCTCCCTGGTAAATGCCTTCCGGATCGAACGAAAGGAAGCCTTGTTCATGGGACTGCCAAAACTTTTCAGCCGAGAAGTCTTCATCCGCCTTGAGGGCGGCGAGACGTTTGCAACAACTATGAAGTATGGATGCTTCTATACGAAAACAGAGGAATTTAAGGTGGATTGGGGAGCTTCAGCGCTGACATTCCAGGAGCGCGCAACGCCCACCGCAACGTATCTTGTCCCACCGGCGACCATGCCTCCAAGAAACGAGGTGAGTGAGGCCGCGCTGCGTGTAATTACACATCCATATCGAGCAATTGTGGATCGTCAGAGGGCAGACACTTAGCAAGGAGAACGAGATATGATCTCTCCATTACGGATTGAATTTCATAACACTCCCCCTCTAGAACCTGTTGAATCGCGTATTCGGCAGGAATTGGCGGAGTTCGAAAAGTTCTACAACCGGCTGGCAAGCTGCCGTATAGACGTGGAGGCTCCCGAACACGAACGCCGTGGCAGCGTGTGCAAGGTCCGAATGGACTTAGGCCTCCCTGCGGAAGATGCAAAGGCGTGGGCAGAGCTGCAAGGCCTCAATGCCGGACAAGGCGCGGAGCACATGCTGGTGAATGCTCAACGCAAAGATGCCGCTATGGCGGTACATGCAGCTTTCAATATCGCGCGCCGCCGTCTCAAGGATTTGGTGACTGTCCCTTCGAAGCACTCGTGATCGGGTAAATCCTCCCTAATGTCACTCACAGCTATGGGAGTCGCTATCACGCGCATAGCTGCATGGAATCTCAACTGCTCACACAAGGCGGGACTGTTCCGCCTCGGCGTTCTGAAGCCAATGGAGTTCGCTTTCGTGCCGAGAAACGCAGCCGGTCCGAGAGAGGAAGTCGTTATGGGAAAAGGAGCGAGTGCAGGTTTCTGGATTGCCGGCGTCGGCGTGGGCGCCGGATGCATGTATCTGATGGATCCGGATTGCGGGCGGGCGCGGCGAGCCCTACTACAAGACAAGGCCACCAGCGTCTATCGTGAGGTCCGGACGTCGGTGGAGAAGGCTCAGGCCGACTTGGCGAACCGCGCGCATGGTCTGCTTGCAGAGGCTAAGTCCGCTCTGCAGCACGAGCCGGTGGAAGAGGATCAACTGATTGCCCGCGTGCGCGCGAAACTCGGGCGGTTGGTATCGCATCCGCACGCGATCGATGTGTTCGCACATGGCGGGGCGATCACCCTGAGCGGCGCCGTTTTGGAACATGAGGCGCAGCAGCTAGTTTCCGGAGTGGGCGCAATTCACGGTGTTTCATTGGTCTGCGACCATCTTGTACGCCACCACGATGCTGACTATATTGCAACTCTGCGGGGTGGCCGTGAGCGGCATCCGACAGGTCCGCAATCCTTTCGACACCACTGGCCGCCTGCGCTGCGGATGTTAGCAGGCGTCGCTGGCGCGGGCGTTGGGCTTTATGGTTTGTTCAGTTCCAGCCGAGCGGTCAGAGCCGTGGCACTGCCTTTTGGCATGGGACTGTTGGCGCGTGGAATCTCAACTGGGAAACATAAGGAGACGGCGCAATGAAAACAACTGGTGAGTTAATTGAACGCAGTGTCCTCATTCCTCCCACAGGGTTCGAAGGGAACTTGGTAATTCCCGAGAAGGCGACTGCGGTTATCGCGTTCGCGCACGGCAGCGGCAGCAGCCGGCACAGCCCGCGCAACCAGTATGTCGCGCGAGTGCTGCAACAGGGCGGGCTGGCGACGCTGTTGTTTGACCTGCTCACTGCGGAGGAGGAGCGGATTGACGTCCAGACCGCGCACCTCCGATTTGACATTGCCCTACTTGCGCGGCGACTGTCGGAAGCAACCGCATGGCTGAAGAAAGATAAAGATACGCGGCATCTACTGGTCGGCTATTTCGGAGCCAGCACTGGCGCAGCGGCAGCCCTCGTCGCTGCGGCTCAGCGGCGGGGCGATGTATTCGCGGTAGTTTCGCGCGGTGGTCGGCCGGATCTCGCAGGTGCATCCCTGCCTTTAGTCAAAGCTTCCACGTTGCTGATCGTCGGGGGGCAGGACACGCCGGTCATCGAAATGAACGAGGACGCATTCCGGCAGTTGCACATGGAAGAGAAAAAGCTCGAAATTGTCCCTGGCGCAACGCATCTGTTTGAAGAGCCTGGCACGCTTGAAAAGGTTGCTTCGCTGGCACGCGATTGGTTTAAGCGGGAATTGACGTACGTGGAGAGTCGGTAAGTTAAAGCATTATCGCGATCTAGCGTTCAGACCACTGGAGCAGTAGGTGGTTATCGGCTGTCAGCATTACGTTGGTTGCCGTTTGCTTCCCTTCCCGTGTCAGTGTGTCTCGCAGCCACTCGGCGTCGCGGCGGCTAACGCGCTTCAATCGGAAACGCTGAATCTTGAGCGGAGTCATCGCCAGACGCTGAAGCTTTCCGGTGGATGCATCGACAGTTGCGAAATACATCAGCACCAGGTCGCCGCGGAATTCCTCATATCCGGCGATGCCTTCGTAGTCATTCAGAAAGTCTCCGCAGCCATAGACGATGAGCTTGTCCTTGTAGACCTCGATTGGTTTCGGATGATGCGAAGAATGGCCGTGAACTACATCCACGCCAGCGTCGTCGATCAGTTTGTGAGCCAACATTCGGTGATCGTGAGGAATCCGGTAGCCCCAGTTCGAGCCCCAGTGAATCGACAGGACGGTAATGTCTCCCGGCCGCTTCAGCGCGCGCACTTTTTCCGCAATGCGCGCGACCCACGTATCCAATGGGCCTGAAGGCAATGCCACTCCGGGCTTCTTGTCCGTGGCTGCCCAATCGCGGGGCACGCCGCTATCGCTCATACCAAAGGCGAAGACGAGCACTCTTGATCCATCAAGCTGGATGACAGCCGGTGCCAAGGCCTCGGTTAGATCCCGCCCTGCCCCGGCCGTCTTGATACCTGCGCTGTGCAGCACGGCGAGTGTTTCCGTCAGTCCACGCTGGCCCCAGTCGAGCACGTGATTGTTCGCAAGCGAGCAACAGTCGATCTTGGCCGCACTCAAGCAGGGCGTGTTGGCCGGGTGCATCCGGTAGTTTATTCCTTTGTGGTCGTAATCTTCGCTGGTGGTTATGCTGGTTTCCAAGTTGACGACCCTCGCCTGCGGAGCGACCTGCTCCAGCTCCGCGAGGGCATCGCCCCAGACATAAAAGAAGCTGACCGGTTTGGGAATCGGCCCACTGGCTTTCTCGGCCATTTCGACATATTCGACCGCCGACCTGACATAAGGCTCGTGCAGAACCGAATCGGAAGGATGCGGGAGCACTTGATCCACGCCTCTCCCAGTCATTACATCGCCGCACAGGAAGATCGTGATCCCAGCCACTTGGTCACTGCTTTCGTCCAACCGGGATCATGTAGATGGGATCGTGAGTATCCGGCAGCGCCACGACGCGCTTCACTTCGTCATCCTCAAATGCGCCAACTGTGACGGCCCCAAGCCCAAGTGCGGTGGCCTGAAGGCAGACATTCTGCGCCGCGTGCCCAGCTTCCATGTGGACGTAGCGCGTCCCGCGTTGCCCGTACTTGCCGCTGGTGCGAGCGTATACTGCCGCCAACAAGATGATCGCCGCACCCTCACGACGCAATCCTGACCCAGAGCCGCTCGATCCAGTTCACGCCTGAAGTCGCCTGCCTTGACCAGGACCAGCTCGTGTCGCTTCGGCCGGTAGTGATAGGCTCCCGGCTCGAGGCCATCCGCATTACCGGCCACCAGATACACTTCGAGCGGGTAGAGCGCACCGGCCGAGGGAGCGGTTCTAAGATGTCCTTCCGCTGCGATGCCCTGCGCCGCCCAAAGAAGCTGTGAGATATCTGCGAGTGACAGCGCCGCATTTCTGAAGCTGCGAACAGACCTTCGTTTTAACAAGCAGTGTTCAACCGAGATTTCGCTGTTGATGCGAGGTTGCGGCAGCGCTAGAGCAGCGACGGCGTCTGACAAGACGGACTGCGTCATGAACACAGGATTCAGGGCATTCGAAATGCCAATCGAAGGTGGGACGCTAAGCTCAGTCCAGTTCACCGCACCCACACGCCCGGGATCTTGCTTCCGCATTCCGGGCAGACGCCATTATCTTTCAATCGATTCTCGAGAATCCGGAATCCACGCCTGCGGATGACTGCCGCTTCGCAGCATGGGCAGCAAGTATCCTCACAGGCGCCGACTTCGTTCGGCAGGTTGCCGGCGTAAACGAATTTCAGCCCGGCCTCGCGGCCGATTTCAACCGCGTTTAGCAGCGTAGCTGCGGAAGTGGCTCCTGGAGAGATCATCTTGTACTCCGGGTGAAACGCAGTCACGTGCCATGGAATTTCAGTCGACACGCTAGCGATGAATTTCGCTATCGCCCCCAATTCAGCGCGCGAGTCGTTGAAACCCGGAACGATCAAAGTAACGATCTCGAGCCAAAAGCTCATATCATGAATCTGCTGAATAGATTCGAGGATCGGACCCAGGCGGCCTCCCAACTCACGATAGTGGCGGTCGTTAAAGCTTTTTAGGTCTACCTTGTAGAGGTCGAGCCAAGGCCGAAGATAGCGCAGGACTTCCGCCGTCGCATTTCCGTTGGAAACGAAGCCCGTCAGTAGACCGGCTTGGCGAGCTTCGCGAAAAACGTTTACGGCCCATTCAGCCGTGATCAGCGGCTCGTTGTAGGTGCTCACCACTGCTTCCGCGCCGTGCAGCAGAGCCGTCGCGACGAGTTGCCGTGGCTGGATGCGCGTGAAATCGATCGGCGAGCGGGTATCCCGGAGCGCCTGCGAGGAGACCCAGTTTTGGCAGTAGCCGCAATGCAGCTCGCAGCCTAGCATTCCGAAGCTGAGCGCGAGCGCGCCCGGGCGAACGTGGAAAAATGGCTTCTTTTCAATCGGATCGCATTGGACGGTGTTTACATACCCTTGCGGCGCATACAACTTTCCGCCCTGATTGAACCTGACTTTGCACACGCCCTGGAAGCCGGTTGCAATGGGACAGCGATGCCCGCAGGCCAGACAACGCAGGCGGCGTTCATCAATAACTTCGAAGAGCTCAGATTCCTGGCTTAGCTCGGTGAGTTGAACAGCTAGAGATTTCAGTGCGGTGGAACTTCCTATAACTATTCTATCGTGCCACCACCCAATTCTCGCTTCGTGGCACTCGTATTGCTGTCGAAGGGGCGGGAACAGTATGGGAGTTCTCGGAATCGGAGGACGCCATGACACGGCAATTTGTTCTGTCGGGCCCGGAATTACACTTGATCCTGGAACTACTGGAAGACGCACAAAAGCACTTACTTGTCGAGATTCGCCACACGGACACTGCCGAGTATCGAGCCGGCCTGAAGGCGCGCCTTGCAATGGTCGAATCGCTCATTCACCAGGCTGAGGCATTGGTGCATGCTGAAGAGATGGAGCTCGGGCACCGAAGCTAAGCGATCCGCAGCCGTCGATGGGCGCGCTGCGTTAAGTCGCGCACTTCCTCCAGCGCCTTGCGCAAGTCAACGCTCTCTAGATCTATCCGAGATCATTTGCCCTCGTCTCCTGGAGCCTCATATCTTCATCAATACCAAGCGAGCTTGTAAGCGTGAGCGAATCCAAACGGTCCAAGTGCCTGGGAAGTTCCGCCGAACCCGTTGTGATATGAAGCAGTGGCGATTCTTCGTCGGGCTTGCGCCGGTGGGCATGGCTAGGTTGTCACTTGAAGAAAGTGCTCTTCTATGTCCTTGCAGCCTCGGCAAAAGAACTAATCTATCGATTGTGCCGAAGAGCTATGTCACGTTCGCCGCCCTCCACGTCCACTTTCAGCAACACCAGCAGTCCCGCGAGGAAGAAGACTATCAACGAGAGAATCGCGATCCGATAGCTCTTAGTGAACTGCAGCGCCAGTCCGAAGAACATCGGGCAGAGCCAGCTTGTTCCTTTGTCGGTGACCTCATAGATGCTGTAGTACTCTGCTTCTTTGAGCTGGGGAATCAACTGCGCATAGAGTGAGCGGCTGAGCGCCTGACTGCCACCCAAGACCAAGGCCACAACCGCGGCCATAACGAAGAATTGGAGCGTCGTTTTCACAGCCAAGTAAATATAGACGATTACCGCTGTCCAAATCACCAGGCTCACCACTACAGCGCGCTTGGCGTTGATAGCGGCGGCCAGCCGGTTGAACGCCATCGCTCCAAAGAATGCCACGAATTGCACCATCAGTATGGCCAGCGTCAACTGCGACATTGGAATCTTCAGTTGATCATTGCCGAATTGGGTCGCCAACGCGATAACCGTCTGAATCGCGTCGTTGTACAGAAGAAACGCGATCATGAATGTCATGGTCTGCGGATAGTCGCGCAACTCCCGCAAGGTGTTCGCGAGATGCCTCGATACAGCAGTGATCGCGTTTTGACCCGTCGCCAGCAGCCGCGCCGGACCTCGGTTGTGCAGCGCGATTAGCGGAGGAATCGTAAACGTTGCCCACCACGCACCCGCTGAACTCAGGCTGATGCGGACCGCCTTTTCCTGGCTCATCCCGATCCGCCCGGCATTCAAATAAAGGATCAAATTCAGGGCCAGCAGAAAACCACCGCCTACGTAGCCGGTGGCCCACCCTTTCGACGAGACTGCATCCCGTTCCGCCCGCGTTGCGATCTCCGGCAGGAACGAGTTGTAGATCACCACCCCAGCGCCGAAACTCACGTTGGCGATCAGGAACAACACGCCACCAAGCAAGTAGCGGTTCCCTTGGAGGAAGAACATCGCCATCGTGGCGGCCGCGCCTAGATACGCCGTGGTTCCCAGCACTTCCTTCTTGCGCCGTCCGTAATCGGCTACCGCACCGATGATCGGCAGAAATAGGACTTGCAGGATGACCGATAGGCTGACTAAGTAGCTCCAATAGCTGCGGGCGTCTACAACAATACCGAACGGGTGCACCATCCCGTGTGCGTCCGCTGCAGATTTGGCGAGTGCTGTGAGATACGGTCCGAGGAAGAGCGTGACGACCGTTGTCGAGAAGGCGGACTGCGCGAAATCGTACACGTACCATCCGCGCTGTTCCGAGGTATTCGAATCAGACGTCCGCGTTTTCAAGTCCGCCTTCGTTGCGTCAAATCGGCGCACGCATCCGGTAAGATCTCGGCTGCGGGACTCCGTAACTGGCTCTCGTAATTCACAAGCTGCACTTCGATGCGCCGCTCAATTTCCTTGTGCTTCGCAACCGCTGAGGCGCGGATATCTTAGCACGCAGGCGGACTTTGAACACGTATACGTGAGAACCGAGGGCTGACCGCCGCCACTATGAAATAGTTGTGCTAATCCTCCGCGAAGTTTGAGACAGGTGTACCTTGAGTTTGCAGATTCCACATCAATTGCGCTGCATGCAGCATTATCGTTCGGAACACCCGTATTAGACTGAGCCACAGCAGTTGGCAGGTCCGCCGCGCGGTGTTGAGGAACCGCCTTGCTGTGGCTCTCTGTAGATCGCGGCGAACTAGGCAGCCGCTGCCTTGATTTCTTTGGGCTTAGCGAGTTCTGGAGCGCTGATCCGAAGAATGCCCTTTTTGAGCTCGGCTGTGACTTTATCCACATTGATCGGATTCGGGACCTCGAAGCGCCGATAGACGTCGTTAGATCCAAACTCAGTCCACATCACGTTGCCTTTTTCCGTTTTCTTTTCTTCTTCCGTTGCAGCGTGCACAATGACTTCCCGCGGCGTAGCCGTGACCTCGATGTCTTTGGCCTCAAAGCCAGGCAGAGTGATCTGCAGCTCATAAGCGCCGTTCTTCTTCGCCAGTTCCGCGGCCGGCCAACCCATAAGCTCGTGCTCTGCTTTCAGCCAATCCTCCAACTCGTGGCCCAGTTCGCGGCCACGCTTCTCGAATAGATCAAAGGCACGCCGCTGGACCGCTTCGAAGCGCCTGGCGATTTCCTCAAAGATGGGCAAGGTTTTCTTCCCCGTATCATTCACCTTCTTGATTGCAACTTCTGACATGAGCGTATCCTCTTTTTTTTGAATTTCAGGGGCATTGCAGGAACAGTACATAACTTGCCAGGACTAGGTCGAAGTATCCGAGCGGAGCACCAGCAAGCACGCATCGTTCCAAAAGAAGTCCGCCGGCAGGAATGCTAGGAAACGATAGCGATGTGGTCGATGACGCGAGAAACACCTGGCGCTGCCCACGCGGCGCGCTCGGCTTCGTCCCTCTCAAACCACGAATGAACATTTCCAGAGAGCGTGATCGTGCCATCCTGTGCCGAAACTGTAATTCGTCGTGCGTCAATCTCCGCGCTTCTCCGAAGGGCGTCCTCAATCTTTGCCTTAACTTCCGTCGGCGATACCGTTGGTTTCAGTGCGATCTTGTTCGCAACGCCACGGACGCCATTTACTTTCCTGGCACAACTTTCGGCAGCCTCCCGCTGATAATTCCAGTCCACCGTTCCATCGAGTGTCACGCAGCCATCATCGATACCGACCTTGATCCGATCGTCAGGTATCCTCAAATCAATCTTCATTGCCTGCGTGATGTCGCGGGCGATCTCAGGATCCGTACGTGTCATTATCGGTCTCACCTCGATATCGTTAGCGACTGCATGCACCCCATAGATGGACTTCGCTGCTCTTTCAGCTGCGAACTTCTCGGCATAGCTGTGGACGAAACCAGTGAGTGTAACGGCACCAGATTTGGCGCTGACACTAATGTCTTGCGATGTAATCTCAGGCTCCCATTCGAGTTGTCGCATAACGGCATCTCGAAGGTGCGTATCGGCTTCTGTGTGCATTTTTGCTTGCATATTGAAACTCTCCTTCCTTGCGAACGGTGTGCACGTTATCCTCCCGTCCCAGCAATGTTCACTTAGCGCGTTTAGAGGGCTCTGCTCTTGGCGGGACTGTTGGAATATCGCGCAACCATGAGGGAAATGACCCAGACTGAACCGACTCGCGTGCCCGATGGCTGTCGCGCACCGAAATTTCTACGGCTGTTCTATGAGCCCCTTGTAAATCCTCCAAACGGCGGCCAACCTTGAAGGCGGCAGCATGGACTGCCATAGAAGCGTCTTTCGGCAGCGCCCTCAGTTCCAACTGCTTATTGTGGAGTCCGGCCCGCATCACTGCGTCTCTGGTAGGAATTCCGAAATCTATCCGACCTTTGGACGTGCTGCAGCGGCCTTTGCCTCATGGGACCTCCACCTTTACACGGGAGCTCACGACCGACCTGTTTAGGATGGACTCGCTGCAAAGCGCTTCATCCGGCCGCGTGGGCTACCTCACTTGTTTCTGGCTGTGAACTTCCCAACCTCCTTGACAGATACTGGATCGATGCCCCCAGTGACGACCGCGCCAAGTCCAAATGCGACAGCGTTCAGCAACAGGTTCCCGCTGGCGGCACGCCTTCTTAATCGGTCCACATCTGTTCTGGCCCCCGGTCCCAACCGCTCATACAGCAGCAATCAAGAACACTGCAGGGGCCTGTTGGTCTGAGGTTCCGATGTTGCGTTTACACTTGGACTTGCAGATTGAACAATTCGAGCAAATGTGTCGTCGCGAGTCGCGATACGCCCGGCTACCGTCCACTTTCTGCGCTACGGCTGTTTCGAGCAGGTAGAGCCACGATTGAACTGCATGCCTTCAACGATCTCGATCGTTAGGCATCAGCCTTGGTGGCGACGAAGGAACGGACGATACTCCACTTCTTAATCAGCGGACAACTATTGCAAAGCCCACGCTCTTCCCGTCGGAGATTCGGAATCATGCGCTTGTAAGTCACGGCAAGATGCGTGCTGGAATTTAGAGCGATGTTCCACCTTGGAAGGATCCTGGTACCGATAGATTTCTCGGCTAGCGGTCTTATCGCTGCCAATCATGTCGGCGCACTTGCGCGCCACTTCCATTCAGAAGTCACTCTGCTTCACGTGAATGACTTCTCAGTTCTCCATCCGTTGAACGGCCCTTTAGGATTTGGGATCACATCAGCGGAAGCTGAACGAGCTGAACACTTAAGCAGACGGCAACAGCAGCTGGACGAGTTCGGTGTGGCAGAACTCAGATGCGTGTCTGTGAAACGGCTCTTGCGCTGTGGCGATCCAGCCAAACTGATTGTTGAATGCGCACGCGAAGACAAATCCGAACTCATATTCATGCCCACTCACGGCCACGGCTCGTTTCGACGTTATCTCCTCGGCTCAGTTACGGCCAAGGTTTTGCACGATGCCGAGAGTCCAGTGTGGACCAGCACGCATCTTGCCGAGCCTCTGATGCTCAATCCGACCGAGGTTCGCCACGTAATGTGTGCGGTAGATTTCGGTCCACAAAGTTGCAAAGTCCTTAGTTGGGCAGCATCTTTTGCCTCGGAATTCGGTGCTAAGCTGACCGCAGTTCATGCCGTGCTCCAGACACCGCCGACGCTTCCGGACCGGTACACGTTCTTCTGGCATGACCAAGCTCACTTGGGGGCCGAGGAGCGCCTCCGTGGCCTCGTGCTCGATTCTCGCGTTCAGGCCGATGTGATCGTGGTTAGCAACGGCGACGTACCAAAAGCGCTCTCGGTGGCAGCCAAAGAGAAGGGGGCCGAACTATTGGTGATAGGGCGGAGTTGGGCGTGCGAGTTGCCGAGGCGGCTCGGCACGCACGCCTATTTCATCATCTGCAATGCTCCTTGTCCCGTGGTGAGCATCTGATTCTTCAAGAGGGAATCGATTGTGCCCAGCATAAAGAAGATCCTATTTCCGGTAGATTTCTCGCAGCGTTCTATCGGCGCGGCCCGATATGTCGAATCTTTCGCTGCGTGGTTTGATTCGGAGATCATGTTGCTCTATGTTATCGATGCCGACGAGACGGCGACGCGTGATTCGATCGCTCAACGCTGGCTGGCGTCGAGAGAGGAGCAGCTAGAGACCTTTCTTGCGGACGAGTTCAAGTCTTTCAGCCCACGGAGGGTTTGCAGAATAGGAGACCCGACCGAGGAGATTGTAAAGATCGTCCGCTCCTGGGCTCCGGATCTTCTGATGATGCCTACACACGGACTGGGCTCCTTTCGTCCCTCCCTGCTGGGCTCGGTGACCGCGAAAGTGCTGCACGATATTGACTGTCCGGTTTGGACCGCTGTGCATGCTGAACAAACACCACCGCTTCAAAAGATCACTCTTTCGAAAGTGCTTTGTGCCGTCGACCTTGGAACCCGTAGCGCGCACGTATTGGAGTGGGCAGCTTCCTTAGCGAACCAGCGTGAAGTGGACCTGGGGATGGTTCACGCAACTCCGATTCTGGAGCCTTCCCCAGGCCGGACTCCGGATCGGGACTTGACAGATTCTTTAGTAGCTGATGCCAAAGCACGGCTGGCCAGGTTGCAAGCGGCAGCCGGCACGAGGGCAACCGTTTTCGTCAATGCGGGACAACCCCACAAAGTGGTCGAATGTGCCGCTAGAGAGTTTGGTGCGGATCTCCTCGTTATCGGCCGTCACAGTGGTGATGGGCATGACGGTTACTTGCGTCACAACGCTTATCGCATCATTCGCGAATCTCGATGTCCAGTAATCAGCATCTAGCGTGGGGTCAGACTGATTCGACCAAGAAACGTGCACTCCAGTCGTCTGGTGCATACAAACGCGATTTCGTCGAACGGCTGCGCGACGACAACTACTGACTTCCTTCCGGCGCCGCACGCGACCTTAGCCTGCACCTCCATTCGAAGCGGATACGGCCTCAGCGGACGCGCGATCAACTATATGCCGTCTCGCACACTACTGCATATTCATGAGTGGCCGCAGCCGATGCAGACTTTCCGGATTGCGTAGGCGTCGAAGCGCCTGCGCCTCGATGTGGCGGACCCGTTCACGGCTCAGGTTGAACTGCCGGGCAATTTCTTCGAGCGTGTGCTCGCGATCATGACCGATCCCGAACCGCATCCGGATGACCTTCTCTTCGTTTGAGTCCAGAGTCTGTAGCACTCCCGCCGTTTCCTCTCGAACGTCTCTCTCGAACATCGTGTCTGACAGGGGTTGGATCCAACGGTCCTCAAGCAAATCGCGTAGCGCGGACTCGCCGTCCCTGCCAACCGGGAGATCGAGCGATACCGGATCCCGGGAGATCGTCTTCAACTCTTGAACCTTCTTGGCCGTGGTTTCCATCTGGCTGGCAATCTCTTCATTCGTCGGTGTACGCCCCAGTTTCTTCTCCAGTTCGCGCGAGAATCGTACGAACTTCATCAGGCTCTCGTTCAAGTGGACGGGGATACGGATCGTGCGCGACTGGTCGGCAATCGCGCGAGTGATCGATTGTCGAATCCACCAGGTGGCGTAAGTCGAGAACTTATAGCCGAGATGGTAGTTGAACTTATCGGCAGCACGCATTAGACCGATATTGCCCTCTTGGATCAAATCCAGAAGATGCAGGCCCCGGTTCACGTATTTCTTGGCGATAGAGACAACCAGGCGTAGGTTGGCCTCTACCAGGGCTTTCTTGGCCCGTTCCGCTTCCATCTCACCTTGGTGAATGACCTTCAGGCAGCGGTACAAGTCCGACGCCTTCGCGCCGGCGGCGGCTTCCTGCTGATGAAGCCTGCCGCTCAATTCACGAAAGGTGGAATTACGCTCAACTCCGTGCTTCCTCAGCATTGTTTCAACTTGACTGATTTCCTCCACCGAGCGTTTGAAAGCGTTCCCGATGGCCGTCCACTGTATCGGCGAGAACGGGACATCGCGGATTGCATGCGAGAGCTTCACTTTCAGACGGAGTACCTCGCCACTCAGCCGCTCCCGCACATGCACATGGCGGCGTGAGGTCGCGCTCAACTTCTCCTCCAATGCCGTCAGATCACGATTCAACCTCCAAACCCCGGTGAACCGCCGCTTGGCTTCGAGCTCTTTCTGCTTGCTGGCCGCTTCATCGGAAGCTCTGATTTCGACCACATCGCCCAGCTTGACCACGCCCTCGCGTAAGTGCTCATACAGCGCCATCGCCATTTGCCTCACCAGCGGAGATCGCGATAGCACCTTTCGCACTCGTAGCTTGCCTCGCTCCATACGCCGCGCTAGATCGAGTTCGCCCTGCCGCGTTAACAGGGATACCGATCCCATTTCCCTCAGGTAGACGCGTACCGGGTCATCCGTGTAAGGGGAGTCATCAGGAGTGGCGACTTCATCATCGCGCTCCAAATCGGCATCCAGAAACTCCGATGACTCGGGCGCCTCATCCAAAGCAAGGCTAAGCGAATCCGATTCTGCTAAATTTTGTTCGTGAAGTTCTTCCATCTTCCCTCCGCTAACCTGCCGACCTACGGACGCTATATTCCCATGGCAGCTCCGGAGCCTTCTTGCTTGTTTTTTGTTGGTACTTAACGCTAGCAGGCTAATCCGGAGACTCAGGGGCTTTTCAGTGGGCGTCCTGTCAACTGCAGATCTTCCTTGGTATTTTGATGCAAAACGAGTTGGATTGGTTGCAGCTCCATCCGTCAACTTCCTGCATCCTAAGCACGTTTCGTGTCATCCAAAACTTATACGTAGCTTGACAGTCCGCTAATTAGGCAGTTCCATCGTCCGGTTTCAACCGTATCTGTCCGATCTTGCCCCGATTCGCCGTTCTGCAAATTCAAGAAGGAAACAACATGAAGAATATTTTCGTAGCAAATCTCAGTTTTGGGGCAACCGAAGGCGCCGTTCGATCGCTGTTTGAGCAATACGGAACCATTGAACGCGTAAGTATCATTACCGATCGTGACACCGGACAGTCCCGGGGATTTGGATTCGTTGAAATGAGTAGCAACGATGAAGCTCTGCGGGCCATCGCCGCTCTCGACGGAAAAGAACTCGACGGAAGGGTACTCAAAGTCAATGAGGCCCGTCCCAGGGAGGACCGTGGCTTCGGCGGCGGCGCATTCGGTAGTAATAGCGGCAAACGCCGAGTCAACCGCTGGTAAGTAGCTCATTCACAGCTCAAATGGAAGGGGTGGCACTTGGAGCGCCCCTCCATTTCTTCCCTGCGGTTGCTGCCGCAGCAGCCCCCCTTGCACTCGAGAAGGCTTTACAGCAACACATCCTCGCAGAAGCGTAGTATGGGGCGGCGTTGGACGTGCCTAATCGCTGCCGGTACTTGCTGCCGGAACATGCTGGCGCAAGCTCTCCTCCAGGAGGCTCATTACCACGGCATCTGTCGTTTGCGGAAAGTCCTGATACCAGAGACCAACCGCATAAAAGAACTCCGGAGCCGCCAGACACAAGCATTCATCGACTTCGGGGCGCAATTTTTCAAGAGCAGTCCTCGAAGCCACTGGAACTGCAAGCACGATCCGCTGTGGCGACAGCTGTTTTGAGAACCGTATCGCTGCAAGCATGGTGGATCCCGTGGCCAAGCCATCATCGACGAGTATTGCCGTCCTTCCATGCAAGTTCAGAGGCGGCCGGCCCACGCGGTAAAGCTCTTCCCGGCGCTCCAGTTCCTTCTGCTCCCGTCGGGCCACAGCTTCGACGGCCTCGGACGAAATCCCGAGACATCGGATGACGTCTTCGTCCAACACCCTTGTACCGTCCACCGCAATGGCGCCCATAGCCAATTCGGGCTGACCGGGAACGCCAAGCTTTCGAACGACGAGGACATCCAGGGGAGCCTGCAGAGCCTTGGCAACCTCGAAGGCGACCGGAAGCCCACCTCGCGCTAGACCTAAGACCAACACATTGTCACTTGATTTATAGCGATCCAGTTCCTCCGCCAATAGGCGGCCAGCTTGGGATCGATCTTCGAACGGTAGACTTAGTTTCATTAGCTGCCTCCTTCAGGCTGGCTGATTGCAGGGCGCCTTCCACTTGGTTGTTCCCGCTCGTCCAGCAGAGCTGGCAATTGCATCGTTATCCTACTCTCTGATTAGTAGGAGCTGCTGCCGCAGAAGCGGAATGGTGGAAAGTCACATATTGGCTCCATCCACGCCCCCAGAAAGAAAAAGCGTGTCGGTGCAGAATATCCGTTTCACTCCAAGGCCACAAAGTTCTTTCCAGCGCTGCGTGCTGAACGCGCCGTAAGTGACCATGATGTCGATTTCTCGGCTGCCTGCATCCATAAGCCCTTCGACATGCGGAAACTCGCGTAACGCCGGTGTCTAGAATATCGTCACTGATCACCGCTCGGCGTCCCAAATTGCCAATCGGCCCCACGTGCACAATCCAGTTCTCAAACGCGCCGCTTTTCAAAGTAAGGAGTGCGCTGCGCGGACGGCTGAGCAACTGCAACGCCGTCAAGAACACCGAAACAATCAACACAACGGCGCCGGATGTGACATGCACTTCTTAACATTACGACTGCAGCGCTTCTGTGTGGTCCCTGAGTTCGTCGCCAAAGAACTCGCGGAACATTTCGAGTCGCCCCCTGTTGCGTACCAGCCAGTCCCAGAAGTAATGGCCGGACTCATGGCGCAAATACCCGAGCTTCGATACGTCTCGCCTAGCAGCCCGTGGTAAAAACCTTCCAAAACATGTGACCTTGATTGTGTTTTGAACGTCTTTTGTCTATGGGCATGGGGCGCAAGAAGGATCGGGAGAAGCAGGAGGATCTATGGGTGGC
>Ga0187872_10002330_pt1 | contig 16947 bp, 13 predicted proteins | sample June2016WEW_16_4_FD_132973 | JGI IMG/M metagenome (GOLD analysis project Ga0187872, IMG submission 132973) | Peatland microbial communities from SPRUCE experiment site at the Marcell Experimental Forest, Minnesota, USA - June2016WEW_16_40 | ecosystem: Environmental > Terrestrial > Soil >...
GGAGAGGAGTTCCATTATCTGACGCTGAACGATGTTCCCAATCCGCCCGAGGTGATCGAGGACGCCGGGACGTTTGCCGGCAACGCGACCAAAAAGGCGGTGGCGCTGGCGAAGTGGTTGGGTGAGGCGCAGAGGCTGGAGTCCAACGTCGCAGGCATGGAGCCTGGAGCGCGGGCAGACCGACTGTATGTGCTCGCTGACGATTCCGGCCTGGAGGTCGATGCGTTGAGCGGCGCGCCGGGCGTTCATTCGGCGCGATTTGCGGCGCTGGATACCGGCCAGCCGGGCAATTCGCCCACCGCGGACAACAATGCCAAGCTGCTGCGGCTGCTGGGAGGCTTTCCACTCGACAAACGGACCGCCCGGTTTCGTTGTGTGGTGGCACTGACGCCCGTGCTCCGCCCAGAAAGCGAACGGGCCTCGCCGGTTTGCTGCGCGGATGAAGTCGAGTTGCAGACGGAGCTGTTCGAGGGCGCGTGTGAGGGGCGGATTGGTTTTGGGCCGCGCGGCCAGGGCGGGTTCGGCTACGACCCGTTGTTTATCCCAGAAGGTCACGAGGCGACGTTTGCCGAACTGGGCGAGGAGGTGAAGAACCAAATGAGCCACCGCGCCAAGGCGCTGGCGAAGCTGAAGGAGCGCCTGCTTTCCCTCAAGACCGGATAGCGGTCGGCCAAGGCAGGGCAATTTCAATCCGGGACGCGGAGGCGACGCCGAAGCAGGCCGTTGCTGGCGAGCATGCGGTAGGCGTGGTTGCCGAGGATGGCCTCGTGCCAGAACTCACCCCCGGCGCATTCGACAATGAGGCCGCCCGCCGCTATGTCCCAGAGGCGGATGCCTCGTTCGATGTAAGCATCGAACCGCCCGGTGGCCACATACGTCAAGGCCAGGGCGGCGGAGCCCATGATGCGGAGCTTGCGGACGTGATGCACGAGGTTGATAAAGTACGGCAGGGTGGCTTCCAGATTCTCGCGGGTCTTGGCGAAGCCGATGGACAGTATGGCCTCACGCAGTTTGTGGCGCCGGCTGACGCGAATGATCTTGCCGTTCAGTCGCGCCGCCTGGCCGCGAATGCCGGTCCATAGCTCGCCGCAGAAAGGATCGTAAACGATGCCCGCCAGGGTCTGGTAGCCGTCCTCGAATTCGGCGGCCATAGGTGTTTCCGCTCGCTGCTGGAGCGCGATGGACACGCACGCGTGCGGGATGCCGTAGGCGAAGTTGACCGTTCCATCAATCGGGTCCACGACCCAGCGGTATTCGGCGTCCGCACGGCCCGCGACGCCTTCCTCGCCGAGCAGGGCGACGTGAGGGAAAGTGCGTCGGAGGGCCTTCTCAATCAACCCCTGGCAGCGGACGTCCAGTTCGAGTTTGATGTCATGCTGCGTGACCGAGTGAGCCCGCTTGCTGGCGTGCAGGTGACGGCGCATCAACGCTCCCACCGACTGAGCGGCCCGAACGGCTGCCGCCTGCGCCTGCCCCAAATTGAGTTGTCTGGCTGGTTTGCTATTCATGGAGATCGCCCCACGCCTCTGATTGCGGTTGTGGGTCCTGGCGATGCCTTTGCGTTAACTACTTCGCGCGGGGCAGTGTCACTTCCTTCAGCGTCAGATTATACGAATACTGGTCGAAATAGATGTTCTTGTCTCCGCATTCAAGCTCGCCACGCTGGAAATCGACGTTGTCGGAGCGTAGGGAGCGTTTGGGCGGCGTGAGCGTTTGGCTATGGTCACAGTTGGCCACCATGCGGTACTGGTCCAAGCCGCCGAAGTAGAAGTCACGAATTTGCCGCCTTTGTTCCGGGGTCAGGGCGGTCCCGTAGCGCATCGCCAAGACGCCCATGCAGGGATCGACCGGCACCCAGCCGTAGGGCGCGAGGTAGATCTCCGACCAGTCATGAATATCCTTGCCGCCCGGGCAAGTGTCCCAGCCCGATTGCCAGCGTGCGGGAATGCCGTTGAGCCGGCACAGCGTAATAAAGAGCAGGGCTTCCTGGCCGCAATCCCCGTAACCTTTGGCCCGGCAATAGTCGCTGATGTTTCGGATCGTCGAATACTCGAGGGCGAAGCTGTATCTGATGTTCTCGGCGATCCAATCGAAGCATTTCTTCGCCTTGAGGCAGGGGTTTGTTTCGTCGCCGACGATCTGTTGCGACAGCGCGCGCATCTCCGGCGTAAAGACCACGTGCGGCGCTTCGCCCGTGAACCCTTTAACCGCGGGGTCGTTCGGATCGCATGGGCGGACATCTCCCGGCTTGATATCGAACGAAACGGCATGGGTTGTGTATTCGTATTCGATTTTGAACTGGGTGGGTGCCTTGTTTTTGGCAGGCTGCTCCAGATACACGCACCGGATCGGGCTCTCCTTACGGTCGATACGGCTCACGGAGGGCGAGGCGGAGATGAGCGCGAAGTCGTCCTGGAAAGGATAGTGACGCGGGATTGGCAGCCAGGCGCGGACGATTTCGCCGGCTGGCGCGGCGGTCGGCTTCGCCGTGACAGTCATGGTCACGTGAAAACGCTTGGGCAGGACATAAGGTTTCTTCTCGGCCAGCGCGGCCTTCCTGATCGCCGTACAACTTTCCAGGCGCGCCTTTTGGAGTGCGGGCGTATCCTTCGGCGGTGTGCGCCGTGCGTTTAGTTCGGGGTAGCGGAAGTAAAGATTGCTGACGCTGGTGTTGGCATAATAGCGTTGGCCGTCAATCTCACGACTCTCGAAACGCTCTTCGGCAAGCCAGCGGTCGTATTCCTCGGCCGTCAGGTTCTTCACCGAGTCCTTCAGTTCGGCGAACAGCTCGTCTTTGGTGAGGGGGAAGTCCTTCCTGATGCGCTCCAACCGGTCGAGTTCGAACTCCAGTTTCTTGCGTTCGGCAGCGGGCAGCGACTTGTCTTGCAGGGCGGTGCCGAGCAAGCCAGCGGCTTGTTTGAATTGGCCCTGAAGTTCCAGCCGGCTCGCTGCGCGCGCGGCATCCTGCTCCTGCCGGGCCAGGCAGTTTGCACTGAAAACCAACCACACGCCTGCGGCGACAAGAAGGCACTTTTTCATAGCTGCGCTCAGAATGCCTGCCGGTTGCAAAAGAATCAACCTTCTCGTGCGGCCCCGCAGTGCGTTCTCTCACCCCCGCAACAGTTCCAGTGCTCTCTTGACGCGGTCGCGTTTAGCCTGCCACTCCGCGAGGCGTTGCTGGTGCTCTTGCAACACGTGTGGTGGCGCTTTCGAGGTGAAGTTCGGATTGTTGAGCTTCTGCCCGGCCTTGGCGATTTCGCTTTCGATCTTCTCGAGCTCTTTCGCCAGGCGCGCCTTCTCCGCCGCTACGTCAATCAGGCCTTCGAGCGGCAGAAAGAGGTCGCCCCAGTCGGAGTGAACGGCAGGCGTGCCTTTCTTCGGCAGATGATGGGCGTCGATCTCCAGCGCTTCGGCGTTGAGCAGCAGCTTCAGGACTTCGGCCTCGTGCGGCAAAAGGTCCTTGGCCGGCTTGAAGACAAACTTAACCTTCTTGCTCGCCGGGATGTTGCCTTCGCGGCGCAGGTTCCGGCCCTGGGTGACCAGGTCGTATTTGGTGTTGACGAAATCGAGGCAGCCATCGTCCAGGCCATAGTGGTCGCGGAAATCCCGGTCGAGCGGCTTGGGCCACGGGGCAAACATAATGGTCTGGCCACCCTGGTTTTCCGGCATGTCTAGGTGATACCCCATCCCGTGCCAAAGTTCTTCCGTGATAAACGGCAGGAAAGGATGAAACAGCCGCAGGGTGTGGGAGAGGATAAAATCAATGACGGCGAGGGTGTTGGCGCGGCGCGATGCGGGTTGAGGGTTGAGGGTTGAGGGTTGAGGGTTTTCAGGGTTGCATGTTGCGTGTTGCGTGGAAAGCACCGCTTTGCTGGCCTCGACATACCAGTCGCAGTATTCGCTCCAGAAGAAGCGGTAGAGTGTTTGCGTCGCTTCGTTAAACCGATACTCCTCGAAGGCGGTAGTAATTTCGCGGATGGCCTGGTCCAGCTTGAGCAGAATCCATTTGTCGTCGCTGGTCAGCAGGCGGGGCTCAATTTCGGCTTGCACCTCGCCACCTTGCATCTGGCGGAAGCGGCAGGCGTTCCAGAGCTTGTTGCAGAAGTTGCGGCCCAACTCGACATCCTTCTCGTCGAAGAGCACGTCCTGCCCAAGCGGGGCGCTGCGCATCGTGCCGAAGCGCAGCGCATCGGCGCCGTATTTGCCGATGAGTTCGAGCGGGTCGGGCGAGTTGCCAAGACTCTTGCTCATCTTGCGGCCCAGCTTGTCGCGGATGATGCCGGTGAAATAGACGTTGCGGAACGGCAGGTCCCCCATGAACTCGTAGCCCGCCATGATCATCCGCGCCACCCAGAAGAAGATGATGTCCGGGCCGGTGACCAGGTCGCTGGTGGGATAGAACTTCTTGAGCGTCGGCGTCTGCTCCGGCCAGCCCATCGTGGCAAACGGCCACAGCCACGAACTGAACCAGGTGTCGAGGACGTCGGGGTCTTGTTGCCAGCCTTCGCCTGGAGACTCAATTTGGCAGCGAACAAACGTCGTATCGGCATTGACATCCTCAAACAGCCGGCTTATTAATGTATTAGCGCCCGATGTAGGCCGGGTCGGCTTGTCGGTAACGGCAGCCAGCGCCGGAGACGCACCGTCGGGCGCGTTTGCTTTGAAAAGCTGGTGGTCGTAGAGCTTTTGGCCATCCAGGTGTTCCTTCACAGTGATCTTTACCTGGTACAACTCCCCTCCAACACGGGCTGCCGCGACAAAGAGGTGCACACACTTGAAATGCTCGCTCGCCGGCACGTGCCAGAGCGTGCCCATCTTTAGCGCCGTGCGGATGATTTCTGGGAGCGCCGCTACAACCTTGATATTGGCTGGGCCTTGATGAGTGAAGGCGTGTTCGAGGCTGGCCGGGCGCACCAGAATCTTCCAGCCGGTCTCATCATTATGGAAGGTCCTATTTAGCAGTGAGTGTTGTTGAGCGAAACCCCAGGCTGAGGCGCGAAGTTCCTTAATGTTCTCGCCGGGAAGTTCCTTTCCCGTCAGCTCGATTATTGGGACCAGTTGAGAGAGTTTGGCGCTTGCCTCCCGGTTATACCACACGGGAACCCGATGTCCCCACCAAAGCTGGCGGCTGATGCACCAGTCACGGAGGTTGTGCATCCAGTGGCTGTAAGTTTTCTCCCAGCGGGTTGGGTGGAAGCGCATTCTCGGGTAGGGCCCGCTGTCCTCAGCGGGCCGCTTTTCGCTAATACCGGACGGCGCGGTGGGGACACCGCGCCCTACCTCGTCGGCCTGTTCCACGCAAGCAGTCGCCTTCTCCACGCTCGGATACTTGAGGAACCACTGCTCGCTCAGGTACGGCTCGATGGGCACGTGGCTGCGCTGGCTGTAGCCGACGTTGTGGACGTAGTCCTCGACCTTGAGCAGCAGGCCCTGCTCGGTCAGTTCCTCCACCACGGCCTGCCGCGCTTCCATGCGGTCTATGCCGTCGAAATCTGCCCCGGCTGCCTCGGTCATGTTGCCATCTGGGCCAATCACGACGGTGAACGGGAGACTGTGGCGCAGGGCGATCTGGTAGTCCGCCGGATCGTGGGCGGGCGTCACCTTCACGCAGCCGGTGCCGAAGTTCGGGTCCACCAGTTCATCCGCAATGACGGGGATGGGCTTGTTCTGCAAGGGCAGCAGGCAGCGGCAGCCAACGATCTTCTGGTAGCGCAGGTCCTTCGGGTTGACGGCCACGGCTTCATCGCCGAGCATCGTTTCGGGGCGTGTGGTGGCGACCACGAGGAATTCGTTGGTCTTGGGCTGGCCCTTCTCATTAAGAAGCGGGTACTTGAGGTGCCACAGGTGGCCTTTTTCCTCGATCATCTCGACCTCCTCATCGGAGAGGGCGGTGCGGGCGGCGGGGTCCCAGTTCACCATGCGTTTGCCACGGTAAATGAGGCCCTTCTTGTATAGGTCCACGAAGACCTTCTGCACGCAGCGCGAGTAGGCCGGGTCCATCGTGAACCGCTCGCGGGTCCAGTCGCACGAGCAGCCGAGCTTCTTGAGCTGTTGGATGATGATGCCCCCGTGCTTTTCTTTCCACGCCCAGACGTGTTCGAGGAACTTCTCCCGCCCCAAATCGTCGCGGTGCTTCATCACCCCCTGCTTGCGGAGGGTCTTTTCGACGACTGCCTGCGTAGCGATGCCGGCATGGTCGGTGCCGGGCAGCCAAAGCACTTCCTTGCCATCCATGCGGGCCTTGCGGGCGAGAATGTCTTGAATGGTGTTGTTGAGCACGTGCCCCATGTGCAACATGCCCGTGACGTTGGGAGGCGGGATGACAATCGAATATGCGGGTTTGGCTGACGCGGGATCGGCGACGAAGCAATTGTGCTTCAGCCAGAAGCCATACCACTTCTCCTCGACCGACTGCGGTTCGTAGGCCTTCGGGACCTCAGACATATCACGCGTTCATCAACACGTATTCCATGCTGTCCACGAGGGCCTGGAGGCTGGCGGTGATGATGTTTTCGCTGACGCCTACCGTTCCCCACTCCCGCTTGCCATTGGTGGAGGTGATGAGCACGCGGGTCTTGGCGGCAGTGCCGGCGACACCGTCGAGGATTCGCACCTTGTAGTCCGTGAGTTGGACCTTCTTGAGAGCGGGGAAAAAGCGGCCCAGTGCCTGACGCAGCGCACCGTCAAGGGCGTTGACCGGCCCATCTCCCTCAGCAGCCGTGTGGGCGGTCCGAGTCCCGGCCCGGACCTTGACGGTTGCCTCACAAACGGAGGTGCCGCCGTGGCTGCGGATGGAGACATGATACCCGTCCACGGTGAAGGGCAAGGGACGGTGCTTGAGGGTCCTGCGGATCAAGAGCGCCAGCGAGGCCTCGGCAGCTTCGTATTCATAGCCCAGCCCTTCCAGCCGCTTGACCTCGGCGGTGATGGCGCGGGTTTCCGGCGCATCCGGCGCCAGCGTGAAGCCAAGCTCAGCCGCCTTCATCAGGATATTGGTGCGGCCCGACATGTCGCTGACGAGCACGCGCCGATAGTTGCCGACGGCTTCGGGGTTGATGTGCTCGTAGCTGCGCGCGACGCGGCCAATGGCGTGCACGTGCATGCCGCCTTTATGGGCAAAGGCAGTCTGGCCGACCCACGGCTGGCGCGGATCGTGTCGCACATTGGCGATTTCGTCCACGAACTCGGACAGCTCTTTCAACTTCAGCAGCGACTTCACCGGCACGGCCGGCCGCTTGAGCTTTAACTGGAGCAGCGGGATGACGCTGGTGAGGTTGCAGTTGCCGGTGCGTTCGCCGTAGCCGTTGATAGTGCCCTGAATCTGCGTGGCGCCCGCTTCGATGCCGGCCAGGCCGTTGGCCACGCCGAGGCCGCAATCATTGTGCGTATGGATGCCCAGGCGGGCGCTGAGCTTTTCTTTGGCGGCGCCCAGAATGCGGGAAATCTCCTCCGGCAGGCAACCGCCGTTGGTGTCGCACAACACAATGCACTCGGCGCCGGCCTGCTCGGCCGCCTGCCACGTGGCCAGCGCGTATTCCGGCTCCTCTTTACAGCCGTCAAAAGCGTGCTCCGCATCGTAGATTACTCTCCGCCCTTGGTCTTTCAGATAGCGAACCGTGTCGCCGATCATCGCAAGGTTCTCTTCCGGTTTCGCGCGTAAGACTTCGGTGACGTGCAGCAGCCAACTCTTGCCGACAATCGTCACGACCGGCGTCTCGGCCTCAAGGATCTGGCGCATCAGGTCGTCGTTCTCTACTGCCACGCCCTTGCGGCGGGTCATGCTAAAGGCGGCGATGCGGGCGTGCTTCCACCTGCGTTTGGCAGCCTGCTTGAAAAACTCCATGTCTTTGGGGTTTGACCCCGGCCAGCCGCCCTCAATGTAATGAATCCCGAACGCGTCCAGCTTCTCGGCGATGCGCAGCTTGTCGAGCGCGGAGAAATTGATGCCTTCGCCCTGGCTGCCGTCGCGCAGGGTCGTATCGTAGATTTCGACTTCGGGTTTCATAGCAATGCCCGCCAGAGCGGGATGGAATATCTACGCTAAGGCCGCGCGGATGCAAAGTCCAAATCAGGCCGTTCCAGGCATGAAATATCCGGGTCAGTCGGCGCGCATACGCTCCGACTCGCGCAGCAGCTTCTGCGTATAATCTTCCAACTCCTTGACTTGCCGCTGCTGACGTCCGCCGGGGTCGAACGCCACGCGTGAATCGGCCGGGGCCTTGCCGGGCTGCTTCAGTTTTCCGACCGGGACGCCCAGCGCGTCCAGCAAGGCCGTGAGGGCGCGGTCCGAGCCAGGCCCGGTGGTCATGCCCTCAGCGCCAGTGATGAGCTTGAACCGGTCGAAATCCTTGGCTTGGCCAGGTTTCAACAGCGCCCGCGCCCGTTCGAACTCCGCCTCCACCGACTCGTAATCCGGCGCCTGGAGTTTGCCCGGCGCAGCCCCCGTCCGGCCCTCGCGGGGCGCGGGCGGCCCCTCGACGTTCGGCACAGCGCTGTGCTCGACAATCAAGGCGCGCGGAGCAATGAGGCTGGCGATCTCCGCATCGCCAAATTCCCGCAACAACCCGAACACATTCCGGTAAATCGGCTCCTCCCAGAGCCGTTGGCGCGAATCAAAGTAACCGCTCACCAGCGCCGCCTCAATCCGCCGGTCCAGCGCCGTGGCATAGAACGCTATTAACCCGCCCTCCGCATACCCGGCCGCTACAATCTTCGGCTTTCTTCCTTCCGCCTTTTGCGTGCGGCCTTCAAAAAAGTCCACGGCGGCCAACACCTTCTGCACTTCATACCCAATCACGTGCCGGCCCAGCGGGAAGGCCTGGCGGCATATCCATTCGCGATGGGGCTGGTTGGTGAAACGATTGATTCGGGCGTTCCCCGACCACATATCCTGCCGGTCGATCAATACCGGCACGAGAACCTCGCAGCCATGCTCGGCCAGCCGCCGGGCGAACTGGTGCTCCGCCGCCAGCCCAGGCGTAAGCCCGACCAGCATCTCCGGCGTCTGGTCGGCGTCAGGAATCGCCACCACACAGGCGGCTGGTTTGCCTTTGGATTCGAGCCACAAGCCTTCGGCAAACACCCCTTCAAAGACCGGCCAGCGTACCACCTGCACCGTGAAGGACTCCGTCTCCGCGATCTTCGACGGACTGGTCGTGCTGTTGACAAATTCGAGCGCCGGCACCGGGAGGCGGGCGTCCACCGCGCCGATCATCCTGCGCAGCCGCTCGCGATTCGGTTGGACTGACTTGTCGTAGGCCTCCTCGGACGAGAAGTCGCGCTGCCAGTATTTCTGCCGCTCTCCGATCGATGGTTCAGTCTCGCGCGTGAGGACCCTGTCGCTGCCGGCGACCCTCTGGGCGAGAAGGTCTCCCTGGAGCGTCGGCGGCTGGGTGTTGGGCAGCCCCTCCTGCGCCAGGCTGGCGAACCAAGCCCAGAGCGGAATCAACCAGAACAATCGCACTCTCATTGGAGCCGGCGCACGGCAAAAATGATAGTCTTCAATCGGGCGCCACGGGGCCGGTCAAAGTTGTTTTGGACCGTGCAAGAAGGGGAGCTTGACGGTCTTGCGCCAAAGGCCAAGGAGCGATTTCTTTTTCCTTTTCTCCTCGCCGAGCGGCACGCAAGGGTGGCTGCAGAGCGAGCAGAATTTCAACAGCTTCCCGCCGCGCCGCCGCAGCCGGTGCACGCAGGCGTCGCACAGGACTTCCCGGCAATGGGTGCACTGATGCGTCGCGCGCGCCTTGGGATGGCGGGGGCAAATCAGGGAGCCATCGGACAATACGACCGGTGGCGCCGGGCGAGGCAGGTCGAACCTGGGGATGGCGATGGTGACATCGGTTGTCTCGACCAACAGTTCGACCTCGCCCAGGTGCAACGTCTGGCCGGCCGACAGCCTGGCTTCTTTGATTCGCTCGCCGCCTACGAACGTTCCATTGGCCGACGCGCAGTCGCGCACCACGACCCCGTCATCCGCGAGCACGATTTCGCAATGCCTGGCGGAAACCGTGGGATGCTCAATTTGAACATCACTCTTCGGGCTGCGCCCTAATTGGTTGACCCCCAGGTTGAGTTCAATCACCCGGTCTCCGAACTCGACGGACTTAACGACTAGCCTGGCCATTTCTGCTCCTGCGGTTATTTCTCAAGGGCAGGTGGAAGCTCATGTTTGCTTTTGTCAATCCCATCCGTTGAAAGGTGAGTTCCCACCTGCAACAAAAGGTATCCAAGCGCCAACAAGGCAGTGCTCGCAAGAATCACAAACCACCACGGGATGGCGGAGAGCTTGTACTTGCTGGTTCGGGACCGCTTCCGGTGCGAGTGCGGCGCGTGATGCGCCTCTCCCGTCGCCGTTCCCCGCCCTCCGCCGGCTCTGTCACCGGGCGGACGGAGCGCAAAGGGCAATTGGGCGCTCGGGGTCCGGCCGTGGCGCAGGTCATCCACCAACTGAGCCGCTCTGGCCGGCTCGAGGCCGCGCGAAGCCAAATACGCAAGGATCTCTGGATCGGAATGGCCGGAGTCCATCATGCCCCTGGCAAGATCTACATCCGACGAAACAATCTCACGAATCATAGCTGACACCCCATAGCCATCCGGCCGCGCGGCCGTTCATATTCAGTCCGGCGGCATTCACTTGCGGCCAGTGTGGCCCTAATTACGCGCATTATACCCAGCCAGCCCGGTTCCCGCAAGCGAATTAACTCAAGTTAAATATGACCAAAGAAGCGAAGGTGGGGGGGGCAACGCAAGGGATTCCCTGACAGGCGGAGGAGAAGCCCCGCTCGCGATCTGCTGCGCGCGCCGGGGGATTTTGTGCTAAAATGCCCTGTATCATGGATAACGATAAACGGAGCATCAGTACATGAGTGCGTTAGCTGAAAAACAATGTGTCCCTTGCCAAGGCGGGGCGCCGCCGCTGAGAGGAGATGCCCTGGTGAGACTGGCCCGCGAGTTGGATGGCGGCTGGCAAGTTGTGGGTGACCGTCAGTTGGAAAAGGAATACCAGTTCCGAAACTTTCGCCAGGCCCTTGAGTTCACGAACAAGGTCGGCGAGCTGGCCGAGGCGCAGGGACATCACCCGGACATCTATCTCGCCTGGGGCAAAGTGAAGCTCACCGTCTGGACTCACAAAATCAACGGGTTGACGGAAAGCGACTTTGTGCTGGCCGCCAAAGCGGACAAGCTGTTGGCGCAATGAGGCAGTTAAACGCTGCGTCTCCACCAAGCATGAATTCAACCGCCTCCGGCCAGCAACACCTCCGGCGGCGTTTCAGTCCTCCGGAAGAGCAAGTTTGTCGCCGCCCATCGGCGTCCATCCCTGGCTAAACTGCGGGTTCTGCGCGAAGGCGTGATCCTTAACGACCCTCCCGCCGATCAGGTGCTCCTGGATGATTCGCTCCAGCACCTCCGGCGTGCAGGAGTGATACCAAACGGCCCCCGGATACACCACCGCAATTGGCCCTTGCCTGCAGACGCGCAGGCAATTGACTTTGCTCCGATAAACCAGCGGTTCCGGTCCGGCCAACCCCAGTTCCTTGAGCCGCCGCTTCAAATACTCCCATGACTCCAGGCCGCTCTGCCTGAGCGCGCACTGCGGCTCGGTCTGGTCAGCGCACAGGAAGATGTGCCGCCGGTATTTTTCCAAACCCAGGGAATTCACGACTGCCTGCAGTTCACTCGACATAATTGAAGTTGCTGAGCGCCAAGGTAAGCCCCCGCACGAGCACGGGCAAGCCGCAGTTCCGAACTGTAACTTTGCTCTTTGAACTTGGCCCTCGCTTGCCTATAACCAGCGCGTGTCCGGGCCGTTCGCACAACCAATTAATGCCAGCACGCGCTGTTGCGCCGTGTACGGCTATCCGGTCAAGCACTCCGCCTCGCCCGCGATGCAGAATGCCGCGCTCGCCGCGCTCGGACTCAACTGGCGTTACTTGGCGTTCGAGGTGGCCCCGGATAACCTCCGCACGGCCATCCTGGGCGCGCAGGCAATGAACTTCATCGGTCTCAACCTCACCGTCCCGCACAAGCTGCTGGCGGTGGAGATGGTTGATGTGCTCGACGAATCCGCCAAAAGCTGGGGCGCAGTGAACACGATTCGATTTGAGGGCAAGGATGAGCGCGGCGCCTGGCGGCCGCTGCGGGAGTTTGTGGGGGTTCCCCGCGACACGCGTTCATACGGATTCAATACTGATGCCGACGCGATTACGCGGGCGCTGCGCGAGGATTTGGGACTGGAATTGAGCGGCGCGAGAGTCCTGTTGCTCGGCGTCGGCGGGGCCGGGCGGACCGCCGCGCTGAAACTGGCCTCGGAGAACATCTCGGAGCTGTGCCTCATTAACCGCACTTACAGCAAGGCCGAGGGCGTCGCGAACGAAATTCGCGCGCGCTTTCCGGCGGTGAAGGTGACGATGGGCTATCCGGCGGGACCGGTCGATCTAGTGTTGAACGCGACGTCCCTCGGCCTCAAGCCAGACGATCCGCTGCCGTTTGACGAGCAGCAGTTTGCGCTCCGGCGGACAGGCGCGGTTTATGACATGATTTACCGCCCGGCGGAGACCGCCTTGCTTAAGGCAGCCAAAGCTGCGGGCTGCCGCACCGCCAACGGTCTTGGCATGTTGTTGTATCAAGGCGCCAAAGCTTTGGAGTTGTGGAGCGGGCAAACTGCGCCTGTGGCAATCATGCGTCGGGCGCTGGAGCAGGATGTTTATGGGTGATTAACCTCGCATGTTCTCCGCGACCTTTGACTCACGAATCTGGGCGGCCGTGCCCTTTCATTTCTGGACCGTGGCCTTCTTCGTGTTCGGCTCCATAGTCGGGAGCTTTCTCAACGTGTGCATCCACCGGCTGCCGCTCGGGCAAAGCGTCATCTCGCCCCCTTCCCATTGTCCGCACTGCAAATACTCCATCCCGTGGTATTTGAACATCCCCCTGGTCACGTGGCTGTATCTGCGCGGGAAATGCCGGAACTGCGGCGCGCCCATTTCCATCCGCTATTTCCTGGTCGAGCTGCTGACGGCCCTGACCTTTATGAGTTGCTGGCTGGCGTTCGGGCGCCAGTCCGCCTGGCTCGCGCTGGTCTATGCGCTGTTTCTGGCGGGGTTGATCGTGGCAACGTTCATTGACTTCGAGCTCATGATTATCCCCGATGAAATCACCGTAGGCGGGATGGTGGCCGGATTCGTTTGCTCGTTCCTGCTGCCCGGCCTCCACGAGCAGACCTCCGTGTCCGGCTCGCTACGGCAAAGCGTGCTCGGCATCGTGGCGGGCGCCGGGATCATCTACTTTTTCCTGCGCGGGGGCAAACTGGTGTTCGGCCGGCAAAAAGTGACGCTGCCCGCCGACACCAAAATCATTTTCAGCGAGACGGCGGTGCATCTGCCGGACAAAGAAATCCCCTACGAAGACCTCTTCTATCGCCAGTCGGACGTGATCACCCTTCACGCGCGCACAGTGGAACTCGTGGACCGCTGTTACAAGGACGTGCGCGTGCGTCTGACCCCTGCCACTTTGCGGATTGGCGAAGAGGAATTGAACCCGGAGGAAGAGCCGCACATGGAGGCGGTGAGCACGGAGATTGTGTTCCCGCGGGAAGCGATGGGCTTCGGGGACGTTAAATTCATGGCGGCCATCGGCGCCTTTCTCGGCTGGAAAGCGGTGATCTTCTCGCTGGCGCTCAGTTCTTTCATCGGTGGCTTTTTGGTGGGTCTCCCGCTGGTGTTGTTGCGGCGGCGGGAGCTTTCTTCGCGCCTCCCCTACGGACCCTACATCGCACTGGCGGCGGCCATTTGGATCTTCGAAGGAAAGCCGTTGGTGGCGCTGTTTTTCAGGTTCATATTCTGGATCAACAGCCTGCTGTTTGCCCGGTAGTCTCCCCGCTTTATCCACATTGCGCTTTATGCCTCAGCGCATGATCCACCAGCACGAGGGCGGTCATCGCCTCGACGATTGGCACCGCGCGGGGCAACACACAGGGATCATGGCGGCCCCGGGCCTTGAGCGTGGTGTTCTTGAACTCAATATCCACCGTCTCCTGTTCGCGCATGACGGTGGCGACGGGTTTGAAGGCGACCCGGAAATAGATGGTCTGCCCGTTTGAGATGCCTCCCTGAATGCCGCCCGAACGGTTGGCGGTGGTATAGACCTTGCCGCCTTTGGCGCGGAACGGGTCGTTGTGCTGCGTGCCGGTGAGCAGAATGCCGCCGAAGCCGGAGCCGATGTCGAATCCCTTTGACGCCGGCAGGCTCAACATGGCTTTGGCCAGGTCCGCTTCGAGGCGGTCAAAGACCGGCTCGCCCCAGCCGGGCGGAACACCGCGCGCAACGCCTTCGACAATGCCGCCGACGGTGTCGCCGGCCTGGCGCATCTTCTCGATCAGCCGAATCATTCTTTGCGCCGCAGCCGGGTCGGGACAGCGGACAATGTTGGACTCGATGTCTTTGGCTCTGACCTTTTCCGGGTCCACGGTGGCCACGATGCGCTGGACCTGCTGCACGTAGGCGAGGACTTCGACGCCGTAGCGCTGGCGCAGGAGCTTCTTCGCGATGGCGCCAGCGGCGACGCGCCCGACGGTTTCGCGCGCGCTGGCGCGCCCGCCGCCGGGCCACGCGCGGATGCCGAACTTGGCCTGGTAAGTGTAGTCGGCGTGCGAGGGCCGGAACTTGGTGGCCATTTCGGTATAGGCCTCGGGCCGGGCGTCTTCGTTACTGACCCATAGGCAGATGGGGGTGCCGAGCGTCTTGCCTTCGAATGTGCCCGAGAGAATCTGCACGGTGTCGCTCTCCTTGCGCGGCGAGACGATTTTCGATTGGCCGGGCCGGCGGCGGTCTAGTTCCGGCTGGATGTCGGCCTCGGTCAACGGGAGCCGTGGCGGGCAGCCGTCCACGACCACGCCGACTCCGCCGCCATGCGATTCCCCCCAAGTGGTGATGCGGAAGAGATGCCCAAACGTGTTTGCCATGCGCCTAGGTTGCGGGAAAAGCGGGCGCGGGTCAAATGTGGAAGGGGAGGCGGGGCAGGTGAAACGTGAGACGTGAGACGTGAGACGTGAGACGTGAAACGTGAAACGTGAAACGTGAAACGTGAAACGTGAAACGTGAAACGTGATGCGTGAGGGGCGTCACATCTGGCCCGAGGTCACCAGACCGGCGAAGCGCTCGAAGCTGCGATCATAAGTGCGCTCGACGTCTTTGGGGAAGCAGCAGGCGGGGAGTTGTCTCATGTCCAGGTGATAGCGCAGGCACTCGCAGCAGATGCCGTGTTTTTCACAGCCCGGATAGGTACACTTGCAGAACCGCGCGTTGCTCGACTTTTTGCATTCCATGGCTTGGGTTTAGTGGGTCGGCCTTGCGGCGTCAACTCCGATCAAGTCCCGCCAGGGCGGCTTCCGGCGGCGAGACCCGTCGGTTGGGAGGGTGGTCTTGACTCGGAGGCGGTTTGGCCAAATCACGGAGGAACGCCGCCGCCAGACTATCCACGTCACCAGTGCTGTTCGAGAGGATCATTACGCCCACTCGGCTGTCCTCGGTGAACCCGATGAAGCTGCGGAATCCTCCGGCGGCCCCGTTGTGCCAGATCATGGCTTGCTGGAGCCGCTCGCTCCGGGTGTGGATCCAATTCATGCCAAAGGCCGTCCGCTCATCCTCCCGGAACAGCTCTTGATGGGATTCACGGAGGGCGTGAGCCAGCGGCTGCCCTTCCGGGTGCATGTTGGCCTGGAGATACTTCAGCATGTCGCTGGCGGTGGAGCGCAATGCCCCGGCGCCGCCCAGGTGGCTCGCCGCAAACCAGGGGTCCGAGCGCAGGGCAAAGACGAACGGTCCACAGCGCAACACGGCGCGGTAGCCCTGCGCGACGCGCGGGGCCTGGGTGCGGTCGAACGTTACCGTGGTGTCGTTCATGCCGAGGGGAAGACAAACTTCCCGTTTCACGAGCGCCTCATAACTGGAACCGGCTTTGGTGGCGAGCAAATGGCCGAGCAGCATCATCCCGAAGTTAGAATAGCAGGACTTCGTTCCAGGTTTGGATTGCAGTTTGACGGTGCGCACAGCGTTCAGGAGGTCCGCTTCGGTATAGCCCGCGTACGCGTCGCTGCCAAACAGCAGCATACCGAGGCCGCGCAGGTGCGACAGGTTGGCGGGCAGGCGCGGGAAACCGGACGAGTGGGTGGTAAGCTGTCGCAGCGTCACCCCGCGCGCCGCCTCGGGCAGTTGGACGCCCGGAGGCAACAGTTCCTGCACCGGCTGGTCCAACCGCACCATCCCTTGTTCAATCTCCCGCGCCAGGGCCAGGCCGGTGAAGGTCTTGGTGATGGACCCGATCTCGAAGAAGGTGTCGGCGCGGGTCGGCGCGCCCGATGACAACGATGGACGGCCAAACGTCATGATTGTGGCGTTGGTGGGAGTGACGACGGCAACGGCCAAGCCGATGCTCTTGCCGCGGTTCATGAAGGGGACGCAGTGCCTGCGAATCAATGGTTCCAATTCCTGCGCACGCCCGTCACTCCACTCCGCCGCAGGCTTTCGCTCGTAGCTGATAGAGAATTTGGTGCTCCAGACACCGAGCAACCCCAGCAGCAACGATCCCAAGCCAAACGCGAGCAGGCCCTTCAAGCACAAGCTCCAAAAGCCGGACGACGTGGCAGCGCGCTGCGAAGCGCCAGACAACAGCGGGGGCGGTGGACACTGTGCGCGTTGCCGGCGCTGAGCCGCCTGTATTCTCTTCAGGCCGACTGCCGCCAGAATCGCGCAAACGAGACCGGCGAACGCGGCCAACAGGCAAATCACCAAAGGAATGAACAGAAGCAGGCTATTCATGGTTCAAGAGCTAGCTTGTACACACCACACCCCTGATCTTTGGCCCCAGTGAGACCGTCAACGGTGCTACATAGGCGCTACCACGGAGCGAGGGCCGGATCAACTCCGGTTCGCGGGGGTCGGTGTCGGGTGGACC
>Ga0187872_10002333_pt1 | contig 16934 bp, 15 predicted proteins | sample June2016WEW_16_4_FD_132973 | JGI IMG/M metagenome (GOLD analysis project Ga0187872, IMG submission 132973) | Peatland microbial communities from SPRUCE experiment site at the Marcell Experimental Forest, Minnesota, USA - June2016WEW_16_40 | ecosystem: Environmental > Terrestrial > Soil >...
AAGTATTTCTTAAATTCTTCAATCCTGCCGGCGAGTTCTTTGTTTGAGGCCAGCGTCTCGCGCAAGCGGACAAAGGGGCGCACCACAAAAACGCTCAGTTCTACTGCCTGTTCCGAATTGAGCAGAGTCGCTGCCATGATCGCGCCGTCTTCGTTGCCCTAGAGAACAAGACACGCCGGAAGCGCAGCAACGTGGGCGAGCCTGTCCTGGTAGACGAGGCTCAAATCGACGGAAGCGCTGTGGTAGGCTGAACGCTTATGAGATGGTCGGCCATTCTTCTCTGGATCATCGGGGTCTTTTCCGGGATCATGCAGCTCGCACCCGCGTCCTGGGCCCAGACGTCCGCCCCACGAAAATCCTCCCCCGATGTGTTCCTCATCACCGTCGATACGCTGCGGGCCGATCATGTCGGCTGCTACGGATACAAGCACGTCGAAACCCCCGCACTCGACGCGCTCGCCGCCGATGGTGTCCGCTTCACGCAGGCCTTCACTCATAGCCCAATCACGAACACTTCGCACATTACGATCCTGACCGGCCTCTTGCCCAGCGTACATGGCGTCACCGATTTTGGCGTCCCCCTCTCGCCGCAGCATGCGACTGCGGCGGAATTGCTGAAGAAGCACGGCTACCAAACCGCGGCTTTCATTGGAGCGGTGATTCTCGACAGCAACACGCTCGCTCCCGGTCTTGGTCGCGGCTTCGATTTCTACGACAACTTTCCCGCCGATAGCAAGAATAAGGAGCGCTGGGGCCGCGTCGAGCGCCGCGGCATGGAAGTCGTCGAGCACGCCGAAACTTGGTTCAAGAAACACCGCACGGGACCTCACTTCGTGTGGGTGCACCTGTACGATCCGCACGATCCCTACGAGCCGCCACCCCCGTTCTCGGAGAAATATAAAGATCATCTATACGATGGCGAAATCGCCTATGCCGATTCCGCGGTCGCCCACTGGATTGCATTTCTGAAAAAAGCTGGCATCTACGACAACGCCATCATCGTCGTCACTGGCGATCACGGCGAAGGCCTCGGCGAGCACGGAGAAGAAACTCACGGCCTGTTTCTTTACGACTCGACGCTCCACGTCCCGCTAATTCTGAAAACGGCGGGAGCCGCTCATCACGGCACGGTTATTGATACCCAGGTGCGTACCTCCGACATTCTTCCGACCATTCTTTCGGCGACCGGCGTGGCTGCCCCGGCAGAGCTGAACGGCGAGTCGCTCTTTCCCCTGATCGAAGAAAATACCGGCGCGCAATCGCAGCCCAATCGCGCTCTCTTCGGCGAGACCGACTATCCCCTCCGCTGGGGCTGGGCCTCTCTGCGCGCCTTGCGCACCGAAAACACCAAGCTGGTCGAAGCTCCGCGGCCCGAGCTCTACGACTTGCAGGCCGATCCGAAGGAGCTGAAGAATCTCTATGCTCCCGACAGCTCGAAGGCGCAAAGCATGCAGGCCGAACTGGCGAAGTGGAAGGCCAAGCTCCCGCCGCCGAGCAACTCTGCCAAGCCTGGAGAAACTTTGCCGGATCCAAAAGACAAGATTGACGTGCAGAACCTGCTGCACAAGGCGATGCTGGCCAGCGACGATAATCGATCGAGTGACGCGCGCCAGTTCCTGGAAAAAGCGCTGCAGATCGACCCGAGCTTGCCGACCGCGTTCCGTCAACTGGGCGAGCTTGAACTCCCTGCCGGAGATTTCTCGAAGGCCGCTGTCCACTTGAAGCGCGCTTGTGAATTGCGTCCCGATGACTCCACCGCCGCTTTCGAATTGGGCGAGGCACTGGAGAAGTCCGGCGATTGGCCCGGGGCGCGCGATGCGCTCGAATCGAGCCTGAAGCTAGCGCCCACTCAAATGTCCGCACGGGTGCTGTTGGGCCACGTTTACTTGCAACTAAAGGACGCGAAGAATGCGGAGGACCAGTTTGAGGCAGCGCTGCTGGTGGATTCGAACAACAGTGAAGGCCGCCTGGGACTGGCGGAAGCGCAAATTCAGCAATCCGATTTTGCCGACGCCTTGCCCGATCTCGAAGCATTCACCAAAACCGATCCGCGAAACGCGGCCGCCCTGCGGTTGCTCGCGCGAGCCTATCGAGGACTCGGCAGAGGGCAAGACGCCAAGCGAATTGAGCAGCAAGCGAGAGCGCTGGAAAAGAGGTAATCGAACAAATCAGCTGTGGCTCGACTCGCGGCAGTCATCAGGGCAATCGCATGAACATCAAGCGTCAAGCGCGGCCGCGGAGTTGAGCGCGGTAGGTGTCGCTGGTGGCGGCGATCAGGCGTCTGGCCTTAATGCCGCCTTTTTTTTTGCGAATCTAACCATCATCACCAATGCGGTAAACATCGCCACCGAACTGGGGGGTGCCCGGCCCGAAGTGATCCTGACTGGGGGAATGTTGCGCAAAAACTCATTCTCCCTGGTGGGACCGATCGCGGAAGAAACGCTGCATCGGCTGAATGCCGACATTCTGTTCTTGGGAGTCGATGGATTTGATGTACAATATGGATTGAGCACGCCCAATCTGCTGAAGGGTCAACCGAGCGATGGTAGACATCGCCAAGCGGGTCATGGCCGTGTGCGATTCAAGCAAGGTTGGACGAAGGAGCCTGTCCTTCATTGTTTCTACTTCTGTCATCCACCAAGTCATCACCGACCCGCAAATCCCACAATCTGACTTGCGGGCTCCTAAGAGAGCGAGTGTAGAGGTCACACTAGTGTGATGTAACGCTGGCAGGCTGCTCCATGAAAACCAGGCGTGTCACGTGCGAACTTCAGTCCGTGCCCTGCTTAGTGAGCGACGGATGCGGCTGCCGCAGGTCGTCAAGCACCGGTTGCTTCAGTCCTCTTACCACAGGCTTCATCTGCGGTTTCAGATCGAACACTACGATTTCATTTTCCTTCTTTTTCAACCATGGCCCAGGAAGATAGAGCGTCCCCTGCGGACCAATGTCCCAATAGCGCCCCAGCTGGTGACCATTGACCCATACGGTTCCTTTCGACCAGTTACGCAGATCTAGAAACGTGTCGCCCGTTTGGGACAAGTCAAAGGCGCCGCGATAGAAGGCTGGCCCGGAATCCTGTTGCGCTTGGAATCGCAAGTTGGAGATGTCGCCCATTGGCAGAGTGAAAACCTACCAACCTGTTAGCTCTTTGCCGTTGAACGTTACTGATTTGGCGATACCCTTGCGTTCTCCCGGCAGCGCTTTTGTGAAATTGATGCGGCCGGTATTCTCCACCAAGATATCCAATTGCGCCCTGCCCTGGGTAATCTGCAAGGGCAGGCGGTCTTGGCTTAGCCGGCGATCGAGCATGCCTGCTAACTTGCCATTCACATAAATTTGCGCGTAATCGCGGACATCGGCGATCACCAAGTCGCCAACGGCCGGTCCGGTGAGTTGAGTGCGGTACAGAATGTATCCATACGATTGTCCGAAGCTCTCCATATTGGCCGGCTTCTCGCTGGCCACGGCCTGGGGTAAGTTCGCGAAGAGCGGAGCAACTTGCCGCAGGCTGAACTGGGGAACCTCAATGGGATCGGGGATTACGGGAACCTCCGGTATTTTCTGGCCGGTTCGCTTGGCGATGATATCTCGAAATAGGAAGTACTTCTTCGTGGGCCGTCCGGATTCGTCCAGCGCCGCGGAATAATCATAGCTGCTCGTATCTGGCCAGTAGCCGTGGTTGTCATTGTTGGCGCCGTTCATGAAGCCCCACGTCGTGCCACCGTGGAACATATACATGTTGATGGAATAGCCGTGCTCCAGAATCCAGTCTAGTTCCCAGGCCTCTTCTGCCCCATCGGTCGTGTGGTGCGGGCGGCCCCAATGATCGAACCAGCCGGGCCACCACTCCCCAAACATGACCGGGGCGCCGGGACGAAACTTTTGCAGCACCTCCGCTCCTTCCCTCGCGTCGCCCGGGCCGAGATTAACGACTGCCGGAAGATCCGGCAGGGTACCGTCGGGAAGTTCTTCGGGACTCTCAGCCTGAGCCGGCGATGATCTGCAGCAACGCTAACCCGGGCACATACTGCCGATCAAGTTCGCACGTCGCGTCTTTGTGTCTTGGGGTTCAGCCCGAAGTGGCTTGGTTTCATGCTGGAACGCCAGTGCCGGATGACGTCGCCTCTGGCCACGGGTGCTAATGATTCGGATCAATTCTGTCGAAAATCGGAAAATGATATTGTGGGCTGAAGCTTGGAATGCCGAGATGACATGCCGGGTTAAATTTCTCCATCGAGGACGAACATGAGACTGACGTGGGTCTTTGCTGCTCTTATTCTATTCTGCACTGCTAGCGCATCCGTGCGGGACGCTGCTTCAACGCGGCGGCAAACGGTGCAGCATGACCTGATGCCGCTGCCGATGAGTGTCACCTTCGAGGAAGGTCAGCTCAAAATTGACGGCTCATTCACGATCACTGTGACAGGTTATTCGGATGCTCGATTGGAAGCCGCCATCGATCGCATGGCTCGCCGCATGGAAAGACGCACCGGAATAGAATTCGCGTCCGGTCTGGCCATGGACGCAAGCAAAGCCACGCTGGTCATCCAGTGCCAGGCTGCTGGAAAGGAAGTTCCCGCACTGGAAGAGGACGAATCGTACTCCCTGGAAGTGACTGCGCAGCGCGCGAACCTTAAATCCGAGACGGTTGTCGGAGCGATGCGCGGTATGGAAACCCTGCTGCAACTCGTCGCTGGCGATCGCGAGGGATACTATTTCCCACTCGCCAAAATCGCGGATAAACCTCGCTTTCCGTGGCGTGGGTTGCTCATTGACGTTAGCCGCCATTTCCAACCAGAGGAAGTTATCAAGCGCAACATTGACGGCATGGCGGCGCTCAAACTCAATGTTCTGCATTGGCACCTCACAGACGATCAGGGATTCAGGGTCGAGAGCTTTGCTTATCCCAAGCTTCATGGGATGGGCTCGGAGGGGCTTTACTATTCGCAGAATCAAGTCCGTGAGATCGTTTCGTATGCCCAATCTCGCGGGATAAGGGTCGTACCCGAATTCGACGTGCCGGGCCACACAACGTCCTGGTTCGTGGGGTATCCAGAGTTGGCGAGCGCGCCCGGACCGTACCATATCCAACACCGCTTCGGCGTTCATGATGGCGCCATGGATCCGACTCGCGAGGAGGTCTACAAGTTCCTGGACAAATTCCTGGGCGAGATGGCCACCCTCTTTCCGGATGCCTACATTCACATTGGCGGCGACGAGAGTAACGGCAAACAGTGGAAGAGTAATCCAAAGATCCAGTCTTTCATGGAGTCAAAAGGACTCAAGGACAGGAATGCGCTTCAGGCATACTTCAACCAACGCCTGCTGAAGATTCTCCAAAAGCACCATAAGAAAACGATTGGCTGGGATGAAATGCTACATCGGGATTTGCCGAAGGATGTGATCGTGCAATCTTGGCGGGACGTAAAGTATCTGCACGCTACAGCCAAACAGGGGTACAACGCGATACTTTCCGCGCCCTACTATCTCGATGACATGGCACCAGCCAGCGATTACTACCTGGCCGATCCCATTCCCGCCAACAGCGACCTTACGCCGGAACAAGCCGCGCGAATCCTGGGTGGCGAAGCCTGCATGTGGGGCGAGGAAATCACTCCGGAAACGATCGACTCTCGCATCTGGCCGCGTCTCGCCGCCGTGGCCGAGCGGCTATGGTCACCGCAGACGGCCACAGACGTTCAAGATATGTATCGACGCCTTGCAATCGTCAGTGTGCAACTGGAAGCTTTCGGGCTAACGCACCGCTCAATGCCGGAAAGTCTGCTGCGGCGGATTGCGGAGGCGCAGGATCCGGGGCCACTTCGTACTCTATGGGAAGTGACCGAACCCGTTCCACTGGGGACTCGTGAGACAACACAGACTACCCCCATGACACACATGGTGGATGCAACAGTTCCCGATCCGGTATCCCGGCGCGAGTATGAAGACATGGTGGATGGCCTGTTGTCGGATGCTCCGCAGTTCAGGACCTATCGCGAGAAATTGGCGGAGAGACTCGCCGCATTGCGCGATCTGCCCCCCACCATGGCCGTAATGATCGACCGTTCGCCAATTCTGAAGGAGACGGAACCGCTTGTAAGGGAAGCTTCAAATCTAGGCGAAGCCGGACTGGAAGCTTTGTCTTATCTCTCTGCGAAGGTCGCGCCGCCCGCCGGTTGGGAGCAGTCGAAGCTGTCGGCGCTGGAAGAAGCTTCCAAGCCAAGAGCAGGGATGTTTCTTGCAGTGGCAGGCCCGATACGCCAGCTCATCATCGCCGCCGGCGAGATCGATCGGCTCCAATCGCGCCGAGCGAAAGCGAAGGCTGGGCGTCCGTACGCTCCACGAGGTATGTGTCGGTGACGTTGAAGGCGTCCGGATCATTGACGAAAAAGTTACGGTGCATGTAGAAGCGGGCAGCGATGCCGGAGGCAGCATTCTTGGTTTCGTGAAAACTGTGACCCGTATCCACGGAGACCCGGCCCGTATCTACCAGCCCCACTGGGTTGAGCATAGGACTTCCGTCTTTATCCAAGATCACCTCCTCGCCCACGGCATCGCGGATTACTTGGAGGCCAATGCGTTGGGCTTCCATGGCTGTCGTGTTGGGGCGGTAACGGTAACCCTCGATCGCCGTGCTATCCATGAAGTCGAGTTTGATGAACCGGACCCCCCATTTACAAACGAGTGTCCGGCAAGTCTGGCGCATATACTCCTGCGCTCCGGGATGGGTTGTGTCCAGGGCGTAAAGCACATCCGTCTTCTGGTCCCAGACGTCGCCAATGGGAACCGGCTGGCCCTTGGCATTGTGCGCCAGCCAGTCCTTGTGGTACTCGTAGATCCAGGCTCGGTTTGTCACCTCAAACGGCGCAGTCCATAAGCCGAATGTCAGGCCCTCTCCGTAGGGACGCTGGTTATAGAGCTGCAGCACGGACGGTTCGCGGGCGGAGATCTCGGCGGGACATTCCAGCCATGGCCCGGTGGCGCGTTCGAGATAGCGCAGGATCTCTGGTTGTCTCCGGCGCTTGAGTCCCACCAGGTAACCCTGCCCGTTCGCGTGCAGCAACTCCCAGGTTGCCCGACGCCTTGACACCTTACCAGCTGACGCGCACCATCATGTACTGAGGGCCAAAAACAAGCTTCCCAGGAGAACCCCCCCATGAGGACCAATCTCCGGAACGTCTTTCTTGCTGGACTTTTTGCGTCATGGCCGTTGCTTCCCCGCTGGCTGCGCAAGAGAAAAGCAAAGTGGTCATTGATCAGGATTGCGCCGACCCCGGCGGAACGGACATGCAAGCTGTCCTCGCGATCGTGAATTCGCCCAAGGCCGACGTGCTGGGCATCACCGTCGTGAGCGGCGACGCCTGGCGCGACGAGGAAGTGCAGCACGCCCTCCGCCTGCTCGAAATCATCGGCCGAACCGACATTCCCGTCGTACCCGGTGCAGTCTTTCCGATCGTCAACAGCAAGGAATCTACAGCGCGTTGGGAAAAGCTGTATGGGAAGGTCGTCTATCAGGGCGCTTGGAATTGGGGCAAGCCCGTGCACGGTCCATTCGAAGTGCCACCCTTGCCCGAAGGATCTCCCAGGATCAAGGCAGCCGGCGAAGATGCGGCGCATTTCCTCATTCGCATGGTTCGCGAGTATCCGCATCAAGTAACGATCAACGCTGGCGGCCCACTCATGAATCTCGCGCTTGCGGAGATGATCGATCCGGAATTTGCGTCGCTTGCGAAGGAACTCATCATCATGGGCGGCGCGATTGCGCCCGAGGTGCCCTACCCCCGGGTGACGACGAACCGCCGCGGGTTCAATTTCTGGTGGGATCCCGAAGCGGTGCACATGACCCTCAGCGCTCCCGGCTGGCACAAAATCACGGTCACCACCGTCGACATCTCGATCAAGACGCGTATGGGCAAGGACATAATCGCCGAGATTGCCAAGTCCCAGAATCCGGCCGCGCAATACCTAGCCCAGTACGCGGACGAGGAATATCGCTGGGACGAACTGACCGCGGCCGCATGGCTCGATCCAAGCATTATCACCAAACAGACTCAGCTCTACATGGATATGGACTATTCACACTGTGCTGGTTACGGCAACACCCTTGTATGGGTGCCCGGTACCCAGCCCGGCCTTGGCGAACAACTTGTCAACGTGCCGCAGGATCTCGATCTTGCGAAATTCGACAAGATGTTCATCGGCTCGATGACGCGCCCAACTCCCGGCGCTCATTCTGCTGCTGGTGCAAAGTGAAAATCATGTTACAGCGCGATTTCATTGATCGGAGATGACAAGCCTAAAGGAGCACTTCGGACCTATGCGTTTCAAGCCCTTCTTGCCAGCCATTCTCATCTTGCTTTTCGCATTTTCCGCATCCGCGCAATCGAAGCGGAAAGTCATCATCGACCAGGACGCGCGGGGCCCCGCGACCACGGACCAGCAATCGATCCTTGTCTTCCTGCAATCGCCAGAAGTCGAGACGCTCGGCATCACCGTCGTCAGCGGCGATATGTGGCGTGACGAAGAAGTCGCGCACACGCTACGCATGCTGGAAATCGTCGGCCGCACAGACATTCCCGTCGTCCCCGGTGCCATCTTCCCGCTTATCAACCGCGAAGAAACCATCACTCGTTGGGAGGCGATCTACGGCAAGGTCTCATACAAAGGCGCCTGGAATCGAAAGCCTGTCGGGAATGGCATCCGCGGCGTTTATCACGGCCCCTACGAAGTCCCCAAGCTTGTAGAAGGGAATCCCACTACAAGGCCCTCCGAAGAAGATGCCGCCCATTTCATCATCCGTATGGTCCACAAGCATCCGCATAAAGTGACGATCTACGCCGGAGGCCCGCTCACCAACATCGCGCAAGCCATCAGCATTGACCCGCAGGTACCCGATCTCGCCCAGGAACTCGTCGTCATGGGCGGCAGCATCGCGCCCGTCGTTCCGGATGACTGGGCTCCCGAAAATCGCCGCGAATTCAATTTCTGGTGGGACCCCGAAGCCGTTCATATTGTCTACACCGCGCCCTGGCACAAGATTACGGACACCACGGTCGACATCTCGGTGAAAACCTGGCTAAAGAAAGCCATGATCTCCGAAATCGCGAAATCGCCGAACCCCGCCGCTCAATATCTGGCAAAATACGCCGACGAAGAGTTCCGCTGGGACGAGCTCGCCGCAGCCGCGTGGCTCGACCCGAGCATCATCACCAAAGAAACGCAGCTCTACATGGACATCGACTACTCGCACGGCCCCGGCTATGGCAATACGCTCGTCTGGACGCCCGGCACCCAGCCCGGCCTCGGGGAGCAGCTCGTGCACGTGCCCCTCGAGTTGAACCTCGAAAAATTCGACAAGATGTTCATCGATCTCATGACCCGGCCCATTCGTGGCACGCACCAGGCAGGCCAATAACCGAGGAGACTAATGGCTAAGAATGTCGACGTCGTCAGAATCGGAAGCTGCACCGTAGGTCCTTTCGCCATCGTTCCGCGTCTGTTCGGTCCCGAAGAAAAAATCAGCGCCGACCGCATGGAAATTCGCGCCGGCGGCGTCACCGCCAACAATTTCACGCAGGTCGTACGCCTTGGTGCCTACACCGGCTGGCTCGGCCTGATCGGCAGCGACGAAAACGGCCGAATCATCCAGAAAGCTTTCACGTAACACGGCATGGTGCATCTACCTGTTCCTCAATATCACCGGTAACATTTGCGTGTTGAGTATTATGTACGCTCTTAATTGGTTGCTTGAGACTGTAAGGGCTATTACTTCAATCCGGCGTGAAAACACCGATTTCAGGGTTCGGAAGGGCTTCACTACGACATCAACAGCCTCGCAGCAATGGCCGGGGAAACTCCGGCGTTGTCTATGGTCGTATTAGGCTCGCTGACCTCATACCGCCCGTGGCCGAAAAGCCGCGCTGGCGTCCTCGCTGGCGCGGGTTATCGGTTTATTTCCTGTTCAAGCGCCGCCAGTGTTTCCATGATCCTGTCGAATGCATGCGGCTCGCCAAAGATCATCACACCCATATTCCGGTAGTCCCTTTCCAAGGGCACCACGCGTTTCTCCACTGGCACGAGGCGGAGGCTTATCTTGTCGCCGACACCCACCGATTGTTTCGGAGACCGGCTTCGGCGCATGCCGAGCAAGAGCATACTGGCGCCGAACACAAGTAAGGCCAGCCCCCAGACCAGGTTGATATTGATTCCAAGCGACCGAACATAAATGGCACGGTCGCTCGTGAAACCATAAACCGTCAGAATAGCGCCGAACACAGAAAACATAAGGCCGATTGGCGTCCGGATATCCAAACCCATAGGCAAACTCCGCTTACCAGAAAATCACGTTCAGCACCACAGCAATTCCGATGACAATCGCACCCAGAACTGCAGAACGCATATACCACGCCACATACTCCTCACTCGGTTTCTCGGTTAAGGAGTACACCAACCCCACCAGGTCTTTTTCTTCGCGAGCGCGCGTGCAAAGGCTTGTGAGAATGGTGACCACGAAGCACAGGGACCAGGCCCAAATTGCCGTCCAGAAGTTCTGTGCCATTTCACTGGGATAGGTGTGAACCGTCCCCAGCCAGCCACCTTTAATGCCGGCGCTGGTGCCCACTGGCAAGGTCAGCCCCTGATGAACGGCCGCCGCCGCCGTGCCGGAAAGCAAGCCGGAGAATGCCCCCTGTCCAGTCGTCCGCTTCCAGAACATTCCGAGCAGGAAAGTAGCAAACAACGGTGCATTCACGAAGGCAAACACCAACTGGAGGAAATCCATGATGTTGTTGAAGCACGATGCCGCATAGGCCGCGGCCACCGACAGTGCGATGCCAAACACCGTGGCCAAGCGCCCCATCCAGAGGTAATGCGCATCTTTCGCGTTGGGGTTGATGTAGGACTGGTAAATGTCGTAGGTCCAGACCGTATTGAACGCAGTCATATTGCCAGCCATACCCGACATAAAGCTGGCCAGAAGCGCGGTGAGCCCCAGGCCAAGGATTCCTGTTGGAAAGTAATGGATCAGCATGTTGGGGATGGCCAGATCGTAGTCGAGGATGGGCTTGCCGTTCGAATCCAACTTCGGAGCGCCGGTGGTCTGGTCCAATTTAGATGGAATCAGTCCCTTGCCGCCCGGGTTGAAGACCTGTGTTTAGCCTGCACTGGCGTTCATGGTTACGGCCGCGGTTGGCAGACTGATCGCGATCATACCCGGTAGAATCACCATGAGCGGGAACACCATTTTCGGCAACGCCGCAATCAGCGGCGTCCGGCGAGCCGCTCCCATGGAGTCCGCAGCCATAGCCCGCTGGATGACCAGAAAATCCGTACACCAATACCCGAACGCGAGCACAAACCCAAGGCCCATCACCAATGCAAATACATCCACTCCAAAGGGGTTGGTATGAGGGCTGGATATGCCCTGCCAGGAATGGGTGAAGGCAGTGGGCAATTGCCGTTTCAAGCCACTCCAGCCGCCAACGTTCTTGAGCCCAAGAAAAACCAGGGGAAGAAACCCGGCGACGATCAGAAAGAATTGCAGCACTTCATTGTAGACTGCGCTGGTGAGCCCACCAAGGAGAATGTATCCCAGCACGATCAAGGCCGAAAGGAGGATGCTCAAATGGAATGTCCAGACGCTTGAAACACCGAACTTTGCGAAAGGGCCATCCAAAATGTGCATTGTCTGAATCAGCTTGGCCATGGCGTACATCGAGATGCCGGACGAGAAGACGGTCATCACGGCAAAAGAGATGGCGTTCAGCCCACGCGTCTTCTCGTCGAAGCGCAGCCGCAGATATTCGGGCACAGAGCGCGCGCGAGAGCCATAATAGAAGGGCATCATGAATACGCCCACGAACACCATGGCGGGAATCGCGCCGATCCAATAAAAGTGGCTGGTGGCGATCCCGTACTTGGCTCCGGACGCGGCCATGCCGATTACTTCCTGAGCCCCAAGGTTCGCTGAGAGGAATGCCAGGCCACAAATCCACGCCGGGAGGGAACGGCCGGCGAGAAAGAAATCCGAACTGCTCTTCACGTAGCGCTTCAGGACAACGCCAATGCCCAGTACAAAAGCGAACTAAACCGCCATCAGCAGCCAGTCAACGACGGTGAGATTCACGATTGGGTCCTGTCGATAAGATTTTTGGGCAATCCGGTCTGTAACTGAATACGCAACTCCCAATGCTTCCATGCCCCGGGGTGGATTTGAGCACAGTCGCAGCGCCCAACGGCTTCGGCCAACGAGTCCGCTCGGCTCGTACACGGTTCCAATGCAGCCGTGTGGTGACCGTCCTGCGGAGTCGGCCATCCGCCCTCACAAATCCAGATTCCCAAGTAGGGAACGATCGCGGAATCGAAATGAAATGAAATGGACTCACTCGAGTCCGGATAGTACACTGCGCAAGTTCCGTCGGAAAGTCGCGGCGTAAGAAGCTTGTCCGCGGTTTGCCGCGAGGAGTCCCCAAGAATGCTCAAATCTGTTTCACCGGCGTCGACGAGGCGACTCCGTGGCCATCGACCGCTATCCCCGGGCTCTCCCAAGCGTTGATTCCGAGAGGATTCGACAAGCACTTCCGTTACATCCTGTGGCAGTATGATCCGGCAGCCGGGTTCAATCTTGAGCAGCGGACGGGCGGACCAAAGATAATAGAATGGTGCGTCGGTCACGCTTTCCAATTTGTATTGCAAGAAGACCGCTTCGTCCTCCAGACGGATGCGCTTACGGAATATGTAGGGTAAACGCCTTCCTTCGACTGCCAGCCATAACTCTTCCCCGTGTGTCTCGGACTGCCAACGAGAGGACCAAAGTTCGCCATGGTCGGGCAGTGCGAGGCCCTTAAAATATTCGCCCGCGTATTCGCAGGCGGCTACTGTGGGAAAGCATTCGTCGAAACCGCTGGCGTCGTAGTCCCCCGAGTGCCGCACCATAAACGGCGCTTTCAGCGGGCGACTCGCTGATTGTCGCAAGAACTCGCGGCCCGTTGCCGTCCGGATGAGCGACGACATTTTGCCGCCAAGTTCAGGCAACACAGTGGCGCGGATCCGGCCGTTGTCGAGGATCACGCGGGTCATCCCGGAACAGACCTGTGTCGTGACGATCGTTTGGCGCCCACGGTGGAGTTTCATTGCGGTTGGTTGACCAGGGCCAATATCCCGTAGTGCCACGGCTTCAGATCCCTCCCAGCAGACGCGGAATTGTAATCGATTACAAAAGACTAACAAAGCTATATAATTTCTGGCGGACAGTGGTGGTAATCTGAGCCAGCATGAACATCAAGGAAGTCGCAGCCCGCGCCCGCCTATCGACCGCCACTGTTTCCCGCACCATCAATCAAAGCGGACTGGTCCGGCCGCGAACTGCGGAGAGGGTGAAGCGCGCTATCCGCGAGCTTAGCTACTATCCGAACACCCAGGCGCGAGCGCTGGTTTCCGGGCGCACCCAGATGTTCGGTTTGATCATCTCGGATATCGTCAATCCGTTCTTTCCGGAGTTGGTGAAGAGTTTTGAATTTGCCGCCATCCATCGCGGGTATGAAGTGATCGTTGCCAATACGGATTACAACTCCGAACGCATGGGCGGATGTGTACGCCGAATGATTGAGCGCAAGGTAGATGGCGTTGCCATCATGACGTCGGAAATCGACCGTCATCTTCTTGATGAGCTTTCGCATCGCCGGCTACCCATTGTGTTTCTCGACGTGGGCCAGCTAAAACCGCTGATCAGTAACATCAAGGTCGATTATTCCAAGGGAATAGGAGAGGCGGTTCAGCACATTGTCTCGCTGGGACACGAGCGCATCGGATTCATCAGCGGCCCATTGACGCTGAGGTCCGCGCGGACACGCCGCTCGGCGTTCTTGAAATGTATCCGCGCTTGTGGCATTAGTAAGCGCCAACGGAGCGTGGTCGTAGGAAACCACAAAATTGACGGTGGACAAGAAGCCATGATGCAGTTGCTCTCACTTCCCAACCCGCCGACTGCTGTTCTTACCTCTAACGATCTGACCGCAATCGGTGCGCTGCGTGCCATCACTCGCGTTGGCTTAAGTGTTCCCAATGATATCTCTGTTGTTGGCTTCGATGACATTGAGCTTAGCCAGTTCACCCAGCCGCCGCTCACCACCGTTCGGCTTTCTCGTGACGAACTGGGGCGAAAGGCTTTCGACGCGTTGTACGAAATGGCTGCTGGCCTGCAGCGCTTGGGACAAGAGATCAAAGTCAGCACAGGTCTCGTACGGCGGGAATCCACGGCACCGCTCAAAGTAAAGTAATGTCTTCAGCGCAGGCGCCTTGACGGCGGTATATGAAGCGCGGGAAGCGTTCTAACTCGGTTTTGCGATGAGGTCTTTGAGCACAGGATAGGAATCAGGCGTGCTTAGAGTGCGTTGTGGCGGCTGCCGGCCCGACCGAATGGCGTTGACCATGATTTCGAAGGCTAGGCCTATGGTCGGCGGGACGATCACCGTCGCCGCCAGGAGACCGCGACGTACCCAGTCTTGTCCAGTTTTTGGTGCGCCGTCGCAGCCAGTAAGCGGGAGGCTCAGCCAGCGTTTCCCAGCCTGACTTTCCGCCACTTCCTCGAATGCTTTCCTGGCACCGATGGCCATGGCATCATTCTGGCATCCGATCACGCCAATGCCCAATTGCTGGGACGTGCTTAACGACAACCATGATTTGGCGGCTCTGTAGCCGCTCTGTTCAGTCCGGTCACCCCTAAGCACTTTCGGGTTTGCATTCTCCGGTTTGGTGGAATGCATTCCCGACGCACGTAGCCGGGCAACATCGCCAGCGGCGGGTCCCTCGATATACAGGACCCCTCCTCCTTCCTTCAGGAATGCCGCAAACTGTCTTCCCTGAATTCTTCCAACCTCTTCCTGATCGGTGGTGACGGCAAACATTGGTACCTCACAGGTCCCCCTAAGTTTGGCAACATAATCCACTTCGCGATTCAACACTCCCCAACCGATGCCCGCAGCGACGGCAGCGGCAGCCACTTGAGGCATTCCGGTGCCAACCGGTTCCACGAGAATTGCGTGCGGGCGCTCAGCTGAGCCCTGGATGACCTTCAACAGTTGTTGGCTTTGATCCACAGCGTCGTTGCCGGCATACACTACTTGGATGTTTGCATTCAGGCGCCGGGCAGCATCTTCGGCCGCCGCCTGTTCCATTTGATAGTCGTTGTCATTTGTGATGAGTGAAACCAATATGTTGAGCTTCGTCATTGAGGTCCAGGCACCTCGATAGTACTGTCTGCCGTAACAAAGCCTCGCGGGGCAGTTCCGCACCAACTACACAGTTGGAGTCGACTGGGGGCCGTGGCCGGAGGCCAGGACTCGAACCGATGTCTGAAATCCTCACTTAGGTTTCGAGAAACCAGCGATCAAGCTATCCCGCTCGGTTGAACTCAGCCTTCGCGCCATCGGTCGGCGAACAGATGTAGACAGCCGGCACAATCCCTGCCGCCTGTTGGTAGCGACTTGAGATTTGATCGGCAAAAGCTTCCGCATGCGTCGCTTCCACCAGATTTATCGTGGATCCGCCAAATCCGCCTCCGGTCATACGCCCGCCGTAGTAGCCAGGGAGGCCTTCGGCGACTTTGACCATGAGATCCAGTTCGCGGCAACTGACTTCGTACAGGTCGCGAAGGCTGCGGTGCGATTCTCGCATCAGCTCTCCAAAACCATCCAAATCGCCCGCACGGAGGCGGCGACCGCCATCGCGGACTCGTTCGTTTTCCTCCACGACGTGACGGCACCGCTGAAAGATTTTCTCGGGAACATCCTTCGAGTGCAGCATCAGTTGATCGACCGAAAGATCACGCAGAGCACGGATATCCGGATACCACTTTGCCAGGAGTCTCACACCTTCCTCGCACTCCTCGCGGCGCCGATTGTATTCCCCGCTGGCGTGCTGGTGCTTCACCATCGTGTTACAAATCACAATCCGTACTCGATCGGGAATGGGAATGAGCTCGAACTCGAGCGAACGGCAGTCGAGCAAGAGGGCGTGCCCTGCCTTCCCCAGGCATGAGACAAACTGGTCCATGATGCCGACACGGGCGCCGATAAAGGTATTTTCGCTACGTTGGCAGAGCCTTGCCACCTCGGCCAACTGGAAGATCGCCCCGTTCAGGCTGATGAGCGCGAGTGCACTGGCGACTTCAATAGCCGCCGAGGAACTGAGCCCCCCTCCGATCGGGATCTCGCCGTGCACGAGTAGATTTGCGCCCCTCAACGGATGTCCAGCCCGTTGCAGAACGACCGCGATCCCCAGCACGTAATCATACCAATCCCCAATGCTTCGCTGGGGCAGATCATCCAAGTCAAATGCGAAATGCCCCGGAAATTGCTCTGATCGGATAACCAGTTGGCGATCTTGTCGAGGAGACATAGCAACGCGAGTGCAAAGACCGATTGCACTCGGCATAACAAAACCGTCGTTGTAGTCGGTATGTTCCCCGATTAAATTTACACGACCGGGCGCGCTGAAAATAGTAGGTTGCGTTCCGAACAAGACGGCAAATTGCTGGGCCAACTCTGTGGAGTCCATTCTTAAGTTCCAACGAAGCACCAACGCATTAGGCTCAAACTGCCGCGATGAGAGAGTGAGAGTGCAAGCGATTACATTTGAAGCAAAACCATAAGGTGCAACTCGCGGCGTGTCAATACTCACCAAAACCACAGAGCGGCGTACTGTCCGCGTATGAGTCAAAGCGATGGCCACGCGCTTTACTCGTGAGACCAACTTTGGAGGCGAACCGATACCGGCGTTGCCCCCGAGCCTTCCCGGATGACGACAAGTTGGTTAGCAGCCCGTGGTGCAAGTCTGGGTTCACAAGCAGAACTTCTGAAGTATGCACAGGCTCCGTTTGTAGAATCGGCACATGGCGATGGGCACGCGCAAGCAGCGGGAGAAGCAAGAGGAGATT
>Ga0187872_10002335_pt1 | contig 16930 bp, 18 predicted proteins | sample June2016WEW_16_4_FD_132973 | JGI IMG/M metagenome (GOLD analysis project Ga0187872, IMG submission 132973) | Peatland microbial communities from SPRUCE experiment site at the Marcell Experimental Forest, Minnesota, USA - June2016WEW_16_40 | ecosystem: Environmental > Terrestrial > Soil >...
AACGTGGCGCGGGCATCGAAACGGGTCTGCCAATAGCCCGCCGCCATCGTGAGTTCGTAGAGATCGGTGAGAAGGCCTGAATGTTCACGCATGCGGATGAAAAGACAAAACCCCCAAGCCTTCTGCCCGCAGCGCGGGCCAGGAGGCACCTGGGGGTTTCGCCGCGAAAGTTGCGCCGAACCGGCCTACTTCAAAACGGCGTCTTTGAACGCCTTTGCCGCGCGCAGGCGCACAACGGTCTTGGCCTTGATCTTGATCGCTTCGCCCGTGGCAGGGTTGCGGCCCATGCGGGCCTTGCGATGCGCCTTCACGGCGCGCCCAATGCCGGGTATCACAAATTTCCCTGCGCTCTTGGCTTCCTTCACCGCAAGCTTGAACAGCTCGTCGAAGAAGGCGGCCGCCTGCTTTTTCGATATCGGCTTCTCGGGAGTGCTGACCTTGTCAGCTATGTGGGCGATGATCTTGGATTTGCTCAACGGAGTGGCCATCGAATTCTATTTCCTCCTCAGATTGTAAATGCTGTGTGGCCCCCGGCTTCCGGGATGCCGCGGTGCACTATAGCCGCCCTGCCGGGGGAACGCAAGCAAAACATTTCAAAAAGCCCGGAAAAACGAGGTTTTTTTCCGCAACGAACTTTTCCGAGCGATCTACAGCGTCGCGAGCTGCTGGTAGAAGAGCGCGACGGACTTGATGCCGCCGAAATAGTTTTCGAGCGCGATGTGCTCGTCCGGCGCGTGCGCGTTTTCATCCGGCAAACCGAAGCCGAGCAGCACGCAGGGAACCTTGAAGGTGTCGTGCATCTGCGTGACAAACGGAATCGAGCCGCCTTCGCGGATGAACACGGCTTTCTTCCCGAAACCCAACTCGAGCGCGTGAATCGCCTTCTGAAAAATGGGATGCGTGTACGGCGCCACCCACGGCTTGCCAGTGCTCAACACTTCGAACTTGCACGTCACGGTCTTCGGCAAGAGTTTGCGGATGTGCCGCTCCACCAGCTTCGCGATCTTGGCCGGATCCTGATTCGGCACGAGTCGCGTCGAAAGCTTTGCGTGCGCCTTCGACGGAATCACGGTTTTTGCGCCTTCGCCCGTGTAGCCGCCCCAGATGCCGTTCAGTTCGAGCGTCGGCCGCACCCAAACTTGCTCGACGATCGAAAAGCCCTTCTCGCCGCAAAGCGCGAGCGCGCCCACGGTCTTGCGAAAGTCCTTTTCTTTCCACGGGAGGGCGTTGAGCGCTTTGCGCTCGGCGCGGGAAAGGGTGGCCACATCGTCGTAGAAGCCGGGAATCGTCACCCGGAAACTGGCGTCATGGAGTTTCGCGATCATCTCTGCCAGGATCGTAATCGGGTTCGGGACGGCGCCGCCGAAGACCCCGGAGTGGAGATCCTGCGCCGGGCCGGTGATCTCGATCTGGTAGTAATTCAAGCCGCGCAGCCCGTAGGTAATCGAAGGCACTCCCTTCGCAAGCATGGACGTGTCGGAGACGATCAACGCGTCGGCCTTCAGCCGTTCGCGGTTCTTGCTGACGAAATCCCAAAGGCTCACGCTCCCGACTTCCTCTTCGCCCTCGACCATCACCTTCAGATTGATCGGCAGCTTTCCGGACGCGTTCCGCAGGGCCTCGAGCGCCTTTAGATGGATGTGCACCTGGCCTTTGTCATCCGCCGTGCCTCGGCCAAAGAGATTGCCGTCGCGAACGGCGGGATCGAAGGCGGGGCTGGTCCATAGTTCGAGCGGCTCGGCCGGCTGCACGTCGTAGTGGCCGTAGAAGAGAACCGTCGGTTTGCCGGGAGCCTGGAGCGATTCGCCGTACACAAGCGGGTGCATCCTTGTAGGGACGATTTCGACCTTTTCAAGACCCGCGGCGCGGAGCTTCTCCGCCACCCAATGCGCTGCCTTTTCTACGTCGGGCTTGTGTTCGCTCTTGGCGCTCACGCTCGGAATGCGCAGAAACTCTTTCAACTCGTTCAGGTTGTCTTCCCGCTTTGATTCGATGTATTCGATCAGGTCCATGGCGAGCTCCTGCGCACGCTTCAACGTGACATATTACGGAAGCCCGCGGGTTTGCGACAGCCTTTTCGCAAACTGCATCTTTGGGCACGCTCCGCTTCCGCGAGATTGACTCGCCCCCGGCCGCATTGCACGATATGAATGAACATGCCAGAAGCCGCCTACGTCAAAGAACGCCGTAGTTCCCGGGTCTTCACGCGCCTGTCCGTGCGCGCGACCGGGAAAAACACGGACGGCCGCAAGTTCCACGAAAACAGCCAGACGATCGTGATCAACGCGCACGGCGGCCTGCTCTACCTTCAAGCAGAGCTCGAACTCGGCGCGGAGGTGGTGCTCGCCAACCCCGTAACCGAAGAAGAGCAGGAATGCCGCGTCGTCTACATCGGGGACACATCCGACAAGGGCACCCGCATCGGCGTCGAGTTCCTCTCGCCCAGCCCGCATTTTTGGGGGATTGAATTCGCCCAGCAGGACTGGGTTACAGATAATCCCCCTCCCCCGAAGCCAGTGAACTAAAGGCTGCCGGTCTGCGGTTCCTTCGCGGCGGCCCTCCGGCAGGCTCGGGACAAGCCGCACCCCACACGAAGCCACGGAAGTTGCTTAGAGGCGTATATCGCCATACAATCGCCCATCAACAGCGGCGAACCCGGTGAAACATGCCAGCGACATCGCAGAGAGTCTACGTCGGGGTAAGTGAGCGAGTGCCGGAAGGTGGCCGGCTCGTTGTCGACGCGGCGGAAAAGACCATTGGCATCTTCCGCGTCGATGGCAAGCTCTACGCGTGGGAAAACACCTGCGCGCATCAGGGCGGGCCCGTCTGCCAGGGGAAAATCATCCCGGGCGTGACCGAAATTATCGACGAGGGCGGCGAAAGTCACGGCTTCGCCTTCGATGAGTCGAGCCTGCGCATCGTCTGCCCTTGGCACGGCTTCGAATACGACATCAAGACGGGCGTGCATCCGGGGCGGCCCGTCGCTCGATTGATTCGCGTGGCGGTGGAAGAAGGCGATGACGGAATTTATGTCACCGTCTGAAGAAGCGGCGAAGTTGTCTGCTCTACTCGTCGAACTGCGCGGGCAGTTAGAGCGCACCACGGAGGCGGGCGAGCTTGCGTGCGTGCCGCGAGAGGACGTGACGAATCTCGTCAGCGGCGCCGTGAAACTCTACGCGGCCGCGGTAGAAGAAGCGGAATCGGAGGTTCCGGTGATCGACTCCACGGTGTCGACCACGGAGGCAATGGTGATGGCATGCGCCCTGCTGCGCGCGCATCACCTGAACCCTTTCGATCTCGCGCTGTGGTTTTCGCGCACGGCTCCAAACCCGCGCTAGATTCGTTGGGATGAGGCCAAGGCCATGGGCACAACAAAATTCGTGAATCACACAACCAGCGCAACCGAGCACAAGGTGCAGCAGATCACCACGCGCACCGATTCACGCGAAATCCTTGCAAACGCGCGCCGCGATATCGCCCGCTATCATCTCGATGACTACTTCATCGTGGACGTCGACGCGCATCATGTGGAGTTCGATTCGTGGAGCGAGATTCTGGACCACCTCGAAAATCCCGTCCTTCGCCATAACGCGAAAACGATGACGCAGAACTGGCCAAACGCAAAACAATTGGCCTTCAGCAATCATCCGGTCGGCCTGACGTTTCAGGATGTATTTGGGCGGATTCCGCATCAGTGCGAGCTGGGAGAGCATGTGGACGAGACGGACGAGCACCGCGATCTGACGCTCGTCCGGCGGGCCATGGATTCGATGGGGATCAAGATACAGGTCGTGTTTCCGCAGCCGATGCTCGAGATGGGCCTGCATCCGGACCCGGAGATCGTCACGGCGATGACGTTCGCATACAACCGCTGGTTCACCGAAACGATCCTGCCGCGTGAAAAGCGCGTGAAGACCCTGCTGTGCCTGCCGTTCCACGATCCCGAAGCGTGCATGAGGATGATCAAGGAGTTCGGCGAGACGCCCGGCGTGGTCGGCTTCATGATCACGAGCCAGCGCCACACGGGCGTTTACAAGAACATGTACATGCGCGTCTACCGGGAGCTCGAAGAGCGCGGCCTGCCGCTGGCGTTTCACGCCGGCCCGAGCTGGGGCGACACGATGACGACCACGATGAACCGGTTCCTCTCGGTACACTCGATGTCGTTCGTCACCTGCAACATGACGCACATGACCAACTGGGTGGTGAACGGTCTGCCGGAGCGGTTTCCGAAACTGAAGGTAATCTGGATCGAGAGTGGACTCGCGTGGGTGCCGTTCATGATGCAGCGGCTGGACCACGAGTACCTGATGCGCCAGTCCGACGCACCGCTGCTGAAGCGCCTGCCGAGCGAATACATCGCGGAGATGTACTTCACGTCGCAGCCCCTCGAAGTGACCATGCCGCACATGCTCGAAGCGACGCTCAAGGCCGTGCGCGCCGAGACCCAGCTGCTGTACTCCTCCGATTGGCCGCACTGGGACTTTGACGTTCCCGCGCGCATCGCGGGGCTGCCATTCTTGAACGAGCAGGCCAAGCGCAACATCCTCGGTGAGACCGCGCGCAAGCTTTTCCGGCTCTAACCTTCTAAGACAATCGAAACGTTGCCCGTGCACACGCGGTTTGTTATGCTCCGCCGCGTTCGGCCAGTTGTTGGCGTCGCAGGAGGCGCAATCATGAATCACTTCAAAAAGGCGGTCGTCGTTGGAGCGGCAGCGTGCGCGTTCCTCGTGGCGGCGTCCGTTGCCCGTGCGCAGGACGGCGCGGCAAACGGGATCGCCCCGGTCCAGAAATGTGCGGACCTTGTGAATCTCAAGATTCCCGGGTCGACGATGGTAATCACGAAGGCGGAAGCGGTCCCCACGACGCCTCCGGGAACGATCAGGGCCTCGGGCTTATCACCCGACATGATCCCGGTCGCGATCCCGCCATACTGCCGCGCGGAGGGCGTGATCGATCAGCGCACCGGCGTGGATGGGAAGCCCTACGCAATCGCGTTTGCCATCGCGCTGCCGGACAACTGGAACGGCCGGTTTCTGTTTCAAGGAGGTGGAGGATTGAACGGCTCGGTGACTCCTCCCTACGGTGCGCAGGCAGCGGCCGACACGCCGGGGCTGGCGCGTGGCTTTGCCGTCGTCTCGACCGACACGGGCCACAAGGGCGCCGTGTTCGACGCGTCGTTCATGAAGGATCAGGAAGCCAGTCTCAACTTTGCGTACATCGCCGTTGGCAAAGTCACGGTGCTGGCCAAGCAGATCATCGCGCAATACTACGGCCAGCCTGCGAAGCACTCTTACTATGACGGCTGCTCGACCGGGGGGCGCGAGGGCATGCTGATGTCGCAGCGCTACCCAACCTACTTCGACGGAATCGTCTCGGGCGATCCGGCGATGCGCACCGGCTATGTGAATATCGGAAACACCTGGGCGAGAGTTGCTTTCGCTCAGATCGCCCCGAAGGATGCTTCGGGCAAGCCCGACCCAAGCCAGGACTTTTCCGACGGCGACAAGAAACTCATCGCCGACGCGATCATGAAGTCCTGCGACGAAAAGGACGGGCTGAAAGACGGGATGATCTTCAACCCGCAGGCCTGCCATTTCGATCCAGACGTCCTCAAGTGCAAGGGCGCAAAGACGGACGCGTGCCTCACCGCGGAGCAGACCGGCGCACTCCAGAAAGCCTTCAGCGGCCCGAAGGATTCGCGCGGGAACCAGATCTACGCCGCGTGGCCGTACGACACAGGGTACATCCTTGGCTCCGGCGGCGGGTTCTCGAGCTTCCTGCCCAGCAATGCGCCGAATCCTCGCGCCTCCGCGTCTGTGCCGGCGAATTTGGACCTTGATCAGATGATCGCCACCGTCGAGGCGAACGAAAACGAGACCCTTACCGACACGACCTGGACGAACCTCAGCACGTTCTCCGGGCGTGGCGGCAAACTGATTTTCTATCACGGCACGAGCGATCCCGCGTTTTCGCCCTTCGATACGCTCGCTTACTACGAGCGAATGGCCAAGAACAACGGTGGCCTGGACCAAGTCGAGGGATGGAGCCGATTCTTCTTCGTTCCGGGAATGAACCACTGCACAGGCGGGCCGGCCACGCTCGACAAGTTTGACATGCTGGGCGCCGTGGTTGATTGGGTTGAAAACGGAACCGCGCCCGACTCCGTCGTGGCGAAGGGTAAGGATTTTCCCGGCCGCAGCCGCCCTCTCTGCGCGTATCCGAAATACGCGCGCTATAAAGGCCAGGGCGATCCCGAAGACGCTAACAACTTTGAGTGCGTCGTGGGAAGCCCGGCACAATGAAACCGAGCCGCTTCGCTGTCCTTCGGCTCGACTCGGCACTAAGGAGACTTCGATGAACAGCAAACACGGTGACCCGACGACAGGTTTCGCAATCGGCCGCCGTTCCATCCTGAAGGGTTCCGTGGTGGGCGGAGGCGTGGCGCTCGCGGAAAGCCTCTTCGCTGGCGCGTTTCCCGGTGCAGTTTCCGCCGCTGCTGGTTCTTCCGGCGGATCGCAAGAGACCAAGCCGTCCACGGCGGGAACGGCGGCGCCGTTGGGAGAGATCGTACCGATCAAACTGGAGTACGTGTTTCAGATCCGCATCGATTTCAAAGAGCGCGTCTCATTCCAGGGGCCACATGGAACCCGCGCTTACGTTCCTGCGATATCCGGCGTGATCGAAGGCCCGCGGTTGCAAGGACGCGTGGTTCCGCACAGCGCGCGGACTACGCCGGGAACGGCCGGCTCAACGCGCACTACATGCTTCAAGCCTCGGACGGCACTATGATCTATATCAACAACACGGGGTACCTCTACCCGGTCGACGGCAAGCCAATCGATCGCAACGATCCGAGTTGGGGCGGGGACCGCGAGTTCTATTTCCGTTGCACGCCGGTGTTCGACACGCCCATCGGCCCGCATGACTGGCTCACGCGCACGGTTATCGTCGGCACCGGACAACGTCACGCGAATCCCGACTACACGATCTTCACGTATTACGCCGTGCTGTAGAAGCCGTGTCGCGGGCCGCTCTCCGCATCCCGATGGAGCGCGAAAATGCGATAAAGGGGCCGGGCAGAACCCCGTGTCAAGCGGTATCGCCAGACCGACTGGGCGGACGGCTGCATCGCCGTGACGAACGCGGAGATCGGCGAAATCTGGCTACTTGTCCCCGTTGGGACCCCGGTCGAAATACGTCCCTGAGCTACACGGGTGGTTCAAGGCATCCCGATTGCCCGCTGGAGCCATCTTTAGTAGTCTCTACGATTGCGCTTATGCTGTCCGTTTGGTCTGAGGGGCGGTCTGCGGGACTAGGGGTGAAAAACTTGCGGGGCCGATTTCGTGCCATTTTCTGGCTTTCGATCTGCTGCGCGGCGGTGTTGCTTACGTCCTGCCAGGAGCAGATCAATTATCCCGCGCCCACACTCACATCGATCTTACCTGTAAGCATCGAGGCAGGTCAGCCGGCCTTCCTCCTGAACCTCAAAGGCGGAAACTTCACGCCCGCTTCCATGGTTCTGTGGAATGGTTCGCAGCGGGTCACGCTTTTCACCAACACAGGCGTACTGACGGCGCAGATCCTCGCAAGTGATATACAGAATGCGGGCGTCGCGTTGATTACCGTGTCCACGCCTCAACCGGGGGGAGGCGTAACTCAACCCCAGCAATTTACGATCAATCCGGCTCGGAGCCCCGTGCCACAGATCACGTCACTATCGCCTTCGGGCGTCTCCGCCGGCAGCAGCGGTTTCACGCTCATTGTGACGGGGGAAAACTTCGTGTCGCAGTCGACCGTGACGGTGAATGGCAGCAATCGTAGCACCGCCTTCGTAGCCACGACTTCCCTGCAGGTGGTGATTTCCGCATCGGACGTCGCTACAGCCGGCACGTTGCAGATTGTCGTCGTGAATCCCCCGCCGGACGGCGGCACCTCGAGCGTCTTCCCGCTGAACATCACGAATCCAGTGCCGAGCATCTCTTCGCTGAGCCCAACTTCCGCCCAGGCGGGAGCCGCCAGCACGGCGCTTTCGCTTACGGGAACGGGCTACGTGCCGAATTCGGTGGTGACGATCAATGGGGCGACGCGCACGACGACCTTCGCAAGCTCGACCGCAATCCAGGCGACGCTGACGGCGGCTGATCTCGCGGAGGGGGGAATCAGTCAGGTACAGGTGGTGAATCCTTCGCCGGGTGGCGGCACGTCCAACACGCAGACGTTCGCCGTGAACCCAACCGATGCTGCGGGGCTCCCCGTGCTCGTCGATATCGCCCCCTCCGGTGCGCAGGCAAATAACGGGATCTGCGGAGCGTCGTGCTCGGGGGGAGTTCCGACGCTCGCAACCGCGGGACCTTCTGTGAGCACGACGGGCCAGTTCGTCGTCTTTGCGTCCAACTCGACGAACCTGCTCTCGACCGTGACCCAGCCCAACCTGATGACAAACGGCTTGAGCAATATCTTCCTCCGAAATACATGCCTCGGCGCGACCAGCAGTAGTTGCACCACGCCAACCACAAGCCTGGTCGGCACGGCAGCAAACGGGGGCGCCGCTGACGGGCCCAACTCCGAGCCTTCAATTGACATTGGGGGGACGAACGTCGCTTTCACTTCAACAGCCAGCAATCTCGTGAACTATGTAGCCGTTTCCGGGGGCACGCGCCAAGTCTACTGGCAGACGCCGTGTACCACCTCCTCATCCTGCACCGCAACGAATGTAGCAGTGTTGGTTTCGCTCTCCGCCGACGGAACGAGCGCGGGCAACGGGGACAGCTACAATCCCGTGATCAGCCCCGACGGACAATACGTCGCATTTGTTTCGCTCGCGACGAATCTCGTCTCGGGTCTCACGGGTCTTGATGGAGTCACTCCACAGGTTTATATCCGCACCATTTGCGCGGGCGTAACACCGTTGACGCAGAACGCCACGTGCATACCCACGACGTTCCTGGTCTCTTCACCCGACGGTGTGACCCCCGCCAACGGTGCCAGTTCGCATCCGGCCATCGCAAACACCGGGCTCTTCGTTGCCTTCGTCTCCACGGCGACAAATCTCGGCGCGACCGCTCCCAACCCCAGCGCCGCACAGGAGGTTTTCGAAACGTCTACGTGCGTCACCGCCGTAGCCGGCTGCGTGCCGGCTACGAATCTCATTTCGACACCGGATGGAGTTACACCGGCCAGCGGGGCCAGCATACAGCCGGTGATTTCGCAGGAAGGCCGCTTTGTGGCTTTTGCCTCAACCGCCACGAACCTGGTGATCGGTGTCGGCCCCACGCAAGAGATATACGTGCGCGACACGTGCAACGACGTATCGACCCTCGTCACCAGCTGCACGCCTTCGACCAACCTAGTTTCCTCCCCGGATACGACGACGAGCCCCACGACACCTGCGAATTCGCTGAGCGAGAATCCCAGTCTCAGTGAGTGTGGCGCGACGACTACGACAACGTCGCCATGCCAGGTAGGCCTGTTGATCGCTTTCGCCACGAAGGCGACGAACCTGTCCTCGAGTGTCCAGAATGGCATCGAAAACATCTTTGTGCGCAGCACTTGCGAGGATCTCGCGACCACTACGACCGCTTGCACGCCTCAAACTGCCCTCGCAAGCCAGCCTGCTGGCACTTCGGCTACGGCGTCAAACGGGGACAGCGTCGTCCCGGCGATCAGCGGCGACGGCCATACGGTCGCCTTCATTTCCGCCGCGACCAACCTCGTCACGCGCGGCACAAATGGCTTCGCGGATGTCTTTCTGGCTGCCACTTCCTTCTAGAGTTCCAAAATTATCTTGCAGCGTGCGCTGCAATGCGCTGAAGGACTGCTGCGCGCGTCGTGGCCAGCGTGAAGGTGAGCGATTCCCGTGGAACGCTTTTCACATAAGGCCCGATCAGCCAGCCGAGGCCTACGGGAATCTCGCGCGTGAGCGAGACGGATTGGCATTCGACGTATGTTCCGCCGTTCCTTTCTTCGAAGCGCCAGTACGTATTCATTCGCCAGAGAAGGCCGCGGTCGTGGCCCTCGGGCTCGAGGTGCTCCTTGGGCTCGCCGGCATTGTCCACTTCCTGAATCCTCGTAGTTCGCGAGCGGCTCCAGGCGTGGGTCGCGTCCACCGGCGCGTAGTGCACATCGTGCTCCGTATCGATGATCGTCGTGATTACCTTTTTCTTGTACAGGCGCAAGTCGATCACGTAATCGTTTCCGTCGCGGCGCAGAATCTTCGAGCGCATCACATCAGGCCGGAAATACTCTTGGTGATGATCGTAGTCTTCTTCGAGTGCAAGCGTCTCCGCGAGCGTTGCCCCGGGAATGAACACGGTGCCGATCCAGTGGTGGATCATTCCGCCAGGAACGAGGATTGGTTTGGCGGGATCGCCGTTGCGGCTGCCGCGGTTCCCTGAATCAGGATCGGGCGTTTCCAGGTGCTCGATCACGACCTCTCCCGCGCGCAATTGCGCCTCGGCCGCGGCGCGGCCGTTGTCCGGCAGGCCCTCGAACCAAAGGTAAGGCTCGCGGCGCGCAAGCTCGGAATCGATCTGCCTCTCCGTAAGCTCAACGTAACGATTGAACGCCTCCACCGTCTTCGCCTCGAGGTCTGAGGCGTTTGCCGGAACGGCGAGGCCACACAACCCGGCCAGGACAACAGCGATTAACTGTCGCGCGACCCTGACCGCTTTGCCTATCACCTGTCGCAATGCCGCGCCTTTAGCAAGGTAGGGCTGCACCTCGCAGGCAGATTCTGAAAGGGTTATCCTAGACCAATGTACAACCCACGTGCTTGAGAGGCAAAGAGTCTGCCAAACGCTATGGTCGTGAAGAAGGGTAGCGATGGTGTATGAACAAGCCCCTCCTGCTAACGGGGGTCAGAAGGTTTACGTCGGCAGGAGGGCTGGGGCGGGTCGGGCAGCGTGCTACGACCCCTTTCGGAGCCGTCGTCCCCGCAACGCAGTTCCCAACCCGCACACTCATGTTATGGACACGCCGCCGAGCGAACCAATGGTTCGCGAGGCATATTTTCTCAGTACCTGGGTATTAGTACCGCATATCCTGGTACCGCAGATCGCTTTCCGTATGTTACAGAAACTTAAGGCTTTACAACGACTGTTTCAGTCGGCGCAGGCGGCAGGCGCAGCGTGATGCTGGTCGTCTTGTTCGAGTGAACCATGGCGCGCTTGACCCATTCGGAGAAATTGCCGTTCGATTGGGCATGGAGGTCGTATTGTCCCGTCTCGAAGCGCTTGAACTCGAATCGGCCGTTGGAATCAGTGCGCGTGGCGTGAGGCTGCCGACCGTCGGACGTCTGGATCGTCACGACCGCGTTAGCTACGGGCTTACCTTGCGCGTCCAGGACGGTGCCTGCCAGTGTTCCGGTGGCGACTTTAGCGCTCGTCCCGGCAGCGACTCCGAGCGTCGCGAGGACCAGGACGAACAAGCTTTGCCGTACGTGCTTCACAGCTCCCCTCCACCTCACACTGCGGTCCATACGATTCTAGCGGCCGGGGCGCTGTCCGGCACCGGTTTCAGGCCGCGGTTTTCTGTTCGGTCACCTGTCCAGTGGTTCAGTCTCGGCCGGCCAGACGGTGAATTGCTTTTTCTTCGCAGGGGATGTATTCCCTGTGTCTGCCTTGCCGGCGATCATTCAAGGGGAAGAGGAGACCCGATGGCTCGCTACATCTCGCAACACACCTTGGCCTGCCTGACGCGCCAGGGCGCCGAAGAGCTTTCCAAGCGGATGCAGGGAGGGTCGCAGGTGACCGCGCGGCGCGTCCTCGTCAACATGCAGGAGGGAAAGATGCTGGTCGAATTCGACGCGCCCGGGCGCGAAGAGCTGGAACAATGGCTCGCCTTGCAGAAGTTTCATTTCGACTGGTTGTTGCGGATCGAATTCGAGTCCACCGGCGCTGTTCCGCTCCAGTCTGTTTAGCGAGCTGCTGGGAAGGGGTGAAGGCTGAATCCGGGCTGGCATTGCCGATCGGGGGATTTGGGTGTACGCTTCTTTCGATGAGAATCCGCCACCAGAGGCCGGCTCAGAGCTGTTGTTGTACGTGTCGCACGTTTGTGTCCTCTGGCACGGGCAGGCTGAGCATCTAGAAGACCGGTTCTAGATCGGGATTTCTTGACCCACCGCCAGAGACGACCTGGCAGGTGGGCTTTTGTTTTATGGGACCCACGTAAGACGCACAAATCGATATCCGAAGAGGAGGAAGCAACATGTCTGAGTATGCGCATCCGGAAGTGCTGGTCACGACGCAGTGGGTCGCGGACCATGCGAGCGATCCCAAGATTCGCCTGGTGGAAGTGGACGTGGACACGACCGCATACGATCAGGGTCACATCGCGGGAGCCGTGGGATGGAACTGGCAGACCCAGCTACAGGACAACGTCCGCCGCGACCTGATCGAAAAGGCTGCCCTCGAGAGGCTGCTCGGCCAGTCCGGCATCTCGAACGACACGACCGTAATCCTGTACGGCGACAACAACAACTGGTTCGCGGCCTACGCCCTCTGGCAGCTGAAATACTACAGTCACAAGGACGTTCGCCTGATGAACGGCGGCCGCAAGAAGTGGCTCGAGGAAAAGCGCCCGCTGACAACCGATCCCGCGAAGGTCGCACCCGCCACCTACCGCGCGACCGGACCCGACGAATCGATCCGCGCGTACAAAGACCAGGTTCTCTCCATCGTGCAAAAGAAGGCTTCCGGGGCGCTCGTGGATGTGCGCTCCGTGGATGAATTCACAGGCAAGATCATTGCGCCGCCGGGAATGTCCGAAACCGCACAGCGCGCTGGTCATATCCCGGGCGCGGCGAATATTCCCTGGGCGCAAGCGGCCAACGAGGACGGCACGTTCAAATCAGCCGATCAACTGAAGCAGCTCTATCAGGGGAAGGGTGTGACGGGCGCCGGGGAAACCATCGCCTATTGCCGCATCGGCGAACGCAGTTCGCACACGTGGTTTGTCCTGAAGTATCTACTGGGCTACGACAACGTGAAGAACTACGACGGCTCGTGGACCGAATGGGGCAACCTGATCGGCGCCCCCATCGAGAAGGAAGCGGCAGCGGCGGCGCGGTAAACGGGGACGCTAAGGCAGCGCGTTCGGAGGGACGCCGTTGTGGCGCGCTTCGTCTTGGAGGGCGCTAATGCGCGTCTCGATGTCGCCGCGCTTCTTCTGGAGTTGGTCCAATTCCACCGGCCACTGGTCCGCCTTCACGCCATACGGTCGCGTCGATTCCTTTGCATCTCCTGTGGGTTTCCCTTCCATCGCTGCCTGGAGTTCCGCGATCTGGGTATCGAGGGGCGGGATTTGCGCTCGGAGCTTGGTTATCTGAGTCTGGTACCACTGCGCGTCATGCCCTTTGGACGCCGGTTTCGCGCCGGTCTTGGCGGGCTTGGAGTTCGGTTCCGTGAACGTGGAAATCGCGGAACCATCGCGCAAATCGCTCACGTCATCATTGGTCCAGACTTTTTTCGAAGTCGGTTGTACTGCGGCGGTCGAGGATGCTTGGGAAGAGGGCTCAGCAGCCGGCCCGGGGGTTCCTGACGAAGGCCCCGAAGATCCTGCTGAGCCGTTTTGCGCGCGAGATGGCGCTGCAAGAGTCGCGCACAGAACCAGGGCCGAGAGAAATGCAAGAGTCCAGTACTTCATGAGACCTCCTCGAGAGAAAGTCCAGGACTCTTCTATTTAACACCCAGCGGGGCGGAGAGTTACGGATCTCCGAAGGCGGATTTCCTACTTGCCAACTCGCTCTGGATAACTGGCAGGGCTTCCGCGGGTGGCCCGATGCGCCGATAGTGGCTTGCCTCGATGGTTTGGTGCTGTTCGAAGGGAAACAGGAATTTTCGGCCGCTGAAATCGTACTGTGTGCGCGTCGGCAGCCAGACGCCCGGAGCCACCTCCGCCTGGTCCATCGAAACAACGCCGCCGCGATAGAGTTTTCCGAGGATTCCGCCGCCGAACGATATGTCGCTCAACACGTGCGCCTCTCCGCGGACGATCTGATCGGCTTCGTGATCGACCCACACTTTGGCGCTGACGTGCGCGAGCGCGCTCTGAAACATCGAGTGCGGATGAAAATTCGGGTTGGGATCAAGCTCGACGACGTCGCAGTCGTGGCCGCTATAAGTTTCGCGCCCGACCCACTTCGTCAGATAGGCCTCACTTGCCGCGTCCACAAACTCCGCGCGTTCGCGTTTGCGTTTTTCAAATTTCTCGCGAGCCGCCTTTCCCTTGGAATTGTTTGGCTGAGACATCATCTCGAGTATGTTTTCCAGCAGTTGCAACTGCTCGCGATACGCAGCAGGATCGGTGGGCTTGTCCCCGTCTTTCAGCAGAAGCTTCATCGTTCCGCCGCCCGTGGGCACAACGCGGTACGTATCGTCTTCAACCGTACGCGGGTTCGATCCGCCCGTCCGGTCCATATGACGCTCGATTCGCTCGAACTGCTCGAGCGCCTCGTCATTCTTGTGCTGGTTTTCGGTCACTCGCTTGGCGCGAGCCCGAATTTCGGCGTCCGTCGGAGGCGTTGCGTCAGGATTGGCGTGCTTGCTTCCCTGCTGTGGTGCTTGCGAACCGGTTTGCGGCGCCGCCGGCTGACCGAAGAGGACCACCGTTAGGCCGGCCAAGGCCGTCGCCGAAACCAGCATCGAAATGATGACGCGCTTGAGCATCTCTCGGTATCCCTGGGTGGGATTCTGTCCGCTTGATACCGGTTGCTAACTTCTATTGTAACCGCCTTTCCGCCAGGCGGCCTGGCGAGGCTTCAAGGTGGTACATCCATACCCTTCTATTCATCACCTCTATTTCGATTGTACGGGCATGCCTTTTGGTTCTGGCGGAATAACCACCGGGCTCTGCGGGCTGAGGCGGGATTTCCCGTCGTGGCCCAGGAGGTAGGGATATCCTGCCGGATCGACCGGAATGCCCGGAAGGAACCCCGCGTCGCGCAACTCGTTCAGCGACGCAGGATAGTGTCCGAATCGTTTCTGGTAGGCTTCAGCGAGTTCGTCAAGATGCTGCTCGTCTTCCTGAGCTTTCAATCCTTGCAACTGCTCGAGCGCCCGCTTCTGGATGCGCGGGTCCTTGGTCGATTCGAGAATCTCGGACCAGATCATGCGGGACGTTTCAAAGGACCCGCCCTTTTCAGCCACCCGCGCCGCCATCATCTTCATCCAGGGAGGCGCTTTCGGGTTCTTGCTGCCTTCGAGATAGGCGGCCGCAGCATCCGGGTAATCCTTCATTCGCCAGTAGTACAGAAAGCCGAGGTCGGCATTGAGACGCCATTCGTCGGGATTCGCCACGATCGCGCGCTTCACCAGCTCGACGGCCAGATCGGTGCGCCCGGCGCCCACGGCTCCCGGCTCGGAAAGAAAGATGGCGCCGAAACGATATGCGACGATCAGCTTCGGATCGAGCGTCGTCGTGATATCAAGCAGCGGCCAGAGCAGGTCGAAGTTTGCATGCGGCGTTCCCACGCGCGAGCCGTAGTACTGCACCACGCGTGTCCAATAGATGTCGGCGAGCAGCGAGTCGTAGCCGAGGCTCAGCTCCCGCACCGCCGTCGGCGAGCTCAGCACCAACTCTTCTTTTTCCTGTGCGGCTGTTCGCGTACGCGCGTCGATCCGCATCTGCATCACGGCAATCGCCGCGAAGAGCAGCGGCACACCCGCCACGGCGGCCCACAGCGCACGCGTTTGGCTTGGACGGCTCACTTCAGGTTGCGCCTTGAAAACACGGCGGAGGCGGCCAGGAGGATCAGCAACACGTAGAGGAGTGCGTACAGCGTGTTCTGCCAGATCAGCGAAAATGGAATCGACTCCCCGTGCGCCGCCGCGGCGATTGCGTTGAAGTTGTGGAAGTTCGGGCTGAGATAATAGAGGACACTGGTCATGCCCTTGAGCATGGGATTGCGCGTGAGTTCGCCGAAGTCGCGAATGTCTTTCGCGAAAACTCCCGTCACGTAGATACCCAGCGTGAAGAGCGTCGACAGCATCGGGCTCGAAAAGCAGGAGAAGAACAGGGCGAAGGCCGTCACCAGCGCGAGTTCGAGCAATATGAAATAGATGGCCACCAGGATCAACGCGTCCGACCGAACGAATGGCCTGCCCACGTAGAAGAGCGCGGCCGCCAGACCGAGCGTCATGAAGCCAGTGTTCACGGCGAGCGTCAGCAGCAGCCCAACGTATTTCCCCACGAGGAATTCCGACCGCCGAATCGGCTTCGCCAGTAGGCTGTAGAGCGTTCGCTTCTCCATCTCTTTGTAGACCAGGCCCACTCCGATGAAGATCGCCATCACCAGGCCGAAGATAGAAATCGCCGAAAGGCCCAGATTGATGATCACCAACCGCTCGATACCGATCGAAATCTGGCCGACTAGGATCGCCGCGCCGATCATCATCAGAGCGAAAAATATCAGATTGTAGAGGACGCGGTCGCGCACCGCTTCACGGAACGTGTTGATCGCCACGACGCCAGGCATCGCGCTCATCGCTTCATACCCTCGACCGCGTGAGCCACGGTTTGTTCGCGCCCCACGAGCCGGATAAAGTAGTCCTCGAGCGTCGGGCGGAGGGGCGAGATTGAGAGGATCCGCGCGTCGCAGCCCCGCAATTGTTCGAGAGTGCCGTAGAGCTCCGCCTCCGGGACCTCCATGCGGTTCCGCCCTCCGATGCCCGTGGCTCGCGCGGCCAGGTCCGGCGGCAGCGCCCTCCCGTCGCGCGCCTCGAACAAAATCTCCATTGCGTGTACCTCGATGGAAACGATCTCGCTCGGTGCGCCCACGCCTTGCAGCTTTCCCCCGACGAGCACGGCAACCCGGTCGCAGAGCATCTCGGCGTCCGACAGAATGTGCGTCGAGAAGAAAACCGTCCGGCCCTGCTTCTTCAACTCCTGGATGATGTCGCGCACCTCGCGCCGGCCGATCGGATCGAGCCCC
>Ga0187872_10002345_pt1 | contig 16874 bp, 14 predicted proteins | sample June2016WEW_16_4_FD_132973 | JGI IMG/M metagenome (GOLD analysis project Ga0187872, IMG submission 132973) | Peatland microbial communities from SPRUCE experiment site at the Marcell Experimental Forest, Minnesota, USA - June2016WEW_16_40 | ecosystem: Environmental > Terrestrial > Soil >...
CTTCGCCGCCCAACTCTCAAAGGAGATGGACGAGTCGGAGAAAGCGGTTTACCGGCTGGCGGGGACTGCGTTCAATCTGAATTCGCCCCGGCAATTGGGCCAGATTCTGTTCGACATTCTGAAGATCGGTGACGCGCCGAAGAAAACCAAGACCGGCCAGTACGCGACCGACGAGCAAACCCTGGCCGCGCTGGCGGCGGACCACGAAATCGTCCAGCGCCTGCTCGAATACCGCACGGCCTCGAAGCTCAAATCAACCTACGCCGACGCCTTGCCCGAGGCGATCTGGCCGAAAACGGGCCGCGTCCACACCACCTACAATCAGGTGATGACCACCACGGGGCGGCTGAACTCGCAGAATCCGAATCTGCAGAACATCCCCATCCGCACCGAGCGCGGCCAGGAAATCCGCAAGGCGTTCGTCCCCCGCAGTGGCGAGTATCGGCTATTGTCGGCGGATTACTCGCAAATCGAGTTGCGCATCATCGCCGCCCTCAGCCGCGAAGGGGCCATGTTCGAGGCCTTTAAAGCCGGCGTGGACGTCCACACCGCCACGGCGGCCCGGGTCTTTGGCGTCTTGCCCGACGTGGTGACGCCCGAAATGCGGCGCAAGGCGAAGATGGTGAATTTCGGCATCGCCTACGGCATCTCGGCCTTCGGCCTGTCGCAGCGCCTCGGCATCCCGCGCAAGGAAGCGGGCGACATCATTGCCCAGTACTTCAAGCAATTCCCCGGCATCCGCCGGTACATGGACGACACCATCGCCTTCGCCCGAACGCACGGCTACGTGGAAACCGTCACGGGGCGCCGCCGCTATATCCGGGACATTCGCTCCGCCAACAATACTGTCCGCGGCGCGGCGGAGCGCAACGCCATCAACGCCCCCATTCAGGGCACTGCCGCTGACATGATCAAGATTGCGATGATTAACATCCATCGCGAGCTGGCGCGCCGGAATCTCAAGACCCGCATGTTGCTCCAGGTCCACGATGAACTGGTGTTCGACCTCTACCAACCGGAGCAGCAGGAAGTCCTGCCGATGGTCGAGGAGAGAATGAAGACCGCCATCCCGCTCGATGTGCCGATAGCCGTGGAAATGGGCGTCGGCGAGAACTGGCTCGAGGCGCATTGAGGGTGATTGGTGATCGGTAAAAGGTGATCGGTGATTGGTGATGGTAACTTATTTCGTCTGCCCGGTCCCTTTTGGGCCGGCAGTCTTGAAGACCACGTACACCGGCTCAAGTGGCACGCCCTGCTCGCTGGCGAAGCCTTCGTAAGTCTCGGAGTTGAGCATGAACTCGTAAATCCAATCCGGCTTGAGCTTGACCGTCACGGTCCAGGTCTTGCGTTGGGCATCATAATGGGCGTCTTTGCCGATCTTTGGATAATGGGGACCGTCGCCCACAAATGCCCAGGATTTGTCGGCCATGGGCCGATCAAAGACCACCTGGATGGCGGTCAAGGCTGGATCAACGTCTTGCGCCCCGTTGGCGGGAATCATGGAAACAACTTTGGGCCGCTGGCCGGCCAAATCAGTCTGCGTCTTGGGGAAATTCTTCGCGGTCTCGGCAAAGAATGCGACCAGGCGCGGCGAGAACTCCTCTAGCGTTGGATACTGCTCGCGGTGCGCCTCATACTCGCCCAGCAGGTCCGACATCTCCGGCATCCAGAGAAAACCGTTCCGTTTCTCCGCCTGAATGGCGCGCCGGGCGGCCTCCTCCCCTTCATACTGGCGCACATAACGGACGACGCAGACGCGGACGAGTGACTCTTTCAACATCGTCTGCCCGTTGCCATAGGCCTGAGAGCGCATCCGTCCGGCAACGTGCTCAAAGAGGGCATCGCCTGACGCCTGAAGTTCGGCCAGGTGACGCTCGATGAGTGGATTGGCATAGGAATGACAGAATTCGTGGACGACCGTGCCCAGCATGTTGCGCGTAAATTCGGGCAACCCCTCCTTATCGGTCTGCCACACGCCGAGAACGCAATAGAATTCTTCGTGGCCGTCCGCCGCCCGCAAATGCGGGCCGTAGGACCCCCCGCCGCCACTGAGCAATCCCAGCGCAACGGTGAAGTTGGCTTGCGGTCGCGGGCCAAAATAGCCGTCAAACCACTCGAGATGGGCTTCCTTCTCCATGAGCGTCTGCATCCGCGCCACCGTGGTTTGGTAGAGCGGACGGTGCTGCTCGATAAACTCTTGGAAGGAGCTGTCTTTGACAAACTGCTGCGCCGCCGCCAGGAAATTGCTCACCTCGGGAGCTGGCCAGCGTTGGTCCAGGCCCTCAGGCCAGGGTTCGAGCGGGAGCTTAAGCTTGACCTGCTCGGCATCGGTCAAATGGATCGCCATGCTCATGACGGCATCATAGGAAACGCCGTGGGTGTTGCGCAGCTTCTGGGCCAGCTTGACCACCGCATGGCCGCGAAACTTCCCAAACTGCTTCTCCGCGTCCTCGGCGTAGGACTTCACCCTCCCCTCGCTGTACTCCGGGTTGCCAGCCAGGCGAAAGATCAGGCTCAAGAGTTCGACGCGCGGATCGACCACCACCCGCAGCGAGTGCGCGGGGCCTGGGGCCACTGGGCCGGTGGCGCGGTTGGTGGATTCGGCAGCCATCACATGCGATTGAGCCAACCCGCCTGCCGCTGCGATGACGATGGCAAGGAGAGGTATTGATTTCATAGGGTTGGTTTCGGGCCTACACCAACCCCTGGTCCAGCATCGCCTCGCCCACTTTGCGGAAGCCGGCGGTGTTGGCGCCATCCACGTAGTTGGTGTAGCCATCCCGCTCGCCGAAGCGCACGCACTGGTTGTGGATGGCCTTCATGATGTCGTGTAGGCGCTTGTCCACCTCGTCGTTGGTCCACTGCAACCGCATGCTGTTCTGCGTCATTTCCAGCCCGCTCACCGACACGCCGCCGGCGTTGGCCGCCTTGCCGGGGCCGAACAGAATCTTCTTGCCGAGGAAGACTTCCACCGCCTCGGGCGTGGAGGGCATATTGGCGCCTTCACCCACACAGACGCAGCCGTTGCCGACCAGGGTCTGGGCGTCGCTGCCGCTGACCTCGTTCTGTGTCGCGGACGGCAGCGCAATCTGGCACGGCACGCCCCAGGGCCGTTTACCCTCGAAATACTCGCACTTGAACTGCCTGGCGTACTCCTGAATGCGCCCGCGCCTAACGTTCTTAAGTTCCTTGACGAACGCCAGCCGCTCGGCATCGACGCCTTGCGGGTCATGGACGAACCCGTTGGAGTCCGAGAACGTCACGACCTTCGCGCCCATCATCATGGCCTTCTCCGCGGCGAACTGCGCGACGTTGCCCGAGCCGGAGATGGCCACCACTTTGCCGCTCATCGAATTGCCTTTGGTCCGCAGCATTTCTTCGACGAAATAGACCAGGCCGTAGCCGGTGGCCTCCTCGCGGATGCGGCTGCCGCTCCAGTTGATGCCTTTGCCGGTGAGCACGCCGGTGAATTCATTCCGCAGCTTCTTGTATTGGCCGAACAGGAAGCCGATCTCCCGCCCGCCCACGCCAATATCGCCCGCCGGCACGTCGGTGTCCGGTCCGATGTGCCGGTAAAGCTCGCTCATGAAGGCCTGGCAAAACCGCATCACCTCTTCGTCGCTCTTGCCTTTCGGATCGAAATCGGACCCGCCCTTGCCGCCGCCCATCGGCAGGGTGGTGAGCGCGTTCTTGAACACCTGCTCGAACGCCAGAAACTTGAGCGTGCCGAGCGTGACGGACGGGTGGAAACGCAGACCGCCCTTGTAAGGCCCGATGGCGCTGTTCATCTGGACGCGGTAGCCGCGGTTGACCTGCACCTCGCCGTGGCGGTCGGTCCAGGTGACCCGAAACATGATGACCCGTTCCGGCTCGGCCATGCGCTCGAGGATTTTGGCCTTCTGGTATTTCGGGTTCTTCTCGACGAATGGCCAAACCGACTTGGCGACCTCCGTCACCGCTTGATGAAACTCCGTCTCAGAGGGATAACGCTTCTTGAGCGCGGTCAGGAAACTGGATAGTTCGTTAGACATAAATCAATTGGGGTAGTTGCGTTGAAAGGTGAAGGAAAGTCATTGCGGCTCACGTCCATAATTGCCGGTCCAGCGAGCGATACTGAATGGCTTCGGAGATGTGTTCGCTGGCGATGCTCTCCGCGCCGGCCAGGTCGGCAATCGTGCGGGCCACTTTCAGGATGCGGTCATAAGCGCGGGCGCTGAGGTTCAGATCGGTCATGGCGAATTTCAACAGTTCCATCGTGGCCTCGTCCAGGGCGCAGTGGCTCTTTAATTCGCGGCTGCCCATGCGGGCGTTGCAGGTGATCTTCGGTCTGTCCTGGAAGCGGGCGTGCTGGCGCTGGCGCGCCGCGACCACCCGCGCGCGAATCTGCGCGGACATCTCGCCCGTCCGCTCGCTGGTGATCTCACGGAACTTGACCGGCGGCACCTCAATGTGCAGGTCAATGCGGTCGAGCAGCGGGCCGGAGATGCGGCCAAGGTAGTTCTGAATCTCACGCGGCGAGCTGCGCGATTCGCCGGGCATTTTGCCGTCGGGCGTCGGGTTCATCGCCGCGACCAGCATGAATTGCGAGGGGAAGGTCATCGTGCCGGCGGCGCGTGAAATGGTGACCCGGCCCTCCTCCAGCGGCTGGCGCATGGTTTCCAACACGCTGCGCTTGAACTCGGGCAGCTCGTCCAGGAATAACACGCCGTGGTGAGCGAGGGAGATTTCGCCGGGCGTGGGATTGATGTTCCCGCCCAGCAGGCCGGCGTCGCTGGCCGTGTGATGCGGCGCCCGGAACGGGCGGCGCGTCACCAGCGCCTGGCCCGGTGACAGCAATCCGACGATGCTATGAATCTTGGTGGTCTCCAGCGCCTCTTCCAGCGTCAGCGGCGGCAGGATCGTGGGCAGCCGTTTCGCCAGCATTGACTTGCCGGTGCCCGGCGGGCCGATAAGCAGCACGTTGTGACCGCCGGCCGCGGCGATCTCCAAGGCGCGCTTGACGGATTCCTGCCCCTTCACGTCCGCGAAGTCCAGCTCCCCGTCCGGCGGCTGGTCGAAAACCCGTGCGATATCGACTTTCACCGGCGCTATCTTGACCTCGCCCTCAAGGAAACCCACCGCCTCACGCAGATTTTGAATGGGGATGACTTGCAGGCCGGAAACGACTGCCGCTTCGGCGGCATTGTCTGGCGGGACCAGGATGCCGGCTTTTCCTTCCGCCCGCGCGCGCAGAGCAATCGGCAGGACGCCTTTGACCGCGCGCACCGCGCCGGTGAGGGCGAGTTCGCCGACCATCACGAAGTTCTCCAGTTGGTCGGTTTCGAGCTGTTCACTCGCCGCTACCATGCCGACCGCGATGGGCAAATCGAAACTCGGCCCCTCCTTTTTCACGTCCGCCGGCGCCAGATTGATCGTCGTGCGGCCGAAGGTGAATTTGAAGCCGGAGTTAATCAGGGCGGTCATCACCCGGTCGCGCGATTCTTTGACGGCAGCGTCCGGCAGGCCGACGATGACAATGAGCGTGTCCCCGTAACCGGCGTTGACTTCCACCTCGACCGGATACGCTTCGATGCCGCTGACCGCGGCGGAACAAACCTTGGCCAACATGAGCACTGTTATGGGTGAGAGTGAGGGAAAGTGCAATGCGGAAATGAGGTGCTGGTCCGTATTCTCCCCGACCCGGAATCCACGGTTTATCCGTATCACTGCGGATTGCCCAAAATCGCGTTTTGTGCCATAGGAAGAATGTAGTTTTGGACTTGTGAGCCAACGGCACTACAATACTTCGACAATAGACGCGCTCGGCCGGATGATCTTCCCGGAAATCCAGCCGGTAATGAGGCGACACCACTTGCGGTTTCTGTTGCTGTCTATGGCGCTTGGGGCGATGTTCTGCGCCCTGTTTGTGTGGATTCTCCTGGCCCTGTAGAAATAGAGGCTCGAGGGGAGGCGAGTCACGTGGCCCTTACGGCGAGCGGCTTTAGACAAAGCCGTTCTTCTGGTTGTGCATTCAGTCCTTCAAATGCCCGGCTTGCTCCGGTAAGCTCGCGCGTATGAATGGCATTGCCGCGTTTCAATTACGCAAACCACTGTTCCTAACGCTCCTTACGCTGATCGCCTGCCGCACCGCCAGTTTCGCCTCCGACGCTCGCGCTGCGCAAACGAGCAGGCTCCCGAACATCGTCATCATCTTCACCGACGACCAGGGCTATGCGGATGTCGGTGTGTTCGGCGCTAAAGGATTTCGCACACCAAACCTCGACCGTATGGCGGCCGAAGGCTGCATCTTCCGCGACTTCCAAGTGGCCCAGCCTATTTGCTCGGCCTCGCGGGCGGGCCTGCTGACGGGCTGTTATCCGAACCGCATCGGCATTCATCGCGCCTTGCCGCCACGCACCAAAGTCGGCATCAGCAGCAACGAAATGACCCTGGCCGAACTCGTCAAGCAGCGCGGCTACGCCACCGCCATCTTCGGCAAGTGGCACCTCGGCGACGCGCCGCAGTTCCTCCCCCTGCATCACGGCTTCGATGAATACTTCGGCCTCCCCTACTCGAACGACATGTGGCCGCTGCACCCGGACCTCATCAAACTGCCCCCCAACGACGAAAGGCGAAAGCGCGGCTACCCCGACCTGATCATGTTCGAGGGCGACAAAGTCGTCATCCCGCAGGTCACCCACGAAGACCAGAACCAGCTTACCACGTGGTACACGGAGCGCGCGGTGAAGTTCATCGAGCAGCACAAGGACCGGCCGTTCTTCCTTTACCTCGCGCACAACATGCCGCACGTGCCCTTGCACGTCAGCGACAAGTTCCGCGGCAAGACCGAGCGCGGGCTTTACGGCGACGTGATCGAGGAAATCGACTGGTCAGTCGGCCAGGTCATGGACGCCCTCCAGCGCACCGGGCTGGAAGAGCGGACCTGGGTGATCTTCACCTCGGACAACGGCCCGTGGCTGAGCTACGGCGACCACGCCGGCTCGGCCTATCCCTTGCGCGAGGGCAAAGCCACTTGCTGGGAAGGCGGCACCCGTGAGCCGTGCGTCATGCGCTGGCCCGGCAAAATCCCCGCCGGCACCGAGTGCAAGCAGATGTTGATGACCATTGACCTGTTCCCGACCATCGCCAAACTCATTCACGCCGACCTGCCCGAACACCCCATTGACGGCCTCGATGTCTGGCCCATTATCTCACGCCAACGCGGCGCGAAGAACCCGCACCCCGCCTACTGGTTTTATTACGGGATCAACGAGCTTCAGGCGGTCGTCACCGGGGATGGCCGCTGGAAACTGCAATTGCCCCACACCTACATCACTTTGGGCGGACGGCCCGGCGGACACGGTGGCCTGCCCGTCCCTTACGAGGAGCGCAAGCTCGAGCACGCCGAGCTTTACGACCTCGTCCATGATATCTCCGAGACCACCGACGTGGCCAACCAGCATCCCGACCTCGTCAAACGTCTCGAAGCCGAAGCCGGCAAAGCCCGCCTGGAACTGGGCGATGCCCTGACCAAGGTGACCGGCAAAGGCAACCGCGAGCCGGGCCGCGTGGCGCAGAAGTAATAGTCTTAGCCGACGACGGCAGTCGGCGCACTTTGTAAGAAATACACTAATGGCTCCAGAGGCAGGGCTCGAACCTGCAACCCGCCGGTTAACAGCCGGCTGCTCTACCATTGAGCTACTCTGGAACCCAAATCCAAATCCGCAACGGCCCGCCGCTTAATCCCGAACTGTCGGGACTCTGCCATTGAGCTGCTCTGGAACCCAAATCCAAACTCGCAGCGGGCCCCTGGTTAATCCCGACCCGTCGGGACTCCACCATCGAGCCGCTTTGGATACCAGAGCGACGCGCAATCTACGGTTCGGCATCTGCTGCGTCAAACGGATTCTACAGGGGAGGGCTCTCGAAAATTTCACCTGGGAGCATAAAAATCGCCCAGCCCCGAAACCCCTTTAGCCGCTCCGCGCCCGCCGCGTCATTCCACCACCACCAGCACCGCCGCACGCTCGGCGGCCCCGGAAGCCGCCTCCCGGTCTCTCGCGGTGCGCGGCGCTTTAAGCTTGCCGGACAACTCGGGCACGCCGCTGAGGAAACTGTAAACCAACCCGTCCTTCACCGCGCAGTTGACGTTCTGCGGCAACGCCCCGCTCGCTTCGTAAGTCGTCCGGTCATTCAGCCTAGCCGTCACGGCTCCAACGACGTTCCCGCACTCGTCAACCAGCGGGCCCCCGGAGTTTCCAGGCTGGACTGGAACGCTGATTTGGAAATAGCGCGGGTCGTCAGTATGCTGGGCAGCAACTTCGTGGTGCAGTGCAGCACCAATCTGGCGGACACCAACTGGATGCACCTGCTCTCCCTGTCCAATTTGCCGTTCAGCCCATGCCTGTTCCTTGATTCTGGCGGAATCGGCCAGCCAGCGCTGTTTTATCGGGCGTTCATGCAGTGACGGGGGGTGAAGTTCTGCGCAACGGCCAACCATCGGGGCGGGGCATCCTACAGCCCCGCTGGCGGTTGGTCTTCAACAAGTTTTTATTGGTGCCGATGGAGGGGGTCGAACCCACACACTCTTTCGAGTACCAGATTTTGAGTCTAGCGCGTCTGCCAATTCCGCCACATCGGCGTCACTGATAATAAAGGCCTTACAACAGATCCAGCAATTGCACTTCTCTCATTGTATCCCGTAGAATTCGGGCATGAATCAGACGTTGGACACGCAAAGCAAAGCGCTTAAGAAACGAAAAGAGCACTTGTCCAAAGACGGCCAGTGGCGCTCGTTTCCAAAGGTGTCGCACCTGCTGCAATACGTCAGCAACAGCAATTACTATGGCAGAATTAAAGTCGGCGGCAAGATCATTCGCAAAAGTCTCAAAACCGACGTTTGGACAACAGCCAAGCTGCGGCTGACCGATTTTCTGAAAGAGCATCAGCAAGCCCGCTGCCATCTCCCTCCGCCGATGTTCACTGAGGCGGTGGACCTCTTCAAACGGGACCTTCAGAGTGCTGCGGCGATCAAGCCTCAAAGCAAGGGATACCGGCTGGGGTGTCTTCGGAAGATCGAATTGTCGTGGCCGGAGCTCTGGAAACTCCGTCTCGACCAAATTACCCCGCAAGCCTGCAAAGAATGGGCGGCAAAGCTCAGCAACGAAATTGCGTGCCACTACTACAACAACACGATTGCCACGCTCCGCCAGGTGCTCCAGGCGGGCATCAAATCGCACAAGGAGAAAGGCGGGGGTGTGCTTGAGAATCCGGCTGCGGAGCTAAAGCGCGTTCCGGTGAAACAGAAGCACTTGCAATTGCCCGAGTCTTCGCACTTCAAAAGCTTGGTTGAAAACCTCCGCATGAGAAGCGGGGGCTGGGGGCCTCGCGTGGCCGACCTGATTGAATTCCTGGCATATAGCGGTCTGCGTATCCGTTCCGAAGCCCTGTGGGTCACATGGGATGACGTTGATTGGGAGCGCAAGGAAATCATCGTGCGCGGCCATCCCGTAACTGCGACCAAAAGCAGCGAAATGAGGCGTGTGCCGCTCATTCCTGACATGGAGGGGCTTTTGCTGCGGCTCAGGGACGACCTCGGCACGGTTGGCAAGAAACGCATTCTCCAAGTGAATCGCGGCTTTGAATCACTTGCGCGGGCGTGCAAAGAGATTGGCATTCCACGCCTCACGCATCATGACATGCGACATTTGTTCGCAACCAGATGTATTGAATCCGGCGTCGATATTCCAACCGTGAGCCGTTGGCTCGGCCACAAAGACGGGGGTGCGTTAGCGATGCGCACGTACGGCCATTTGCGCAACGAGCACAGCCAACAAATGGCACAGAAAGTCAAATTCTGACCCCCTGCGCGTTGGCTGGGGCGCAAAGACGGCGGCGCATTGGCCATGAAGGTTTATGAGCAAAACCACACGATCATGCTCTTTTATCATCACGGAGGGACTGGCGAGTGGGAAATCAACGACATACCGCTGGGCCATCTGGAAACTGAGGTTAGAACCTTGGGCGAAGGTGGCCTTTGCTGGTTTCGTCGGCCATCGGCGAGAGGCCGCCGTGGAGGAGGCGGCGGGCGTGGCCGATCACGTAATCCCATTGGAAGGCCGGGCCGGGATCAACCTTGTTGGTCTGGATGTGAAAATGGCCCAGCACGCCCTGGTAGGTCTTGAGTTGAGCATCCGGCAACTTCCGGGGGATGAGGTTGCCGGCGGCATCCTTCGGGTAATCACATTTGATCTGCGGCAGCGTCTTGCAGAGCGTCGCCGTGAGCTTGATCAAAGCCTGGTATTGTTCGGGGGTGAAGTCGTATTGCACCAGTTCTTTGCCCTGGATCGTGCCCTGGACGGGTTCCGGGCGGGCGGGATGGCCGACGAACCCTTTGGTGAGAAGGCCGCCGTCGCCATACTGGGAGGGGATGGTGATGCGGGTCTGGCCGTTGGACTCTTTGGCATACCATTCCGCGAAAGGATTCTCTCCGTCTGCCGGATAGGCGCCCATATTGGCGATCTCGATGCCGACGGAGCGGCCGTTGGAGATGGTGGCGTGCGACGCGCGCTCTTTGAGGTCGAGCGTCTGGTAAATGGTGCCATCGAGGTCGAGCATGAAATGCACACTCAAAGCGCGGCTGTCGTGCAGCACCTTGAAGCATTGGCGGCTGGTGCCGCACACATCGAAGTGGATGACGAACTGATCAATCACCCGCTGGAGGAGCGGCAAGTCCCAGCCGCCGCCCCGCACGCGTTCGACCTCTTCGCTGGTCAGGCCGCGATTGCGCAGGTTGTAGCGATTGGGCGAACGGAGGTCTCTGACTTCCGCCTGGGAGGATTCCCAATCGGACTGGTCGAAGGGGCTGAAGCGCCGTTCCACGCGATAGGCGTCGTAGCCGCCCGGGTCCAGCCAGAGCACCACGCGGGCGCCGGTATGCACGAACTGGCCGGCGACGACGATTTCATCCCCAGTCCGGGGCGCGAAGGTGCCGGGCCGGGGGGCAGTCTTGCAGCCGGCGAACAGGGCGGCCACGAAGAGCACGCTGAGGATCTGGATTGGGCGAGGGAGATGTGAGCGATGATTCATAAGGTTTTGCGTTGCAATCACCGGACTATTTGCCCTCTGAATGACGCTGGGTCAAGCCCAAGCGCGCGACAGCCCAAGTGCGCGAAGGAGGTAATGGGATGATGGGGGAATGGAGTAATGGAGTGATGGGGGAATGGAGTAGTGGAGTGATGGAGTGATGGAGTGGTGGAGTGGTGGAGTGGTGGGGTGGAGGAGTGATAGACTGCTGCCCAAAGCCCTTCGTTTACAGCCGCCGGGAGCCAAACCAAGCAAAGACGGCCCAAAGACGGCGCACGAATCTTGGTACGCTTTTAGCTGGTTGGGAGCGGGATGACGAAGACGTTTGTCGCGATTAACGACCCGGTCCACAGCTTGATCCGGAGCGTCACGCGTCATACCCCGCTGCGCCCCAGCCTCTCGACCGATCAGCGCTTGCTGGTGCAGTACAGCTTCCAGGAACAGGATTTGCCGGAGAGCTACTACGCGTTGGCGGTCTTCCACGCCCTGGGCGGCCTGTCCCTCAAGTCGTTGCGCCGGGTGAAGTGGCGGGTCAGAGAAAGCGACAAAGCCGGCATTCCCGCCCGGGTGAACTACTTCGATGCGGTCAAGCTTGACCGGCGGTGCGCGCGGGATTTGCGGCTGAAAGTCAAGCGGCACGGCCCGGGCCTGCTGGCGGGAGAGCTGCTCTGCTTCGGCACCGGCACCTTGCGCGCGCGCAATGACGACCCCGTCGAGCGAATCCACCATTATCTTTGGAACCAATACGGCCGCCTCCACACCCGGCATGAAATCATTTATGCCAGAATCCGGGCGCTGCATTGGAATTCGCTGCCGCTGATTTACCAGGCGCAGAAAGAATCCTTTGACTCGACCAACCTCATTTATGGCGACGCGTTCGGCGAGTTGGAACAGCTCTGGGAACGCCGAGCGGACACGGTTTTCCTGGAGCAGGTGACGCAGGCGGTGCAGCGCATGCGCGGCCAGGCGGAGATCGCCGCATTTCTGCATCCGCCTTTGAACCTGGAAGCGGTGATGAAGCTGCACTTGCGATGTCAGAGCCTTTGGAAAAGCCCACCCGCCAATGCACGCGTCCTGCTGCGCCGGGTCGAATATATTCTGAGCAATACCACGGTGGATGTTTCTCCGACGACCCTCTTTCGCTTCCGGGAGCCCGCGCCGGAAGCCGAACCCCGGCCGCGGGCTGGCCGCCGCGGGAGCTGGAGAATCGATCGGACAGGCTATGATGGCTGGCTGGCGGGCAGCGGCCACGACGCCGGCGGCCCGGATTGAGCCCACGGCCAGCCGGCCGCGCCTCGCCGGGCGATGCTTTGCTTCAGGCGGGCTCTTGCAAAAGCGCGATGAACTGCTTGATAGCCGGCGACAGCACTTTGTTCTTCTTGTGGATAACCGCCAGCGGCCGGGAGTAGGCGCCGTTGGCGAGTTCGACGGCGGCGAGGGTCTGGTGGGCGACTTCCTGGCCGATCGTCTCTTGCGGCACGATCGCGACCCCGGAATCAATCTCCACCGCCCGCTTGACGGTCTCGATGTTGTCGAACGCCATCACCTGCTCCACCGTCACGCGATGTTCCTTGAAGATTTTATCCAGCGCTTTGCGCGTGGGGATGTCCTTCTCGAAGTTGACGAACTTCTGCCCGCGCAGCGCCTCGACCTTGACGGACTTCCGCCCGGCGAAGGGATGCTGCGGGTGGCAGATGAGGACCAGCCGGTCTGATCGCAGGGGGACAATCTCCAGTTTGGGGTCGCGGGTTGGGTAGGCGACCAGGCCGAGGTCCACAACGTTGCCCAGCACGCTTTCGTACACCTGTTGGTCGAGACGGTACTCCACATGCACGTTGACCGAAGGGTAGCGCTGCAGGAATCGCGTCACGTACGGCGGCAGGACATGGAGACCGATGCTGTAAATGGTCGCCACGCGGATGTTGCCGGAGATGACGTTTTCGATCTCCTGCAGCTTGCTCTGGAGCGCGTCGCAGGTTTGCAGAATCCGTTTGCTGTAGTCATAGAACACTTCGCCTTCGGGGGTGAGGCGAAGATTCTTTTTGCTGCGCTCGATCAGCAGCGAGCTGAACCGCCGCTCCAGGGCACCAACGGTCTGGCTGACGGCGGACTGGGTGACATTGTTGATCTGCGCGGCCTTGGTGAAGCTTCTGGTTTCGACCAGGTCATAGAACACCTTTAAGCTTTCGATTTGCATTTGCGGATTAAATACAATAATGCCTTATTCGTCAAACATGAACCAGAGCATGAATCGGCGGCAGTTTCTCGGCGCCACCGCGATTGCCGGCGCGGGAGTATCTCTCACCCTTGCCCAAGCCGCCCGGGCGCAAGACGGCGGTCAGGCCCCCGGCGCGGGCTCTGGCGGCAAACCCGCGCTGCTCGGCGGCAAACCCGTCCGCGCCAAGCCGCTCGACAAGTGGCCCGTCATTGACGAGCGCGAGGACAAAGCGATGCTGGAGGTCCAGCGGCACGCCGGCGAACTGGCCCGCGCTTGACCAAGGCGAGCCGCTGCTAAAGACTCTGGAAGCTTGGGCAACGAAACCATAACCGAACGAACGCGAGCGCTGGCCGAGCGCAGCGCGAATTGTGTCATGTGCCGGCGCGCGCGGCGCCAGCAAGCCGGTCTCGCCTTCTGGCTGGTCAAGACCTTCGAGGGGCTTTGCCCGTTTTGCCGCGCCTACGAGAAGGTTTATGGCCGCAAGTCGCACGAGCCGGTTCCGCCGGCTCCACCGAGTACACCAAAACGTTAGACCGGACCCGTTGCCAAACCATGAAGGCCTCTGCCCCACTTAACCGTTTCAACTCATTTAACCTCTTTAACTCATTTAACCTCTTTAACTCATTTAACTTCCCGCTCCTTCTGTCCCTCGCCTTATTGGCGGCCGGCCCGTCTAACGGCGCCGAAGAAGCGGCTCAAAAGCTCGTCGTCCCCGACGGCAGGGCTTACCAGGGCAGGAAGATCATCGCCAAAACCTACAACTCCGGCTTCGCCCTGGGCCATGACAGCTACAACGCCATGGGCACCGGCAGCGACGGGAGAATTTACTACGTGCTCAGCTCGGACAACATTGACCAGGGCGCGAAGATGTTCTGCTTCGACCCGAGGACGAAGCAGATCAAGGAACTGGGCGACCTCACCGCGGCCTGCGGCGAAAAGGGCAGCAAGGCCATCCCCCAGGGCAAGAGCCACGTCAACTTCGTCGAAGCCAAGGGCAAGCTCTACTTTGCCACGCACGTCGGCGTCTATAGCATCGTCGAGGGCAAGGAAACGATGGGCATCCCGCCGGCGGGTTACAAACCTTACCCGGGCGGCCACCTGCTCTCCTACGATCTCAAGACCGGCCAGTTCGAGGACTTCGGCATTTGCCCTGGCCGCGAGGGGGTGCTGACGTTCAACATGGACAAGCAGCGCGGCCATCTGTTCGCCATGACGTGGCCTAGCGGCGTCTTCTACCGCTACGACCTCGCGAGCAGGAGCCAAAAGAGCTTTGGCAAAATGTGCGCCCTGGGCGAAGACGGGGTCGGCCCGGATTACCGCACCGTCTGCCGCTCCATCGCGGTGGATCAGGACAATGGCTCGGCTTACTTCACCACCTCGGAAGGCACTATCTTCCGCTATGACGCTGCCACGGACACCGTCGCCGCCATCGAGGGTGAGAACATGAAGAAGGATTACTTCGGCCTGTACGACCCGACCAACCCGGGCCACATGGGCTACAACTGGCGCCAGACTTTCTGGCGTCCGAGTGACAAGATGATCTACGGCGTGCACGGCAACTCGGGCTACCTGTTCCGGTTCGACCCGCGCGTGCCGCGCCTCGAGGTGCTCGAGCGCATCACGTCGGAGCCGTCGAAGCGTTGCGGCATGTTCGACCAGTTCAGCTACGGCTACCTCGGCTTCGCTCTCGGCCCGGACGGCAAGACCATCCATTACCTGACCGGCGGCCCGATCTACATTGACGGCAAGCGCCTGGCCGGCAAGTCCAGGACGGCGATGGGCGAAGCCAAGGGTCTCGAAGACCTGCACCTGGTCACCTACGACATCGAGACCGGCAAGTACACCGACCAGGGCGCGGTGTTCTACGAAAACGGCCAGCGCCCGCTCTACGTGAACGCCATCACCGTGGGCAAAGATGGCATGGTGTACACGCTGCCCCGCATCACGGAGAATGGCAAGACCCGCTCCGATCTGGTCGCCTTCCCCGGCCCGCTGAAGCGGTGAGCGGGTCAGGACTTTTCAGGCACCACCGCAGGCTCTTGCGGCAGGTTCAGAGGCTCCTTGAAGAGGAGTTCCCGCGGCATCTTTAGCTCGTCTTTGCCGGCAGCCAAAAGGACAGCCGGCTTGGCGCGGCGGATTACGTAAAGGCGCGCCAGGACGGCCAAGGCTGCGCCGCCAAGCCCCAGCCCAAGCGACACCAGCACTATGATTCCAGCCCGCCGGGGTCGAGCCTGGGGAGGCGGACCTCTAAAGATCAGCGCTTGCACCGGGGCGCCCGTCACCGTGACGGAGTCTTCCGCTACTGGCGTCTTCGGAGCGGACGGCGCGGGCGAGAGCGTGGTTCTTTCGCTGACGCGCACAGGAGCAGCCGGGTTCGGAGCCACCAGTTTCTCCGCCCCCCTGGCGGCTGTGACCGACGGGGGCTTTGTTTCGCTGACGCGCGGGGCAGATTGGGGGACAGGCGGCGCTGGTCTGGTGGGTGCTTCCGGCGGCTTCGTCGGCAAGGCCAGTTGCTGCGCGCCCTTTGTGTCGGTCTGCGGAGGCGGGGTGGTTCTGGCGGTCGTGGCCGGTTGCAGGACGCCGCAGCCGGCGAGGGAGAGCGAGAGTGCGGCAATGAGAATAGCGTTGGGAAGCGCCGCGCGTGGCGAGGCGGAGGCCGGGAGGGACCTTCCCACGAGGGACCAGTTCCGGCGCCCCAATTGGGGGTCGGAAGGCCCCCGCAACTCCGCGTGAACGGAGATGCTCTTGGCCAACGCAGGCACGGCGCCCGCGTGGTTCAGGGCCTTTGAGAGCACATTGGCGCTCATGTCCATTATTGTGGCATGTGTGTTGTTGGACCGACACTCGCCGCGTCGCGCCGTTCAGCCTGCGCGCCGCGGAGCTTGCAACAGCATGGCTCGGGCCAGTGGCAGCCTGGCAGACGGTCTCGGAAAAGGCGGTGGGCGGCCTCAAGGGCCTGGTGGTGGCCGGCCCCGCGCCCCCGCCGCTGCTGCGCGCCCAGCGCATGGCCGCCCTCAGCCAGCGCCTGGCGCTGCTCATTCGGTCGTTAACGCTGGGCGAGCAAGATACTGGCAGACTACGCAGACCCCGCCACCATCCGCTGACCCTCAGCGGCTTCGACCACCCCCCTCGCGACTTGACCAGGGCAAGGGGGTTGGCCGAGGAGCACCTGGGCCAGTTCGCACCCATACACCGCATCACAGGCCCACAAGCCCTCTAAGCCCTGGAGTGTCCAGAAATAGGACACTTCCAGGGCCTTCATCCTAGAAGCTGCACTTGGACCCGTGATTTCAAGTACACGGCCAGTCAGAAGTCTCGCCGTATCAAGCACTTCGTATGGATGCACCGCAACTGCGCCGCAGTTGGAATGGTTCACCTGTCAGGTGAAGACTTCCCGATTTTCGATTGATACCACTTCCAGCTCGACGATGCACTATTTCCTGTAAGGTAAACAGGCACAGTAGTTTGTGCCATATTTGGACAGACCTTGGGTGCTCACGCAGGCACGAAGGCTACAGCGGGCGACGGTATGCAAGGTATTAAGACCATCATCGGAGCGGCGTCATGCCGCAGAGAGACTTCTCAACGCAAA
>Ga0187872_10002346_pt1 | contig 16873 bp, 15 predicted proteins | sample June2016WEW_16_4_FD_132973 | JGI IMG/M metagenome (GOLD analysis project Ga0187872, IMG submission 132973) | Peatland microbial communities from SPRUCE experiment site at the Marcell Experimental Forest, Minnesota, USA - June2016WEW_16_40 | ecosystem: Environmental > Terrestrial > Soil >...
CCAGCCAAAGCTCCCGGGGAAAGAACACCAAGAGAATTCCCGTTCATCTCTTCCTTTTTCCTTCTCGCCCTGCTCATTAATTAAGAGTACTAAAACGGTCTCAGAGATGTTGGCACGGAGGGCACTGCACAATCCTGGCAACGCATATGGCCCGTAATTATCTCAAGGATATATTATGAGAACAAGTATGTATGTCACTTTTAAAGACCGACGACTGGACCACACCGATCAGATCTGCGGTTCCAGTTTCTGCGCACCGCTGGAATTGTTGGCCACTCAAACAACCGTGTGTAAATCAGAATCAGGGTCGCTAGACACTCATTTTCAATATCTATCCGACGAGAGCCCGCCCGGGATTGTGTTACTATCTGACGCCTCCGACTGTTCTCAGGCATCCAACGCAAACATTGACTTGCACTTAAGATACTCAGCAGTTATCGTCACGCTGCACAGATGGCATCCTGTGTTCTCCAGCGCGTTATTCGGAGGAGAGTGATCTTTGGCGTTGAAAACCAAGTTCCTTCGGGTCCTTGACGACGCTCTGGAGCGCCGGACCGACCAACTTCGAAGATTAGTTGTTTCTCCAGACCAGGGTGCACCCAAGAAATATACAAGGGCTGTTCGTGACAGGCTCAAGAAGAGAGTATTGCTCGCGGCGAGTGCGGTCCTGGTCAACGAACACGCTGAAAATGAACTCGCAAAAACGGTGCTACGGAGACGGCTCAGGTTTTTCAAAGGGCACGGACTTACGGATCGGTTCGACAGGCTTTATCGGTGGGCAGAGCGGAAGCTGGACGGTCCGATTGTCTATGCTTTCTGGCGCCGAAAGAAATGCCTGTACGTGGGCAAAGGCAAGAGCTACCGCCGACTGAAGCACTATGACAAATCGGTTTACCTTTGGCATGCAAACGCCTTGGAAGTCTGGCAGATAAAAACCCAATCTCGGCTACCGCGTGCGGAGTGCTTGGCAATTCATCTGTTCAAACCGAGGGACAATAAGCAAAAGAAGGCCGCAAAGGTAAAATGGGGCAAGGCCTGCCCAATATGCAAGAGGCACGACAAAATAGCATCCGCAACCAGCTCTCTCCTGCGGTTGTAGCGCGCGCTCGGCAGCGGATAGATTTAAGTCCGACTGATCCTGAGGATTCGCGACTGCATCGTCTGTTCTCGGACTTAGTGTGCGGCTTCGGCCTGTGTCTTCTCGTCCGTGTTGCGCCAGCAATCGTAGAGGTACTGCCAGTGTTCCTCGGCGCCGTTTTTGCGGCTTACGACGGCGGTGCGTTTCAGGTCGTCCGTGTAGCGAATCGCGAAGTCAGCGGGCGGCGCCGCTTTCCCTCGCAGCCATGCGCGCGCCTCTTCCTCTGAATGAATCGCGACGTCCGTCGCCCCAGCTTCCGCGGCGCTGCGGCTCAACTGTTGCCGCAGGCAATCTTCCGTTGGCCCGCAGCAAGCCTTTGCAGGCGCCGACGGATGCTGGCTGCGGTTCTCGAGATTCTTGATCGCAGCCTGCAACATTTCCTGCTGGTTTTGCGGCGCGGGCAGCGCGCTCCAATATCGCAGGATTGGCAGCGCATTTGGATCGCGCAGGTTTTGGACGATCCACCAGTTCTGGTTGCGCTGCGGATGGGCGTTGAACAGCCGCAGCAATCGAAACGTGTCGTCGTCCGAAACCAGCCCGGCCAGGTGGTAGAGGAGGTGGTTCGACACCCATGGATCGCGCGGCCGCGCGCCCGATTCAAGCCACGCGAGCAGCGCATTCAAATCCGTCTCGCCCATCTTGGGCGGGCCTGCTGCGTCGTCTTCCTGCTGCACCAGCAGCACGTTCGCCGGAAGCCAGATGTCCCAGTAGTTGCGAAACTTCCGGCCCATGCGCGTGTCGAGGTTGCCGTCGAGGAGTTCCCACTGCACGTACTGCGCCGAATCGGTCTTGAGCAGATCGAGCGCCGTGGGCGCAAACTTGCGGCCCCAGCGGCCCCACGCGTTGATCACGATCTGGTGGCGCTCCCAGACGTTGTCCGTTTGCAGCGCCAGGCGCCTCCAGTAGTCCACCGTTTTCGCCGAGCGCAGCCCGAGCGATTTCAGCGCGATCACATGCTCCATCATTTCGCAGTTCGATGTATTGGTATGGACGATGCCTTCGAGCGCCTGTATCTCTGCCACTTCCTTGTTGGGATCGATGTTCGGCGCGAAGAATCCAAGCCAGTAGGCCGCCATCGCGGCCCGCTGATCGCAGCCGCTTTGAACGATCGTGCGCAGATTGTCCTGCGTGCGCTGCGCCGGAGGAATCACGTTCCACCGGTCGTGCATCTCGTAAAGGGCGGGATAGTCTTCATCCGCAAGCGCCGTCTCCGCGAGATTGCGGTCCCTTCCCTTTTCCGCGTATTGCTGGATCAGCCCGAGCGCGCTCTGCGTTCCGATGTTGCGCAGCGCGGAGAGCACCACTGCCTGGTTGTACTCGCTTCCGGTCAGCAGGTGCTTTTCCAGAATGCCGACCGCCTGCTCCTGGTTCCCGCTCATCACCATGGCATAAACCATGGCGAACACCGTTTCCTTGCCGCGGAAATCGGGAAGGCCGGGAGGCGGCTGGAAAGCATTACCGTCGCGCACCAGATGATCGAGCACTCCGTCGAGCAACTCGCTGTAAGGAATTAGTCCGAGATTGTCCTCGTGCAGGACGAACAGCGCGGAACGCGCCAGCATCTCCGTCGTGTACTCGGTGTCGCTGCTCTTCGCAATCTTCCTGATTTGATCGACGCTGATGCCTTGCGGCGCGCCGATCTGGATCGTTCGCAGTAGCCGCTGCGGCACCGATTGGCGCGAGGTTGCAGCCCCGGCCGGTGAGGCGAGAAAAACGATCAGGAGCGCCAGTCCTACCAGACCGGGCCCAAGGTCAAACGCCCGGCCCCGCACAGCGCGGGACTTCAAGGCTTCGCTTCTTTCGGTTCCGCGCGATATGTCAGCAGGATGGTTCCGTCAAGATGGATGGTTACGTTTCCCAGGAGGTCGGGCGGCTCGATGGCGCGTTGCATGCGATTGTAACTGAATTGCCAGTTTGCGCTGCCGCCGCCATCGGGTCGCAGCAGAGTCTCCTCCGAGCGGACGTTGAAAGCCTGTAGCTCGAGGTCGGCAGGCGGCTTGTCAGGCGCGCAGTCGGACGCGGCGGCAACGGGCGATCCGCACCATTGTTTCCACGCATCCGCCGTGCAGCGCTGCTGCAGGCCGCGCAGCTTCGCGTCGAAATCGCTCACGTGGAAGCGGATCACCGCGTCGCGCCGGTTGTAATTGTTCAGCATGTTGTCGCCAAAGCGGTCCAGTCCTAACTCGATCAGTTTTTGCAGGATCGCATCGACGGGAGCATTCGCCGGAAACTCCGCCTGCAGGCGCTGCACCACCTGAAAGGGCGGCTCGCTATCTTCCCGGCCCGGCTGCGGCGTCTTGAGCGTGCGCACGCGCTCCAACAACTGGAGGCGGCCGTGGTTCTCGTCCACGTAAGCGCGGATCAGCGCCAGCTGCTTATCGAGTTGCTCGATTGCATCGGTGGGCTTTACGGCTCCGCTCGATACACCGCCCATTATGACCGCCGTGTCCGGCGTCAACTCGGCCGTGCACGTTCCACTCAACTGGAAAATTTGCTGCGGCATGTAGCCGACGGCTTGCACGGGCACACTCATCACTACGGCTGTTTTCTGCGCTTGCGCGGCACCACAGAGCGCAATCACCGTGCACACAAGTAAGAGGGAAGGTTTCAACGTGCCTTCAAGTTTTTATCGGGTGGCGAGAATTGTCAACGACGGCCCCGCCAAACGTGAGCCAAGAGTAATTCGTCTGCGGATCGCCCTTTGTTCAGCGCGCGGCTTTCGCCGCAGTCGCCTTTGCCGCCGGTGCTGCGGGCCGCGACGGCAGCGCCCAGGCATACACGACGCCCTCGAGCGGCGTGATCACGTATTGCCGGCCATCCAGCTCGTACGTTATCGGCGCGCACGTGCTGATTCGGCCGCCGTACACATGCCAGAGCGTCTCGCCGGTCGCCGGATCGAGCGCAAGAATTTTTCCGGAATCATCGGTGGTGAACAGCAAGTGCCCCGCCGTGGTCAGCACCGAAGGCCAGCCGCCCCCGCCCGGGCTGCTCAGGTCGCGGGTCCATCGCACTTTCCCGGTTTGATAGTCGATCGCCTTCAGCACCGATTTCGAATGCAGGATGAAATCGCGGCCCCCCCAGCCTTCGACATGTTTTCCCGGCATGGTCACGAAGTAGACGCCGGAACTCTCTCGCGCCGTCGCGTAGAAAAGGCCTGTTTGCGGGCTGAAACTCGGCGCCATCCAGTTTGTTCCGCCCGCCGCGCCCGGCATCGCGAGCGCGCCGTTGAGTTGCGGCTCAGTCTCTTTTTTCGGGATGGGCTGGCCGCGCTCGTCGAATCCCGCCACCCAATTGATCGGAATATATGGCTCGTGCACCAGCGCTTGGCCGTTCGTCCGGTCGAGCAGAAAATACAGGCCGTTGCGGCTCGCCTGCGCGAGCATCTTGCGCGGCTTGCCCTTGTACGTGCCGTCGATCAGGACGGGCGTCTGAACCGCGTCCCAATCGTGCGAGTCGTGCGGCGATGGCTGAAAATACCAGACCAGTTTGCCGGTGTCCGGATTGAGAGCGACGATCGTGCAGGTGTAGAGATTCGCGCCCAGGCGCGCATCCGGCGCCTCGACGGGGTGCGGGTTCCCGGTGCCCCAGTACGTCAGATTGAGCTCCGGATCGTACGTGCCCGTGAGCCATAGCGTTCCGCCGCCGCGCGAGATCACGTCCGTATCGTGCGGCCAGGTATCCCAGCCGGGCTCGCCCTCTTTCGGCATCGCATCCCAGCGCCACTGAACTTTTCCGGTCATCGGATCGAGCGACTCGAGCCAGCCCGGAATGTCTGCGACGTCGCCCGAGACAGCCACCAGCAAGTGATCCTTGATCACGAGCGGCGCCATGCTCATAAAAGCCTTGAATGCGATGTCGGCGAGCTCGGTCGACCAGAGCGTCTTGCCGTTTCGTGCGTCGAGGCAGTAGAGATACCCGTCGCCGGTGCCGAAAAAGATGCGGTCCTTGTACATGGCGACGCCCCGGCTGCCGCCGCCCAGCGTGTAGCCGTTGAACGGATGATCGAAGTGCCAGATCTGCCGGCCCGTGCGTGCATCGACGGCCCATGCCTGGTTCGAAACGGAGAAGTAGAGGACGCCGTTCACTTCAAGCGGCGTGGCATAGACGGCGGGCTGCGCACGCGTCTGAAAGGCCCACGCGAGCGTCAGCGAACCGACGTTGTCCTTGTTGATCTGCGTGAGCGGGCTGAAACGCCGGCCCGTGTAGTCGCCGTTGAACGTGGGCCAGGTATCCGTGGGTGGCTTGAGCAATTTCGCGGAGTCGAGTTCCTGCGCGGAAAAGCAAGCCACGCACACGAGCCCGCAAAAGAAAATGGCTAGGAGTTTTTTCATCCGTCAGCGCCCCCCGGTTGATCGCAGCATCTATTTGGGCGCCTGAGAGAATATGCCGGTTACATCCATTTGTCGATGGCAACGCAAGCGGGTATCTGTCATCCCGAACCCGGCCGCGCTGTATGGCAGTTCCTCACACGCGGTCTCTACATCCACTTATCGATCGAGACGCTTACACCGTAACTCAAATTCCCCGCCTGGGGGTAAGCATTCGTCTGTCCGCCCGTGACCACGATGTTGAAACTCTCGGGCCTCGGGAAGTGCGGTATCACCGCGTCGTCCGGCAGCTTGTACCAGGTTGCCCAGGGCTCGTCTCCCCGCAGCGCCCGCGGATAATCGAAGAGATACGCGTAGTTCCGGCTCTTGTAATCCTTCACCGTCTGCGTCGTGTTCTTGTAGAGCCAGTCGATCAGCTTTTCTTTTGTGTCGTAGCCTTGCTCCTTCAGCCGCTTCGCCACCAGCGGATCGGCGATGACGAGCGCGCCGAAGAATCCCGTGAACGTGCTGAAGAGATCGCTCAGCTGATAATCGAACTGCACGTTCTCGTTGGCGCTGCTCCCTCTCGCGACCTGGCCCGGCACGACTCCCAGCCCGCGGAACAGGCTCACCACGTTTTCCTCGGCTTTGAATCCTCGTTGCACGTGGAACGGAGGCCACGGGCTGTCCCCTTCGGCCTCGGCGATCACCACGTTGTTGTAGTTGAGGTTGTTGCCGACCGAACCCAGGTAGGTGTCGCCGGGAATTCCGCCGTTCCCCAGATTCTTGGACATGATCGTCCAGGCGCGCCCGATTGTCGCATTCGGCTGCGCGAACGGTCCCAGCGCGCCAATCCCGTAGTTCATGTTCAATTTGTCGCGGATGGGTCCGTTGATGATCATGGCGAACGCGAAGGAATTCGTCGAGCTGAAGAGCGAAGCAATTCCCGACGACGCAATCGCCAGAATAATGGGGAAATACTCGGGCCTCGCGCCTGCCATCACCGCGTTGGCGGCCACCTGCCTCACCGTGTAGCTCCACGGCGGATACGCGCCCGCGGCCATCTTCCCGATCGCCTCATCGGGCTTGTGGCTCGTGCCGGTCAGCATCTCCTCCACGGCTTCTTCGGTGGGGATGATGATCGGCAGGTAGTCAGTCATCCCGTTGTCGAGGTAATACTGCTGCAAATTTTTCGGCGTGTCCGGTCCGTATGTCGCGGGGCCGGTCGACACGCTCACCATGCCGGATTTCTTTTCGTCGTCCGTCAGCGGCTGCGTGAGCGCATCGACGATTTCCTTCATCATCGGCTTGCCGGTCACGGGATCGGGGCCTTCGACGTACGCGCGCAATTCGTCTGCCGTCTTGCCCCACACGGGATGCGGCGTGAACGTGATGCGCTCGTGCGGCATCCCTCGCTTGGCGGCGTTCAGCGTGGCCAATTCCTTGAACGCCTTCGTGACCACTGGCGTGGTCGGGATGCCCATCTTTTCAACTGTTATGCAGTGACCGACGGTCGCTGGGGTGCAGGTGCTTCAATGCCCCACGGCCATGATGGCCGCGTTACCCTTGGCTTTGATCTCCGCCCACAACTTCGGATCGTCCTCGGCGTATGGCCCCGCCTTGCGCCGGAACACCATGGTCACGCCCGGCATATTGCGGTTGAACCAGAGCTCGATCTGCTTCAGGAGGGCGTCCGAGCCATGGAAGCCGGTGTCGACGAGATAGACTGTCTTGCCTTCGAGAGTGTCGAGGCGCGGCGCCATCGGAATGAGCTGAATGGAAGGAGGGGTGCCTCGCGGGTTGACGCCAACAAGCTTGTAGTCGCCGCCCGACGTCGCCTGGGGAGTCTTGGGTTTCTGCGCGTCCGCTGACGAACCCGCCAGAATAGCCGGCGACATCCCCAGCAGCGAAAGCAGTTTTCGCCTGTTGATCTTCATCATCCCCCCTGAGTTCGCCTCTTAAACTTATAGTTCTGCAACGTATGGATTGCAAGCGGTTTGCGGCGTACTTTAGCTAGACGAACAAACCTTCAGCGCGGTTTCTGAGGGAACGGGGATGATGCAGGCCGCTGTCATCCCGAACAGCCGCGCCTTTTGCGGATGGCGGTGAGGGATCTGCTCTTCGACTTGCCTAAGCCCACTGATCGATCGACACGCTCGCGCGGTAGCTCATATTCGCCACCATGTGATACGGGTTCGTCTGCCCGCCCACCACCACGAAGTTATAGAAGTCGGGCCTCTGATAGTAGGGAACCCGCGCGTCATCCGGAGTCTTCGGGTCCGGCACCCAGCGGCCCCCAGTCAGGGTCGATCGTGCGTCCTTCGCCGAGATAGTTTGATTTTTCTGGAGCCAGTCGGCGAGTTGCTCTTTCGTCTTGTAGCCCAGCTCGACAAGCCCTTGCGCCACGAGCGGATCGCACACGATCAGCGCACCGAAGAGCGGCAAAAAGGGAGTGCAGTTGTAAGCAATCGCCTCGTGATACAGCGGCACGGGTCTTACGCCCAAGCCGATGCCTCCCTGCCCCTGCGATATGCTGAACCCGACGAAGACGCTCACCACGTTTTCTTCCGCCTTGAAACCCTTCTGCACGTGGAGCGGAGTCCACGGACTTGCCTGCTCGTTTTCCGGAATAATCAGGTTGTTAAAGTTGACGCTGTTCCCGAGCGTGCCCAGGTAGGTCTGCCCCGGAATTCCGGAATTGCTCAGGTTTTTCGACAGCAGCGTCCACGCGCGCCCGATCGCCGCGCTCGGCTGGGAAAACGGACCCATGGCGCCGATTCCGTAATTCATGTTGAGCTTGTCGCGGATCGGCCCATTGATCACCGCCGCGACCGCAAACGAATTCGTCGAACTCGAAAGCGCCGTCAGCCCGCTCGCCGAAATCGCCAGCACGGTGGGGAAATGCTCGGGCTTGCACCCTCCCATCACCGCGTTGATAGCCACGTGCCTCACGGTGAACGACCAGTCCGGATACGATCCCTTCGCCGGCGACATCTTGCCCACTACTTCGTCCGGCTTGCGGCTCGTGCCCTTCAGCATCGCGTCCACTCTTTCCTGAGTGGGCAGCACGATCTCCATGAAGTCCGTCATCCCGTTGTCGATGTAATACTGTTGCAGATTGTCCGAGGTATCCACGAACATGGGCGCACCAACGGAAGGCGTCACCGATCCTGTCTTCTGTTCATCGGCCGTCAGCGGTTGGGTGAGCGCGTCGATCACTTCCTTCATCAGCGGCTTGCCGCTCACGGGATCGTTGCCTTCGAGGTAGGCATACATCTCCTCGTCCGTCTTGCCCCACACCGGGTGCGGCGTGAAGCAGATGCGCTCGTGCGGCATGCCGCGCCCCGCGGCGTTCGAAAGCGCGAGGTCTTTGAACGCAATCGTGACCATGGGAGCGGTCGGAAAACCCATCTGTTCGAATTTTATGCAGTGACCGACGGTCGCTGGTGTGCAGGTGCTTCAATGGCCGATCGCCATGATGACGGCGTTGCCTTTGGCTTTGATCTCGGCGTTCAGCTTGGGGTCGTCATCGGCGAACGCGCCGGCCTTCAATCGGTACACGGTCGTCACGTTAGGCATGTTCTTTTTGAACCACAGCCCGACCTGCGCGAGAAAATGATCCGCGCCCGGAAATCCGTCGGATACGAGGTAGATGGTTTTGCCGTCCAGCGTGCTCAGGCGCGGCGCCATCGGAACGAGCTGGATCGCGGGAGGTATGCCGCGAGGATTCAGCGCCTCGATCTTCTCCGGCCCTGCGGACTTCGCGGTTTTGCCCTTCGATTTATTCTGCGCCTCGGCGCTCGCGCTGGCCAAAAGCGCCGGAGACATCCCCAGCATCGACAGCATCTTTCGCCTGTTAACCTTCATGCGCTCACCTCGCTCCGATTCCGTCCGCCAACGCCCCTATTTATAGTCCCCCAAGGCCCGAAATTGCAATTGACGATCCGCGTCCTTTGCGTCCCGCACTGGTCCTGAGGATTTCAAAGCGGTTTTGAGATAAGAGCCTTCTAATCTGCGTGTTCCGGATGCCTTTGTTGCCACCCGCAAATGGATGGCAATAAGCTCTCCGGAAGAAATGTAAGTATTTGACATCCATGAGCCTGCAAAAGGATAACGCGAAAGGTCCAGGCGGAGTCGTCTTCCCGATTCGGGAGTTTCTATGCAAGGGGTTTGGCAGGCCGAGTGCGATACCGACATCAGTGGGGGTGGAGTTTTTTCGGGCGTACACCGCACTCAGACGAAAAAGGGGGGAATCCCATGAACGTTGGTTACCCGGTGCACGAGTATCAGATAGCGCCGCTCAAGCCGCCGGTCCCGGAGTGGACGGCCGAGACTGAGCCGACGAGAGAGAAGGTGCCGGATGACAAGCCAGAGCCAGTGGCCGGACCGGAGAAAGTGGAGGGGTAGGCCGTTCGAGGAGAACCGGTTCATTCCAGCATGGCTCCCTGGACTGGGGCCTCAACAGCAACTGGGAGGCCGTAAATCCGAAGTCGGAGCGGTAACCTACACGACGGAGAGCCTAATCGGCTGGCGCGGCTGGTCCCTCAATCACGGAAAGCTCATCTCTCTCGTCAACGCCGTCGAATGGCCGTTTAGAAAAGCCCTCGTCGTCGAGGACGACAACTGGCACCTCGCCGATGGCGCGGCAAATATCCAGGGCATTCATGCCCTCAAGTTCCGCTTCGGTTTGGACGAGTTGGCCTACGAGTTTCTCAGAGTCCTCGGTTCCGTGTATCTCTGGGGGCGTGTCATCGAGTGCGAGACCGGCTATCGCGCCCAATGCGCCTATCCGAAGATGTTGATCGTTTCGAGGGATACCGATCCCATCGACGTGATGCAACTCGAGCAGAACTACGGCGTAGAAGTTCAATTCCCGAAAGATGAAACAGAGGAGCGAATATTCCCTTTGCGAGGGGTGGCGATCCCGCCGGTCGCCCAACATCCAGGCCCCATCCGAACGGAATGTTCACCGTTCCGCTCTCAAACGTAAATCATTCCGCGCACCACAACTGACGATTCGACCAAAATCGTCATCCTGAACCCGGCGATTTGTGCCGGGTGAAGGATCTCTCTTTCCCTTCCTACGCCCACTTGTCGATCGAGATACTCACGCTGTACGAGAGACTCCCGCCCTGGAAGAACGCATTCGTCTGCCCGCCGGCCACCACCACATTGATATCGTTGAGATGCGGCCACCGCGGGATCACCGCATCGTCTGGCATTTTGTACCACGTTGCATAGGGCTCGAGCCCCTTGAGCGCGCGCGGGTAGTCGAATCCGTAGGCGAAGTCGCGGCTCTTGTAATCTTTCACGGTCTGCGTCGTGTTCTTGTAGAGCCAATCGATCAGTTTTTCTTTTGTGTCGTAGCCGCGCTCTTTCAGGCTCTGCGCGATCAGCGGATCGGCTACCACCAGCCCGCCAAAAAATCCGGTGAACACGCTGAAGAGGTCGCTGAACTGTTCCTCGTATTTCGGCGTGTCGGTGCTGGTTCCCCTCGCGCCTTGTCCGGGCACGATGCCGAGGCCGCGGAACAAACTGACCGCGTTTTCTCCGGCTTGAAAACCTTTCTGCACGTGGAACGGCGCCCACGGGCTTGCGGCTTCGTTCTCCGCGATGATGAGGTTGTTATAGTTCAGATTATTTCCCTGCGATCCCATGTAGGTGTCGCCCGGAATGCCGCCGTTAGCGAGGTTCTTCGAGAGCAGCGTCCACGCGCGCCCGATCACGGCGTTCGGCTGCGCGAACGGACCCAGCGCGCCGATGCTGTAGTTCATGTTCAGCCTGTCGCGGATCGGCCCGTTGATCACCGCCGCGTATGCGAACGAGTTCGTCGAGCTCATTAGCGAAGGGACCCCGGACGACGCGATCGCCAGGACGACCGGCAAGTGCTCCGGCTTGCATCCTGCCATCACCGCGTTCACAGCCACCTTCTTCACGGTGTAGGACCACGGCGGGTAGGCGCCCCCGGCCATCTGGCCGCACATCTCCTCGGGATCGTGGCTCGTGCCCTTCAGCATCGCCGCGACCTTTTCTTCGGTCGGCAGAATGATTGGCAGGTAGTCCGTCATCCCGTTGTCAAGGTAGTAGTCCTGGAGGTTGTCGGCGGTGTCGCTGAAGCTCGTCGGTCCAACGGATGGCGCAATCGTTCCGGTCTTGCTCTCTTCGGCCGTCAGCGGCTGCGTCAGCGCGTCGACGATCTCTTTCATCATGGGCTTCCCGGTGACGGGGTCCGGTCCCTCGACGTACGCGCGCAGCTCGTCCGCCGTCTTGCCCCACACCGGATGCGGTGTGAACGTGATCCGCTCGTGCGGCATGCCTCGCTTGGCCACGTTCAGAATCGCGAGGTCCTTGAACGCGCGGGTTACTAGGGGGGTCGTCGGGATTCCCAGCTTTTCAACGCTTATGCAGTGACCGACGGTCGCTGGCGTGCACGTGCTTCAATGGCCGATGGCCATGATCGCCGCGTTGCCCTTTTCCTTGATTTCCTTCCAAAGCGCAGGATCGTCTTCAGCGTACGGCCCAGCCTTTCGCTTGAACACGACCGTCACGCTCGGCATGTTTCGGTTGAACCAGAGCTCGATCTGGTGCAGCAGCATGCCGCCGCCTCCGAATCCCGTGTCCACCAGATACACGGTCTTTCCGTCGAGGTTGCTCAGCCGCGGCGCCATCGGAATCAGTTGAACCGGCGGCGGCGTTCCCTTCGGATTGAGCGTGGTGAGCTTGTTCGCCCTGCCCGCGCCTGGTCCGTTCGACGGTTTCGCAGGCGCCTTCTTTTGCTGACCCTCGGCGCTCGCGCCTGCCAGTAGCGCTGGAGATATCCCCAGCATCGACAGTATCTCCCGCCGGTTGATTTTCATGGCTGCACCTCGATTCCTGGTCGCGTGATCTCCGTAAACTATCGACTCTCAACTCGCTTTACTTCTGCTGGTTCTGCTGCGTGGGTGCTTGTGGAGCAGGCGCTGCTCCGCTTGGCGGCGGAGGGCCGAATGGTGAATCTGAAACTCCGGAAGGCCGCGGGGGGATTGGCACGTTGCCATCCAACACGAACGCATAGATTCTGGCCTTGCCGCCGCGGCCCGCGAGGACGGCAACGTATTGTTTCCCGTCCACCATATACGTCGCTGGATTTGCGAGTCCGATCACCACCTTTGCGGACCAGAGCTTTTCGCCCTTGTCCGCGCTGAGCGCCACGAGTTCGCCGTCGTTCGATCCCGCGAACACGAGGTTGCCCGCCGTGGTCAGCGTGCCTCCGCCATTCATCAAATCGGCGCGCCATACTTCTTTTTCCGTGACGGGATCCCACGCAGTCAGGAACCCGTGATTGACTAACGGGGGCGGTGCTGGCTGGCCCGGAGCCGGGGGTGCCGGTGGACGGAAGACGATTCCCCAGTTGTACACGCCGAGCTCGGGTTTGAATTCCTTCGTTGCAATGTACTGGAAAGTGCTGTCCAGTGCTGGGAGGTACACGAGCCCCGTGTTCGGATTGAATGACATCGCCTGCCAAGCGTGTCCTCCCGCGGGGCCGGGCGCAACGATGACCGGCTTTTCTTCGTAGCGCATGCCCGGCGCTTCCTGCGGGCGCCCCGTTTTCGGATCGAGCCCCGCGGCCCAAGTCACCTTGACGTACGGCGCGCCCGAGATGAATTTTCCCGTCTTGCGGTCGAGCACGTAAAAGAAGCCGTTCTTCGGAGCCTGCATGATGACGTGGCGCACCTTGCCGTTGATCTTGAGATCGGCCAGTGTCATTCCCTGCGTGGCGTCGTAGTCCCAGGTGTCGGCTGGCGTGGTCTGGAAATGCCACACGAACTTGCCGGTATCGGCCTTCAAGGCGATGATCGAGCACAGATACAGATTGTCCATGCCTTTCGGGCTGCGGAAACCCTGGACCCACGGGCCGCCCTGGCCGACTCCGAGGTAGACCATGTCGAGTTTCGGGTCGTAGGTGATTCCGTCCCAAACGTTGCCGCCTCCACCCAATTTCCACCACTCGCCGGACCACGTCTTCGCCGCAGCCTCCATGGCCTTATTCTCAAACGGCTTCGACGGATCGCCCGGAACCGTGTAGAAGCGCCACAGTTGCTTGCCTGTTTCGGAGTCATAGGCCGTCACGAAACCGCGCACCGCGTATTCGCCTCCGGCGTTGCCGATGATGACTTTGCCCTTCGCGATCACCGGAGCGCCCGTAATGCTGTAGTCGGCGTTCTTGTCGATGGTCTGGACGTCCCACACGACCTTCCCTGTTTCCTGATCCAGCGCTACGAGCCGCGAGTCCAGCGTGCCGACGTAAACCTTGCCGTTGTAGAGAGCGACTCCGCGATTGGCGGGACCGCAGCAGACACTCGGGCCCGTGCGAACCTTATTCGGATTTCCCACCGATCCCGGCGGAAAGTTCATGTGGACGATTTGCGGGTCCCAGCGCCATTTTTCTTTTCCCGTGCGCGCATCCAGGGCGACCACCACGCTCCAGGGCAGCGTTGCGTACATCACGCCGTTCGAGATGATCGGAGTCGTCTCCACCGTTCCGCGATCCGAGCCCGTGTCGTAATACCACGCCAGCCCCAGCCGGCTCGCGTTGGACGCATCAATCTGATTGAGCGGGCTGTAGCGCTCCTCCGAATAGTCGTGCCCGTGCGTGAGCCAGTCCTCGCCGTTCATCGCGGCGTTCTTCAGGGCGTTATCGTCCACGGGCCGGGGCTGCTGAGCCATGGCGCACGAGGCCGACAGAACGGCCGTCACAGCGACGAGCCAAAGTTTCTTTCCATTCAGGATTCGCATGAAGGAGTCCCTTTCCTGTTGTGCCTTCGCGGCGCCGGTCGCCAAGCAAATCGCAGCGGTATCTTTAGCTCATCATCGGGTGGGATTGCAAGAGCCTGAGATGCACGAGATGACATCGAGAAGGTAACTCCGTGGCCGGCGATTCCTCGTCGGCCACAGAATTTGTTCTCGCGTCTTACGCCCACTTATCGATCGAGACGCTGAGCCTGTAGCTCATGTTCCCCAGCTGGTGATACGGGTTCGTTTGTCCGCCGCAGACGACGAAGTTGTAAGCGTCCGCCCGCGGCCACTTCGGTATCACCGAGTCGTCCGTCAGGTTCGCCGCTTCGGGGCCTCTCGGGAGGCCGCTGAAGAGCATCGTCTTGACGTCCTTCACGGTCACCGTCGTGTTCTTCACCAGCCAGTCGGCGATCTGGTCCTTGGTTTTGAAACCGAGGTCACCCAGCCCGTTGGCCACCAGCGGGTCCAGGATGAACAGCGCGCCGAATAGCGAAGCGAACGGCGCGACGTTGGCGGACATCGCCTCGTGGAAGTGCGGTATGGGTTTCATCCCTAGCCCTTTGCCGCCCTGTCCCTGCGTCATATCGAATCCGAAGAAGAAGCTGATCACGCTCTCCTCCGGCTTAAAGCCTTTCTGCACGTGGAACGGAGGCCACGGGCTGTCCTTCTCATTTTCCGGGATGATCAGGTTGTTGTAGTTGATGATGTTTCCCTGCGAACCCATGTACGTCTCGCCCGCCACGCCGCCGCCATCGAGATTTTTCGACATCAGCGTCCACGCTCGCCCGATCACGGCGTTCGCCTGATTGAACGGCCCCATCGCGCCGATTCCGTAGTTCATTTGCAGCTTGTCGCGAACCGGGCCGTTGATGACCGCCGCCGAGACGAGCGAATTCGTCGAGCTGAACAGCGCCGAGATTCCCGTCGACGCGATCGCCAGGATGGTCGGGAAATAGTCCGGAATCGCTCCCGCCATCACCGCGTTCACGGCTACTTGCTGCACCGTGTAGGACCATGCCGGGAACGCGCCTTGCGCCGGCGTCATCTTGCCCACCACTTCGTCCGGCTTGTGGCTCGTCGCCTTCAGCATCGCGTCCACTTTTTCCTGCGTGGGCAGGATGATCGGCATGAAGTCGGTCATCCCGTTGTCGAGAAAATACTGCTGGAGGTTGTCCGAAGTGTCTGTAAACGTCGGCGCGCCCACGGGAGGCGTTACCTGCCCCGACTTTTTTTCGTCATCGGTAAGCGGCTTGGTGAGCCCGTCGATCACTTCCGGCATCAACGGTTTGCCGCTCACAGGATCGTTGCCTTCCAGGTAGGCGTACATCTGCTCCGGCGTCTTGCCCCACACCGGATGCGGTGTGAAGACGATTCGCTGGAGCGGCATGCCTTTCTTAGCGGCGTTGGATTTCGCGAGATCTTTGAAAGCGATGGTAACCATGGGAACCGCTGGGATTCCCATTTGTTCGAACTTTATGCAGTGACCGACGGTCGCTGGTGTGCACGTGCTTCAATGGCCTATGGCCATGATGACGCCCTGGCCCTTCGCCTTGATCTCCGCATTCAATTTCGGATCGTCGTCCGCGAATCCGCCCGCCTTCAACCGGTACACCGTGGTTACGCTCGGCATGTTCTTCTTGAACCAGGTCGCAACCTGGTCCAGGAAGATATCCGCGCTTGGAAAACCGTCGGACACGAGGTAGATCGTCTTGCCGTCTAGGGTGCTTAGCCGCGGCGCCATCGGCACCAGCGTAATCGGAGGCGGGATGCCTCTCGGGTTCAGCACCGTCAGCTTGGGCTCGGCCGCAGCGCCCTTCGCGCCTTTCTTGTCTTTCTTGGCCTTATCCTGCTTCGCCTCGGCGGTTGCACCGGCCAACAGCGCGGGAGACATCCCCATCAGCGACAATATGTTTCGCCTGTTGATCTTCATGGACGATCTGTCCCCTTCTGAATGATTTCGCGGCACTTCTCTGTAGTAACGACGTACCTCGCCGCCCTATGGTTACGCTACACGACGATCAAACCTTATAGCCATAGGGGCGGATTTGCAAGCATGCCTGGCAGACATGCGCGCTCGGAATTAACCACCACAACCCCCTTGCAACTTGCCCTCTTCGTGCTAGCTTGAAACCCGCATTTGCTCCTGGAGTTGCCATGACGGATCGCGAAAAACTCGAAGCGGACGTCCTCATCATCGGCGCGGGGCCGGCCGGCCTTTCCTGCGCCCTGCATCTCGCCAGCCTGATTGAACAGCACACCCAGGCGAAAAAATCGCCCGCGCTTTCGGCCGAAAACATATACGTCCTCGAAAAGGCTCGTGAGATCGGCGCGCACCAGCTTTCCGGCGCCATCATGGACCCGCGCGCGCTCCGCGAACTCGTTCCCGACTTCGAGAAGACGGCGCCGCTCGACTCGCCCGTCACAGGCGACGCCGCCTACTACTTCACAGAGAAGAGCTCGTTCAAGCTGCCCATCACGCCGCCGCCCTTGCAGAACCACGGCAACTACGTCATCTCGCTCAACAAGCTTGTGAAATGGCTCGGCGGCCTGGTCGAAAAAAAGGGCGTCAATCTCTTCACGCAATTTGCCGGGAAAGAGCTTCTTTACGAAAAGAACGGCATCGTGGGTGTCCTCACCGAAGACAAGGGCGTCG
>Ga0187872_10002347_pt1 | contig 16871 bp, 9 predicted proteins | sample June2016WEW_16_4_FD_132973 | JGI IMG/M metagenome (GOLD analysis project Ga0187872, IMG submission 132973) | Peatland microbial communities from SPRUCE experiment site at the Marcell Experimental Forest, Minnesota, USA - June2016WEW_16_40 | ecosystem: Environmental > Terrestrial > Soil >...
TCCCGCTGAATTGCGGACTCCATGCTATCATGGGGTTCGTACCAAACCAGGTTGTGAACACCATAGCATTCTGTAAACCCTTCCACCAGATTGTTTCTATGCTCCCAAATCCTCTTGACAAGGCTTGAAGTCACACCAATGTGGAGGGTGCCATTTTTTTTGCTTGCCAAAATGTATACCGCAGGTTGCTTATTCACAGCGCTTTCCTGGATTCCGGCTCTTTTGTCGGCAGAAGACGCCGGAATGACGAGTGAAAAACCTCAGTCATTAAGTTAGCGCTTATGGGGGCGAGACCCTGAATCGATAAAGCCGGCCTCACTTTGCGCGCGCTGCTTCGAAAAGGCCGCCCCAAGGGGTTGGACTACGTTTCATTCAGGCAAATTTTCATTGTTTCGGATGTCCCGGCGGGACAGAGATACTGCCGTAAGAGCTCCCTGGCTGCAGGATATCCACAACAATTCTTCCCGTCTCGGTTTCTCTCAGGCTGAGTCTTTTTTCGGCGAAAAGCCCGATGCATTTGGGATAGAGTGAGCATTCAAGCCTCATCCCTTTCTCCTTGACCGAATCAATCGTATCATGCGGTTCGATTTTGAAGGTATCCTGATCGATTATCGGCCCGGAATCCACCCCATAATCGACAAAATGCACCGTGCAGCCGGCAATCTTGCAGCCGTGGCGAAGCGTCTGCCCGTATCCGTCTATCCCGGGGAAGGCTGGACATATTGTTGCGTGCAGGTTCATTATCCTGGGAATCGCGGACCCGTAATTGATTTTTTCTATAAAGTACGGACTCAACTTGCGGACAAAACCGGCCAAAACCAGGAGGTCCAAAGGATGTGGAGCCATTTGGCGAAGCATCTGCTCCTCGGCCATAACACGCATTTTCAGGCGAAATACCAGATTTTCGGGCGATGCGTCGAAAACCTTCTGCCTGGCCATTATGTGATCGAAATCGCAGTCAGCCGGCAGTTGAATGGCTTGCGGCTCCAAACGGCACCGTTGCCTGAGTTCCGTGTAGTCAACGACAAAGGCGGGAATGCCGTGGAGTGAGGCCCTGGTGAGCGCATAGGCGTCGGGGTTATCGGAGCACACGAAGGAGACCCTGCCATTTATCAGGCCCGTTTCGCATGCATCTATGACAGCCTGCAGTTTGGTCCCTTTACTCGAAACCAGCACACCGATGTGGATACCCTCGGGCATAATCGATCTCCTGTCTTTCAGGGCCTCTTCACCCGGTATCGGATCTGCGCGCCGAACAGTACCGGGCAAGAGGTGCTAAAATCCCGACCGAAGTCCTCCGGCCTCCAGTTGAATCTCCTGGTAGGGGAGGGCTTAATGCCCTCCCAAATCACTTAAGTATCAGGCAAAGACACCGGCCTCTTCCCAAAGGATGAGACGAGACATATCAATCCATCCTACTGCTGATTACAAATTTCCCAAAGGAAATATTTTGGCGTCCTCGTTGAATTCATTGAAGCTTGAGCAAGCACAAGTGAGCCGGTGAGTCTGGGTCGTGAGGGCCGGGCGGCATAAGCGCTAACTTAATGACTGAGGTTTTTTACTCTCGTCATTCCGGCGAAGGCCGGAATCCAGGAAAGCGCTGCCCTTAAGTTAGCGCTTATGGGGCCGGACGCATAGCCTGCCAGTCGCAACTCTATTCCATCCGGCGAGTATCGTTGCTATAGTTTTGCTTTTGTGTCAATAAATACCCGGTTCCTGTTTCCTGGCGGCTCATGGAATTTATGACGTAAGACCAGGCGAAAACCATTGAGATGTCAACGGCTGTCGCGTGATGAGTTTTAAGTTTGCAGTCAATGAACTCAAAACCAACAAGCGATGAGCCTTTGTTCTCAGTTAACTCAAAACTAAAAACCAACAACTAAAAACTGCTCTTAAATGCCCTCACGCCCGCTTTTCTGGCTCACGGTTTTCTTTATGCTGGGGATTTCGGCGGATCGCCTGTTTGGTGAGAGCCTGCCGGTCCAAACGCACTATTTTGCATTTGCCGCCCTTATTCTCATCGCTGCGATGGTAGCGGGCTTGTGGTTTCGCAGTAGTAACGGAGGACGGAATACGGAGGACGGAGGACGGAGGGCGGAGGAAGGAAGGCGCAGGACGGAGGACGGAGGACGCTCACACCTTCGTTCATTCACGATTCACGATTCACTATTCACCATTCACTATTCACTATTCACCAATTTCGCCATCCCTGCGCTGCTGTTCGTCATCTTCGGAATGTGGGCGTCAAAGGCCGCCGCCCCGCAGTTTCCCCGGGGTCTACAGCCATTCCTCAACGGTCAGACCGCGTCTTATATCGCCGAGGTCTCGGGATCACCTGAATATTATCCGGATAAAATCCGAATCCCGCTCCACCTCATTTGCGCAATAACCGGCGACGGGCAAACTACTCTTGACGGTGGATTACTGCTGACCCTTCCGAGAAAGGACCCTGCAAATCCCACCGCCTTCTTGCCGCCGCCGCAGGCAGCGGGGAACCCGGCTGGCGGTCCCACCGCCTTTTTTCTCCCCGGAGACACGGTGCTCTTTCGTGCCGTTCTCAAGCGTTTCCGCAGCTTCAGAAATCCCGGTGGCTTCGATTACGTGAATTATGAGGCCGGAAAAGGTCTCTATGCCCAGTGCTTTTTGAAGGACGAACGGTTCTTGATAAAAATCGCGCCTGAATCGTGGATCTCACACGGTGATCCGGAGGACGCCGGACTGATTTCCGTCCTCCGTTCTCCGTCCTCCGTCCTCCGTCCTCTGTCTTCTGTCCTCCGTTCGATAAGAGGCCGAATCGATCTCTTCCGGCAAAAGACGCTTCTGTGGGCACAAAGATCACTGGACCCGGAGCCGGCGGCCTTTTATGCGGCGATGATACTCGGGTACAAACTGTTATTGGACAGGAACTGGCAGGACCATATCCATCAAACGGGCCTGAACCATCTGCTCTCGGTTTCGGGTCTCCACATCGGTATGGTCAGCATGTTCGTCTTCTGGCTCGGTTGTCTTGCGGTTCGTTTTTTGTTCCCGTCAATTCTCAACAGGATAAGTGATAAGCACATAGCCCTTTGGCCCGCTCTTGCCTGTGGCGTACTCTATGCGTTTCTTGCCGGATTTGGGGCGCCCACGATCTGGAGGTCCGTTCTGACCCTGGCCGTGTTTCTCCTGGCCGGCTTCTGGTACCGTAAGGCCGACTCTTTGACCGTCCTGGCCTTTGCCGCCCTGGTCATACTGGTCATGGACCCCGGGAACCTCTGGCAAATCCCCTTTCAACTGACGTTTGTATGTGTTTTGGCAATTATTGTCATCTATCCGCGATTTGGTAGATTCAGGCTTTACAGGATATTCCCGGCCCTCGGGCCGGACAGGGTCGCTGGCAGGATAGTATCAAAGTTCGAAGATGCTTTCTGGGTTTCGATATCAATCAATATCCTGCTGATTCCGCTGATAATTTTTTATTTCGACGGGTTTGCCCTTACGGGGTTTTTCGCCAATGTCTTTCTGGTGCCGTATATGGGGTTCGTGGTTCTGCCCCTTGGGCTTTTGAGCGTGCTCCTGTTCGCGTTCAGTCAAACCCTGGCCTATCCGGTTATCTTTATCGTGAACTACCTTCTTTGGGGCTGCCTGCGGCTGATAGAATGGTTTGCCGGTTTTTCCTGGAGCTATTTCTGGACTGGAAGCATTTCGCCCGTATGGCTCTTTGTGGTTTACGCGTCTTTGGGCCTTTTGTTTGCCCCTTTTGCCCGAAAAGTCAAGATTGCCGGTTTGGGCGTCATGGCTGTGCTTATCTGCTGCGGCCTGGCGCTGGGCAGCCTCGCCGGGTCGAACACCACAGGGCCGTTGAGGGTGGACGTTATCGACGTAGGGCAGGGGGCATCGGCCCTTGTCCGGTTCCCCACTGGTGAGACTATGCTCGTGGACGGTGGAGGAATTCCCGATGATTCATACGATATCGGCCGAGCGGTCCTGGCTCCGTTTTTGTGGTGCGAAGGAATCCGCAGGCTGGACCACGTGGCCCTTTCGCACTATCACCCCGACCATGCGCTCGGGCTTCGCTTCATCCTTCGCAATTTCGACGTGGGGTCTTTTTGGACCAGTGGAATCACCGGGGACGACCGGAAAGCCGCGATAATTCGTTGCGGCCTCGATGAAATCGCGTTGAAGCGAAGGATTAAGATAAGGACATTTCCCGATCTGTTCGAAGACGTGCAAATCGGTCATGCCCGAATACGGCTGCTCCATCCGGCTCGTGAGTCTCTTGAACACCTGTCCCAAAAGGACCTGAACGAAGTCTCGCTCGTGCTGGAGATATCCTTTGGTCAAACCAGGGTCATCCTGCCGGGCGATGCAAGCCGGATCGCCGAAGACTTGATTATTCCTGCACTCGAGGGCCGGATGCGAACGCTTCTTGTCGCAGGTCACCACGGCAGCCGACACTCGAGCAGCGAAGAATTTCTGGACGCGCTTCGCCCTGTGGCAATTGTGTGCAGCTGCGGCTATGACAACCCGTTCGGGTTTCCTGCCCCTGAGGTAATCGAGCGTTGCGCCGCCCGGAATATACCGATGTACAGAACTGATGCTAATGGCGCCGTGCACGCGGCATCGGACGGGCTCAAATGGACATTTACCACGGAATCGGACAGGAACATCAATGCTGAAACTTTGAAAGAGCGGATTGAGGGTTTTTGACTTGCCTCTGCGGATGTTCCATTACAGTGTCGGGCGATAGGCAGTTTTGATCGGCTCAGCCTGCGGGCTTCATCCTCCTCCCACGGGCGGCAGGAAGCTGATCTGATCGTTCGGGCTCAAGGTGCGATCCATCGCCGCGAGCTTGTTGTTGACGAGAATGAAGACCTTACCGTCTTTCAGTTCCAGATCGGGGTAACGGTCGCTGACGTAGGCGATCACATCCCTCACTCGAGTGTTTTCGGATATCGGGATATGGATCTCGCTCGTTTTTGTCGTCATGCGGTGAAGCCCGTGGAATTGAACTGTTACTACCATCTATCGATAATCCTCCCGAAGAACGATAACCTCGTAAGACAGACTATGAACAACACTGGGTAAGACATTGCCATATAGATTGCGGGCATCCCTCAGCGATGTACTTCGCGGAGCGCGGAAGGCGACCGCATCGCGCGTCTATCGTCCGCCCTCACCGAAAGATCGGGCGCGGACTGGACGTATGGCCTGTGGCGATGCGTATAGCGGGGACCCGAAACGAAGTGAGGGTCCCCGTCGGGCGTTCGCGGGATGCCTTCCCGAACAGGTCGAGAGAGGGGGGCTCATCCCTCGGCCTCCGGTGCTCTCGTTGGTTTGCTTTTCTATTCTTCCATCACCCCGTAATACCAAGTTGCGTTCAAGTGTGTACCAAAAGAAGCTGAAAAGCTCGGGGAACTTTGCCCCCCCCAAATCCCCTCGCAGCTTCACTGCTATTTAAGAATGGCGTTGCGGCGGCCGCCCGGCAAGTGCTGGGCAACCGCCGCCGGCGCCGAGCGCTTGGCCGCGCGCGTCTGCGCGCGCGGCCAAATCTTGCGGGGTGCGGGGAAGTCAGTTCCCCGCTCTTTTCGATTAATTCAATCTTGAACGCAAACTGGTATAAGAGGCCAGCAGACTCTTGGCCTTTTCGTCCAGAAGGCCGAACTTGGCGATTGTCTCAGGCAGGGGAATCGCATCGGGCGTGAACCCCTTTTCCTTGTAAACCATGTCGCACAGTTTTTCAAAGGCTTCCCGGCGAAATTTGATGAGCAGATCGTGCCTCTCTTTGGCGGCGGCTGGAAGCTCCGCTCCGTTGAGCCGCTCCTTGAGCCAATCGGAGTAGTATTCGGCCCTGCTCTCATACTCGTTGAGAAAAGCCGGTCCCATGGCTCTTAGGGGAATGCGGTCGCTTTTCCTAGTTCCCTTGCCGTTTCGCAAATTGATGAGCTTTTGCAGAAGGTAGAGCCGCTCCGAGTCCTTCAGGACGTCCTCGAGGGATTTTTTAGAGCCTACGGTAGCGTTCAGATACTGAACGTAATAGGCGAGGGTCGGCTGGTTCTGAGCGGGCTTGTCGGTCTTGGCGGCCTCGGGATGGCGCACATCGATCCAGGGAAGCTTGCACAGACCCACCGCGTTGAACCAGGTGCGGATCATGGGAAACCACTTGAGGGCCTGGGCCTTGGTTGCGAACGTGGGAAGCTCCTTGTGGACCTGGTCGATGAAGATGAGCCAGGCCTCGTCATGCTGGGGCCCCTTGAGGGCAAAGCCGTAGCCTCCCTGCTGTGCCAGGGATTCTTTGCTGATGTACATGGAGAACTCAAGCCCCTTGGTTTCCATGGCAAACTTCTCGAGCTCGTCCAAAATTGCCTCGATCGGCTCGCCCGTTCTGGCGGCATGACGCTCGGCCACCCACTTTTTCGCACGGTGCACGCCGTCGCCGCACACCCTGCCGATTCCCCGGCCGAAGGCCGTTTCCTCAATCAATCTGTGGGCGGCCTCCACATCTCCCCATTTCAGCTCATAGCCCGTGTCCTCCTTGGTGAGATATCCCCGCTGGGCGCATTCCATCAAAAAGGAGGCCGAAACTCCCATGGAGATGGTATCCAGGCAATACTCATCGCAATACCAGTTGAACTCCATGATGAACTGGGGATCGAAGATGCCCATGCAGGTCACGGCGCCGGCCGTCTCATACTCGGGTCCGTCCACTCCTACCCGCGCACCCGCCCTCGAGCCGTGCTGCAGGGTCACGTTTTCGCCTGACTTGGCGCACGCGAGATTGCACCCGAAGTAGCACCCGTCCGGGAGTTTTTTCTCAAAATAGCTTTTCAGGAAAACATCGGCGAAGATAGCCTTGGCATCAGGATGGGAGCCATACTGATAGTTGTTCACGGGCAGCAGGTGGTACTTGTCCATGTATTCGATCAAAACCGGTGTCCCCAGGCTGGAAAGCCGCAGCTGCTGGCGGTCCATCTGGCTTACGACCTTCTTGAGACTGCTTCCCGCCTGCTTTACCCCCGCATCGTCAATGGGGTGGTTGGCCCCGATCCGCTCGGAGCTCGAGCGAACGATCACGGCCCTGACACCTTTGCGGCGCATCACGGTGCCCGTTCCGCCGCGCCCGGCCTGCTTGGATCTCACCCTCTCCCTTCGCTTGTCATAGAAGAGGCTGTTTACGATCCCGAATCTCGCGTGAAGCGCCCCGATTCCGGTGGTCACGAGGGCGACGTCTTCATCGAATCCACCCCCATTGAACTCACGCATCAACGCCTCGCCGTAGGACAGGGCGCCCCCGTCCACGGCCTCGCCATAGGAAGGGGCTTCTGCGATCTCTATGGTTCCCTTGTCTCCGTCCACGATCAGCACCACTTCCTTTTCGCTGATCCCGGAAATGGCAAGGGCATCGAATCCGCAGAGTTTGAGCAGGGACGAGAAGTGGCCGCCGATGTTCGAATCGATGAAGGTGTCCGTGAGCGGGGATATGGTGCCGATAATGAATTTGCCGGCCCCTGGAAATCGCGGCTCGCAGCACAGCGGGCCTCCGGCCATCACCAGAACGTTTTCCGGGCTGTCGTATCGTGTATCCTTTGTCGTCTCATCCCAGATGAGCTTCAGGGCGTAGCCTCGGCCACCGATATATTTTTCCTTGAATTCGGGCGGGAGTTCTTGAATCGAAACCGCATATGAACTCACATCAAGTCGGAGAATCCTGTCCGTGTATCCTCCGTTTATCGGCTCGGGCTTGTAGCTCATGGACTGGATGGTCTTCATTGCACCTCCACAATCGTTTTAGGAGTAACTGCCAGGATCCACGAAGAGCATTCCTCGGGGGAAGGGCAGAGGGCAAATCATTACAGGCAAGTGAGCAAAAAAGTCAAGGGATTAGCTGCACGTCCGCAGCTGAGGCATGTATACATGCCTCGTCAAAGATGGCGACGCATGTCGTGCCCCTGTGATACGGAGTTGCATTCAAGATGATCACAAGGCGGCGAGGAGGAGGCGACGCAGGCGTACACCATAGTACGTCGAGGAGCCAACGACGAAGACAACGCAGTGAGCGCTTGAATGCGACTTCGTATCAAATCAGCACCCGCAATCCTGACTGCATTGTCTTCTTCTCAGCCAAAACGCGCATTCTCACTCACCTGAACATTGACCTCACAAAAGCGCGATCGACTTTTCCATGTCCGGATCATACTTTTTATGGGAGGCCCCTCCGGTCAGATTCTACCTTCTGGCAAGCTTTGTTGATCATCCCGGATCACAGTGAGGAAGCCTTGATTGATCGTAGACGCAAGGCTCAGAATCCTATTCTGACAGGAACAGGCAATAAAGATTCGGCTCCATTTCCACTTATGGTTTCGTCGCAATCTGCTCGAATCCCATTAAATATCGCGGATTAAAAGACTCAAATTCCCATCTAGGCACCGCATTTTTTTCAGATTCAAAATATTGCAAAAGAGGCTCAATAGCTTCTTTTTTGTCTATGCCGAAAAGTACCTTTGCTCTATTAAAATAGTCTGTTGATCGTGATCGACCAAAGATCTCAAAGATTCCTGGACGGACATAAAGAAGGGTTTCAGGCCACCAGTGCCAAGGCCCACCAGGCCGGTCCAAGTGATCTCGAATAAACACAATAAAATCAGCCTGCATTATTTGTTGGAAGCTGACCCCAACGCCTTTGCATCGTTCTTTAAGGAGATCTGCGCGTAAAGACAAGCGCCTTAGTTTAAGTCTTTCATTTCGATGCTTCAATGATTCCATGTACTTCCGGAGTACTTCAAACGAAACCATGACGTCGCGGCCATATTCAGAGTAGCCTTCGATGTAATAGTCAGCAGCTAGAAGATACGCGCAAGAATGAAAGCGCTCATGTTGCATTAATGCCGCAAGTGCGTAAAGGAACAGTTCATGAATGATAAAACAGAAGTTATCAAAATCCCATTTTCTATAACTTCTAACATGCTCTGGTCGTTCCATATACGGAATGAGCTGTTCAAAAAAACGATGTAGTATTCTCCTTGTATCCTCTGTATCCAGATAGAGAGCAAGAGTGTGGAACATCTCAATTGCCTCGTTTCGGTATGGGAGGAATGCTTCAATACTTTGGATCACTGCCTCGTCGAATGGGTCTGAATCGGTTGGAATTCTCAATTTCTCAAATTCCTCTGCGAGCGTCCGAAAATAATCTTCAGCGGCAGCATTTGCATAAGATCGGCCCATTTTGATGCTATCAATAGCGCGTCGGAGCCTAGATGAAGTGGCAATGTCGATTAGAGTTTCGGTTTGAGACAGAAAACTTGGTGTTTTTCCAAGTTCCGGTTTTGTGTACAAAGGGCGATCATATATCCATCTAAGTAACCGCTCAAAGTTATCAGCATATGTACTGGGATCGCTAAGGTCTATGTAAATTCTAGACCGGTAGTATACAGGCAAGAATGGCATGCCACTCTCATCACGTTCTTTTAATACGGCCACGAACTTATCTTGATCTTGCTTTGCATAAATCTCAGGCGAGATAATCTGCGCCTCAACCCCAACGCCGCCTGTCCGGCCATCCGCTTTATCAGCGTACGCCTTATCGCAAATTAAAATGACCTTTTTGATTTCAGGGTCGGTGACCATCTTCTCCATAAATGCATGCGCATCGTGCCCCTCTCTGAGATCCCACTTATCCAGAATGACATCAACACCAGATTCCCGTAGCTCAGTTGCAAGCGCTAGTACCCAGTTTTCATGGTCTGGGGTGGTCCAGCTATACGAAATGAAACTTTTTGGATTTGACATCAATCGTCTCCATGGATGTCTGAGAATTCTAGAGTAAATACTTTTGGGTCTCTGCAAAGTCAACGCGAAACCAATCGAATATGCATATTTATAGAAATCTCTCCTCGGCCTTGAGAAATAGGGAGCCAAAATACTTGCCGTTTTCGAACGATTTGCTTACCGAATCGCCGCAGACTGGACTCTTTCGAAATTGGCGAGCTGTGTGGACTGCCTCTGAGCCTGAGCAGATGGTCAATGAACGGATTGGTACGTACAGTGTCAACGAGAGTTTCAGGCAGTTCCCTGCCAGAATAGCACGCTCGTTTGCGGATAAGATGCTATGTTCGGAGGAGGTATTGCTAACAGCGGAGATATGTTAAAACTTATCCTTGAGCTTGGCTGCAGCCGCTCTTTTTTTGGTGGCTGGCTGTTCATTGTTATGATGTTCGTCCCACTCTGCACCCTTATTATACGTATCAAAAGCCGATTTCAATTCTCCAAATCTTTCATACATTTGTGCCATGAACAGATACGCAGTTGATGCAGATCTAATCAGCTTTTTCGCCAAGGAGATATCGAGGGCTTCCGTTAATGCTGGCTTGGCCATAGAATAGTTGCCATTATTCGTATAGGCATTCCCGAGGGTGTTGAGGATCATGGCCCTGCTTTGATCGTCTGGCTTGAGCTCTAGCGCCTCTTCGAGAACTCTTACCGCATCGGGATATTTCCTCGACTGAACATAGGCATTCCCAAGGGTGGTGAGGATCATGGCCCTCTGCTGATCGTCTGGCTTGAGCCCCAGGGCCTCTTCGAGAACTCTTACCGCATCGGGATATTTCCTCGACTGAACATAGGCATTCCCAAGGGTGGTGAGAGCTACAATGGTATGAAAATTCTCTTGGAGATGATAGCCCAAGTTTGCGCTCTCCAGTAGAACTTTAATGGCCTTGGGATATTTGCATTCCTTTACAAATATGAAACCCAAAAAATGCATGGAAATAGCGGCAAGAAACATTCGCTTCTTGGATAATGTGGCATGAACATATTTCAGCTGCATATAGGAATCATATATTTTTTCCAGTAGAGGTTTAGCATCTAGGTATTGGCATCGTTCATACAGTATTCTGGCATTAATGAAAAGCGCATCAAAAGTCTCTAGCTGACCCACATATGATCTTCGTAACTCAATAATGTTATTCGCAGCAAGGGCATCCGAAAGAGCACAGCCACTCGGCGAGCGCGCAACAAAGTCGCTCAATTCCTCCATCGCTCGCACTGCGTCGGCGGGTATTTCGTGAAGGACCTCATTGAGCACCAATTGACGTACCTGCCGGTTACTCCCCAGAAGATGCTCAGAGATACGTTCTTTTTCTTCGTGGAAAAAACCGGCGATCAGATGATTAAGTTTGGCATAACTTACGTCAGGCCCACAGGTCTGATCATCGAGTTCCTCGCGGAGGCTTCCGTCAAAGTAATTGCGTGCTGAAGCTGAATATTTAATCGTGCCATCTGGCCACTGACTTATGAAAGGCAGTTCCACAAGCTCTTCTAGAACAGCCTTCGAATCGCCGTTGCAGCCTACATAATTGGTCTTGAATATCCTGAGCGCAAGCTCTTCGTTCAACCTGACAGGGATTGCACATGCTCGTACGGCTCTCTTAAGGGATGGTTCGAGGCTGTTCTCATAATCCTCATATATCGCCCGCACAGGAGCAGGTATATGCAATCCGCAATTATCGCTCATACAGTACTTACCCAGGTCTTACGAATTAGATCTAGTTTGGTTATTAGACTATCCGGTGGAAGACTACCCGGATCAAGCGAAGCCATCAGTAAATCACACTCATCATCCCTGCAACCAAGCACATTTTTGAAATACTCGTGAACATCATCTTCACCAAAACACCCAAGCATATATTCGCTAACCGGAATTCTTTGGGGTGGAAGATCATCCTTAGTAAAAAGTAAGACAGCGACTGGGTTTTGTGTATTTCGAGTCATGAACTCGATACCTTCTCCATATAGCCATTCTGCGACATTCTTGTCTACAAGATTATGGACTGCGGAAGCAACAAAAACGCCCGCCCTATTCACTCGGAGAAATAACTCGGTTCGCTCCTGCAGATCTCTGATTGTGTAAGTATCCGAGGGCTCAAATTCCACGCCATCACAGTACAGATCATGGCACTTGCTGGTGGCAAAAAGCCACTTGCTTATCGCTTCCGCATCACTGTTGTCAATGCATTTCACATGCACTACCTTCGGACTAGACACACCATTCTTGGCAAAACCCTTAAGCTCATCAATAAGAGCCTCTCTGTCGATAAGCCGGAGCTTATTGAACTCCTGGTCGAGGTAGGGAAGGGCTCGATCAGGCAGACTCAGCCTAGGACTATACACAGCAGAACCGCGCCTTAGCCTGATCTTACTGTCCCAGCGCAGGTGCTCCTCCGAAAAGAAGCCCCGAGTGAGCCTGAGCTGCTGGCGCAGTTTAGTAACCACCCAAGATTCAATTTTTGCAGCATAACTGGGATTCTCATCGGGGAATGAAAATGTTAGTGTAATTGTCCTGTTGGTGATGTCTCCATCGATCTCGACACCCCTGATATAGTGATGTTTGTAAATGTGCAGGAGTGATTCGGAGTAAAATCTTTCCAGCGAAATATTTTCAGGCCTCAGGCACTCCGAGACCCTTTTCTCATGCAAATCCAATTCGTCAGCCATTAGGAGCAAAGCAGCTAGAAAGGGGCCTCTATATGGCTTATTCCGTGGCATGAAATGGTCAGTATTCATCTGGTGAATGCTGTCGGTAAAATAATCAGTGCCATGTGCTCTGACAACGAGGGAAACAGGGCCTATGAAATCACCATCGATATCAAGTGGGATTTTAGGCCGGTTCCCATCTCCGCGATAGATAACATTTTCTCGGATTAATCTAGCTGCCCGGTCGGGATGGGTCCGGCGTATCTCTGTCTCCTGTTCGAGGTTCGGGCTTCCTTCGACACCGTCAACTCTGAGATCCTGCATACCTATATCATGGAGGTAGCATGCGGTGATAAGAATATACAACTCTTCAGGCTTGAGGATGTACTGGTCACTAGGATTAAGTTTGTCAAGTGGATCGAGAATATCCTCGATTATTTTGAGCACACTTTGAGAGTGATGGATGCCATGATCGGTGTACCAACGTAGTCTCCGAGTTCTCCAAAAGCTCCCAGCAGCTTGTTTGATTTGTAGCAGGGACTCCCAGAGGCTCTTGTCGCCCTGAAGGAGTTCATTTTCCAATCTGCCGTAGGGTTGAACAATTTGTTCTGTGTTCATCTCGCATAGATCCAAGGAGACATTAGGATCACGGCATTCAATCAACAGACAGCTCTGCCACTTTCGGAATTTCTAATTCTTCCCATAAACTTACAAAAAAAACTTCATCGATCTAAAATTACACAAATCAGCCGTGAGTGTCAAGGATCTGGCCCTCCACAGGGGCAGGCTCTCAACCCCGTAGATTTTCCTGAATGCCATCTCTTAATCTTGCCAGTATAATTTGCACTGTGATGGATTCAAGCATTTGCACAGCATTTACTATCACCGCGACCGGTCCAAGTGGTGTAGAGTGGACACGGCTTTACGGGCTGCTGCCGTTTCGGTCCATGAGAGAATTGAGCCATAGACCATAGAATAGGATAAAGACTTAGTCGGAGCAATAGTGTTGCGACCGTACGATCAGGCCGGAGGTTGCCACCTTACATAACCGAAATTACTATGGTGGCCTCGGAAAATGCGCCAATTTTGGCGAGTCACACGGCCAATTATTTATACTGCACCTAACCCAAGAGGCAGAATCCAGCCTTTGTTACGTACAGCTCTCCTGAACATTGACCACACAAAAGCGCGATCAACTTTTCCATGTCCGGATCATACTTTTTATGGGAGGCCCCTCCGGTCAGATTCCACCTCGTAAGACAGACTATGAACAACACTGGGTAAGATAATGCCATATAGATTGCGGGCATCCCTCAGCGATGTACTTCGCGGAGCGCGGAAGGCGACCGCATTGCGCGTCTATATCGTCCGCCCTCACCGAAAGATCGGGCGCGGACTGGACGTATGGCCTGTGGCGATGCGTATAGCGGGGACCCGAAACGAAGTGAGGGTCCGCGTCGGGCGTTCGCGGGATGCCTTCTGGCTGTGCCCATTAAAAGGGGGCAACCCTCAACCTTCCCTTTTCACCCTTCACGCTCCCTACTCCCTGCTCCTCGCTACCGTCTTTTTGCCGCTTCTCGTTGCCGTCTGGCAAAACAAAATTACTGCGCGGTACAATATTGTCGAAGAAGGAACTGCAGGTGTAGAGTAGAGTTCAGATAATTCGGCTTTTTCTGTTCACTATTCACTATTCACTATTCACTGCCCTTTGCTCCCCGCTTCTTTTACACTTCTCAGCGCTTGATATCCTTAGCGCCCGCATTCCAATTCAGGACAAACGGCACATTTCGCATGACGTGGGAGCGTACGCATTACCAGCCACAAATACAGGGCGGTCGTGGATATTTTCAAGACGGAGAAGGCCCACTTGAAGTAGCTAGGCATGAGGATATTGGCCGCTTCAGTTACGGAATCGAACTTAAACGAATAATCGATTCTATATGCGATTTCATGCCCGCCGTACACAACGAGGACCAATGCAAGCAGAAGCCACCCCCTGTTATGCCACCACTTCATGTCGCTCGGGGTTGCTTGAGCTTCGGTTAGAGATTTGACACCGTGACCGACTGAGAAATACCCCAACAGCAGTAAAACGGCATCGAGCCACTTGTCGACCAGGGGGTAATACTCGAGGACAACGTTAGGATGGAAAGGGAGTTTAACGAAGTGCGGAAGTATCAGCAACAACAACAACCACAGCCCATATTTCTCCCAGCCCCGGACCTCGAGACGCTCTTTGCCCCTGTAAACATCCGCCTGACGCCGAAGCGGGCCGCCCGAGAGCGCCAGGAGAATCCCCTGAAAGCTCGCCAGAAGCTCGTTGCCTGCCACCTCCCAGTAATAAGGCAGCAGCACAGCCCAAGCCATCGCGAAAATCGCCATTGAAGTAAAGATTCTTGGAGAACATCCGGCATACTCGGTGGCGCAGCTAATCGTCGCAACGGTACAAGCTAAGACGGCGACCCAGGCGACGTCATTGCCCAACTCGCTGTCCCGGCCCCTATTCCAGTCCTTCCAGTCCGCTGTTATCTGGCTCGACGTGGACGTCGCCAGTTCATCGCCGCCAGCGATGAATGAGTCTGGAAGAACTTGATACTTCTTCGAGTCGGGGTCAGGAATAAAGTCGACCGTACCTTCCCGTGAGACCAACTCTACGGACCGGTCGCTGACGTAGAGGTCAAAAACGCAGCCTGCCGGGGCCTGAACCTTGCCGAACGGGGTTTCTACCCGGATGGGGGCATCCTCACTCTTGCTGTCGAAGCGAGCTGTACCGTAGCAAAGAAATACTCTTGTGCACTTTGCACCACACTCGAAAAACTGTATCTTAGACTGACTGCCAATTCTTATCAGGTTCTTGTTCGACATAGTGAACTCGGCTTTTACGTTCGGCCCGGCTACAAAAGTGTCATTCGAGCCGACCTTATCGCACTGTTTCGCAGGCCCCGGATCTTTCTTTTTATCTCCAACGCTCCGCTGCAACTGGCCTCCCTCTATCGACGATATGTAACAGCTGTCTCCGGTTATCTTCTCTGGGCACGTTTGCGAGCAGCCCGAAAGTGCCGGCAGGGCAAGCAGAGAGATAACGAATCCCAAAAAGACAAATTTCTCAGCATGATTGGAAGACCTCATGGCAATTACTTCCTCCGCGGGATATGCAAATCTGCCGGAGCCACACATATTACTTAAACCTGAAATCCTGTTTAAACCGGAAATTTCGCGTTATAAGCACGCTCCTGAACGAGATGCTCATAAATGTCTTCGTATGAGCGATCCCTAAGTGCAACTGAGACATACGCCGCCTGTGGAAAGGAGATTCCCACCATCCCGCCACGAAGTTCTCGCCGGGATGTCGGCCGTCTTCTCACCAGCCACGCAGCCTTCCGGCATAATACCGAACATCAGTGCGAAACCATAGCGAAAACTCGCCTTTACTACTTACAGCTTGCCAATAGGTTAAATCTGTGATTTTTTAACATATGTTCTGTTCGTCGGGGGTCGGGCCAGGTGAAGTGCTTGATATTCCGTGAGAAGGAACGATGGGGATGGCGTTTTCACGGCTTAAAGGCCCTTTTTTGGCATTGAAATGGGCACTCTAAGGGTGAATTATTCCGGTTGGGAGAATGGAGACCGTCAAGAGGTATCAGGCTGTGTGCTTGATCATGAAGATCAGGTGATTTGCCTGCGGGATGTAAGACCTGCCCCCAATCCCGCAGAACATCCAAACTCGATAGGCTTATTTTATGACAGATCCTAAGATGATAATGACTTCACGTCCAATCAAGACCCGTTGTTTCCGAAATCAGCTTTGCAAGCTCGTCAGCGCCGGGCAGGCTGCTTGAAAATGATATCATATGATTGTGCGTATATATTTTGTATAAGGTAAAATCAGATGCAAAGAAATTGCTTATGACGCCCCAGCCTCTAAAAGGAATCCAGTCTCGAAGTGCAATAATACCCTCCCAACCGGCACATCGCAGACCAAAATAAGTGGACGCAGTGATTCCCTTGCCTTCGATTCTGATGAACAAGCGGGTATAGCGCCAGGTGAGCCAGCAAAAAAATATTGAGCAAGAAGCAAATAGCCCGAACACAAAATATAGTGTCTCCATTGTTGCGGCGTCTGCTCTGCTTTTATTGAATATGAGCAAATATAAGGATGCTATGGCCATTGCCAGCATGAAGATGCGTAAACAGACCATTACTGCACGCCGCGCACCTCTCATTGCGCGATAGCGAAACGTCCTTTCTTGAACAAGCATAGCCTGAAAAGCGCGGCCCTGGGTTTTTTCCTTATGGATACGCCTCAACTTTGTTATGTCGCCGTCCTTCCAAAAAAAGATGAGCACCAGCCAGCCGCTTACAAAACAGAGCAAAAACCCGCAAAGCCCCAAGACGTCTAAGCCCTTGTCAAAATCAATTGTGAA
>Ga0187872_10002351_pt1 | contig 16865 bp, 11 predicted proteins | sample June2016WEW_16_4_FD_132973 | JGI IMG/M metagenome (GOLD analysis project Ga0187872, IMG submission 132973) | Peatland microbial communities from SPRUCE experiment site at the Marcell Experimental Forest, Minnesota, USA - June2016WEW_16_40 | ecosystem: Environmental > Terrestrial > Soil >...
CTTGCGCCGCTCCGACCACGGAATATTGCTACCCCGTAATCAGCGCTCGACTTGCATGTCTTATCCACGCCGCCAGCGTTCGTTCTGAGCCAGAATCAAACTCTCCGTTAAAAAACGTTAGTTGATCTGTTGTCCGGTGGTGAACCGGACGATTTTACAATCTTAAAACTCTCCAAACGCATCCACTAACCGGACGCATCTGAAGGGGCTCTTAACTTATCGCACAATTCAATTTTCAATGAGCAGCGGGTGTTGCCACCCGAAAAACTCGTTCCTCGCCGGACTCGTCACGCACTTGGCGTCACCCAGCCTGACCCGGTCTGCCCGATCCTGCCTCGCGGGCGGTATTTCCGCCCCACTTTTTCCCGGATTAGGGGACAAAAAGTCCGACCGCCGATTTAATCACTTTTAACTCGGCCTCTCAGACCTTTGTTAAATTCGCAGCGACTTTATTAAAGCTGCGCCGGCTGTCAAAGACTTTTTTCTTTTTGCCGGTGTTGCGCACTCGCAACTTCCATCAATTTACCGTCATCAGAGCGGTTGTCAAAAACTATTTTCAACTATTTTTCCGCCGCCAACGGCCCCAGTTCCACAAAGAGCGCGGAGGAGAAAATATCTTAAACCAGAATTCGCGCAAGTGTTTTCTTTATTTTTTTCCACTTATTTTCAGGGCCTCAAACCGCACCGGATTCCGCCCGAGAAAACCGACCGAGAAAACCGGGATGGGGACGAGTAATTCAGCCAGGGTCCGGCTGTTTGCACCAGTGGAAGAATCCTCCTCCGGCGACAACATAAGAATCGTGTTAAGCCACGATATTTCAATGCGTTGCAAAGCAGCGACTGTCAGGGGGTATGGTTGATTGCCCCCAGCCGATTGCAGCCAACGACGATGACTTCCCAGTCCAGTCTTGCGATCAAATCCCTCACGATAAGGCCCTCGCCCAGGGGTACCAGCAAATCGCCGATCCTCTCGACAGGCAGGCATTGGCAACGGCCGGCCACGCGCCTAATCCGCGGAATACTGCAGGCAAGCGGATTGAACGGTGGTGTCTCCGGGCGGCGACCAGGGGGCAAGCGGCTCGGTAAAAAAGAAGGGGGGGATCTCGTCGGGCGTCAACTCGCCGTCCCGAACTGCGCACGGGCATTCTGTGTCGGCTCAGTTGCCGGAGCAGAACGGTTTTATCGCCAGCGCGTGGCAAGCGCTTTGCCGCAAGTGGTGGAGGAGCAGTCCGGTCAGCAGGGTTTTGCCGACGCTCGTATCGGTGCCGGTGATGAAAATGATACGCGCCAGGCCAATTCGGTTCACGGCGCAGAATTAACCACAGACCAACCCGAATGAACACGGGCAAATTCTGAGCCGGGCTAAATCCTGAGCAGGGTTGACAAGGGGAGACAAAGTGATTAAATCTGCGCCCGTTCAGACACTGAACCTATGCAAAACGTTCAACTCGGCCTCATCGACTACGCCATCCTGACGATTTACGTAGTCTTCGTCATCGGCATTGGTTTTGCCCTGAGACGTTACATGAAAAGCTCGTCGGATTTTCTCACGTCCGGCCGCTCGATTCCCGCGTGGGTCACAGGACTGGCCTTCATCTCCGCCAACCTGGGCGCGCTCGAACTGGTGGGCATGGCCGGCAGCGGCGCCAAGTACGGCATCGCCACCAGCCATTTCTATTGGTTGGGCGCTATTCCGGCGATGGTCTTTCTCGCCGTGTTCATGATGCCCTTCTATTACGGCTCCAAGGCCCGTTCCGTGCCAGAATACCTCAAGCTTCGCTTTGATGAGCGGACCCGTTGCCTCAACTCCATCTCGTTCGCGGTCATGACCCTTTTTACCTCGGGCATCTCCATGAACGCCCTGGCCAAACTGCTCAACCAACTGCTCGGCTGGCCCTATGACGTCAGCCTGTGGATCTGCTCTGCGGTCGTGCTGGTTTATGTGCTCAAAGGCGGGCTGACTTCGGCCATTTACACCGAGGTGCTGCAATTCTTCATGATCGTGCTCGGTTTCGCGCCGGTCGTTTACCTCGGCCTGCGAGATGTCGGTGGCTGGAGCACGCTGACGAACAAGCTTTCTCAGGTGGCCCAACATCCCGCCGCCTTGGGGCTGACCGCTGATACCGGCAAGGTCTTCGCGCCCGACGCCTGGAGCAGCGCCTGGAGACCTTTGCTGGCGGGTTCGGCGTCCAACCCGATGGGCGTGGACTGGTTTGCGATGGTATTCGGGCTTGGGTTCGTGCTGTCCTTCGGCTACTGGTGCACGAACTTCCTCGTCGTGCAGCGCGCCATGGCGGCCCGAAACATGAGCGCCGCCCGCCGCACCCCCCTCATTGCCGCCGTGCCCAAGATGATCTTCCCCGTCCTGGTGATCCTGCCCGGCATGATCGCCGCCGCCCTCGCCGTTACGGCCAAGGACGGCTACCACCTGCCGCCCAAAACCCTCGATGCCGCCATCTACGCCAAAGCCATCCCGGCGTTGCAGGAAGCGGCGGCCAGGAATCTCACTGGCGCTGCCGCCGCCCAATGGGTCTCCGAGGCCGCCGGCGTGAAGATGCTCCCGGACAAGATTGACGCCCTGGTCAAAGCCGCGCCGACGCTGCCGGACAAAGAACTGAGGGACGGTCTCCAGAACGCGGTGGCGGAGAACAATTACGATGGCGTCATCCTGTCCCTCGTGCAGAAGTACTGTCCCTCCGGCCTGCTGGGGCTGGCGCTGACGGGATTGCTGGCGTCCTTCATGTCGGGCATGGCCGGCAACGTCACCGCCTTCAACACGGTCTGGACTTATGACCTTTACCAGGCCTACATCGCCAGGAATAAGAGCGACGATCACTACATGTGGATGGGCCGCTCCGTAACCGTCGTGGGCATCCTGTTGAGTATCGTCTGCGCCTACCTCGTCAGCCACTGGTCCAATGCGATGGACATTATCCAGCTCGTCTTTGGCTTCGTGAACGCCCCGCTCTTTGCCACGTTCCTGTTCGGCATGTTCTGGAAACGGACGACCAGCACCGGCGCGTTCCTCGGTTTGCTGGGCGGAACCGCCACCTCGGCGTTCTTCCACTCCCTGACTTCCGCCGTCGGTAATACCCCGGGCATCAAGGGCGGCTATCTCGGCGTCGTCCAGGTCTTCCCCAGCGACATGGCCCAAAACTTCTGGCTGGCCAGCTTCGCCTTCACCGTCTGCTTCGTCCTGACACTAGTCATCTCACTGGCCACCCGCCGGACCAAGACCGACGAGGAACTCAAGGGCCTGGTCTATTCGCTGACGCCAAAGCTCAAGGACGACGAGCAGGCCTGGTATTTGCGCCCGGCGGTGCTGGGCGTTGTCCTGCTCGCCGCCTGTGTGATCCTCAACCTCATTTTCTGGTAACATGAAAGGGCGCATCTTGACACTGCCACCAGCCCCCGCCTCAATCTCCCTCTCCTCCTTTGGAGGAGAGGGGTGGGGAGAGGAGGCCGAGATGCGCCCAACACGAAAGGAACAACATTATGGGTCTTGATATTCGCTGGCCGATCGGCCTCTTGTTCTCACTCGTCGGCGCCTTGCTCGTCATCTACGGCTTTGCCACCATCTCCGACACGGAGATTTACCGGCGCTCGCTGGACATCAACGTCAACCTGCGCTGGGGCCTGGTGGTGCTCGCCTTCGGCGCATCCATGCTCGGGCTGGCCTGGCGCGCGAGCCGCCAGCCCGCCGAGCCGCAGGCGCCGGAGAAGAAATCACGAGGATGAAAGCGCGTGCCCGGAAATCCCGCTTTGGCAAACTGCCCGACGGCACGGCAGTGGCCCTGTACACCCTGACGAACGCCAACGGCCTAACCGCCAAAGTCGCTGCCTACGGCACGATCATTACCCAATTGCACGTGCCGGATCGCCGGGGCAAGCTGGGCGACATCGTGCTGGGTTTCGACAACCTCGAGCAATACCTGAAGGGGCATCCCTATTTCGGCGCCACCGTCGGGCGGGTCGCCAATCGCATTGCCAAAGGCCGCTTCACCCTCGATGGCAAGACTTACGCCCTCGCGACCAACAACGGCCCGAATCATCTCCATGGCGGGCTGAAGGGCTTCGATAAAGTCGTCTGGAAGGCCGAACCCCGGGCCGGCGCGGCCGTCAAGTTCACCTACACCAGCCGCGACGGCGAGGAAGGCTATCCCGGCACGCTCACCGTCGCCGTGACCATGGCCCTGACGGATGCCAACGAACTGCGCCTCGACTACCGCGCCACCGCCGACAAGCCCACGCCGGTCAATCTCACCAACCACTCCTATTTCAACCTCGCCGGCAACGGGGACGTGCTCGATCACGAGCTGATGATCGCGGCGAAGCACTACACGCCGTCGGACAGCGCCCTGATCCCCACCGGCGAGATCAAATCCGTCAAAGGCACGCCGATGGATTTCACGATCCCGCAGCCTATCGGCTCCCGCTTTGCGCAGCTTGACACCGATCCCCTCGGCTACGACCACAACTATGTGCTGAATGCCGGCGGGAAGCGTTTGGCGCTGGCGGCGCGCGTTTATGAACCCCAGAGCGGCCGCGTCATGGAAGTCCATACCACCCAACCGGGGATTCAGCTCTACACGGCCAACTTTCTGGACGGCTCGCTGAAGGGCAAGCGCGGCGTCGTGTATCACCAGCACAGCGCGTTCTGCCTGGAGACGCAGCACTTTCCGGATTCGGTCCACCAGCCGAGGTTCCCTTCGATAATCCTGCGTCCCGGTCAGACCTATCGCCACACGACTGTCCACAAGTTCTCAACCCATCCCTGACTCCAGTATGACCCTGAACGAACTTGGCCGCCACACCGCGCAGTTGTTCGCAAAAACCTACGGGCACCCTCCCCGGTGGATCGCCGCCGCTCCCGGGCGCGTCAACGTCATCGGCGAGCATACCGATTACAACGACGGCTTTGTCCTGCCGATGGCCATTGACCGCTACACCGTCATCGCCGCTGCGCCGGCCAATAATGGGGCAATGAGAATCCAACTGCGCTCCACGCTGGGCGACGGCGTGACCAGCCTCGATCTGACCCAGCCGGTGAAACCCGCCCCGAAGGGCGCGTGGTCCAACTACCCGGTCGGGGTGATCGCGGGTTTCCTCGCCCGCGGCGCGAAACCCTGTGGGTTTGACGCCTTGATTCATTCCACGGTCCCGCTGGGCGGCGGCCTGTCCAGCAGCGCCGCGTTGGAAGTCTCCACCGCCACCTTGCTGGAAGCCGTCACGGGCCGCAAGCTCGACCCGGTGGACAAAGCCCTGCTCTGCCAGAAGGCCGAACACGACTACGCCGGCATGCCCTGTGGCATCATGGACCAGTTCATCTCCGTCATGGGCAAGCAAGACCACCTGCTCCTGCTCGACTGCCGTTCCCGGAAACCGGAATTGGTCCCCATGACCGACCCTTCCAGGGCTATCCTCATCACCAATACCAACGTCAAGCACGAGCTAACCGGCGGCGAATACGCCAAGCGCCGCGCCCAATGTGAGCAGGCGGCAAAAACCCTGGGCGTCACCTCCCTGCGCGATGCCACCGCCGACATGCTGGAGCGCGCTCACGGCAGGATGGAGGAGGTGGTCTTCCGCCGCGCCCGGCACGTCATCAGTGAAATTGAGCGGACCCCCCATGCCGCCGAAGCGGTGCGCGCCTCCAACTGGCCGACCGTCGGCCAGCTCATGTATGCCAGCCACTCCTCGCTCCGCGACGATTACGAGGTAAGCTGCCCGGAACTGGACGCCGTCGTAGATATTGCCCAGGCGATTGGACCCAAAGGCGGTGTGATCGGCTGCCGCATGACCGGTGGCGGCTTCGGCGGTTGCGCCGTCGCCCTCGTCGCTGCCGGCTCCGTCGCCGCCATCTCCGACCGCCTCGCTTCCGAATACGAACGCCGCACCCGGATCAAACCCACCCTCTTCATCTCCCGCCCCGCCGCCGGTGCCACCCTCCTCCAGTCCTGAACTCGCGAAGCCTCAATGACCATTGACCAATTCTCAATGCTCAATTTTCAATAACCCCCGGCGCCCTCGCCGGGCGGCTCCCACGACGGCAGAGTCACTAAACGGTGAGCCCGTCTGAGCGGCCCGAACTGTGGATGGCGAGGGCGCCAGCCACGGCGCCCGGGGCGGGCGCGCTCCCCTCTCACTGCATAGTTACGGCTAAGCTGATTGGCTCCTCAATACACCAACACCAATACGGCGGCTTGCTCGGCGGATTTTACCACGTCCTCAAATGTGCGGTCTTTGGCGCCCGGCTCCTTGAGCCTGGCCGCCACTTCCGGCACGGATTCGAGAAAGCTGAGCAAGAGGCTGCTCTTGACGGCGTAATTCACGTTCTCCGGCAACGCGAGTACACGGGTGGCAATCTTTGGCTTGTTTTCCGTCGTTCCGGGGCTGCGCCCGGCGGTCCGCCATACAATCCGGGAAATGGCCCGTGCCCGCCCCACCTCGGACACTGCGGCGGTCTGTTGGAGCGCACTTAAGCATTCCTCGGGGCCTTGTTATGGGCTTCGAGCAATAATCTACCCAAAGTCGTAATCTCAATCTCTTTCGCGGTGGCGAGCCATCCCTCTGGATGCACTCTGATGAGACCAGCATTCCGTAGCGGGCGTAAGTCTTTGTGTTGACTCTGATCACAGGCCAAACGCCCTTCGGATGCCAGGCGCTGGAGCCACGCCCACTGCTCGGGCAAAAGCCGACGGCCACCAAAGCTCTCTTCCACAGAACGCTCGATTGTCTCGAGGGAGGTTTCGATTGTTACGCCTGCGATGGTGAGCTTCAGCCTCGAGCGTGGAACAAGTGACTCGATAACGCTCCGGTAGCGCAGGAGTAGAAATACAGCAACGCACGGCCAGGCAAGAGCCTGAACGTATCCGAGTATAAGTTGTGAATTTTGCATAAAGAACCCTCTCGATGACTAACGCCGCTCACGGCACATATTGCAGGCGGAAGAAGCCGACACCATTCGAAATGAACAGGTATTGCGAATTGGTCACGGCAGTCGGGCTGAATAATCCGCCACTCCAATTCGCCCACGCTCCGCCGAGGGCCAGCTTGAATTGAATCTGGTAGTTGTCATAGGGAGACAGGCTTGCGCAATCCACCCGCATCATCGGCAACACGATGGGCGACACGGCGGCGGCGGGCGGCGGGGCGATCTCAACCGTCGGCGTGTTGGTGTAGCCGCTGCCAGCATCGGTAATGGTGATGTTCGTCACCACGCCACCGGAGATTTGGGAAACCGCCGTGGCATTGGTGCCGCCACCGCCAACGATGGCGACTGCCGGACTGGTGACGTAGCCGGAACCGCCGCTGGTCACTGTCGCGCCGACGACAAACCCATTGACCACCTGTGGTGTGGCGAACGCCTGGGCCGGCACCGGATTGAGCGCCAGCCGGTAATCGCCGCTGCCCGCCACTCCCGCGACCATCTGCGTGTAGAGGACATTGGTGGCGGTGAAGCTGACGGGCTGGTTTGACCAATACCAAGCCACCGACTCCTGCAATTGATAAACGCCGCCAACGGTTAGATTAGAAAAGGCCAAGAACGACATGGGCGCGATACCCAAGACGGGGTTGGGGATAAACGGCGGCTGGATAACGACCAACGGCGTGCTGGTGTAACCGATTCCGGCATTCGTAATCGTGATGCTGACCACGACTCCGTTGCTGACCACTGCGGTCACTCCTGCCCCAGTCCCGCCGCCACCCTCAATCAAAACGCGCGGCGTATTCGTGTACCCACAGCCGCCATCCGTGATGGTTGCCGCCACAACAAACCCGTCCACCACGGTTGCGGTGGCCGTGGCAGGGGAAACGCAAGGAACAGGCGTCGGCTGGGACTCATACGCATAAAGCTGCTGAACTTCGTTGGTGGAGAGGGCACGGTTGTATATGCGGACATCGTCAATATTACCAGTAAACGCTTGGCTTCCGTCGGGGTAGTAGGCCCCAATCAGAGGTTCGATATTATAATTATACCCGGCTGCTGCGGCTACAGTCACTTGATCTTCCAATTGTCCATTGATATAAAGGGAATAGAGCAAATTGCTCTTAGTCAGCGAAATCGAATACCATTGGCCCACTTGAAAATTCATGACAGGACTGTGATTGTTAAGCGACGACCAAAAAGCATTCCCTGGGCCTACAAAGAAATCGATGGTACCAGGTTCATTGTTATTATTAAAACCTATTTCAAGTCCAACATCTGTATTGGCACCTGAGAATATACTACGAGTTACCTGGGTTAGGTTGCTTGGCATGAACCACAAATTAATGGTGTATCCAAGTTGGCCAAGGTTGATCAGCGCATTTGAAACCACCACCATCGATGCGCTAGTACTCCCATTAATCCCGTTAAAGGCCAAAGCAGCGTTTGCATTTCCAAACCGGTCACTTGCAGATTGGGTATTTAGAGGAGTCCCATTATTCCCGTTCCCGCTCGCATCGCTGGCATTGCCGTTGAACGGATAATACGCAACCAGACCCTGCAAGAGATTGGTGGGTATCCCTGAACCCTCGATTTGAGAAATCGGTGGAGCATCATTTGTCCAACCGGCATTTGCACATAGGGTTAATGTGTTGGTACTGACCAAGTCAGCCACTGTACTCCCTGATCCTTGTGCCATCGTCCAATACCCGACCAGTTCGGGATGGATCGCAGGGTTCAGTTGCGTGTTCATGTTGTTCTGGATGTCGCTCTGGCTTAGCGCCGTGTTCCAGATGCGAAATTCGGAAATCATCCCGTTAAACCGGTCGTTGGTTCCAAAGTTGCCGTCTTCTTCCTGTCCGAGCATGTTCAAGCCCGTGGAGGCGCCGCCGCTGTCTTGCGCCCAGTTGACCTGACCATTACCCACGGCGTTGGTAACGTTGTTTCCGTCCACAAAGAGCTGAAGATTGGTTCCGCTCATTACGGCGGCGACTTGGTGCCAAGTGAGGTTCTTGACGACTCCCGAGCCTGACACCACCCCCCAGTATGTCTCAGGGCTGGGGTATGAATACCAGCAGCCGATGACTCCGTTTGTTTCAAAGGTAATCCAAACGTCCTTCCAGAAGCCGGACTTGCCCCACAACTGCTGCGCGGCTCGGTTTCCCCCGAGTATGTTGCGAGTTTTGAACCACATCTCAATGGACCAGTTCGTCAAGGTCTGGCTTTGGTAGAAGGGATTTGCAAACAGCGCGTAGCTGTTGACACCGTCGAACGAAATGGACGAGGTCCGGATGGCCGCGCCAGCCTGGCCAGCCAAGCCAACGGCCACTACAACAAGCAATTTCATGCAAAAGGCAAGTCGCCTCTTGTTGGGGATTGCTACGCTCTGATTTGTCCTCTGTTTGGTTCCGTAGTTATTCATACGTTTGTGTTCCCGGCTTTTAGCCCACACGAACGACGGAAAAACAAAAGGGCGCGAACTTGTCGCACCCTTCAGGAGGCACCGCGAAGCGCCTTAGGAGAGAATGCTCCAAGCCGCGCCGACTGGCGCGCGCTTGGGCTGGGTCTCTCCTGTGAAAATTCGCGGTTTTCCTGAAGACCGTAGCCGTGCTACGCTAAATATTGTTGGTCAGTTCTTGGTTACTTTTCTTTATACCTTTCTCTGTTGCTCTTCACTGAGCGTGCCATTTCTACCGCGCCACTTCTCCCGTAGCAAGCACTTTTTGCGCCTTTTTGCGCGGCGGGCCACGAACCGCCGATTGAAATGACAAAGGTTGGCGAGCGGGCGGCGGGGGCCGGGCGGGCCGGTGCGGCAGGCGCTGGGAAACCATTGCCGACAGGGCTTCTAAACGGGGGCCGCCGGGCTGAAAAACTAACAACGAAGACGCGAAGACACAAAGAAGGAGAGGGTCTTGCCCACTTGGACGGCGTTGCGGTGCTGGGGAGGCCGCCGGGGACGCGTTCGTTGGCCCGGAGCAGCACCGTTGTAATACCGTAGCCCCCCGCCCGTTTCAGGCACGTTTGAGGCATGTTCCAGGCTTGTTCCACCCATGTTTCAGGCTTGTTCCAGGCATGTTCCTGGCTTGTTTCAGGCCTGTTTCAGGCTTGTCCCAGGCATGTTCCAGGCATTTGGCCTGCCCCCCAAGCCAGACATCCACGGCTCGCGGGAACGCTCGCCGTCCCACTCGGTGCGGTCCAGCCGCTGAACGGCGTGCTTCCCCAAGTGCCGGGGCTTAAGATACACACTGCGGCAGCGTTGTCAAGCAGGGATTTGAGCCGAAATCGTAAATCGTAAATCGCAAATCGTAAATCGTCACTCCCCTTCAGCCTTCGGATTTCGGGTCTCGGTTTTCGGATTTCCCGCGCACGCGGGCCTAATCCACCACCCGCTTGCCCGCCTTCCGCGCCGCATACTGCTGCTGAATCCACTCATACGTGGCGCGCAGCCCCGTATCCAGCGACGTGTTCGGCTCCCACTTGAGCATCTTCTTGATGAACGTGTTGTCGCTGTTGCGGCCCGCCACACCCCGCGGCGCCGTCAGGTCATACTCCCGCTTCAGCTTCACCCCGGCGATGCGCTCCACCTTGGAGACCAACTCGTTCACGGTGACCAATTCGCTCGTGCCGAGGTTGATAGGCGTGGCGATCAGATCATCGCGGTGCATGATCATGTCAATGCCTTTCACACAGTCATCAATATACATGAAGCTGCGGGTCGGGGTGCCGTCGCCCCAAATGTTGATGGTATGTTGGCCGGTATCAATGGCGGCAATGACTTTGCGGCAAATGGCCGCCGGCGCCTTTTCGCGCCCGCCATCCCAAGTGCCCCAGGGACCATAGACGTTGTGAAACCGCGCGATGGCTGTCTTAAGCCCCCGCTCGACCCAATACTCCTGGCAAAACATCTCCGAGATCAGCTTCTCCCAGCCGTAGCCGCGCTCCGCCATCGCCGGGTACGCATCGGACTCCTTTAGCGCCCGCACATTCGGGTCTTGCTGGAGATCGGTGTTGTAAGCGCAGGCCGAGGAGGAAAAGAAATAGCGCCGCGCCCCCGCGCGGTAAGCCGCCTCAATCATGTGCGTATTGATGAGCACGCTGCGCAGGCATTGCACGCGAAACCGCTCGATAAAGCCCATGCCTCCCATGTCTGCCGCGAGGTTGTAAACCTCCAGCGCGCCCGCACACAGCCGTTGGCAGTTGTCGGGCACGCTTAGGTCCAGGTTCAGGCACTCCACCCCCGGCACCCGCTGATACCATTCGGGCAGCGGTTTCTTGTCCGCCGCCCGAATCCGCCTGAACCCCTTTTTGGTAAAATACCGGGCCAGCGCCCCGCCGATGAATCCTCCGCCACCCCCAATCACAATTAGATCATCCGGCTTAAGCTTCGGGTCCTTCTCAACCATTCGTTTCTTTTCTGTAATCATATTCCTTTCCTTTACAAAAGAAGGGCGGCCTACCGCAAGACCGCCCTCGAGAAACCCACAACCAAAACTTCCTCAATTCGCGCTAATTAGACAGCCTGAGCCGGAATTCATTCAATCGTGGGGGTCACTGCGTTTACAAGAGACGCAGCCCATCATCGAACTGCCCCGAGTCACGGACTCAAACTCACGCGGTAGAAACTCGCGGCCCTGGCCGGGGCGGGAATTGGCCACTGGACGACGGTATTGGACGCGACGAGCGAGGTCAAGGTCTGAAACGCGCTGGCGAGGTTCGTCGTCGAGAGGACACTATAACGCTGCCCGGGAGCCGCCGCCCAGGAGAGCTGGAGCGGCGCGCCGGAGAGACAGAGCGTGAAAGACGGGATGAGACGAATCCAATCCGTCTCTGTCTGGTATTGATTTCCAGCGGTGTCGGTCACCAGGGCGTAAAACGGATGCAAGCCCAGGCCCAAAGTGGCTGAGGGAACCGTCAAGACGGCGGACGGCTGGTTAGACACCACCCCGACGGAGCCGCCCGTGCTGAACAATTCGATGCTCGAAATGTTCGTGGCGCTGGCGTTGACAGAAAACTGGAGCGGCATATCGAGCGTGGCATTCGTCCCGACGAGCAAAGGCGTGAAGGTGGCCGTCAGGCTGGTGTTCTGAATCCGCACATTTCGCGACGCGGGGGTTTGGGTGCGGACGCTGGTGCCCTCGCAGGCGACGGCGGTCAACTGATGGAAACCGTCGGGGAGGCGGGTGGTATCGAGCACGAAGCTGACCGGCAGCGAGACCGCCCCCGAGCTGACGTAAAGATGATTGCGTGGCCGCAGGTCGGTGAGGTTGTCCTGCAACAGGCTAGGCCCGGACGGCAGGGCCAGAAGATTAGTCGAGGAGGTGAACGTGACCAGGATTTGGGACTCAGGCCAGCCGGGCGAGCGGGCGTAAAGGGTGAACTGCGCGGCCACAATGCCACAATAGGTATCGTTGGCAAAATCCGAAGCCAGCACGCCGTCGGCGGACTGCAAGTCCGTGTTCGCGTTGACCAGGTTCAGCAGGTTCTGGACGAGCGTGGCAATGTTGGTCCCAGAGGCGCTGTTAGTTACGCTGACGGTTATGTACGTGCCGTTCGTCTTGGTGAAGTCGAGTTGGAGCCAATCGCCCACAATCGGCGTGTTGCTGGCGAGGATGCCCAGGTAGCCGGTGGCAATAGTGTCGAGGAACGTGGGCCGGGCGGGCGTCAGCAGTGTGGTCAACTGCGCCGCGCCGCCGACGGCGGTGCTGGCGCTCAGGGTCACGTTGCTGCCGGGAACCGGCACATCGAGCGACTGCAGTTCAAGGCGGTCGCCCACAGGGTAAGCCTGCACTTGGGTGGACTCGATCCGGGCGTTCAAGGCGGCGGCGAGGCAGGTGGTGACGGACGCAACGGTGGCGTTGGTGGGCACGGTGTAGTCAATCGTGAAGCCGTTAAGCGTAACCGACAGGACATTCCCCGCGGACGGCGGAAGGTTGGTCACGGTCTGGGTGAAAGTGCCATCGACAAAAAGGTCCACTTGGCCCAGCGGCAGGTTCGTAGCCGCCGCGGAGAATGTCAGGTTGAGCCTGGCCTGGCCGCTCAGGACGGTGCCGTTGGTCAGCGAACTCCAGTCGGCACTGCCCGGGCGGGCAAAAGGCGCCGAGAGTGGTTCGCCTGCCACGAGGCCCTGGTAGGGGTTTTGAAGGCTCTGATAGTAGGCTTCGGCAAGGCAGAAGCCGCGGTTCTGGTAGAAGTAATCGAGAGAGTTGGGGAATTTCTGGATGTAGTTGCAAGGCTCCGTAATGGTCCCGTAGCTGCCGGCCGCGCCCGCCTCGAGAAAGGCCAGCAGGGTGGTCTGTCCGTAGCTATCTGCGAGAATGAGGCCGGCGTAGGAAGTCAGGCTGTCGCCCATCGCGCCCGGGACGAAGGCGTTAACCGGCAGAGACAAGCTCGCCAGGCCCGTCAGCAGGCCGAGGAGATTGGTCGAGGACGTGGAATCCGTGTTAGTCGAGACGAGCGAATTGTCGCCCCGGACACGGCCCTCGAAGATGGCGTTATCGAACTCGACAAACCGGACATTCCGGGCCGCGTCGCTGGTCTTGGCGAGATAGACGGTCTGGGTGGGGAAGGTGCTGTCGCTGGCCACGCCCCGGGTCAGGATAAGTTCCGCGCCGGCGAGGTTGCTGTCGGTGAGCATCATCGCCAGAAACGAGTTGGTGGCAGCCGTGTTGGGCTGTGCCTCCGAGAATGGGAGTTCGCTGAAGGCGTAGCTGTTGGAGGAGGCGTCGGGCAGCGAACAAGTGACGGGCAAACATTCCGGGGGCAGCGGCGGCGCGGTGTTGGTCTTGAAACCGTAGAAGAGGGCTGAGGTGGTGCTGTTGTAGCTGCCGTTGTTGTCCTCCACGGTGTAGGGGATGTCCATGGACAGGAGCACATACTCAGCCTGGTTGGTCAACCCGCGGCTGGCGAGCATGGCCAGCAGCGGGTTGCCGAGATAGGTCTCGAAGTCGGTCTGGCTCCACAGATTCGTGAAGGTCGTCCAGCCGGTCATGCGCAAAACATTCTGAGGCGGGACGCCCCGCTGCTCACAGTAGTCATTGCCGAGCTGGACGGAGTTGGTGCTGCTCTGGTTGACGACCACGATGACGTTTAGACCGCTGCCGCCGGCCCAGAGCGTTCCGGCGGCGAACACTGCGGCCAGATTCGACAACAGCCCGGTGAGGGATCGCATACCGTGAAGATTCACCAAGTTGCCCGCCGAGTAAAGAGGTTCAAATCCGACTTTACATAGGCCCTTTTGGATTCAGAAGCTGACTCACGCCGCGTGATGGCGGGAGGCGCATCCTGACACTGCCCCCAAGGAGTGAGAATGCCCAACGGTGACGGACCGCGAGCCGTCCCCGGCTCGCAGCGGCCACGACCGCGAAACGACAATCAAACCTCTGGCACGCTCCCCGCACGCTCTAACGCGCTGCGAGCCGGGGACGGCTCGCGGTCCGGGGGCAGTGTCGAGATGCGCGTGATGGCGGGCGGGCAGCCAGGATCGTCGGCGGGAGTAATGCCCCGGATTGTAAACAGAGATGAGCAGCCCTGACGACGAATTTGGAAAGGCTTCTTGACCCAATTGGAACCATTTAGACAACAGTGACTTCCCCCTCCCCACCAATCGCTGGGAAGAGGGTGAAGGCGGATATCCCGTATTACCGAGCTGACAGGGTTAAGCGCCCATGCCGTCTTCGAACGAGCCGGCAGCGAGCGGGAAACAGAGGCAGTCGCGGACGTACTGGATGCCGTTGGCGCTGGTGGCGTCCAAATCGCGATAAGCGCTCTCAGCCTCGACGACCAGCGGTGCGGTCTTGGCGCCCATGGCCTGGCAATAGCGTTGCGGGTACCCGGTGTGGATGAGCAGTTCGACGTAACGGGTCATGTTCAGGTCGCCTGAGGGAATGTCCACAAACTGCATCGCGCGTTTCTGCCAGCCGGCCTCCATCTTGCGCAGCGGTTGGCCCGGGCGGATGACGAAGTTCTTCACGTGGCAGGCGTAGATGCGGGGGGCGACTTTGAGGAAGCGCGTTTCCCAGCTTTCGCCTTCCCAGCAGTGCGAGGGGTCGGCGTTCACCGCGAGGCATTTGTCCCCGCCGCAAATCTCGACCAGCATGTTGAAGTCGTCGGCGCACATGGCCGCCGTGCCGGGATGGATTTCATGCCCGAGGAAGATGCCGAGCGATCTGGCGTGCTTGCGTATCTTGGCGGTCTTCTTGACAAAGCGGTCTTGTCCTTCTTTGAGAAAGTCGTAGTCGCCGCCCTTCCAGAATCCCCACGGATAACCCGTGGCGAGTTCCCAGCCAAAGGCCACGCCCCAGAACATGGGAACGATTTTTACGCCGAGTTCAGCGCAGAGATCGAGCAAGCGAAGGATGTAATCCTCGGCCCATTTCTCGACGTCATCGGCGGACTTCTTCGCGACGTCGCCGGGGATGAAGGGCCGGATGGTTGGGCTGCCGGTCCAGGCGGTGGTGTGGACCCAGAAGGGGCAGTGGGCGGAAATGCCGTCGAGACTGAGCTTGGCTTTGGCGAAGGTATCCTTGATCTCCCTGGCGGATTTGAAGCCTTTCTCGGCCTGGAGCATGAAGTTGGAGGGTTGCGCGCCGGATGCGCCGGACTTTTTGGCGTAGTCCAGGAATTGCGCTAAACTCTTGGCGCCGTGTTGAGCGCCTTCGATACTGGGGTGGAAACAATTTTCAGCCATAGTGTTTTGAGCAGTTATACAGGTTTATTCATTTACCGACCGGCCAGAGCATTGCCGGCGTCGGCGATTGAATGCAACCCCAAATTTTCAGTATTCAACCGCTAATCCATTGAAGGAGGCAGGGCGAGCTGGTAATCTGACGGCGTTGCTATGCCGATGTTCTACGACACCCACGCCCATCTTGATTATCCCGATTTTGCGGAGGAACTGCCGGAGCTGATCGCCCGGGCCGAGGCGGCGGGCATTGCCAAAATCATCAGCATCGGCACGGACCTCGCCAGCAGCGTGCGCGCGATCAAGCTGGCGGAGGCATTCCCCAACGTGTTCGCGGCGGTGGGGTGGCATCCCTCCCACGCCACCGAGGCGCCGGAGAATCTGCGGCCGGCGTTGCATGAATTGGCGCGGCACCCCAAGGTCGTCGCGCTCGGGGAGACGGGATTGGATTATCATCGCTTGCCCAGCCGGAAACCCGGATTCACTGCCGCCGATGATGAGCCGTACAAGATGAAACAGGCCGGGTTGTTTCGGCAGCATCTGGAGGTGGCCGCTGAACTGGGACTGAACTGCGTGATCCATCAGCGCGACTCGCTGGAGGATACACTGGCGGCGTTGCAGCCGTTCGCGAACCGGGTGCGCGGGGTGTTCCATTGCTTCGCCAATGACGCGGCGGCCATGAGACGGATCGTCGCGCTGGGGTCGCTGGTGAGCTTCACCGGCATTTTGACGTTCAAGAACGGGCAGAACATTCGTGACGCGCTGGCCGCGACGCCCCTGGACCAGTTCATGTTGGAAACGGACTGCCCGTTTCTCGCCCCGATGCCTTACCGGGGCAAACGCTGCGAGCCGGCCTATGTGAAGGAGATTTCGGAAGTCGCCGCGCAGGTGAAAGGTTGTTCGCTGGAAGAGTTGAGCGCCGCCACTTGTGCGACGGCGGAGAGGTTTTTTGGGCTGCAGCGTTAGATGGGTTAAATGGGTTCACTGGGTTAAATGAGTGGACGAGCGCCGGTGCGCATGCCTCATTTAACCTCTCCAACTCATTTTAACCCGAGTTAAGCGTCACGCCAGCGCATCCGCGAGCACTTCCGCCATGTGCCGCGCCCGCACGGGCGCCAAGTGCTCGATTTGATGGCGGCAACTGGTGCCGGAGGCGACGATTACCGTGCCGAAAGGCTGTCCCCGAACCTTTTGGGCGAGGGGCTCGGCGACTTTGAGCGAGAGTTCGTATTTGGATGCCAGGGCGCCGAAGGCGCC
>Ga0187872_10002353_pt1 | contig 16829 bp, 15 predicted proteins | sample June2016WEW_16_4_FD_132973 | JGI IMG/M metagenome (GOLD analysis project Ga0187872, IMG submission 132973) | Peatland microbial communities from SPRUCE experiment site at the Marcell Experimental Forest, Minnesota, USA - June2016WEW_16_40 | ecosystem: Environmental > Terrestrial > Soil >...
AAGGATTCGTCCTAGCCAAGGCGGTGCACCTCGGCACGGGGGTAATGACGAAGTGGTCGCAGGCCCTCGTCTTCGCACTGATGTTGCTCAGTGTCCTTACGGGCGACGTGATAGCAACTGCTCGCCGACTTGCTTTTTTTGTCCCTGCGCATGTTTTTCTCCCGGTTAGAAACGTGCACCTTCACCCTAAGGGCCCACGTGTGGGGTGTCGGTGGTGGTCTTACCCGCTAACTACGCGAGAAGCCGAGAGATAAAAACTGAGTTCTGCCAAGGAAAGACTGCTCTAGAGGACGGGAGATGTGGGGTACTGTGGGGTGCTGTGGGGTACTGTGGGGTCCGTAGAGGTGCTACTCGCCTTTGCTCTTGGCGCGATGCACTTTGCTCTTTTCGCTGGAACGAAATTGATCGATTTTCCTTTTGGCGGCCTCGATGTGTTCGTATGCCGTCTTCCGGTCAAGCTCCATTCGCGAAGCAATTTCGGTGAGTCCGAGTCCGTGCTCATACTTCAGTGAACAGGCTAGTCGCTGCTTTTCTGTCAAGTTGTCCATGTACCGCGAGAAATCGAGTTTCTTGGGACCAAGTCCCTCAATGCCTTTTAAGCCTTGTCTTGAGCCTTTCCCCTTGTTTGGTCCACCTACCGTCTCTGCCGGAATTGCGGCAGCGGCAGCGATTTCCTCGTTCTGCACTATCTGGGTTGCTGATCGTAGCTCCCACAAGAACACGCGTCGTGCTCCCTTGAGGAGCAAGCGAGTATGTGCTTCCCCAAGTCTCTCAGCGGGGTCGATGTTTGGTACGTGGCTCTGCTTCAACGGTCCGAATCCAAAGTACGCTAGCGATATCCCAAATAGCCACGCAGGTCCACGCCAAGAACTCGGTGGCGGAACTTCAGGAGCAGTGGTCGGGATGGACAACGAGGCTGTCCCTCCCTGAACGAATTCGACCGATGCCAATTGCCGCACAGTTTGATTCTGTCCTTCACAAGCCAACGTGTACCACTCACGAATCCACTCCAATGCCGCGCGCAGAGCGGGCTGAAGTTGAGTCCATGCCCACTCGTGCGGATCACCTCCGGCCTGGCTCGGATGAGCGAGAGCCAGTTTGAAGTACCGGCGGTAGCTATCCGCCAGCAGTGCAATCATCTGCGTGCGCAGTCGAAGAAAAGATCGATAAAAAGCAGCGCTCTTCTCTTGGATATTCCTTTGCCGTATTTCAGAGTGCGCGCTAATTGCTTCTAGCCCGCTTGAGTGATCGAGCTTGGCGAATGCGTCCTCGCATAAGTTGGCCACAGCCTCTAGCGCCGATGTGAGGGCGGGATTAGTTCTGACTTTTCTGGGGGTCATTTCCAACAGGGAAGTTTAACGGATGGGGGGTCTGCCCGCCATTCACTCGGGCACACGGTAGTGTTCTAATTTGCCTAATCTGCCTCATTGTGTCTTGGATCGAATCGCATTCCGTCAGGCAGGGCCCAGAACGCCCGGTCTACAAAGTATGGCTTTCCCAGACTCTCATAGGTCAATCGAATTCTCACAGCCAAGGTGGTTGTAGCCTGTCTGAGTCCTGCGATTTGATCGTAGGAAGCGCGGCGACCCAAGGGAATATCAAAATGTGTTGGCGTGGTCGGGTAGACCGCAACTGGATTGCCGACGTGATGAACCGCGTTGACTGTAAAGTCTCTGACTTCGTCTCCGAACCTAGAAACAAATTCAATCCACGTTTCTGGGATGACCCTATACGCTGGCGTTCCTCCGGTATTTGCGAACCTGGCCGCTACGATGGCCCTGCCGTCGTGCAAGATAGATTGAAATACGTTCTCCCCGAATTCAATGGTTATCCGTGCCCGCAGGGATTCGTTTTGTGCGTTAACTTGCGATTCGATAGCCTTGAGAGTCCTGTATGCGGCTGCTACGCCAAACATCCCAATAATCGCAAGCAATCCAGTTATAACGACGTATGCCTTTTCCCACCAGGAAGTGGGTTGCTGGACGATAACCGTTATCTGTTCATGGGAATCGTGTGGCTTCTCTGTCTGCCCTTGCTGGGGCTGGGCTTCTATTGCCTTCTTGGGGGGAGGCATCAGAGCGGTCGGTTTCTGGTTTGCAGTGGCGTCCTTCTGGACGGATTGGCGGTTAGTACTGGCGTTATCGGGTGCCTGCCGTGGCACTGGCAGCGCTGTTTGCACAGCGGCCAACAGCAGACTCAATGCAATTACCTTCATGCCGACAAATTGTATCACAAAAAGTTCTTGACAAAATTATACTTTATGTAATACAGTTAGTGGCATGGCAAACGTACTCAGCACCGAACCCCATTAAATCGGCTCAGGACGCGGTGAGAGCCGCCGAGGCGAGGAATCTTGGCACAGAAGAAAGCTAAAATCGGAAGACCTAAACTACCGAAGGGTGAAGCGAAGGGCAAGATTATGCCCGTTCGCTTTACCGCCTCAGAGATAAGAGCAATTGAGTCGGCAGCTAGGGTAAGCAATCAAAGCGTGTCGGAGTGGGTTCGCGGCATATTACGAAACGCCCTTCGAGACATCGTGCCAGTGGCAAACCAGACGCAAGGCTCACGCAGCAACGACCCTCGCCGAATTCGTGAAGGGGGGCGCAGTTTTGATTCCAAATTGGTAATTAAATGAAGGGCAAGTTAGGACACTACCGGGCACGCCGAGGCGCACCGAAAGACACTACATTGGTGCCATATCCCATTGTCCGCCTAACTTCTAGAATTATAAGTAGATAAACGGGCCTGCCGACTGTTATCAGCAGCCGACAAGCCCTAACCACCATGGAGGTACGACTCCGATGGCTGACCAGACCGTACCGCAATTTCCACTTTCCCGCAAATCTCCGATCGGCAGAAGTGGCGTTCTCACGCTTTCCGGTTTTGGAATCAAAGTGCGAATGCAATGCGGCCAACTTGAAATCGAAGATGGCATTGGCCCAGAGCGACGCAGGATCAGACTCGCTCGTGTCGGTCATGGGCTGAAGCGTTTGGTCTGTATCGGCTCTGACGGATTCGTATCGCTCGCGGCATTGCGATGGCTCGCAGACCAGGACGCCGCATTCACGATGCTGGAACGCGATGGCAAGGTGCTCATGGTCACCGGGCCGGTTCGCCCTTCCGACGCGAAGTTACGTCGATCTCAGGCTCTTGCCAACTCCACCGGGGCCGCGCTGCGCATCGCGCGGGAGTTAATCGACCAAAAGCTGACGGCGCAAGAGCGAGTTGCACGCTACAAGCTCTTGAATACATCCACTGCCGACAACATTGCTTCATTCAAGGCTGAGTTGCCCAAGGCGGACAGTATCACAACGATCCGACTGATTGAGTCGCAAGCCGCGCGAGCGTACTGGTCTGCGTGGAGCACCCTTCCGATTAATTTCCCAAAGAATCAGTTGCCGCGTTTGCCTGCTCACTGGCTAAGCTTCGGAATGCGCGTGTCACCGCTCACGGGATCACCCCGGCTTGCTTGTAACCCGCCCAACTCTATTTTGAATTTCTTGTACTCGCTGGCTGAGGCAGGGGCACGACTCGCGGCTGCTAGCCTGGGCCTAGACCCTGGCCTTGGCGTGCTCCACACCGACACCACAGCGCGCGACAGTCTCGCTTGCGACTTGATGGAGCCCGTCCGTCCTCATGTGGACGCTTATGTGCTTGATTGGATAACGAAACAGCTATCCGTTTCAGGGAATTGCCTATTTACACGGTAGCGTCGACAAATCACCTGAGCGTCTTGTGCTGACTGATTCAGACTTCGGACGCGCATACCTAACAGAGGGGTGGGCTCGACGATTCCTCCAGCAGCTATTTGCGAAATACACTGTTCTCTTTATCGGATACAGCCACAATGACATCGTCATGGAATACTTGGCACGCGGCTTGCCTCCTCAAGCCGATCACCCTGGTCGATTCGCACTGAAGATCAAAGGTGACGCCGATGAGGTTTGGATATATCGAGGGATTCAGCCAATCTCCTATCCTAGTGGTTCAAAGGACGACGTTCACGCTCCGCTCGGGGTAGCTGTAGCGGAATGGGCAGATGAATCCAGAAGAACACCAATCGAGCACGAAGAGAAACTCAAAGCAATCGTTCAACGACCACTCTCAGTGGATGTCGAAGATTTGGATTACATGGAGGCTTCGCTACAGGACATTACAAGAGTTCGATTTCTCAGGAGGTTCGCGAAACGAACTGATTGGCTTACGTGGATCGAAAACAAGCCAGTGTTCATGGAACTGTTTCAGTCTTCGAGTACTTTCACTGAAATCAATGCTGAGCTCGCCGAATGGTTTGCAGAGAATTTTGTCTGTGAGAATTCAAGTGACGGGATCGGCGTCTTGCTAAGAAAAAAGCAGAGGATGGGTTGGCTCCTTGCGACCGCAATCGCGCGTCAACTGTTTGTAAGGAAACCCCACCCGACGTTAGAAATCGGGAAATGGATACCGCTGCTAACGAATTCTCTCTCGGAAAATCCAAAGGGGCAGTTCCTTGAATACATCTTGGATCAAGCTGTTTTCCCAAATGACCAATCTGTTGCGCTCATTCTCTTCGATTACTTAACAAGGCCAGAGGTGTTGCTGAAGAAGAACATCTGGAAGGAGGTTAGCGAGGGACGTGAGGACGTCAACTTCGAATTGCGAACTGAAGGGAGCGAGCATTGGCTCGGAAAAGCGTGGACACAATTCTTTCGGCCCCACCTCAACGATTTCGGTGACCAGTTGGTCTGGATTGTTTACTACAATCTTCAGAAAGCACATCTTCTCTTCCGGTCGACAGGAGAAAGCACTGATCAAGTAGATCATCTTAGTTCGAAGAGAGGAATGGTTGAGTCAGGCTCACAGGGAAGTCCCCGCGATGGAATAGGAGTTCTGATCAACGCTGCGTGCGATCTAATCGAATGGAGCGCCTCGAATGGACGACGCTGCGAAGGCTACGATGTGGTCACAGTGGCCCACTCAAGCCCGCTGTTGGCTTGAGTGGGGATTCTTCGGGACACTCCCCAATTTTCAGGCGTCTCCTCCAAGGCCCTTTTCTTTTCCACAGCCCTCAACCCGATTCTTGTGACGAACAACCTTTACTGAGAATTTCACATTGCCCACAATGGGACCATGCGCACGGCAGCGAACTCCGGGACCCAAGTCGGCATAGCGATACCGCGCGAAATTTGCTCAGCTAACTCCTTATTCCGCAAGATTTTGCCTGTAAGTTGCCTGGCACCAATATTTTGCTGGCCGCGGTCTGGATCTGCAGGAGCTAAATGGCCGGGAATCAATAGTTTTCGATCTCGGTATATAAAAAAAAATTGCACACCCCTTCTTTGCCCTCTGCTCTTAAAATCGGAACGCGTCTTTTCGTTTCCGAAAGAGGAGAGATGAGGAAAACGCTGCTGTTCGGCATCGCTGCATCCGCTATCGTCCTGTTTCTTCTCGGCGCCGCCCATGCCCAAACCATCCTTTGGAAGGGTCACGACTGGAAGATCACAGATGGTGGCATGGCTGGCGTCGCACGGGGTAACCCGGCAAACGTCAATGTCGACAAGAACGGATACCTGCACCTGTCGATCGTGAACCGGGATGGCAAGTGGACTGCCGCGGAACTGTTCACCACGGACAATTTCGGCTACGGCACATACCAGTGGGTAGTCGAAGGCGATGTCTACGCCATGGACAAGTCCACGGTGCTCGGACTGTTTACGTACGGGGCGGTGCACAAAATCGGCGTCGACGCCGAGAACGAAATTGACATCGAATTCTCGCAGTGGAACAAGACCTGCAACGGTTGCAATGCCGACTTTACCGTCTATCCTTCGACTGGGAACCGCAAGCCCAAGGGTGTGTCGGCCTGGGAGGACAACTTCCAGGTTACGGGTGGAAGCCTGACCACCGCCAGGATGGAATGGGCCTCCGGGCGAATTACTTTCACGCTCATGAAAGGCATTCAGCCGATCGGCACGACTGCGGAGGTGATTAAAACCGAAGTCTACAGCTCAAATGCAACCAACATCCCCCAGGAGGCTTCTCCCGTGGGCATCAACTTGTGGTGCTTCCGGGAAACACCCGCAGCCAGCCAATCCGTGATTATTCGTGACTTTCAATTCGCGGCTCGTTAGCTCCGGCGAGCACGTTTCCGCGCCGCTGCAGCAGAACATTGGCCGCGTATTGGCACGGATTTGGATCTATGAACTCTCAGAATTTGAATCCGTGAAGATCCGTGTGAATCCGTGGCCGATGGTTTTCTCAGTACGATTTCCAGAAGAAGTAGACCGTCATCCCCGTACCGACCAGCACCACAAATGTACGCACCCAGGCCTGCGGCAGTTTCTGCGCGTAGTGCGCGCCCAGGTAGCCGCCCGCGATGCCGCCAATGATCATCACAATCCCTTGCTTCCAATACACGGCCCGCGCCACGATAAACGTGACCACTGCGACTCCGTTGATCACAAATCCCATCACGCTTTTTAGCGCATTCATGGCGTGAATGTCGGTCATGCCCAGCGTGGCCAGCATGGCCAGCATCACGATGCCCATGCCGCCGCCGAAATAGCCTCCGTAAACGGCGACAAACAGTTGAAACGCCGTGGCGCCGGCCAGGGCCGTGGTCGTGGCCTCGTGCCCCAGCGCGGACTGTCTCCCGCCTGCCAGCTTCCTGCCGAAGGCGAACAGCAATGTGGCCCCCAAGGTCAACCATGGCAGCACGCGCATGAAAGTCTGTGCCGGCGTATTCAGCAGCAGAACCGCGCCCACGACTCCGCCCGCCGTGCTCGCAGTCAGCAGCGGAACAAACACCCGCCGCGGCACGTCCAGCCGCTTGCGGTAAGCGCCGCCGCTGGCCGCCGCCCCCGTCCACAGCGCGATCGTGTTGGTGGCATTGGCCGGAATCGGCGGCACGCCCATAAACAGCAGCGCCGGAAACGAAATGAAGCTGCCGCCGCCGGCCACCGAGTTCAGCGCCCCGCCGAGCGCCGCGGCGAAAGTAAGAAAGAGGATGGTTCCCAGGTTCAAGCAGTAAGGTGTACCAGAAACCGCGCCTTACCGCCAACCGCTGCGCGCGGGGCCGCGGCTCAGTCCGAGCCCGATCGGAGGATTGAGGCTGCGCGAGGCGCAGGCGGATATAATGTGTGTAGATGAAAACCCTGGGGACAGGAGTGTTGATCAGGATTGCCGCATTTACGGTGCTGGCTCTCGTAGCCAGTGCGGCCGCGCAGTCTGCGCCCGCTCCGTCTCAACCGGCTGCGCCCGCCGCGCCAGAGCCACAAGCGCAGACTGCGACTCCTCCGGCTGCGACCACTTCTTCCCCCGCTACCCCGGCGGCACAACCCGCCCCGGCCCCCGAGCAGCCGGCCCAACCTGCCGCTGCGAACCCCAGCGACGACCGCGTCCTGACCATCAAGGTGCCCTCCAACGAAGTCAACGTCGTGTTCGTGGTGACCGACAAGCACGGCAGGCGCATCACCGACCTGAAGCAAGCCGATTTCCGCGTGGTGGATGACAACCGGCCTCCGGATGAGATTCGCAGCTTTAACGCCGAGACCAACCTGCCCCTGCAGGTGGGACTGCTCATTGACGCCAGCAACTCGGTGCGCGACCGGTTCAAATTCGAGCAGGAATCCGCCGTCGAGTTTCTGAACCAAACCGTGCGCCGCAGCTACGATCAAGCCTTTGTGGTGGGTTTTGACGTGACTCCCGAGGTTACGCAGGATTTTACCGACGACACGGAAGCGCTGGCGCACGGCGTGCACGAATTGCGTCCCGGCGGCGGCACGGCGCTCTACGACGCGCTCTATTACGCCTGCCGCGACAAATTGCTGAAAGCGCCCAAGGCCACGCCGGTGCGGCGCGCCATCATTCTGCTCAGCGATGGCGAGGATAACCAAAGCCACGTCACCCGCGAAGAAGCCATCGAGATGGCGCAGCGCGCCGAATCGATTGTCTACACCATCAGCACCAACGTGAGCGGCACCAAAGGGCCCGGCGACAAGATCCTGGAGCGCATTGCCGACGCGACCGGCGGGCGCGCCTTCTTCCCCTTCCAGATTCGCGACGTATCCGACGCGTTTGCCGAAATTCAGGACGAGCTGCGCAGCCAGTACGCCATTGCCTACAAGCCGGCCGACTTCAGGGCTGACGGGCATTACCGCACCATTGAAATCGTCGCCAACAACCGGAAAGATCTGCGGGTGCGGTCGCGGCGCGGATACTACGCCCCGGCAGCGTCAGCTTCTCTTCCTGGAACTGCCGTCATCCGTTAGGGACCGTTCAACTGCATGCCCGGATATTCAGGCACACCGCTTCCGAAAAAGCTGGGGATCAAGGACGGATTCCGCGTGCAGTTCGTCCAAGCACCGTCTGAAGTGCTCGGCGAATTGAAAGCCGCGCTCGCCGCCTGCGAAGCGGTTCGCGATGGACGAACTCCGCTCGACTTCGCCATGGTGTTCACCCGCTCGAAAACCGACTTGACGAAAGAATTCAAACGGATCGCGCGGCAGCTTGCTCCCGCCGGAATGCTCTGGGTGAGCTGGCCCAAGAAAAGTTCCGGGGTGGCAACGGATCTCGACGAAAACGTCGTGCGCGCAATCGGGCTGGCGGCAGGCCTGGTGGACGTGAAAGTCTGTGCCGTCACTGAAGTCTGGTCGGGGCTGAAATTCGTGCGCCGGGTAAAGGATCGCTGAACTTCCCGTTGTCTCTGTGGCCTCTGTGCCCTCAGTGGTTTAAGCTTTTCTCGCGTTTGAATTCTTGTCTTGGCAGTCGGAGAAAAAATCAACCATGGTGCGAGTGGGACTCATCGGATTTGGTCTGGCTGGACAGGCGTTTCATGCGCCGGTAATTCTGGGCGTTCCCGGGATGGAGCTGGCGTGCATTCTCGAGCGGCACGGCTCGCGGGCCAAGGAAAGATATCCCAAGGTCCGCGTGGCGCGCACCCTGGATGAAATGCTCTCCGACAAGACCATCGGCCTGTGCGCGGTCGCCACGCCCAACGATTCCCATTTTTCCTATACCAAGGCTTGTCTCGAAGCCGGGCGAGACGTGGTCGTGGACAAGCCTTTCACGCCCACGATGGCCGAAGCCGAGCAACTGGTGCATCTGGCCGCCGAGCGCGGGCGTTTGCTCACCGTCTATCAGGACCGCCGCTGGGATGGCGTTTTTCGAACCGTGAAGAAGCTCCTGGCCGCGGGCGAGTTGGGTGAAATCGCCGAGTTTGAAGCGCGCTTCGACCGCTTCCGCCTCGAGGCCAAGCCCAGCTCCTGGCGGGAGCGCGCCGATTTTCCCGCGGCTGGCGTGCTCTGGGACCTCGGCCCGCACCTGATTGATCAGGCGCTGGTGCTGTTCGGCGAGCCGGAGACAATTTCCGCCTCGGCCTTCCGCCAGCGCGCAACTGCGCAGATCGACGACGCCTTTGACGTGTTCATGGAGTACCAGCGCCTGCGGGCCGAGTTGCGGGCACGCATCATCGCCTACGCTCCCGGCCCGCACGTGCTCATTCACGGAACTAGGGGATCATTCGTGAAGTACGGCATGGATCCGCAGGAGGAGATTCTGCGCAGCCCGGCCTGTCCCGACGGCGACAAATGGGGCCCGGATTGGGGCCTCGAGCCGGAAGAACGCTGGGGCACGCTGAGCCTGGTGAGCGGCGAGACTCGAAAAGTGAAGACCGAACGCGGAGATTATCGCGGCTTCTATGCCAATGTCCGCGACGCGATCGATAAGCGGGCGCCGCTCGATGTGTCGCCGGAGCACGCACTGCGGGTGATGCGCGCGCTTCTGCTCGCACACAAGAGCAGCCGCGAAGGACGAACCGTGCGCTGGACCGAAACGGTGGAGTGAGCAGGGCTGAGGGTATCGAGCGATGGTCCTCATTGAGCCAGTCAAAGGGGGGGTCAGTGAGCCTTGGAGCCGTAGCTGGTGGGTTCCTCTGGGACCAGCGGATGCCTCCGAATTTCGGCACGTCATCGCTCGAATCCAGATCAGTCTTTGCTGACGCCGGCGTAGTACCCGGCGCGGGCCTGGATCTTGTAGTTTTCCTTGTTCTTGACTTCCAGCTTGCGGTAGCTGCCGTCGAGTTTGGTATTGATGGGAGTGTAGCCGATGTTGTACTGGCTGCGCAGTTCGGCGGCGATCTGGTCGAAAGCTTCTCTGAGCTTGTCGAACTTGTTGCCCACATTGATGACGCGCCCGCCGGTCTCCTTGGTGAGCTTGTCCATGTCGGCCTCTCCGTAGTACGACATGCCGGAGCTGAAATACGATCCGCGGTCGGCACAGAGCAGGACGTAAATAATAGCATCGGCTTTTTGTGCCGCTTCAATCGCGTCTTTGATCTTGAGCTGGCTGCCTTCATCCTGGCCATCGGTGAGCAGAATCATGGCCTTGCGCCCGATTTCTTTGGAGAGCATGTCGTGGGCCGAGAGATATACAGCGTCGAACAGAACCGTGCCGCGCTGGGTGCTGGGTGAGGTGGGTACGGGGTTGCCTGCGCCGGGCACTGGGTTCACGTAGCCCGCGTTGATTTTGACTTTGTTGAGAGCGGCTTGCAGACGGTGAACGTCGCGGGTGTAGTCCTGCAGAAGACTGGCGTCGATGTTGAAATCGATGACGTACGCCAAATCCTTATCCGTGAGGATCTGTTTCAAAAACGCCCCACCGACTTCCTTTTCCATGTCGAGCACTCGCAGTTGGCTGCCCGAGGAGTCGATGAGGATGCCCAGCGTGAGCGGCAGATTGGATTCGGCGGTGAAGTACTTGATAGTCTGGGGCTTACCGTCCTCAAAGACCTGGAAATCATCCTTGATGAGGTTGGGGATGAGGGCTCCGTGCTTGTCTTTGACGTTGAAGAACAGGTTCACCACGTTGACGTTCACTTTCAGCGTCTCGGTGGGTTCCTGAGACTGGTCGGTGGCCTGGCCGGCAGAGTTCTGGCCTGCCGAAGACGGCCGTTGCTGGCCTGATGCGGACTGCTGGGCAAAAGTCAACCAGGCCGTGGCCGACAAGGTAACCAGGGCCAGGAGCGATAAAATTCTGGAGCAGGAAACGGAAAACTTGGGCATGCAGGATTCTCTCACGATTCTTTGTTAGTCTAATCCTGTAGCTTAGATGCACCAAATGGGCCGGATCGGGCATCCCAAGAAGGGAAGTTTTTCCCGGTCGCGGGAGGAAGGCCTCGAGGAAGACTATGACGGCGCTAAAGCGGAGTGACGTTCGTCGGAGAAGCGCGGGAAAGGCCGCGCTGGCCTTGGTCTTTGGCCTGGCGCTAGTGGGTCTGGCGGTGCCGGCGCTGTGGGCGCAGTCAGCCAGCCAACCGCAGTCGCAAACGCCCTCGCAACCGCCCTCAAATGCTCAGCCGGCTCAGAATCTCCCGGATGCGCCGTCGGCAGTGCAGCCGCCGCCTCCCAAGCCGACATTCCCGGACGTACCGCCTGGCGCGGCCCCCAGGCCACAACCGGCTCCGAATGGCAATTCGCAGACGCCGGAACAGAAGCCAGCTCCGCCCCCGATGCCTCCCATCGAGACGCTTCCTCCGGGGACCGGTCCGCGGAACCAGCTCAACGCCAAAGACGAGCTCTACAAGATTTCCGTGTCCACCAACTTCGTGCAGGTTCCGGTCATGGTGAAAGACTCGAGCGGGCGCCGCGTGGATGGCCTGCTTCCCAGAGATTTTACGGTGCTCGAGAATGGCAAGAAACAGACGCTGAACTTCTTCTCCAGCGATCCCCTGGAACTCTCGGTGGCGATCGTGCTCGACATCGGAATGCCCGACGTGGCCGTGCAGAAGGTGGAGCAGACTTACTCGGCGCTGGTCGGAGCCCTCAGTCCCTACGATGAAGCGGCAATTTACACCTACAGCAGCACGGTGAGCCAGGTTACCGACTTTACCCGCCGCACTGAGAAGCTGACCGCGGCGCTGAACGAGTTGAAACAGGTGCGAGGCAACAATAATGGACCGGCAGTGCTGAGCGGGCCAATGGGACCGGATGGACCAACGGTCAACGGAGCGCCGGTTGGAGGGCCGACGATCGCGCCGGTCAACACTCCGCAACGAGAGGACCATGTATTGAACGATGCCATCCTTCGGGCAGCGCTCGACTTGAACAAGCGTGAGCGCACCCGGCGCAAAGTGATCTTCGTTGTCAGCGATGGGCGCGAGTTGGGCAGCAAGGCCAGCTACAAGGATGTGTTGAGGGTACTCGAGACCTACGGCGTCCAGGTCAAGGCGGTGGTGGTGGACAGCGGTTCCCTGCCACTGTTCCGGCAGATCGAGAAGATCCATCTGCCGCACAAGGAGGGTTCGGACGTGCCCTTCATACGCGGCCAGGGGTACAGCGACATTCTTCCGAAATACTCGTACGCGACCGGGGGCGGGGACGTGCTGCACGAACTATCGCGGAACGCGATCGAAGACGCCTACGCGGCGATCACCTCTGAGGCCCGGAACCAGTACACGCTGGGTTACGCGCCCCAGGCCATAACCGGCAGCTCGGCCTACCGCGATATCACTGTGCTGGTTGACCGCAAGGGACTGAAGATCTACGCCAAGGGCGGATACTACCCGACGCCCTCAGCTCGGTAACGATTTCTCTGTATTAACCAAGGCTTGCGGGGGCCGAGCCAGACAGGGGTCACCTGAGTAACCTGCCCGGGATACCCTTGGTGTGATATAAAAGCCGCGAGCCCCCTAAAGGACATTGGTGTGCGTGGCCCGGCCTTATCGTGGTCGCGCACCGTAAGGAAAGCCTTTGAGTTTCATCAACTTCGCAGCCCGCGAGATTAACTGCAAGATCGTGTACTATGGCGCCGGCCTGGGCGGCAAGACCACGAACCTGCAGATGATCTACCAGAAGACTGCGGACCAGCAGAAGGGCAAGATGATCTCGCTGGCCACGGAGACTGAGCGTACCCTGTTCTTCGACTTTCTGCCGCTCGATCTCGGCTCGGTGCGCGGCTTCAAGACTCGCATCCACCTCTACACCGTTCCCGGCCAGGTTTTCTACGACGCCAGCCGCAAGCTGATTCTGCGCGGGGTGGATGGCATTGTGTTCGTGGCCGACTCCCAGGAACAGCGCATGGACGCCAACGTCGAAGCGCTCGACAACCTCATGTCGAACCTGAAAGAGCACGGCTACGACTTCAACAAGATTCCCTACGTCCTGCAGCTCAACAAACGCGACCTGCCGAATATTCTTCCCGTGGAAATGCTGACCACCGAACTGCGGCGCAAGAACGAGTCGGTCGTCGAGGCGGTTGCCTTTCAGGGCATCGGCGTCTTCGAAACTCTGAAGGAAATCGCCAAGCAGGTACTGACGGAACTCAAGGCCGGCGGATAAGGTCAGCCGTCAGCTACCAGCCATCAGCCGTCAGCTTCTTCCCGTTACCAGCGTAAGCACGCGATACTGTTTTCTGGTGCCCATGGTTGAGCGGTTCGTTACCCTGAGCAGAGGACGCGGTGTGTCCAGCGCGTCCGCGGATCACATCGGTGATGCCCCTTGCCATAATCGTTCGCTCGTCCAATCCCGGCAGCCTGCTGATCTGGTGCGTCGTCGGTTTCTGCGCCGGCATCGGCCTGTTCATCCACGGATTTCGCTTGCTGCTGCGCCGCCGCCTGATTCTCGACACGCCGTTCTCGAAAATTCGCAGCGCTCCCATGGGCATGGTGGAAATCAACGGCCTGGCTCTTGGTCCGTACACGATGGTCGCGCCCATCACGGCGCGCCCCTGCTATTACTACCGAACCCTGGTCTGGGAGCTGAAACAGCAGGGCAAGAACAAATCGTGGGTCAAGGTCGCCGGCGAGTGCATGCACCTGCCGTTCTTCGTGGACGACAACACCGGCCGCCTGCTGGTGGACCCGCGCGGCGCCGATCTCGACCTGCATCGCGATTTCGAGCAGGAATTCTGCGATTCTTTCTTCACCACCAAAGAGCCGGCGCCTCCCAATGTGGTTGCATTTCTGGGCCGCCACGGCGTCGCGACCAGGAACAAAATCAAGGTGCAAGAGTACTGCATCAAGCCCAAGAACGCTCTGTTCATTCTGGGCACATTGGCCGAGAACCCCGGACTTGCGGTTACGCCGCAGCCGATCGTAGACAACGAACCCATTCGTTCCACTGCTTCGAACCTTTCCCTATCGATCAATTCGTTTTCCATCAACCTGGGTTCGCCGGGCGGCGGCAGGGATGCGGCTTTCGAACAGCGGTTCGCCGAACGCCTCAACGTTGCGCCGCAGCCGATTCAGGCGTCTCCGGGAGTCACTGCCAGCGCGCGGGTGGGGAATCCGGCGCCGAGCGAAAAAGTCGCTGACGCATTGTCGAAAGCGGGAATCTCGAACCCGGCGGCCTGGGCCGCAGCGGGACTAACCCCAACGGGCGCAGGCACCGCAGTGCAGGCAGCCAGGGACCCGTCCGCTTCGGTCAACGCCCTCAGCAACCCCTCCAACACCGAGAGCGACTCGGCCGCGAACGGCTTCGACCCGCATCCGCGGGTCGTGCTGATGAAGGGCGCCAACAACAAGACTTTTCTGATTTCCTGGCGCAGCCAGAAAGAAGTCGCGCGCAATTTGGCATGGAAAAGCACCCTGATGATCTGGGGAGGGCCCGTGCTGGCGCTGGTCAGCCTCTACGTCTTTCTGAGCATCGAAAAGCTGCTCTAACCGCGCTTCGTGACGATCACGCCCGTACCCACACTGCTAACACCCTGTCCCGCAGTTTTGCCCGTCTTGTCGCCGGTCCCGGCGCATGCCCTCTAGTACAATCAAATGCGTGAGCGACGCCGTACGCATCGGAATCCTGGGCGATTTCAACGCCGAATTTCGCTCGCATCACGCCACCAACGACTCCCTGCAGCATGCCGCCCGCAAACTGGGCACAAAAGTGGAATCGGAATGGATTCCTACACCGTCCCTCTCCGATCCAGGCGGAGAAGAAAAGCTGGCTGCGTTCGACGGCCTATGGGCTTCTCCCGGGAGCCCCTATAAGAGCTTCGCGGGCATGCTTAAAGGCATTGAGTTCGCGCGGCGGCGGGACTGGCCGTTTCTCGGCACCTGCGGAGGATTTCAGTACGCCTTCATCGAATTTGTCCGCAATGTGCTTAACATCAAAGACGCTGACAGCGCCGAGAACAACTCTGGATCGAAGAATATTGTCATCTATCCGGTAGCGTGCGCCGTGCCCGGCCAGAAGGACAGCGCTCCCAAGCTCTCCGGCGCGGTGCCGGAAATTCGCCTGCGGCCCGGCTCTTACCTGCAGTCGTTCTACGGTAAAGGGAAAGAAACTGTAACCGAAGAATTTTTCTGCAACTTCGAGATCAACCCGGATTTTGAATGGGCCGCCATGGAAGCCGGATTCCCGGTCGTGGCGCGCGGTCCGCAAGGCGAGATTCGCGCCATTGAATCGCCCACCCACCGGTTCTTTCTGGCCACGCTGTTCCAGCCTCAGTTGTCTTCCACCGAAAAGAAGCCGCATCCGCTGGTGCTGGCGTTCGTCCAGGCCGCGGCCGACTGGAGCAAGAAAAAGCTCGACGACTGCGTGCTGGAATAGAGCAAGGTTTCAAAGTTTCCGAGTTTCAAGGTTTCAAAGACTTTGAAACTTTGCAACCTTGAGACTTTGAAACTTGCTGTTACGTTACCAAAGTCCAAGCACTACGCCGGTTACCGTCCCATCACCATGTGCATCTGGAGGCCGGGTCAGCCTCCCGCTAGACTCATACCGATCGGTCGCCCTCCCCAAACCCCCGCGTCCGCCGGAGCAATGCGCGCCATGCATATGCAGATGGTCAACTCGTTCCGCATTCCTTTTACTACGCTGATCAGCTACATCCCCATTATTGCCACCATCGTGACCTGTCTTTTCAGCGTGGTGCTGGCCCGCGCCACGCTGCGCTACGTGGAGGCGACCGACAAGGGCCTGGCTCTGGCCCGCGAAGAATTCGAGCGCGAGTGGTCTCCCGACCTGCACATTAAGATGGAGCGGGTCTCCGCCACCGAGGCGAAAGTGATTGTGACCAACCTGGCGAAAACCTCGGTCCTGCTGCAGTTGCTTCAGTTGCGCAAACTTTCCCATGCCATGCCCTTCGAGCGCTGCCGGTTAAATGATCCCCTGGTCGGCGGCATGACCTGGACGCAGGAAATGGGCAAGCGCATCATCGCCTGCACCGGGCACGAATTCGAGGGTCCGATCGCGGCCTGCATCACCTTTTATGCCTCCGGCCGCATGTACCGCACCGACTGGTTTCGCTCGCAGGTCCAGGTCAGGGAAGGCCGCATCGTCAGCCTGGAGCCCAGCACTATGCCCACCCGCCGCGTGCGCGTGCTCGACCGCAAAGGCCCGGAACGTCGCCGCGAGTTCGTCCAGGACGTCACCGCCGACGTGGCCCCGAACAAAGTTGAGAGCAAGCCCGACGAAAGCTACTTCGTAACCGGAGCGTGAAGGAAACGCCTTTTGGCATGGGATCCACCGGGGCCGAAGGAAGCGGAACAACGCAAAAGTGCCTTTGGGTGGCGGTGGCCTTCCAGGCCTGCGAGGGAGGGAGATCTCGCAAACATTGGGCTTTAGCACAGAGGCACCTCGGCGGCTGAACAGGCTGCGGAAGAAGTTGCGAATGCGTGCGCCACCGTGGAAGAGCGGCGCTTCAGCGCCGCGTAAGCGCTTTGAAATCAATGCGGGCTTCAGCCCCGGTGGTCATTCTCCTATCGACAACGGGCTTTTTCCGCATCCTCTGAAGCCGCTCGAATCGATCTGCTTGAATCGCAGCGCTTGAAGTGCCGCGCCTGCTCCGGCCTTCTCCGAGCATGGCCACAGCGCCAGGCGGTTCTCGTCCTGATTTCGTAACGCTGTGATCCCTCTCCT
>Ga0187872_10002358_pt1 | contig 16807 bp, 13 predicted proteins | sample June2016WEW_16_4_FD_132973 | JGI IMG/M metagenome (GOLD analysis project Ga0187872, IMG submission 132973) | Peatland microbial communities from SPRUCE experiment site at the Marcell Experimental Forest, Minnesota, USA - June2016WEW_16_40 | ecosystem: Environmental > Terrestrial > Soil >...
CAGGAAGCGGAAGCACTGGCGTATGGGCCAGGTCAGAAAAGCAAATACCGCCTGTACCGAGGCCAAAAACAGAGTCAGGAAGGAGGTGAGGACCGCAAAGCCCGCGCCCGGACCAACGTAAGCGTGCGCGGCCGGAGCGAGAATCAAAAGCATCACTACCAGTACAAAAGTGCACCGGAGAATTTGCCACGTCCCATACGAGATCCTTCGCTCTTCTTTCTTCGCGAACGTCATAGCTCCGTCCTCAGAGCCCCCTTGAGAAGCAGCGCAGCGGCCAGTGTCAAAGCTAGGTAAGGCACAAGCCATTCTGTCTTCCACGTGCGGAAGCGGAATACTCGCAAAGGGTATTGAATTTCAATCTGTTCCACCAAACCGGCGCGCGGGAGCGGCGGCTCACTGGGGTTAATGATCTGCTGCCACAGGCCTCCCCGTTCTCTCTCGGAGACAATGCGCGCCAGCCCGCTCTCGGCAACCACACGCTTTGAAAATTCACTTCCCTGCACTACCAGGTGAATGTTGTAAGTTCCCGGCTGTTCAGCCTTCACCCTCCAATCCACCTCTCGCTCTGAAGGAATATGTACAGGTGGAGCCGACTGTACCAGCCCCGGAGGAAGACGCAGCACTGCACCCGCGGGCGAATCCACTGTCTGGAAAGTCGCGCGGACGAGGAACTCGTGACCTGGCTCTACGGGCGCGCGCCCAAAATGGGCCTCCAACTGCGCAAACAAGAACAGCAACGGCACGCTAAGAACCAGCAGGGGCACAAGCGCATAACGCAGGTAGAGGAGCGTATCCCCGAACAATGTGAGATATGCGCGGAGCACGACTCTGAGTTGGTCGGGAAACAACCACACCTCAAGAACGTGCGCGCCCATCAGATACTTGACCCGCCGAATCGCCTTCTGATCTGAAGTCCACCGGACGGCGAGCAGGGAGATTACCGCTGTAAACACCGAAAATACCGCCAACACGGCGAGCGTGGGCAGGGGCCGCATTAGCCGGAAGGAAAAATCAAAGACCTTATCGATCAAGGATAGCAATGTGGTCATACGAGTGAAACCTGCCACGGTTTGTGCCCATCGCCCGCGGTACGAAATAAGGACCCCGGCGGTTACTCGATATAGCCGAGGCCCTGTAGACGCTTCTTGATCTCCTCTGGAGTAGCATCGTCGCCGGGATCGGCCCCCATGATCCGATCGATTTCTTTTTCCACAACGTGTTGGACGAACTCCTCGGCAGAGGAATAACCAGCCAGTTCAGCGCACCGCTTCGCCTTGGCGTAGAGCTCATCGTCAATCTTTACGTGGTTCCCGAACATCGCCTACCTCCCCGATCCCTCGCCCTCTGCTGAGGCCCGTTATCGAGCCCGCCGTAATCTCTAATAAATTCTCGTAGATTATAACGCGCGAACTGTCACCATTTGTTATACTTTCTGCGTCTGACATAGACTGTGCAGCAGAATGATGTGTGCGTCCCTACCTAGAGCGCCAAAAGGGATGAAACGATTCCCCGGACGGAAACTTGCTCTTGTTGTGGTCGCAGTTCTCGCCGCCGCCTTCGGCGTATCGCGCGCGATCTCATACAGCGCCGAGCCCCCTGCCCCGCACCACAAGCTCATCATCCTTGGCATTGACGGCATGGACCCGCTGCTCCTCCAGCAGTTCATCGCCACGGGGAAAATGCCGCACTTCGCCGCCCTCGCTGCACGCGGTAGCTTCCTCCCTCTGCAGACCAGTATCCCCCCGCAAAGCCCCGTCGCCTGGGCCAACCTGATTACCGGTATGGATCCCGGCGGCCACGGCCTCTTCGATTTCATCCATCGCGACCCCGCCACGCTCACGCCCTACTTCTCCAGCTCGCAGGTTAAGGCCCCTGAACATAGCCTGCGGCTCGGCAACTGGGTCATCCCCATGTCCGAAGGAAAGGTAGAGCTGCTGCGCCGCGGCAAGGCTTTCTGGCAATACCTCGACGAACGAAAGATTCCCGCCGTCGTCTTCCGCATGCCCGACAATTTCCCGCCCGTTCCCAACAAGGGCAGAACGTTCGCCGGTCTGGGCACGCCCGATCTCCTCGGGGGCTACGGCACTTTCTCGTTCTATACCGACGACCTCACCTTCACTCCCGGCCCAGTCAGTGGCGGCGTGATCTATCCTGTGCAGGTTGTGGGCGACCGCATTGAAGCGCGGCTCCACGGCCCGGTGAATTCCTTCCGCAAGGACAATCCCGAGCTGACCATTCCCTACACGGTCGACCGCGACACCGCCGAACCCGTGGCGCGTTTCACCATCCAGGGCCAGCAGTTCATCCTGCGCGTCGGCGAGTGGAGCCCCTGGATCCGCGTCACTTTCACTTTTGTTCCCGGCCTGGAAAGCATCACCGGCATCTGTCGCTTCTATCTGAAGCAGGTCCGCCCGCAATTCGATCTGTACGTTTCCCCCATCAACATCGACCCGGTCGATCCCGCTCTGCCCCTCTCCACGCCGGAAGACTACTCCCGTGACCTGGCTCGCGATGTGGGCCCGTTCTACACTCAGGGCATCGCTGAAGACACCAAGGCGTCCACCACCGGCGTCTTCAACGACGACGAGTACCTGCAGCAGGCGCAGATCGTCTTTGAAGATCAGCGACGCCTCTTTCTGCACGAACTGGCCCGCTTCCGCACTGGCCTCTTCTTCTACTATTTCTCTAGCGTCGATCTGAACAGCCACATGTTCTGGCGAGCCAATGACCAGGAATCTCCGGCCTACAATGCACAGCTCGCCGCCAAGCACGGCCACGTCATCGAAGACTATTACCACGAGATGGACGCCATGCTCGGCGAAGCTCTGAAGGCCGCGGACGCAGACACTACTGTGCTCGTCGTCTCCGATCACGGCTTCGCTCCATTCCGTCGCTCCTTCAACCTCAACACTTGGCTCGTTGAGAACGACTACCTTATCCTGCGTGGGGGCACGCAGCCCGGGCCCGGCCTCAACATCTTCGAGGATGCCGACTGGTCGAAGACCCGCGCCTATGGGCTGGGCCTCAACGGTCTGTACGTGAATTTGCGCGGTCGGGAGAAGAACGGCATCGTGAACCCGGGTGCAGAAACCGATGCGCTCCAGATCGAGATCGCCGCCAAGCTCGAAGCCGTGCGCGATCCCAAGGACAAGCAGCTTGCCATCACCCGCGTGGACCGCGCCTCCACAGCCTACTCCGGCTCTGCCACCGGCCTGGCCCCGGACATGATCGTTGGCTACAATCGCGGCTTTCGCGTCGGCTGGGATAGCGTCCTCGGCGGCATTCCCGCCAAGATACTGGAAGACAACACCGAACCTTGGAGCGGCGACCACTGCATCGATTACACCAAAGTTCCCGGCGTGGTCCTCAGCAATCGCAAAATTCAGGCCGCCCAACCCGCACTTACTGACATCGCTCCGACCATCCTCGCCGACTTCGGCATCGCGCCGCCCTCCACGATGCGGGGGCACAGCATCTTCGAGCCTTCCGCGCGAAAAGAGGACCGAAGCGCGGCGACGCCGCCCACGCAAGGGAATCCTCGGTGAGCCTCCTCCTCACCGTTATTGGTTATTGCCATGGGGCTGGGGTAAGAGCTGCTGCACGGCTTGACCACCGTGGGTAGCGGCTCGGTGCGGGCGCCCGTACCCATTCTCCCGGTCGGCGTTCGCCACGAAGATCGTCGCGAGCGCGAGGAGAGGGCATTCTCTTGACTTCCCGGCTCCTACCAGCGCGAGCGCAGCGACCGCCCCTGCATCGCCGACGGCACATCGTACCCTGCGAGATCGAGCAGCGTTGGCGAGACGTCCAGCAGGTGCGCACCCCGGTATTCGCCGCGCGGCTCGAAGCCCGGAGCGTAGAGGATGAAGGTGCCGAACTGCGCGTGATTACAGGCATCGGGGCCGGTGTCGTTCTCCTCGACGTAGATGCCGCCATGGCCAACGCTGCCGATGGAGCGCCAGTAGAGGCCGCCGAAGTGAACGATGAGGTCGGGAGCGATGTTGCGTACCTTCCGATATATCTGCTCGGGCTTGAAGACCAGCGAATTCAGCGGGCGCCCCTGCGGATCGGGGAGCGATTCCAGCTTCTGCTTCATCTCGTCCCGGAAAGCCTCGTATCCCTTGGCGGGAATCACGCCGCGAGGTTCCCGCCCCTCAACGTTCACAAAAACGCGCGCGTAGTATCCGCCCTCACTCCAGACCTTGGTCTTGGCCCAGTTCACTTTCACTTTGGCGAACGGCGTCACTTCCTTGGGCATATCGTCCACGTCCAACAAGCCCTCGCGTATCAGCCACTCATTCACCGCAAAGCCGCCATCCAACCGTTGCGCGCCATGGTCGGAAACGACGAGCACGACGGCCTTGCCCTCGAGCATGTCGAGCACCGCGCCGATCTGTTCGTCGAGCCACAAGTAATAATCGGGAATGACGTTTCCGTAAGGGTTTCCCGGCTTGTAGTGGATGTGGCGGGGATCGAAGCAGTCCCAAAAGCCGTGGTGCACGCGGTCGAGACCGATATCCACATAGTGAAAGTAATCCCAGTCTTTTTCGGCGAGCAGCCAGCGCACGACTTTCCAGTGTTTGCGGCTCATTTCGAAGACCTGCTCGCGGAGCCAAGCCTTGTCGTCGGTGCGGAAACTGGGAACATCCACGGCGTAGTCACCGACGAGGGCCCGGATCTCGTTGCCAACTTCGGCGGGATAAGTGAACTCGTTCTTCGCTGGGTCGGGCGTGAGGAAACAGCCGATGCGGATGCCTTGGATTGGGAGCGGCGGGTAACCCGGAGGCAACCCCATGACGATTGAGCGCTTGCCGTAACTGGCGAGGTGATCCCAGATAGCCGGCTCGGTGATCGAACGAGAGTTTACGAAACTAAGGCCGGCGTAGCTGCGGTTGGCGCGATTCCGAAAACCGTAAACGCCGAGCGAGCCAGGATCCTGGCTCGTGGCCATGCACATCCACGCTGGGATGGTGATCGGCGGAATGACGCTCTCGAGGCGTCCCCAGGCCCCCATCCCCATCAGGCGGCGAAGATTCTTCAGACGCTGGTCGTTGAAAACAATGTCCGGCGCAGCACAGTCGAGTCCCAGAACACAGATTTTCGGATGTAAAGTGCTGGCCATTTCGATCCTGCCCTCGTTTTGACGCTGGGAGAAAAGCTACGCCAAAATCTGTTTCTCTCCCAGTGAATTCCCGAGATATCTTTGCGTGATGCGCCACGCGCTTCGTCGACACGTCACGGGCGTGTATTATAGACAGCTGAAATTCTCGACGAAGCTTGCGTGAGAAACCATTGGCAAGAGCGGAGCCTAGACCGCCTCCCATGGTCTGCTTTGATGCCACGTTTTACAGCAGACAGCGCGCGGACGGGTCCGAAAGCCGATTGATCCGGAGCGGCTCGAAACGCGAAAAATGATGCGACCCCCAAAGGGTTTCACCGTGTGGTTCACAGGCTTGCCTTCGGCGGGCAAGTCTACACTGGCAAAACTGCTTCGGGACGAGTTGCGGGAGCGCGGGCATGGCGTCGAACTACTGGATGGGGACGCGGCGCGCCAGCATCTCTGCAGAGAGCTAGGTTTCAGCAAAGAGGACCGCGACGAGAACATCCGAAGGATCGGTTTCGTTTGTGGCTTGTTGACGAGGCATGGCGCCACAGCAATCGCCGCGACCATTTCGCCTTATCGCGCCATCCGCGACGAAGTGCGGGCGACGATTGGTAATTTCATCGAGGTGTATGTAAAGACCTCGATCGAAACGTGCATCCGGAGAGACGTCAAGGGCCTCTATAAAAAGGCCCTCGCCGGCGAGATCAAAGGCTTCACCGGAGTGGACGATCCTTACGAGCCTCCCGTGAATCCAGAACTGACGATCGAGACGGAAACGGAGACACCGAAGGAGTCGTTGGCCCGGATTCTGCGAGGGCTCGAAGAGTTGGGCTATGTTAAACCTCTGACGGAAACCGGCAGCGCTGCCGAAGAGGAAGTGCGCATCCGCGAACGCGGTTGCGGGAGGTGATCGAGCTGGTGCGGCGATCGCCGTCGCAAATCAAGACACAGGTTGTTTCACGGCCGAGAGTATTCCTTTCCTTGGCACCGAATCACGCGGAGTACATATGCTTCGTTCGATTCTTTCGTTGAGCTTGGTGCTCGCTGTTTCTTTCCCCATTGCTGCACAAGATCGCTCGTATGGCAGATCAATGGTGATCACCGATCGGGGCATTGTCGCTACCAGTCACACTTTGGCTTCCCAGGCAGGGGCACAGGTTTTGGCCCGTGGAGGATCGGCCATGGATGCGGCCATTGCTGCCAATGCGGTTCTTGGCGTGACCGAACCCATGATGAACGGAATTGGCGGTGATCTGTTTTTGCTCTATTGGGACGCCAAAGGCGGCAAACTCTATGGCTTGAACGCAAGTGGCTGGGCTCCCCGCGGTCTTACCATCGACTTCTTGAAAAAACAGGGCATTACGCAGATGCCCGAGGACGGTATCCAAAGTGTGACCGTGCCCGGCGCAGTCGACGGATGGGCCAAAGCACACGAGCGATTTGGGCGCCTCCCCTGGAAAGACCTTTTTACTCCGTCAATTTATTACGCCGAACACGGTTATCCCGTCCCTGAAATCATCCACGACTTCTGGCGTATTGGAGAACCAAGGCTCAAGCAGACTCCAGAGGCCCGGCGAATTTTTCTCCCTGGGGGCAAGGTTCCTGCGGTTGGGGACATGTTTTCGAATCCTGATCTGGGACACGCGCTACGCCTGATCGCAGAGCACGGGCCGGGAGTCTTTTATAACGGCGATATCGCAAAAGCCATCCTCAAGATCTCGACTGCCTTGGGTGGAACCATGCAAGCGGACGACTTGTCGGACTTTTCTTCGGAATGGATCGAGCCAATTTCGATCGATTATCGGGGTTGGAGAGTGTACGAACTGCCACCCAATGGGCAGGGAATGGCGGCGCTGGAAATGCTGAACATCATGGTGACTCAGTCGCCGGATAAAGATGGACCAGAAAGTACGGCTGAGCTTCACGAGAGAATCGAAGCCATGAAGTTGGCCTATGCGGATCTTTATCGATATGATGCAGATCCCCGATTCGCAAAGGTTCCAGTGAAAGGACTACTTTCCCAGGCGTACGCGGGACAGCGAGCAGCTCTCATAGATCCGGATAAAGCGGACTGCACCACGGCCAGTGGGACGCCGGTCAAGAGCGATACCACCTATCTGACGGCAGTCGATAAAGACGGGAACATAGCATCGCTCATCCAGAGCAACTACGATTATTTCGGGTCAGGCGTAGCTGTTCCCGGGTTCGGGTTTCTTCTTCAGGATCGTGGTGGTCTGTTCGTACTGAATCCAAATCATCCCAACGCGCTCGCGCCTCGGAAACGCCCGTTTCACACGATTATCCCGGCATTCATGGAGCATGGAGATATTCATATCGGATTCGGTATCATGGGAGGTTCGAATCAACCACTTGCCCATGCTCAATTCGTCTCGAATGTGGTGGACTATGGAATGAATATTCAGGCAGCGCTCTCCGCGACAAGGTTCACGGTTCCCGACACGGACGGTCCGATTCAGTGCAACATCATGATTGAGTCACGAGTCAAACCGGAGGTGCTGGACCAGCTGCGTCAAAAAGGACATAAGCTGCTTGTCCGCAAAGAGTATTCTGCGCTCATGGGACGTGGCCAGGCGGTGCTGCACGATTCCAGCAGCGGTGTGAACTTCGGCGCTTCTGATCCGCGCGCGGATGGCTCGGCTGAACCCGAACCCATTACTGCACAGTGACTTTATCAAAGACGATTGCGCGCTTATACGTGACCCCCACGCTTAGAATGCTGCTGTTCTAACATTGCGAGAATTTAGTAAGGTTTTTGAGATAGACTCCCGCGGATCAATGGGACGTGCGATCGGAATCCCAGTTTGAATCCGAATAGCCACAACGCGGAGTGCGGCTGTGAGGCATCGTGATATACGCAGATCTACAGCGAGAACTGGACACCTTTGAGCGGCGGACGCCGAAGTCGTCGGAGTCGCATCGGCGTAGCCTGAAACGCATCCCACTGGGCGTGGCCAGCAACTATCGCGCGTATGACCCATATCCTATTTTTGTCAAGGAAGGCCGCGGTTCGCATTTCCGCGACCTCGATGACAACGACTATATCGATCACAACCTCTGTTTTGGGGCGCTGATGGCGGGACATTGTCATCTGGCGGTGATGAAGGCCGTGGAAAAACGGCTCTCCACGGGCACTCTGTTCGGGATGCCACACGACATGGAGTGGGAGTTGGCGGAAGAGATCTGTAAACGCTTCCCGGTGGAAATGGTGCGTTTTGGCTCGTCAGGCACCGAGGCGACAATGCATGCATGCCGTCTGGCTCGGGCGGCGACCGGGCGCGACAAGATCGTGAAGTTTGAAGGTGGCTACCACGGACTGCATGATACCGCGCTGGTAAGCGTGAAGCCTCATGCCTCCGATTACGGTGACATCAGTGCTCCCACTTCAGTTCCGGGTGGTCTGGGCGTACCAGAAGCCTCCCTCGCCGACGTGGCGGTCGCAACCTTCAACGACCTGAAGACAGTGGAGCGCCGCTTCCAGGAGAACCCGGACGAGGTTGCCGCGATCATTCTGGAACCGATCATGATGAATGTCGGACTGTGCCTGCCGCAGCTGGGCTTTTTACAAGGGCTGCGCGACATTGCAACCAAGAATGGTGCGCTTCTGATTTTCGACGAAGTGAAAACCGGCGCGAAGCTGGGTTGGGGGGGAGCTTCAGAATATTTCGGAGTGAAGCCCGACATAATCTGCCTAGCGAAGGCGATTGGCGGCGGACTGCCACTGGCCGCATTCGGGGCGAGCACAGCCGTCATGGACCTGATTTCACAGCATAAGGTCTTTCATGGCGGTACCTACAATACCAATCCGGTTTCGATGGCAGCGGGACTGGCGATGTTCCGCGAAGTGCTGACGCGGGAGAACTACGCTCACGTCGGCAAACTGAGCAAAAAGCTGGCTGACGGATACAGAAAGACAATTGCGAAGGTGGGATTGCAAGGCTACGTGGCGAGCGCCGGCGTGAATGGAGCGTTGATGCTATATCCGCAGGAGATCCGCAACTACCGCGATTGGACCACCATCGACATCGATCTCTGGCGGCACTACTGGTTCGGCATGGTGAATCGCGGCGTAATGGCGCAGCCTTACTGGTGGGATGAGCAGTGGACGATTTCCGTCCAGCATACCGATGCTGACATTGACAAGCATCTCGGTGCATTCGAGGATCTCGCACCCGCGCTTGCCAAGGCGCAGCAGGAGCGTCCCGCGGCTGTAGCCGTCTACTGAGGGGTGCGACTTGTCCGCTGGTCATCAGAAGGCAAACCAGCCTCATCTGAAGCGCGTTCTGTGCCGCCGAGACTTGGTTCTGCTCTTTGTGGTGGCGATCTTCAACCTAAACGTGGTGCCGACCATCGCCGCCAACGGCGGGGTCACAATCTGGCTATGGATCATCTCCCTCATCCTCTTTTTTGGGCCGCAAGGGATCGCCGTCATTGAACTGGCGCATCGTTATCCTGGGGAAGGCGGGGTCTACCTATGGTCCAAGGAACTTTTCGGCGACTTCCACGGATTTTTTTCGGGCTGGTGCTACTGGACCAACAACATGCTGTATGTGCCGACAGTGATGCTTTACTTCGTTGGCGTATCGGTGTTCGTGCTAGGCTCCAGGCATGAGTCGCTCGCAGATCACAAGGTATTCGCGATTTGCACGTCGCTAGCCCTGCTGGCGGTTCTGGCGATCCTAAACATTCTCGGATCGGCTATAGGGAAGTGGTTGAACAACATTGGCGCTATCGGCACGGTTATTGCAGCCGTCGCGCTGATCGTCTTAGGAGCCATCGTTTCATCCAAAACGGGATTCACGATGACCGCCGCGGACTTTCGCATTCCGCATGATCCCCGCTTGGTGCTGAATTCGTTCGGCGTGATCTGCTTCGCTCTAGTCGGACTGGAACTGGCATCGATCATGGGAGATGAGATTGAAAATCCGCGGCGAACTCTGCCAGGCGCAGTCGCCTGGGGAGGTGTGATTTCAGGTCTCCTCTACATTGCGACCACACTGACCTTGCTGGTGGCGGTGGGCAAGGACATTAATGTGCTGCAGGGGATCATGCAGGCGGTGAGCCATTTTTCAAGGGAAGTAGGCATTGGATGGGTTGTTCCCGTGTTTGCGCTGATGTTGAGTATTTCGATTGCGGGAATTGGTTCGGCGTGGCTGGGTGGCTCGGCGCGGATTCCATTTGTGGCTGGATTGGATTCGTACATGCCGGCCTGGCTGGGTCGGCTGCATCCAAAGTATGGCACACCCTACGCGGCACTGCTGGTGCACGTCACAATCTCAATGCTGCTCTGTGTGGTCTTCTTTGGGTTTTCGAGCGTGGAGGAAGCGTTTCAGACGATGCTATCGCTTGCCGTCGTATTGCAGTTAGTACCCTATCTTTATGTGTTTGGCGCGCTGCTGAAGCTGGCCGCTCATGGCCCGGATGGAGAGGGCGTTTACAAAAAGCCAGTCCTCGTCGCAGCGGGGATAAGTGGGTTGCTTACGACGGCGCTCGGTATTCTGTTGCAGTATTTTCCGCCGCAGCTGATTAAATCGCTGGGAGTCTACGAGTCGGAGATGATTCTGGGCACGGTTTTCTTCGCCGGCCTGGCGGCGTATTTTTTCTTTGTATATGGTCGGCGGAAAGCACCGGAGACAGCCGCAACCGGCGCCTGATGTGGCGCTCCCGCAATTGATCGCTGCGAGTAGATTTTCGTCTGCGACGAACCTTTTCGCTTATTCCAGGAGGTTGCCATGCCGCGCGAAGTAAAAACGGATGTTCGCACATATCAGCTTTACATTAATGGCCGGTGGGTGGCAGGAAAGTCCGGCAAGACATTTCCCGTGTACGATCCGTCCACGGAAGAAGTGATTGCGCACGTGCCGGACGGGAATTCGGACGATGTCAGCCGGGCCGTGGCAGCAGCCAAAACAGCTTTCGAAGATGGTCCATGGGCGGCGACGACCGCGCAGGAGCGGGGCCGCGTACTGTTCCGGTTAGCCGAGAAGGTCCGGCAGAATGCCGCGATGCTGGCAGAACTCGAAGCCCGCAACTCCGGCAAGCCGATCGTGGAGGCACAGTTCGACATCAGCGATGTCGCAACCTGTTTCGAGTATTACGGTGGGCTCGCCACAAAAATTCTGGGCTACGTAAATCCGGTTCCCGACAACGCGATGAGTTTGACGCTGAAAGAACCCATGGGGGTGGCCGCCCAGATCATTCCGTGGAATTATCCGCTGCTGATGGCGGCGTGGAAGCTGGCGCCGGCGCTGGCGGCTGGCTGCACCTGCGTTCTCAAGCCCGCGGAACAGACGCCGATTACGGCGCTCGAGATGGCAAACTGGCTGAACGATATTGGTCTGCCGCCGGGCGTGGTGAATATCGTCACCGGATTCGGTGAGAGCTGTGGTGCACCACTGGTCCAGCATCCCGAGGTCAGCAAGATCGCGTTCACGGGCAGCGTGGCGGTAGGAAAGATCATCGTAAAGCAAGCAGCAGACACGGTAAAGCGCGTTACCCTCGAGCTGGGCGGAAAGTCGCCGAACATCTTCTTTGCGGATGCTGATTTCGAAGCGGCAATTGACGGTGCGCTGTTCGGTGTGTTCATTAACCAAGGCGAAGTCTGTTCGGCCGGCAGCCGCATTCTGGTGCAGAAACCGATCTACAAGAAGTTCGTGAATGCGATGACGGAGAAGGCAAAGAAGATCAAGTTGGGCGCGCCACTGGACCGCGACACTAAAATGGGGCCCCTCGTTAGCAAGGATCAATACGAGCGGGTACGCTCGTATCAAGAGCTCGGGAAAAAAGAGGCGAAGCTGGCCTTCGGTGGTGGCCGGGCGAAAAGTTTTGCCAAGGGGTACTACGTAGAGCCGACGATTTTCTATGACGTCGAAAATAGTGCGCGTATCGCTCGTGAGGAGATCTTCGGGCCGGTTGCGGCTGTGATTCCCTTTGACGATGAGAAGGACGCGGTGAAGATCGCAAACGATTCCCCGTATGGACTGGCGGCGGCTGTGTGGACGCGCGACATCTTCAAAGCGTTTCGCGTGGTGAAGGCGCTGCGGGCCGGAGTCGTGTGGGTAAACCACATGCAGCCGACGTATGTCGAAGCGCCGTGGGGTGGCTACAAACAATCGGGCTTCGGGCGCGAGCTGGGACCGTGGGGAATCGAGGAGTATCTCGAGACCAAGCAGGTACACATCAATCTGAACGAACAGCCGATCGGGTGGTACTGAGGCGCGAGAGTATCTGCGGACCGAACGCTTTTTTCAGCAAAGGACAACTCGGCGCCATGACGAAAAAGCCCTTGCTAGCCCTTGCTGTGCTCTCCTTTGCCTTTTCGGGGTGCGGGAAGAAGGCCCCCACGTTGAGTCTTCTCGTTTGGGAGGGGTATGCGGATCCGTCCTACGTTCGCGCGTTCGAAGAGTCTCACGGATGCAAAATCAGCGCTTCCTATATGGGATCGAGTGACGAACTGGTGGCGAAACTGCGCGGGGGGAGTGCAAGCAACTACGACGTGATCTCTCCTTCCAGCGACGTGGCCGCGATGATTGCTTCCGCCGGTCTTGCCTCACCTCTCGATCTTTCGAAGATCCCCACCTACGGGCAACTTTCGGAAAAACTGCGTTCAATGCCACTGGTTCGGGTGAACGGAAATGTGTATGGAGTGCCATTCACCTGGGGGCCCAACCCTTTGCTTTACGATACAACGGCATTTTCGGAACCTCTCGACAGTTGGCAAGTCCTGTGGGACCCGAAGTTGAAGGGAAAGATTTCCGTCTGGGACGAGCTCTCCACGGTTTACATGGCTGCACAGGTTCTCGGCTACGACAAGCCGGATCCGAGCCATCTCTACAACCTCAGCGACCACGAGCTCGAGAACGTCAAACAGAAACTGATCGAGCTGAAGCCAAACATCAGGAAGATCTGGACGACCGGAGGCGAACTGACGAACCTCTTCGAAAATCACGAAATTGTCGCCGGAATGGGCTGGCCGCTGATGACGAACCAGCTTCGAAAGGCGAACTTTCCCATCGGCGAGACCATCCCGAAGGAAAACACCACAGGGTGGATCGATCACCTGATGATCACGGCAGCCAGCGAGCACAAGGAACTCGCAACGGAGTTTCTCGAGTACATGATTGAAGCCAGAACGGAGAAGACGGTATCGGATGTGACGGGCTACGATCCCGCCAATCCCCAGGCGGCACAGTTCATGTCTGACGGGGAAAAGAAGGCCCTGCACCTTGAAAATGTTGACGAATACATGACGCACATCTATTTCTGGCAACAGGTTCCCCGACGAGAGAAGTACAACGAAATTTGGAATGAGGTGAAGGCGGCTCAGTGAGTCCGCCCCTTTCTATGAACGCGTGTTTCCATCGTGAAGAAACCTCTCGCGTGAGATACATCCCATTTGCGCGATCGCGGGAGGTTAGTTGATGATCTCCCAGGCATCAAGGGGCGAAACCGGAAGCGCAGTGTCCGCGAGTACGAATACCCTTCTTTCCATACGCAACGTTGAAAAGGGGTTTGGATCGCGGAGAGTTCTGCGCGGCATCTCGTTGAATATCGATCCGGGCGAATTCCTGACGATTCTCGGTGAAAGCGGCTCCGGAAAGACAACCCTCCTCCGATTAATCGCCGGGTTCGAAACAGCCGACCGGGGCGAAATCTGGATGGAAAATCGGAGACTGGACACGGTCCCGCCCTACCGCCGTGAGGTCAACACAGTTTTTCAAAGCTACGCACTCTTTCCGCATTTCTCCGTTTTTGAAAATGTTGCCTACGGTTTGCGGGCAAAAGGCACCGCAAAGCACGAAGTTCCCGAACGAGTGAAGGCAGCACTGGCCATGGTCAAGATGAGCGAGTTCGCTGCAACTGCGCCTGCACGACTGAGCGGGGGCCAACAGCAACGCGTAGCGCTGGCCCGGGCGCTGGTCAATCGCCCCCGCGTCCTCCTTCTGGACGAGCCTTTGTCGGCGCTCGATGCAAATCTTAGGCGGCAAATGCAGGCCGAGTTGAAATCACTGCAGCGAGAGATCGGAATTACATTCATTTATGTTACGCACGACCAGGAAGAAGCGATGGCACTTTCGGACCGGATTGCACTTCTCCGGGCTGGTTCTCTCGAACAGGTTGCGACGCCAAGAGAGATTTATCGCCGCCCAGAGACTTCCTACACAGCGCGATTCATCGGGCAGACTAACATTTTGCGGGCGGAGGTGCGCGACGGCGTTGCGAGCAGCGGAGTCATCGCCTGGAGAACCCCCGCAGCCTCGGGCACCGCGACATTTTCGCTTCGGCCGGAAGAAATCCGCCTGGTTCCGACCCAATCGCCAGAGGTCCAACCGAACGGGTCCGTTGCGCGATTCAAAGGAAATGTGGTGAACCAGACGTTCGGGGGAGCCATGGATTTTCTGGAGGTCGATTGCGGGTCTGGACAAACCGTTCGAGCCCGAGTGGCAAACCCGGGTCCCCTGAACGGAGAGCACTTGTTTGAATTCAATGTCAACGATGCCGTCCGCGTGCGGGACACAGAGGAAATCTGATGTATTCGCGCTCCTACAAAACAACGGTAGCAATCCCACCGCTGATCTGGGTCACTTTCTTCCTGCTCATCCCCTACGCCATCCTGTTTTGCTACGGCTTCTGGTCGGTGAATTCTCTTCAGGTCGTTGTCCGCTCCTGGAATCTGGAGAATTATCAGGAGCTGATTCGCAATCCGATGTATTTGACCGTGCTTTTCCGCTCGATGCGAATCGCCGCGAGCGTCACGCTGCTGGCGCTGCTACTCGGCTATCCACTTGCGTATTACGTCTCCTTTCATGCCGCCAAACGCAAGGAGCTTCTCTACCAGCTTGTCATTATTCCGTTGTGGGCCAGCTATTTGGTCCGGGGCTATGCGTGGAAGACGATTCTTGGCAGGGAGGGCGTCCTCAATGGAGTGTTAAATTTTCTTCACGTAACCGGCGCGCTAGAACTCCTCCAATACCACTTGAATTCTTTCTTCAGTAGCCATGCCACATTTCACACCTGGCATGTAACTTTGGCCCCCATGTCGTTTCTTCTCTACAGCCCATTTGCCGTCATTCTGATGCTAACGCACATTTATGCGCCGTTCACTTTCTTGCCCATCTATGCGTCGATGGAACACATTCCTCGAAATTTACTGGAAGCGTCGCACGATCTAGGCGCCTCGCCATGGAAGACATTTCGCCGCGTGGTCCTTCCTCTCTCGCTCCCGGGCGTCATCGCCGGATGTACTTTCGCGTTCGTTTTGACTCTTGGAGACTTTCTTGCGCCTTTATTGGTCGGTGGTCCGAGCGGAATCATGATTTCGAACATTATCGCGAGCCAATTCGGGGCGGCATTCAACTGGCCGCTGGGCGCGGCAATTTCCGTTTGCCTGCTCTTCATAGTTGTCGGGCTGCTATTCCTGACAGAACGGCTGGAAAGAAAGTTGTCCTTTTCATGAGCGGCCGATCGACTCCCCCACGGGCACCTATCCTCGGCATCTACGCGTTTCTGGTCTTTGCCTTTCTTTATCTGCCGATCCTCACGTTGATCGTCTATTCCTTTAACGGAAGTGGCGTAGGCGGCTTTCCGCCTTCGGGTTGGACTTTCGATTGGTACCGGCAGTTGTTTGGCGACGGTGAGCTTTGGAACTCTGTCCTGAACAGTCTTCTGGTCGCCGTGGCAGCCGTCGCCATCTCGGTTGGCTTGGGGTTGCCCGCAGCGCTCGCACTCGATCGCTCCGATTTCCCCGGCAAATCGCTGTTCCGCCGAATCGTTCTCCTACCGCTGATTCTTCCGGGAATCATCACGGGGCTGTCGCTTCTGATGCTATTCGTCGGCATCGGAATGAAGCTCAGTCTGCTCACGATTACGCTCGGGCACGGTACAGCCTTGATCTCTGTGGCGACCACCGAGCTTTTCGCGGGCATGCAGAAGCTCGACCGGCGGCAAGAGGAAGCGTCGCTCGACCTGGGCGCGAATCACCTTAGGACATTCTGGCGCGTCACGCTGCCGAACCTCCGCGTATCGCTAATTGCGGCCGCCCTGCTGATTTTCACGTTGTCGCTCGATGAAATCGCAGTCAGCTTCTTTCTCATCGGCCGCGAGAATACTCTTCCGCTAGAAATCTGGTCTCGACTGCGCCGGGGGATCACTCCGGAGATTAATGCCATTTCCACTCTGATCTTGCTGTTCTCGATTTCGACGATCGTGGTTTGGTATCGGCTACGAACTCGTGCAGAAAATACCGCCGAGCCTGGTGCCGATTTGTTGTCTGCAACGCTGGAGGGAGAGCCATCGTGAGTGCGAGCCGCAAAGAGTTCTTGCGCTTTGTTGGTGCCGGATCTGTCGCCGCCGGCTGCCCGGTTGACCTATCCTTGCTGGTAGCCGATGCCCCACGCCGGACGTTGACGGAGAGCACTATGAAATCTGCCACAAGGTACGAGACGGGGAATTTTTCTCGAAACCGCCTTTCTCAAAGAGTTACGACGTTGTAATTGTGGGTGGCGGGCTCAGCGGGCTGAGCCCGCACAGGTCCTTCATAGGTGGCGAACCTCGGGATCGAAACCGGGCTTGTCGACTTACTTATCCCATCCCGTAGGAGACTTGTAAGGAAGGGCTAATTGGACACCTTCGATCTGGCGTATCTTCCCGTTCTGAATCTTGAAGAACTCCGCCACTTCGACGCTGAAC
>Ga0187872_10002362_pt1 | contig 16795 bp, 27 predicted proteins | sample June2016WEW_16_4_FD_132973 | JGI IMG/M metagenome (GOLD analysis project Ga0187872, IMG submission 132973) | Peatland microbial communities from SPRUCE experiment site at the Marcell Experimental Forest, Minnesota, USA - June2016WEW_16_40 | ecosystem: Environmental > Terrestrial > Soil >...
AGTGCATTGACTGTGGCGCGTGCGTTCCAGTGTGCCCGGTGACAGCTATTTTCCCGCTCGAAGATCTGCCTGATAAGTGGGCCAACTATACCCAAATCAATGCTGACTATTTCAAGCCAGCGGTCGAATAGATCGCGACCCGCAGCGAATTCCGTGGACTAACGTGCAAACTACACTTCCCTCTCAAGAATCACTGTCAATGGCAGACCTCGGAACCGCCCCGCATCTAAGAATCAGGCCGATATTGTGAAGAGAGATACAGAGATGAACCATGGAACGAAAGTTAGTCTGGAAAGACGAGAAGAAATTCATGGGTTGGGCGTGTAGTAATTGCGGATGGGTTTATCCCAATCCCACCATAGAAGAACTCAAGGGACCGCACGATCAATTCGTCAAGGCAGCATTTGAAGTGCACGCCTGCCAGAATTATCGTAAGAATCCTATCAAGTAACAAAGAGCCACCACCCAGCCCAGCGGCCTGCCCACTCTGCAATTTCCGGTCGCCAGGTTGCATATCGATTTCCGGGAGTCAATCGACTTACCTAATCATGGTCGGCGATCCAGACATTAGTGAACGTCCCGATGTTTATGAGCCCGGACGAACCATATTCGGGATTAACACGACGACTGGGAGTCACAATGTCGCGGATCTCTTCAATCTTTCTGATGGCAGAGGCGGGCGGCGAACACCCGCTAGCGGGGCATCCCCTTGCGGTTCGATGTGACGGATACAGCGGATGCTATACGGTCGCACCGATTCGGATTTTGCCGGACTATTCGAAACGTTATTGCGCTGATCATCTGCCGAAGCCGCAGATGGCACAGCTGTAGGCTGCAACAACGCCCAGTTCGTTGATGCGGTCCTGACCAGCGGGAGCCGGCACTATGATAACGGTCGAAACGTATACTGGGCCGCCCGAATAATACGGCGGGTACTAGGGATGAGTAACGTGGATGGCAATGCTGTCGCAAACGATGCGAAGGAACTCATGCGGCTGTGTCGCACCGGAAGGCTGTACGAGATCGAAAAGTGGATCGCAGACGGCAAGTCCCTCGATATTTCCGAAGCGATAAAACGCGGCAGGCAGAGGAGCCTCGTTGAAATCGCCGTCGACGCCGGATTCCACAGCCTGGTTGAGCTGATTGCGAAACACGAGACTAGCCAATCAGTGAAAGACGCGGCGTTGGGCGATGCCGTGTCATCACGCAGGCTAGATCTCGTCGAATTGCTTCTGGCCAACGGTGCCGATATCAAGGCTGTCCCCCTTGCAGACGTTCTGCTCACCTGGGAACCAAAACTGATTCGCTTCTTTCTCGACCACGGTGCCGATCCCCTGAAAGGCAGACCCTTCGCGGAGGCGTTTGGCGCAAGAGTCCGCACGGCGCTCCGGCCTTTTGTCGACTACAAACAGGCACATCCCGAACTCGCCGCGCAATTGCAGGAACAATTGGATTGCGCTCTACGCCATTTCTGCGGGGAGGGCGACCTAAAGTGGGTCAGTCTGCTTATGTGGGCGGGAGGCGATCCGCGCTCCCGCGGCCCGTGCCTGGAGAAGGAATACACAGAAGATCCGGAATGCCACACCTCAGGGCTCGAGGAGGCGTGCAATTCAGAAAATCTCGAAATGCTAAGAAAATTGAAGCCTGACCCGGGCCACGACAATCTTTCCGAGCTTCTTCACCGGGCTGCAATTTCAAGTCGTAAGGTCATCTTGCAGTATTTGCTAGAAATCGGGGCAAACCCGAACGATAAGCCCAATGGTGGATCATCAGCGCTCGAAACCACCTTGTGGCGCCTGAGTTTTGCACGTATCGATCCTTATGGCAGCAAGCGGCTGAAATCGAAATATGATCTTTGGAAAGACCTCGATTGCGTGCGTGAGCTGCTCTCCCATGGAGCGATCTGGAATCCTGAGGACGCGTACCATGTGAATTCCCTTCGCCACACGCTTCTTGAGTGTGAGCCGGACGTGACCATTGAGTTGCTCCAAATGTTTCGGAAGCACAATGCTTGTCCTGCCGAGAGGGTACACAGGCTGTTGGGGGCACCACGAATGAACGAGCATCTGAAACCCAAAACCGAAGCGCTGTTGCGACTCGGAATCCATTTAGACGCTGGGCCGAAGGGCATCCGGCACCGACAGTCTGGCAGGGCTCAACCGAGTCGCTGACCAAACAGACCGACAAATAATCGCTAATGGAGGACACTGTGTTGCAGCAATACGATCGCGAAGAGCTCTATTGCAAAGTCTGGGAACAACCTCTGTTGAAGGTTGCCGAGGAGTACGGCGTATCCGCCGTCGCGCTCGGCAAAACGTGCCGAAAATTGTCCGTACCGGTTCCAGGACGGGGACACTGGGTGAAGCTTGCTTACGGACATGAAGGCATTAAAAAGCCTCCGCTACCACAACTGGACAAGGTTCCCGTAATCTATCGTTCTCCCGTCGCGCAGAAAAAACCGACCAGCTCTGATCAAAATGACCCCGAGTTCGCCGCAATAGATCATCTGCTTTCTTCTGGTGTCCTATCAGGACAGCAGAAGCATACGATGTCGGCGATAGAGGTGCGAATCGCAAATTCCGGCAGAGCCTTTCGCGCGATTCGTTAGCAGGATGCGCTTGAACGAAGTCCAAAACCCGCAGGTCGGTGGGCTTGCCGAGGATTTTACTCTCCCCGATTCCACGCGGACGCCTCGCACCCTCTCTTCCCTGCTGACCGATGGCTCACTTCTGCTCATCTTCTATCGCGGCTGCTGGTGACCTTTTTGTCTCCGTCAGTTGGCGGAATTCCGCGACCTTTCCGATGACTTCCGCGGCCTCGGTGTTCACATTGCCGCGCTAGCCGTGGATTCCCCTGAGCAGTCTGATCGGGTACGAGGCCAGTACGAATTACCGTTTCCGATTCTGTGCGATACGCAAAAGGAAGTGGTCCGTGCTTGGGGTCTCTTCAACGCCGAAGAAAAAGGTGGGATTGCCGTCCCCGCAGTTCTTCTGCTCGGACGCGATCGCCGCATCCGCTTGATCATGATCGAAGGGGTCTCCACCCGCGTCCGCGCCGCCGATCTGCTTAGATTTCTCGGCTCTCATCCTGTTCCTGCCAATTCTGCAGATGACATGCCTTCCAATTCACAGCGCCAGCGTGTCATTTTCCCATCGTTGGTGGACTTCGGCCGCGCCATCTGGAATGCCCTCATTAAGCTTTAATACAAGATGTGGAAGCTCTCAGTGGGGAGGGCTACGGGGAAAGCCCGGCGGGGCTGTTGCGAGCCGACTGAGCGACTGTCCGACCAGTCCCGAGTGCCCGAGGCCACGCGATCAGGTCCCGTGGGACGGCGAGTGGTCTCACGCCTAGATGGCAGCGCCGACCGGGCTTGCGCATAGACGTTAACGTGATATCGCGATATGCTCCGCGCTTCGTTCGGGCGGGCTCCGGCTGTTACCTTACGCCTGGTCTGCTTCAAAACTCGAGGAGGAATCAAATAGTCATAGCTGATAGGTTGCGGGCTCTGCGAGAGGAAAAGAAGCTCTCACAGGGCGATATCGAAAAGCGTACTGGTCTACTCCGTTGCTACATCTCGCGCGTCGAAAACGGCCACACTGTTCCGGCCATCGAGACGCTCGAAAAGCTGGCGCGAGCCATGGAAGTTCCGATGTACCAACTCTTTTACGATGGTGAGGAACCACCTAAGGTCCCGAAGCTTCCCAAGCGGCAGACTGCTGACGACATTGCCTGGGGAAGCAGAGGAAAAGATGCGCGCGTTCTCGGTCGTTTTCGTAACCTGCTCGGTCGCATCAAGGAACCGGACCGCGGCCTGTTGCTTCACATGGCGCAGAAAATGGCACGGCCAACTCACAATCGCCTGAAAACGTAGCGAGAGACGGCGGACCGGATACGTCGCAAGGCTGGCCCACGCAAACAAACCGGTTGGCGCGCGCCCGCTGTAAACGTTGTTAGTGTGAATATGCATTCGACGTACACAGTCTCCGCGCTTGCACTGCTCGGCGTGTTCGCGGCAGGCTACGCGCTCGGTTGGATTACTTCTCTTATCCGCGGATCGAATTCCGCCGGCGTTAAACTACCTGTGAAGCCAGCGGTCTCTTCGACAGCCCGTTTATCCTTTATATTTTGTGCTGGCGGTCGCATCATTTACGCGGGCAGACTTTGCAAGATGCCCAAATAGTGAACCAAATCGTCACGCGACAACACCCCGATGATTTTGTTGTCCTTCACAACAGGGAGTTGATTGATGCCGTTTTGTCCCATGCTTTCAATGGTCGTCCACGCATCTGCATTCGCCGGCGTCGAGGTGAGTTTGTCTGACGGGATCATTATTTGAGCGATATTCGTCGTGGACCAGGACGACCGCGGCACTTTTTTGATTTCCGATAGGGTTACGAGCCCAATGGTCTCATCTCCACGGTTCACCACAAAGCAGCGATGCCCGGCTCCTAAGACGTGCTTGTCTACGAGTTCCGGCAACGTCAGGTCACCCGAGATTCGCGTGCAATCCTGGCTCATCATCTCCGATACCTTGTGCCCCGCCAGCAAATCCTTCATCTTTTGTTGCTGCACTTGGCTTGCCGCGGCGCTCTCGAGGAACCAGCCGATAAAGGAGATCCACAAACCGTTGAGGAAGTTTCCGGCCAGGACCTGCCAAACGCCAAGAAAAACCAGGAGAAAGCCGAAAAAACGCCCAGTGAGAGCCGCGATGGCAGTAGCGCGTTGAAAGTTCCCGGTGATTTTCCAAATGATCGCTCGAAAGACGCGGCCTCCATCAAGGGGAAAAGCAGGAATGAGGTTGAAAGCGCCCAAGCCAAGGTTCAACAGTGCCAGATACTTCGTGAGAGCCAGCAATGGTGGCACGTTCGCGAAGACCGGCCGCAGTTCCCAAGAGATGGCCGCCAGCGCGAAACTGACGGCAGGCCCAGCAATCGCGATCCAGAATTCCGTCGCCGCATTGGTGGGCTCCGCCGCGATCTGCGAGACTCCGCCGAAGGCAAACAGAGTAATGCGCGGCACGGAGATTCCGAACCGCTTCGCAACGGCTGCATGTCCTAGCTCGTGGAGTAACACACTCACGAAGAGCATGATCGCGGTCAGGGCCCCCATCAACCAATACTCTCCACGGCTCCAGTTCTTGAATTCAGCTGGATAGTAGGCGACAGCGAAAATCCATGTGAACAAGCCAAAGACGAGGAACCAGGAATAGTCGAGTTCTACAACTGTACCGGAGATGCGTCCCAATGGGATTGTGTGGCGGAACACGTTTCACCTCCTTGTTGTTTCACCGTAAGCCGACGCTTGTTAGCACATCCGGGGAAATGGCTCGCTTCTCGCCCAGGAATGCCGATGCGATTGCAGCAATGATCAGGATCAATACCAGTGGATTCGAGAACTCATGAAGGAGATCGGAGAGAAAGGAGCGCTGCTGTGTCGCTGCAAGCTCGTTCGGTCCGAATTTATCCAACCGCGCCTCAGCCTCCTGAGCCGTCAAGCCAGTAATCCCGACACGGGTTTCCTCAGCGTTGAGCGACATGGTTAGGTTTCCCATTCAGCGACGCGATGAAAACTCTCAAAGATCCGTGCGCTAGCCACCCCAAAAATGAAGCCGCCAACATGAGCCAAATAGGCGACACCGCCCGTCTGCACATCTGCCACGGCGCCCATCTCGTTGAAAAGCTGAATGACGAACCAGAGTCCGATCAAGAGCGCCGCGGGAACGAGTGTAATGCGGGCGAACCAGCCAAACAGAATCAGAGTGCGTATTTGATCGCGAGGGTAGGTGATCAGAAAAGCGCCCATCACGCCTGCAATCGCTCCGCTGGCGCCAAGATTTGGAACAGTCGAGTGGGGCATACCTGCGATCTGCGCTAACGAAGCCACCAGACCGCTAAGCAAGTAAAAGCCGAGGTATTGTATCCGCCCCATCGTATCTTCGACTTCCGGTCCAAATGCCCAGAGGAAAACCATGTTCCCCAAAATGTGCATCCAGCCGGCGTGCATGAACATCGCCGTCAGGATGGTGATCCAGTGCTGGCCTGCGACTATACCGGCGGGGATCACGGACCATCGCTGTACAAATGCCTCGCCACCCGTCAGTTCCAATAAGAAGACAAGCCCGTTCAGGACGATAATTGCGGTCGTGACGACGGGGGTATGCCTGGGGCGCCGCGATGCATCCCCAAATGGAATCATGCCTCCCACTCTGTTTTCCTCTTTTTCTCGGGACGCGCACCCGCTTCAGCGAAACGTTCCAGCTGCTCCTCGTTCAGACTTCCGCACCGGATTCTCCCAGCTCAATCTTTCGCTCAGCAACGCGCCTGCCCGGCAAATATTCAACTGTGGGGTAATGTCGCACCGGCTGGGGATAAAGCGCCATCAGATCCCAGACTTGCGGCGGCATATCGGAACTCACGTGCAGTCCCAGCTTTTTGGCGTAGTCAAAGGTAATCGGAAAATCATGTGTCCACCTGCCTTCGGACAGCATCTCCGCCAGACTGTCGGCAACCGAATCGGGGTATTTGCCACGGAGCAGTTCCCGAAGCGTTTGGGTCGGTCAGGTGAATGGCCCGAATGACTGCCTCTGAATCATTGACATCGATATACCATACGAGTGGGAAGCCGAGAAAACTCATGGTTTCTTGGCAATGCGCAAGCAAAATCACTCGTGAGCCACGCTTGTGCTGCATGTCGGCGATCAGCTTCCGCCGAGACGCCTCCACCATGCGCTGCTTGAGCAGGGGCTGCAGCGATATCAGCATGAGAAAGATCCAAAAGACATCCATGGGGGATATATTCATGGCAGCGGCTAGCATCTGAGTCTCCTAAAGCACGCCCCCTCAACCACTGCGGAATCGATGCCTAGGCGTCATTTCTGTTTCTTGGGATACGCGCCGGAAGTGCTCGCATGGTCTGGCATATTTCCAGCGATTCTTGCAGGCTGACTCCAACCTTGTGTCGCGCTCGACAGATCAGCGATTTAAATGCCCTTTCCCGAATGCCGAGTGTCTCGCTTGATTCGGTGGAAGAAAGACCGTTTGTCGCAAGGAGACGAAATGCCGTTTGCGGCAGCGGCGGGAGTCGTCGGACCTGCTCTTCGATCAGGGTAGTGACCTCCGCCCCTGCGCAGAGCCTTTCGGGGTCGGGGCGCCCATCGATGACCCCGAGTGGCAAGCGCTCCGGCGGACCGTCCAGAATTTCGTCCAAAGAAGCTTCCGGGTGGACACTTTTCTTGCGGCGAGCCATGAGAGCCGAGTTTATGACGATGCGTGTAAGCCACGTGGAAAACGATGATCGACCCTGAAAAGAGTGCAGCCCGGTATACGCCTTGCACAACCCGTCCTGCAGTGCATCCTGTGCATCTTCTTTGTTGTGCAGCAAAGAAAATGCGGTCCGATAGAGCCTATCGGCGTGGCGGGCAAAGAGATACTCCTGGGCATCATGATTCCCGGCGACGGCCTGCTGAATGACGGCCAGGTCCTTGCCCAGGTCGCGGGCAGCAATGGTTTGATCGGAATTCAGCTGCGCCGTTGCAGGCGAGTCAATCTTTCCTCGGCGTTCTCTTCGTACCGTTACGAGGAGTCGTGGAGCACTGGCCGTTGGCCGGACATTCGATGAACATGCTTGTAACATTGCCATATACGCGACCTCCACAGTTCTTTCCCTCGGACTCATTCATCCCGGAACTGGCGTTTATCCGTGACCGATAGCTCATCACCCTGCCGCTGACAACTTGTGCAGATCAAGAGCCAACGCGATCCAGGCCCCGCCGTAAAAAAGTAGATCAATTCCAACGAAAAGACCGATCGCATAAAGCCCCGAGACCGGCCACTGCGCCATGAGCAGAAAGCCCAGGATCGATGCAACGGCTCCGTTTGCGGCCTGCCAACCCCAGCCTGGCACATGAGTCGACAACGCGTAAACGAATTGATACAGTCCGCCGATCAGAAAAAACACTGACATGAGCAAAGTCGCAGCCTCCGCGCTTATGACCGGTCTCACGAGTATGAGTACACCGACGACTCCGAAGAGAATCGCGGCCAGCAAGTGCAGGAAGAACCCTGCCCACTTTCCTACCATGAACGCATCGGCAAACTCGATGATGCTCCCAAATATAAGCAGCCATCCGAAGAACGCCATCGAAGCCACGGTGGATGTGACGGACCGAACAATCGCGGCAATACCCAGCAACAACAATACGATGCCGAATGCCAGGAACCATCCCCAGTTATGAATCATCTCCGGTGTGACGCGAACCATTACATCAATCATTTTCAGTTCTCCTTTTCACGAATTCTGGGCGCTGCCCAGGGCCGGCCAACTTCGGCGCACCTCCATGGCGCTTGCTCCATTCACGTTTGTTTCTCCTTTTCTGGTGTTCCGTGAAATGGAAGGCATTGGGGTCCTCGCGTCCCTTCGGAAGTGCGCACTCAAAAACTCTGGTCGCCGATACGCCGATCTGCCATGCCACGCTGCCGCCGCCAGCGCGAAAGAACACGGGATCGCTCCAGCCAGTGCTCGTGCGGCGGCTCACGACGCCCCGCCCGCCTTCGCCGCCAATAACAAATGACGCCTTGATGACCTGTGGGAAGACAGCGATTGCCTTCGCATGCGCTAATTGATCCCTTGGAATGGATTTGTCGGGGATCTGCATGATTGCGTCGAACACTTTCCCAGCTTTGGCGGATTGCGCAGCCGCTTCCTTGACTTTCGCCTCACGGCCGTCGCCTGAACTCGCCGACGGCGTTACTAAAGTGAACGCTGCAATCGCAAGTATCGCTACAGCAAGTGCGAGGACTCTTTTCTGATTCTTAGGATTCACGACAACCCTCCTGGCCCTCTCCGTGTACGAAGCGAAGGGGGCGGATTCTTCGACTCGACGATTAACTTCACCCGCACCTTTGCACCTCTCACATCGGTGCTCATGCTGTTCTCCTCGCCTGTCATACTCGGTTGAATGCAATTGTTCTGAAACCACACCTTGTCGTACAGCAATGCGAAGGCCAGAGCTAACCCATTGAAAACATTTGAGCGTACGGGCCATAAGACCGCGATTCCTTCGCGAATTCGCGAACTTCGTAAAAATGGGAGCTGCGGCAATCAGGGGAAACGAGCTTGATTAACCAGGTGGGTTCGAACCAGCATTGATGCTCGTCGCTACCGGCGGCAAAAGCTCATCTCAGGCGCGGTTCACGAGGACTACCACGCGCCTTAACCCGATGCGTGTTTCCGAGCACGTCCGTCTCAACATCTTGGTCGACGATGTCATGAGGCGAAGGCTGAGCGGTGTCCACGGCAAGGCACCAATGTCTGCCTGATACAATGGGCAGTCCGGCGTCCTTCGGATTTCGTTCGACTTCGGCTCGCAGCGCCTCTGCAGCCTGGCGATACTGCCCTGCATCGTAGAGTGTCTGTATATCCGTCGGGAGCGCGTCAATCTCAGCGCGCAAAGCATTTGCCGGGCGTGCCGCCAGAACGGCGGCCAACAATGCGGTTAAGACAAGCAGAATATTCCAACCGATTTTTCCCCTGCTCAATGCCGCTCCCAGGAGTTCAGTCCAAGGGCGAAACATAACCTAATTTTGGAAGATACTCAGACTGATTGCGCTTAGACGCAGCCGCCCGGAAGTGCCCATCCCACCACAGGATGTTTCCTGCCTCCATGCCGGTGGATGTGATCATTCCGCGGGCGGCCGCTAACCCGAAACAGATGTTCTTGTGAGCCATGAACCCTGGAGCTCACTTCTCCCTCTCCCGTTGCCCCGGATGTTCGCTTACCTCGTGGCCACCTGGCTCTTGACCTTCGTGCCGAATTGATCTAACGAGGCTTTGAATTTGGCCAAGTCGGCCTCGATCTCAGCCTTGATTTGCGCCGCCTTCGCTTCGCCGGACGTCTTCAAATCTTGACGCTTCTTGTCGATCTCCTGCCTCTTAGCCTTGAGACTGTTGATCGCATCGATCTCCGCCTGCGCCAACTTTCCTTTGGCTTGAGCTTCGATCCCGTCAATCTTTGACTTGGCTTCCTGCAATTGCGCGCTGACTTTCTCTTCAAATGCTTTGATCTCCGCAGTTTGTTCATCCATGGTCTTGCTCCTTTCTGCTTTCATTCTTGGATTCGGACCTCAATGCTCAGTACTAACGGAGAAAATGCACTCACCGCGCACTTGCGCTGAGGACTTTCTCCACTTTTGCCTGCTGGTCTTTGCTCAACGTCGTGTGGAGGATCGTGCCGCCGTAGCCGCGGAACTGATCGGCCATAACGTCGGGATTGCCCACGCGAAGGATCGCAAAGATCGCGGAGTCACCTGGTTGGACCAAGGCTCCGACCTGTTGGACGAAATCGTCGGGAATGCCAAACGAGTCTTTCCACGACGATGCGTCGACGGCACCGAGCCCCGCACCGATGGCGGTCCCGCCGATCGCCCCCGTGGCAACAGCCGCACCAGCCGCAGCTGCACTAGCCCCTGCAGTGAAGGGAATCGCGAGAATAGACCCGATCATCAAGCCCCACAAGGCGCCCCAACCCGCACCTTCACCGGTGGTCATCTGATAGCTTTGATCGACTCGCAGTTTGCCGCCGGAGTCACGATAGACAGCGACGGCGTCATGCAAATCAACCACCCAATCATAGTTCAGCCGCAGCAAGTCGTTGAGTACCGCTGATGCGCGGTACATATCCTTCTTAAAACCAACCACAATCAGTTCTGGCACGATTGTTCTCCTTTCAGTGTTGTTCCAGTTCATGCGATCGTGAATTTTCGCCACGCAAGTGACTTTCATCCACGATCCTTCCCGGTTAGTTATGCAATACGAAGGCCAATCCTAAGTTCATGAAAACACATCGACATGCGAAAGATGACCTCACGATCTTTTCGCGAATTCGCGAAACTCGCAAAAAGAAAGCTGATGGTCTTGGCTATGGTCTTAGTTGGTGCAAAACCCGTGGTCGGAGGCGGAAAGAAATCCAAACCATGTTTATTTTTGTGAAGGTTCAAAAAATGCGCTCACTCGGTGTCCGGTTTCTGTCAGACATGCCGTTATTAGTTTCGGAGGTGGAAGACTCGCCAGCACTGTGTGCCACTGAGACGACTCCGGAGCATCTAGCAATCATGCTTTTATTTGCGCGAGTTGCTCATCGGAGAGGGCAGTCGGGGGGGGCCGAGCCGGGAAACATTCCAGCCACACGATTCGCAGCACAGCGACCGTTGGAACCGAAAGATACACGCCCGCTATCCCGCCCACTTCGCCTCCTACCATGAGCGCGAACACGACCGTCAGGGGCTGGAGTTTCACGTTCTCGCCCATGATGCGAGGCGAGTTCACGTAATCCTGTACAAGTCGCCACAGAACAAGCAATCCCGCCATCCAGATCCAGTGCGAGTGGGTCAGGAAGCCGGTTGTCAGAATAACTGCGGCCGAAGCAATCCATCCCACCGCTGGAAGGAATTCCAGCATGCCTCCCAGGAGGCCCAGCGCGATCGCGTATGGGAATCCCAGGACCAGCATTGAGACGCTATAGAAAACGAACGAGAGACCCGCCAGGGCGAGCTGCGCGCGAATGTAGTTTGCAAGCATCGTCTCCACTTGCTGAAAGATTCGCTTGATGCGTGTTTGGTCTCCCCGCCCGCCAAGGGCATTGAGAATCGCATCCGCAACATGATGACCATCTCGCAAGATGAAGACAGCCAGAATAATAATGACGAAAAGCCAGATCGCGCTTGCGGCAACATAGGCTGCAAACTTCGCTCCTTGCTCGACAACGCGGGCGATGACATCTTGGTGACGAGCCAACTCGTCCTGTATCTTCAGTTGTTGAGCGGCGCTCAAGCCATGCACGTTCTCTAGATCGGCCACAGCCCTTCCACTGGAAATACCTTCCAAGATCCCAGGAATGGCCCTACTAAGATTCTTCAATTGCGCCACCAGGCGCGGACCGAACGTAAACCCCAAGCTGCCAAGCAGAAGGGCCCCGAGCAAGTAAACCTGGGCGATCGCCCAAGTGCGATTCTTCCGGCCCAGCGGCGAATGGTTTTGGACCCACGTGACCGGAGGTTCAATCAAGTAGGCAAAAAGAAAAGATAACAGCAGGATAAGGAAAGCCCCCCGCGCAAGATAGAGAATAGTCGCCGCGGACATGAACAATGCCACGGTGGTGACGACATTCCCAGCACGATCGTCGAGTGAGAACATGTTGCTCTACTCTGGATACCCGCCGTGTTTACCCATTTGTTTTCGCTACCAAGCTGCTTTGTTGGTGAATGCCGCTCACGATCAGGCTGACCCCACGAGCTGCGGCTGCAATGCCGACAATTGCACTGACCAGCACCGCTCCAGCAAAGACCCACCTCATCAGGCCAACACCAATCGCAATCGACGCAAACGCGGCGATGATTAGCAGTGCCCGGTCTTTCGCAGAATGGCGGGCCGAATCAAGCTCTAAGACCCCAATTAGGATGGCCCAGAGCCCAATCAGATTCACGGCAACGTATGCGGTCGTACCCGGCCAAAAGATGGCGGCGATGGCCACTGCAACTCCTACTACGCCGCGAAGTCTGGTGGCGCGTTGGCTCATCATGCCTGCACCGAAGAGGTTTAAGAGGCCATCGATCGCCACCAGCGCCACGAGCGCGAGCAAGGCGGCGACGGCGGTCATGCTTCCGGACAGGGGCTTGGCTCGTCCCAGAATCACATCCAAGATCCGTCCAAACATGATATTCGCAGGGAAGACAACCGCCGCGATCCCGAAGGCGAATGCCAACAAAACGGTCAATATGGGCGCCCACGAACTGCGCTGCGGGTCCGGATTTTGGCTCGACATGAGAATTGCTCCACCTTTGACTCCACGCGTCGTTAGGTAGTTCTGGCCTCCGCCTTGGGGAAGCTATGAATGGCTGCGGCGAAACCCATCAGGGCCGCACCATCAAAAATGAGGTCGACGCCGATCGCTATGCCAATGAAGTAGGTGCTCGCTGTGGGCCAAGTGGTCAGAAGGTACACGCCGAGAGCGACAGAGATTACTCCCGAAAAGACCGTCCAGCCCCACCTGGGGAACTTAATGGCGCTCGCCGCGGCTGCGCGGAACAGCCCTCCCACGATGAAGAGTGCGGCGAGCAGCATGGTCACACCTGCCGCGCCTGCGTCCGGGTGACGAATCAGGAGGTATCCGGTCACTCCTCGGATGAGCGCGTTCAGCAGATACAAGAAGAATCCCTGCCAGCTGAAGGCCCAAAACGAGTTTACAAGCCACAGCACTCCGCTGATCGCAAGGACCCAGCCCAACGCCAGAATCGAGAAAGTGGTTGCGGTCTGCGCTTTGACAACACACATCACGCCGAGAATCGTCAGCAGAATGCCGAATACGAGAAACCAGCCCCATGATTTTCTGACCTGCTCGAGCCCAGCGGCGAAGAAATCCGAAACATACGTCATTGTTTATCTCCTTTCCCCTCATCGGTAGCAGCACGGTTGAATTGATTCTCAATGCAAGAAAACCTCGGGAGCATTCTTCGGAACTGAAATCGGTGTGGCCGACTTTGAATCAGAGTTGAACTTTCCAAAAACCGCTGAGTTTTCGCGGAAATGCTTCTCGAGCGCTTTGACACGATTCTCATTGCCAGGATGGTCCGACAACAGTTGTGGTACCTGAGCCGTGTCGGCATTCTGGAAATCCTGGAAGAGCCACACCAAACCCCACGGGTTGTATCCGGTGGCAGCGCAAATGTCTGAACCGGTGAGGTCAGCTCGGGATTCCGCATCTCGGGAGTAGTGGAGGGAATGCAGTTTTCCGGCCAGGAGGATCGCCAACATTTGGGCGCGCGTGGGACCCAGAAGGACGGCAATCCCGATTGTGCGCTCCACGATTTTCTCCTGCTCCTCCATCAACCTCACGGTGTCGTGGTGAATCGTGTGGGACACCTCGTGACACAGCGTTCCGGAGAGCTCTTCAGTGTTCTTTACAAAATATAGAAGCGAATCGACAACATACACATTACCACCCGGCGTCGCGAACGCATTCGGTTGAGTTTCATGAACCAGATAGAACTTGAACGGGTGGTTGTATTGCGGCTGCGCCGCTCGAGTGATAGCGTCCGCTATCGGTCTCAACGTGTCATAAAGGGGAGAAGATTCGATGATTTCCCCTTTGGCCTTTAGGTCGTCGAAGACCTGCTGGCCCATCTGTACTTCCTCGTCCTGATTGCTTCCCTGAGCAGCATTATTCCCTTGCGCCGTCAAGGGGGTTCTTACGCTTCCAACGCCCATGAGAACCAACCCCATGGCGATGGTATACGAAAGCACCTTTCGAAGTAGTTTGAATGCATTCATCGTCCGTCTCCCCGAACAGCATTGGCGTCCGTTACACACTGCCGATCACGCACCCACTCGGTTCAGCGCACATGGCGCGTGCTTACAGAGGCACTGGCGGTCGACTTCATCCACGTCATCAGCGTCCGAACAGAAGTCACTGCAGTACTCCTGCGTCGTTGGAATGTGACATTGGCACTGCTCGTAAGCGCATTTGTGGCGAGTATCGACATCCAAGATGTACTCCACGGGTCACCTCATTTTTTGGAGCCGTCCGATCGACTAAGACCCTCGGCCCTACTTGGGTGCCTCACTCAAGAATTGCTTCAAGGTCGTTTGCACGCCTGCGATTTGTTCCTTCAAAGCTTGCGCGTCATCCTGAGATTTCTGAATCATTCCATGGGCTTTGCCAACGTTTTCGGTTGACAAATCGGTCTCCATGAACGCCCTGAGATCGTGAAGGTTGCTCATAAAGGGCTGTAGCTGGCTTCCGATTTCGCCCAGAGTGGCGGCGAGTTCGTCATGGTCTTTCATGACTTTGGACCGCCGTTCCGTGCTGGCTTGTTTGAGCTCTAGATTTGACATCTGGGCGATCGATGTGTCCCAGGCGGCAAAGTATTCCGCACCAGTCGATTTCATTTCATCGATGTCAGTCGTTGCGTGTTTCTGCGCCTCTTCGAGGTTATCTACTTCTTGGGAGAAAGACTTGTAGCGATTCTTCAAGTCCTTTCCCTGGGCTTGGCTCACCGATGAGAGTACCTGCTCGGTTTTGTCGAGCTGCGCAACGTATTTGTCGACATCCTTGGACGTCCTCGACGTTCTCTTCGCTAGCTCCGCCGATCGTTTGAACGTATCCCCGGCCGCACCGACTTGTGAGGGAGCCATGGTCACAACCAAACTGCAACAAACCATCATCAGTAGCCATCGAATTGCTTTGTACGTAATCATGGTTATTCTCCTCAGCGCGAATATTCCTGAGTGTCAATTGCTACTGGTAATGCCGCACCCTCGACCGTACGGGCACTCTCCTTCATGTGACCGGGGATCCGGTCCAGAGAAACTGACGCGCGAAAATAAACTGCGTGCTGCCGACTGCAATCATCATCCATCCGAGCAGCATCGTCCCCATCGTCGCGAGACCAGAGGATAACCAATGACGAGCAGATCCAGTACCGCGATCAAATTGCCTATGAAGGCCCTCGCCCCTTCCTGGGCTTTAGTGTCGCTGATCAAATTCCCTGGTGCAGGCATGGAATCCTCATTTACCAATGCTGGATTTGAGTAAGGCCATCAAGGTCGATCGCCTCACCTGAAGGACGCAATCATTCGTGCATCGCGTGCTAGTTGTGTATCGCAGCTGCCTTGGCCTTCAAAGTGGCTGCCTTAGTTTTAAGAACTTCAGCTTTGGCCTTTTCCTGTTGTTCCGCTGCCTTGCGTCGCTCCTTAGCCTTCTCCAGATGAGCTTGTATCTTGGAGTCGAGCTCGTTGATCTTCTCCTGGAGCTTTGCTTTTCGGTCGGCGTGGGCTTTGGCATGCTCCGCTTTCATCTGCGCGAGATCGGCTTTCATGGCCGCGACGTCCTTTTCGTGAATCGTGTGCTTCACCTCCGACAATGCCCGCCGAAATACAGTCCCACCGATCGCCTCCATCCGGGTGTCCACGGGAGTGGTCCAGTCTTCTTGAATCTCCGCAACTACTGCGAACTTGTTGGGTAGCAGATCCTTTTTCACGTCATCAATGAAGTCGTCACCAATCCTCGCGCTGTGCAGGTCCGCCGTGACGCCGGCTAGCAGACCTACGGCAGTGCCGATCGCAAGTCCGGTTGGCCCGCCGAGAAGACCGATGAGGCTTCCGAGTGGGGTTCCGACGATAGTCCCAAGGGGCACTTCCTCATCAGTCGTCCTTACGGTTGCGGTGCCATCTGCATTCTTCGCAATGACGGCGGAGGCGTAGACGGAGATGCTGCCCTCGTTTTCCATTGTAAGAAGCACCCTCTTTCCTTCGTATGCTTTGGCTTCCGTGTTAAAGACAACTACCAACATTCTGTCCATGATGGTTTTGCTCCTTTTTTGATTTCGTCCTTCGGCTCCGTCAATGCAATCCAAGCGCCACTTGTAAGCCCTTCAAAGCGCTTGGACTTGCTCATCATAGAGTTGCAATCTCTCCGCGAATTCGCGAAGTTCGTGAAAAATCCGTATTGATTCTTGAGGAGAGCGACTTCAGGTGGTGGGAGTGAACAAATCGCGCGTTTCTTCAGCTACGCGGTACGGTTATCAGGAATGAAAAGTCCATGCTTACACGAGCCGAGCTTCGCTTCGATCTTATCTCGAACGGCACGTGCGGGAAGTCACCTCCAGGCTTCCAGTTCGTCACGGCGCGTGTCAACGAGTTTGAGACCAGTGGGCATGGAGTTTAGTGAGTTTTTCATCTGCGTTGAGCGGTTTGTTGATCCAGACCTCAGTTGGGACCGTTGCTGGTTTGGGCGCCTGGCGGA
>Ga0187872_10002363_pt1 | contig 16794 bp, 19 predicted proteins | sample June2016WEW_16_4_FD_132973 | JGI IMG/M metagenome (GOLD analysis project Ga0187872, IMG submission 132973) | Peatland microbial communities from SPRUCE experiment site at the Marcell Experimental Forest, Minnesota, USA - June2016WEW_16_40 | ecosystem: Environmental > Terrestrial > Soil >...
CAGCATCGTGCCCTTACTGGTCAAGTCCGTGCTGACCGAAGCCGTTTGCGTGGAGGCGTCACCTGCCTCGGTCTTTGAACTGGCGCTTATCTTCGCCAGCCCGAAATCCAGAATCTTGGCGTGCCCGCGCTCGGTGACAAAGATGTTCGCGGGCTTGATGTCACGGTGGATGATCCCCTTGGAGTAGGCGGCGTCGAGTGCGTCCGCAATCTCGACTCCGAGCGATAGAATCAGTTCGGTTTCCAGCGGACGCCCGGCGATGCGCTGTTTCAGCGTCATCCCGTCCAGAAACTCCATGGCGATGAAGGGCTGCCCATCTTGCTGCCCGATCTCGTAGATGGTGCAGATATTGGGATGGTTCAGTGCGGAAGCAGCTTGGGCTTCCCGCTGGAAGCGAGCCAACGCTTGGGGGTCTTTGGCTACTTCTTCGGGCAGAAACTTCAGCGCGACAAATCGGTGGAGGGTTACGTCCTCAGCCTTGTAGACCACGCCCATGCCGCCGCCGCCCAGCTTCTCGACGATGCGGTAGTGCGAGATGGTCTGGTCGACCATGGGGAGAATGCCCAGTGCAATGTTAGGAGTGCTGCGAAGGCGAAGTCAACGAGGACGGCACACCGATAGACGCAGAAAAGGGGCAAATCCGGTGATTTCAGGCTTTCCCAAGCCCTCGCCAATCAGGTGGTTCGAAAGGGTATCTGCGGCGACTTCATTTAATGCGGCCTTTCGCCCCCTGTTTCGGCAGATTGGTCGCTGGTGCACAGGTATACCTTGTGAGCCAGTGCACCGATAACCGGATGACGTGGGAGCGATACACCGTGCTTCTACGACGTCATCCGTTGCTGCCGCCTCGGATTCGCCATGTCTGGACGTAACCGGAGAGTCCTGCTTGAGGAACCCGCTGCGGGAAATCTGCACGGTGGGATCTGTGAGGGAGGAGATATCCCGGTGGTGCCATGGTGGACCTAAACGGGCGCGAAGCTGGAAACGGCGGACACAGCCAAGGCACACCTACAGCCTATCGGGACTCCTCTACTCGGAGAGATGGGGATTGTGCAACAGTTGTGGCGACCTGCTAGTGAGTTCAGGCTGCGCAGTCCCGGCGCGAAGGTGTCGAACGAAGGCCTCTTGGTCTAAATGAATACCGTTCATTGGAATTGTTGCCGCCAGTCGGAACACAGCATCATCCAAGGCTGTACCGTGTTGCCATTCCGCAAGAAGACCCTGTCTGTACAGCGATCTAAGTTGAGCTTGTCGCAGCCACACAGCGGGCAGATTCGCGTCGGGACTGCAAGCGCGGGCCATTGAATCGATACTCACTACCCCGTCCTTGCCGCAATAACGCTTCGCCCTTTCCACGCACAGCTCGTGAAGACATTTGAGATCGTGCTCGGCGACGGGTGGTATGGCAGCGCCTTCTTGTACCGCCTTGATGAAGACTCGGAAGGACTCCAGTAGGTCACTGGGATGCGGATTTTGAGAGTCAGATTTCGTCATCGCACAGCCTCCGGTAAGAAGCACAGGGGCGACGCCCTCGAAGTGTCATCGCCCCCTCCCGCCACTCCCCCGACCGTGGTAGGGTTTTGCAAAGGGAGTGGCGGCGTGCTCCGGGTCGAAACGGTTCTCCTCCTAGCAAACTGCAAGCGACCGGGGCGCTGGGCCTTAGACTTTTTCCCGGAGCTTGGTGATGCGCGAAAATATGTCCACAGGAACGGGAAAAACCAGGGTAGTGTTCTTTTCCACCCCGATTTCGGTCAATGTCTGGAGATAGCGAAGTTGGATGCTGACCGGTTCCTCGGCCAACAAATGAGCGGCATCCACCAGCCGCTGTGCCGCCGAAAACTCGCCCTCAGCATGGATGATCTTCGACCGCTTTTCGCGCTCTGCCTCTGCCTGCTTGGCCATGGCACGGAGCATCGACTCCGGCAAATCGACCTGCTTGACCTCGACATTCACCACTTTCACGCCCCATGGAGCGGTGTGGGTATCGAGAATGCTCTGCAGGCGCATGTTGATCTTTTCGCGGTGGGCCAACAATTCATCCAACTCCGCCTCGCCGAGTACCGAGCGCAGCGTGGTCTGGGCAAATTGCGACGTCTGATTGAGATAGTCGGAGACCTCGACCACCGCCTTCCGCGGGTCGATGACGCGGAGAAAGATGACCGCGTTGACCTTCAAGGTGACATTGTCACGGGTGATGATGTCCTGAGGCTTTACCTCGAGCGCCTCCTGGCGCAAGGAGATTCGTACGATGCGATCGACCGGGAAAAACACAAGAATGATTCCCGGTCCCTTGGCATAGGGTAGTAACCGGCCCAGCCGGAATATCACACCTCGCTCGTATTCACGAAGGATTTTGATCGCACTGAGTACATACAAAACGAAGATGACGACAACAACAGCAGGAATAGGAATCATTGGCGACCTCCAGTAACGCCAAATTGAACAGTGCTCCTGGCGCAGTCTGCAGCGTTGGAGATCACGGAACTCGCACTGGCCGCCAAAGCTTCGACACAGCCAGAAGTTTTTCAAACATCAAAGGTGCCACGCTCCCATCGACTCCATGCCCGGCAGTTCTGAAAACTTCAGGACCGTCGGCTTGACCAGCCGTGCGAAGTCCGCGTAGCAGACTTGGAGCAACTCGTTGTGGGAGCCGGCATTGAATGCAATATCTTTATCTTTGGTAAGGCTCTCATCGACATAGACAGCCATCCCATAGAGATTCCCAAAGGGCGGCATGGCACCGATCTCGCACTCCGGGAACCGGTCCTTGAATTCTGATTCTTTGGCGAGCGTGACGCTTTTTGTGCCGGTTGCGGAGCGCAACGAGGAAAGATCGACCACGTAAGAAGCGGGAAGGACCGCCATGGCCAATGTGCTGTCGATCTTTACAATGACCGTCTTCGCGAGCTCTTTGTTTGAGATATGTGTAAGCGCGGCGATTTCCTTCGCAGTATAGGCAACCGCGTGCGAGATGGTCATATACGGAATAGCTTGACTGTCGAGAAATTCTCGTAATTTCTTTGCTGGCATAGGACCTCCATCTCGCAGGCCGCCGGGGAGGCAGTGGCACGCGGAGCTTATGTTCTTCTCAAGTGCCCTCGCCTCGTTGTGGCGCTGTGCGGAAGGCTCAGTTGCCTCTTCTTCCTAGAGCATCCGCCGCGGCTTTCCTTTCGAGAAAAGTAGCGCGCCATCCAAAGCCGGCCGGGACCTGTCGAGTTGTTTAAGCGCTCTGCTTGCTGGCGGCCCGGTAGAGCCATTTCCGCTCCACTTCCTCACTTCCACACCGTGGACAGACAACCTTGCCTTCGCTGTGCTCGATGGGAGGCAGTGTCTTTGAGAAGGGTCTATTGCAGGCGTGGCTGAAGAACTCGGAGTGGGGCATCAATCTGGCCCTCCCGCACCACAAACCAATTCTAGACCCCCACCTGAACACGGTTCAATCTGAACGGCCAGATGTCCAGTGAGCTGGGTTCACACCGGAGCAATGTAAGAGGCGAGAGTTTCGGAGTGTGTATCACTATCAGTCCGGCTGAGCGTGCGAGACATGCAAAACAAAGCCCCGGCTCTACCGGGGCTTGAGGATATCTACGTGACGCTGATGCTAGATCCATCCATAGGAGAATCAAAAACAAGAATCTCCCAAAACGGGCGAATGGCGGTGAAGGATCGCCACAACTGAACCACAGTTCTCTTCTCTTGGTGTGTTGTTGCTGCTCCGCAAGGCATGTAAAGGCTTTTTGAAGGGGAACGTGTGCGCCAGCCGAAAAAGGAATCAAGGGCATTTTCAGCTCTCCCCGACCCAAAGGACTGGCTAGCATCGTTTGTTGGCGTGATACTGACGGCCGGATCCCGTTTCCCAACGGCGCATTTGCCTCTTACGCAGCTATAGGGGGCAGATGCCTGACAAAAGTCATCCGAACTCGTTTCGAGTCAAGTAGTGGATTTCGGCCTGACAACCGTTGAACGGACAGCGCCCATGGCAGGCGTTTCGGCCGTCGTCGCGGCTTTTCCCGAACCAGCAAGAAAGCTGCTTCGACAGCCTGGTTCCAGCGACGCGGGCCAAACAGCCCGAAGTATCGCGTGACGTGGCGGTAGCGTTTTGGAACATGCTGTGCCCACCGGTCGATGAAGTCCTCGATCGTGAGCGACACGGTTTGTCGTCGGCCGAGTCGCTTGTCCTTGTACCAGAAACTGACGAATCCGTTCGAGATCGATATAATTCTTCGTTCTGCGATTGGCGGCCGCCTTACGTAGCGCCCGGCGTAGCGCAAGAAATGCTCTTTTCCGTCGAAGGCTTGCACGTGTATCTTCCAATTGCGAAGTTCTTCGCGTTGAAGCAGACGTTCGATCTCGTCACGACTCATTTTTGAATCGACGCAAGCTCCTTGCAGTGCTGCACGCAGAAGTGCAATGACGAGCCGCTTCCAACTAAGCATCAATTGGTCTCGATCGAGGAAGATGCATGCTCCGTTTTCTCTTTGCAGATCCCTACCCGTTACCAGTGCATGCACGTGAGAGTTAAACTCCAACTTCCCATTAAAGGTATGCAGGATTGGTATGACGCCTACCTCAACACCGCGTCGGACTCTGGCATAACCCACAATGACCCTTCCAGCAATCTCAGCTAGTTTTCGGCAGAGTCGTGGATTCGAGGCAAACAGAGGCCAAAGCGTGTTCGGCATGGTGAGAGTGACTACGCGGTAGGGTCCCTCCGGCAGAGCGCACCAGCGTTCGCGCTGCCATTGGACCGTCGACCAATGCCCGCAACTGGTGCAGGCCGGCGATTTGCACGTATTGCAGAAAACTGCCTCCTCATTGATCGAGGCGTAGACCCGGCTGCCCAGTTCCGGCGTCTTGCATTGAGCTGCGCGAAGAAACCTAAGCCTGCAGTCGGGGTCATAGCCAGGCTGATCCCAGTGCTCGCGTCCCTCGATCAGAATCCTCTGCAATGAACTGCGCTTGAGAATCCATGGTTCTTCAGTCAATACCATTTGAAAGCTCCGGGATTTTGATTTCGTTGATCAAGTCTTGTCCGAGCAGGACGACGGTGTCTCGTTTTGTGCTGATTCGGAATTCGATCTGGCCTGGGTGACCGGCCTCAAACGATCGGAGAGCTTCAAGAGCTTTACCAAAGTCGAAGCGTGTGTTAGGTCGTGGCTTGCTAAATTCTCGCACGATCTTGCGCCGTGTTTGATCCTCGTCGTACTTGGCAAACAGTTCTTTTTGCTGCGACTTAGGCAGGCGATACCACTTCCAAGCGCGGTGGATTCGTAGTGAACCATTCTGCAGTGCTTGAATGATGTTGGGGTGTGCACTCTGCAAGATCGCCTTCACCTTGTCCACATTGCCAACGCCACTCCCGGCAGCATTAGCGACCTCTTGGCGAACCTCAATGCGGTCAGCCTTCGACAAATTTGTCGAACCCTTGTACTTGCCTCCGGCCCTCATATTTTGAACAGCTTTCTGCTGAAAATATGGTTCGAGCTTTAATGCGATCCGAATAGATACAAAGGAATTCCAGCGTCTGTGAGTTCTGTGAATGGCCAGAATAAATCGAAGAGATTCGTTCTCGTCGATGTCGTACTGGACACAGGTGATCTGTTGCCTACCTTCGAAAAGCGCTAACTGCCAAGAACCAACACCGGAGATAATGGTCCCGTTGTTTGTGATCAGGATGGGCTCCCGAACACTTCGGAGTTTTCGTCGTGCAGCCTCGTTGAGTTCGTCGAGATCTGTACATCCGATCTCGTCTAAAACTCGATGCGGCCGCAATTGACCTGGTACCCGACTAACAAGCACGCCGGAGTCTGTTCCACTGGCTAAGGAGCTAACAGTAAGGAGCGACAGAGGTCCGCTCTCTAAGCACTCAACTTTGTGCAACGGCGAACTGACGGGCTCCGCGAGTGTGCCCGAGGACCTTTGCGTGCCCGGATTTTGGGTGTTGTGCTCCACAACAATCTTGTTCTTAGCGGCCCTTGATCGTGAAGGCCTGCGCCTCAATCCACTCTTCCAACTTTTTGCGCGAGTAGTAGAACTTTCTGGACACCTCGGACCTCGGCGGCCCTTTCCTGAGCGCCGCCCATCGCCTCAGCGTCGAGATGGCGCGGCCAAGCTGCTTCGCAAGTTCTTCCTCGGTCAGAAAGCTCGCGCTGATGTCGATGGGCGCTGGCGCTGGTGGTGGGGCTGGTGCTGCTGGTGGGTTTGGCGCTGGACTTACTGCTGACGCTTGACTTCTCGGCATTCGATCCTCCGGACGAGAGAAGAGGCCACGATCGCTAAGACCGTTTTTCCTCTTCTTCATCCGCCAGATCGAGCCAACCGTAGAAACGGGTGCGGACAAAGGAAGAGTGCCACGGTCCTAAAGACCCGTTTTTCCTCTCCTTCATCCCGCAAATCGAGCCTACGTAAAACGCTCCGCTCTTCTACTTCAGCTTCAGCGGAGCCGCCGCTCAGTGGGCGGGTAATGAAGTATGCCGCCACACTACATCCACTGTTGAGCGAGTGTCAAGGCTCCGCGCCGAGTTTTTCCGCGACTCCACTTTGCGCCGCAAAGACGTACGTGGAACGTACGTGGGAGCGGTGCGCTTCCCGGGGGCGCGGGGGCCGGAAAGCGTGAAGCCCGCGTGAAAACTGCATGAATACTAGGGGGAAAGGATGGTGAGCGCGGTAGGAATCGAACCTACAACCTACTGATTAAGAGTATGTGCAGTTGTCACACACATGATGTGGTTGTGTTTTGTACCAATCTTTGCAGTTCAAATCACACCTAATCAGGTACTTATGGGGTTTTCGGGCCGTGAACTCTGATCATCAAGCACAACCAGAGTCTGTATGTTGACACACACGTAAAGTTGTTCATTTTCAACAGATTTCAGTCTGAATGAAAGATCAGGTGGTTGTGAGTCGAAAATGCAGACGAGAGTCAGTTGGTGTTGGGCTGCGGGCGATTTCAATGCCAAAAGGCTCCGCGCAGGTGCTTCGCTGCCCGCACCATTGGCAAGAAGCGTTCTGCATCGGGAGGTATATAATCGCACCGATCTCAGGGCAGTGTGACTTTTAAGAAAGCCAAAATGCGGTAATTTCCGGCGCGTAGGAGCTTATGGCTGACACAAATTATGAGGCTTTAGTCAAACAGGCTGAGCAGGCTGTGGCCCCAGTGAAGGACCCTGAACTAAAACGAATCGCCTTCGAAAAAATCTTAGACGCCCTGCTGGGGACGCCCGAAGTACATCGGAATGTTGAAACCAAGTCGAACAAGGGCAGGGTGAAAGGTTCCAGTAGTAGCAAATCCGTTGGGGCGCAAAAGACTTCGAAGAAGCGCGCTGGAACGGCAGCATACATCGAGGAACTGATTGACGAGCAGTTCTTTGTCAAGCCCAAGACGATAGTATCCGTTAAGGCAGAGTTGGGCAACAGAGGCCATCATATCCCTTTAACCAGCCTGAGCGGTCCCCTCCAAAGTCTCTGTCAGAGGAAAAAGCTGCGTAGGGAGAAGAGTCAGTCAACTGATGGTGGCAAAAAGGCGTTTGCGTACTCGAACTGGTAATGGCAAAGAATGAAAACGAAATAGTCGATCCTCCCGACATCCAACTTCAAGGCTTGGTTGAGAAAACCGTCGACGTTGCAAAGAAGGCGCGTCGGAATCGTGCGTCACTCTCTGGATTGAATTTTTACGCAGACAAGCTGGCGAAGCTCAAAACTGATGCCGTCGTATGCTTTCAGCAGTTGAATGACCCGTCTGTCGGCGATATTTCTGCGATGGCTGAGATGGTAGCGGTTGTCTTCGCTCCCGACACGGATTACAAGCGGAGGGTTGAGATTGGGCGAAATTTGCTTCATGAACTCAAGACAAAGAAATGGCGTTCGTCGGCTCCGATTCTTCCCGAAGAGGAAGGGCTATTCCCGCTGAGCTTGATAGCAAAGACACGGCGGGGCTACCTGATGACTGTCTGCCGTCAAATGAACGGTTGCTTCGCGTCAGGGTGGTACGATGCGGCGGCAGTCATGATGCGCCGTCTCTTGGAGACGAGTATCATCGAGGCATTTGAGACCCAGCATCTCGACGGTAAGATCAAGAATGCCCAAGGCGACTTCTTTCAATTGTCCGATCTAATTGGGGCTGCGCTCACTGAGACGACTTGGAATCTTTCGCGGAATACAAAAAAAGCACTACCCAATCTGCGAGATGTTGGACACATATCCGCCCATTCTCGGCGGTACACGGCGCAGAAGCCTGATATTCTCAAGGTCAGTCAAGACTGTCGAATAGCCATCGAGGAGTTCTTGCATCTTGCTGGTCTCATTACTTAGCTCCAAACCGGCCTAATGGTTTTGCGTAAACTCAGAACTGACCTGACTCCGGGTCAATGAGTGAAATGGGGATTTTTCGCCAATTGACCGTGGAAGCTCTCGCGCAGCTCGTAGGCTTTTGTCCCCTCCGCAACTCGATTGCCGCAGGCCCTGATCCACTACATTGCCTTACTGCCGTTGGGAATAAATATCTCTTCGATGGGTCGGCCAAACAGCGAGGCAATTCTAAACGCGAGCGGAAGGCTGGGATCATACCGCCCGGTTTCTATCGCGTTCACCGTCTGGCGGGAGACATCGAGTTTATCCGCAAGGTCGGCCTGAGACATATTGTGCTCGGCTCGAAGGACACGGAGACGATTCTTCATCAGTACCTCCGCGATAGGTAGTACAGCCATCCGGCCCGGACTGGTTCCAGTAAGAAGTAGAGAAATGGACTCAGTAGCAGCAGGCTTTGTTTGTAAGGCCAATGCATGAGCGTGTGGCTGAAAGGAGCAAGTACGCCCAACCATGCGGCCAAAACAAAGCCAGTGAGATACGTCCAAGCCATCGCTTCGAACTGCAAACGACGAGCAAGCTCGTCGAGCGTAAACAAGTAGCGCCGGAGTTCCCAAGCAATGTAGGTGAGTACCGTACCCCATAAGAGATCCGTTATTACAAAGATCATCGGCTTAGGACGGAAGTGGACGGCTAAAGCAAACAAGACCCAGCAAATTAGTAAGCCAGCAGCAAGACAGCTCCTCGTCTTATACCGGCGTTCTGCGGGAGTTTTCGTGCCAAGGGTGATCCAGAACAGTGTTGCAAAGGCGGAGAATCGCGGGTTTTCAGCGTTCACCAAGTGTTCCTGCAATTCGGTGTTCATGGAGATTGCCTCTGTCGGAACTGTAAAGCACGCTTTACCAAATGTCAAGTATATTTGTCATAGGAACACCACTGCATTATGCAGGACGCGCTTAGGTCGTTCGCAGATGTTGAAACCAGGCGATTACACTCATTGACCTAGCAATGTCACTCATCGCTGAGTCATGAGCGTGTCTTTCCCCCCGTCCGCCGAGATGTCGCGCCACCTTCACTTGATCGTTTGCAAAAGATTGCCGGGTGCTACCTTCAGGGCGCGGGCAATCCTCACGATGTTGTCCAAGCTGATGTTCCGCTCGCCGCGTTCGACACTACCCATATACGTCCGATGGATTCCTGCCGCGTCAGCCAGAGCCTCTTGAGAAAACCCCTTCGCTAAGCGAAGTTCTCGAATCCGCATACCGACCAACTTCTTTGGGTCATTTTGCACGCCCTAATATTGCGTATTGACTACTTTAGGTCTACAGACTTAAAGTAGACAGTCGTTAAGTAGTTTCTAAGCATGAGGCAAAATAATGACTATCGCCCAAGGACGACTGGGGTTCTTCAACACAAGGCTTGAGCAGAGACGGAACGAGGTCGGGGTTTCGGTGCGTGAGCTTGCAACTACAGCGGGCAGTTCGTACGAACACATCAGGAAGCTGATTATGGGCCAGTGCCTGCCCTCCGATGCCCTACTGGGAAGGCTCTGCGCGGCGCTTGACCTGAGCAAGAAGGAGATGAACAGGAGAGTGCTAAAAGACAAAATGATTTTTCGGTTCGGAGATGCCGCATGGCGCGCTGCCGGAATCGACGCACGGGCTGCTCCCTGCTACATCTTGCTTCCTCTGCTAAGCCGTAGCGAGCGAGAGTTTTTCATTTTCCAACTCAAGACGCTTGGCGAAGCGAAGCGGCACCGGGCAGAACAGGCGCGGCAGGGGACGTAGAACTGACGGGGGCGCAGAGTCAGTATGTGACGAAAGATCAGTATGTCGTAGACCGCCCGAGCGGTTTAACTGATCTAAATCAGTTGGTGAACTGATGGAACGCGTCGGGCGTCGCCGGATTCGAAATCAGTTTGTGTGATCGTATGAGTGATCGCACCTGACTGAATCCAGAATCCGCAGTCGCATGTCGCTGATTCTAAAGATGGTGAGCGCGGTAGGAATCGAACCTACAACCTACTGATTAAGAGTCAGTTGCTCTGCCAATTGAGCTACGCGCCCACGGTGGGGGTTTTGGCTGGTAGGACGAACGGAAATTATAGCATCCAGCAGGCGCTTTTCGCTCCGAACCGGCAGACTGCGCTCGTCCATTCTGCGCTCTTCTTCTTCCGGACAAATCTTCTAGAGAAATCGGAACCCAGCGGTCCACGAACCTGAATGACACGCGACGCAAATCGAAACTTGGCGGTTCGGTTGTAACCACAACGCTGGTGTTCAAACCTTTTCCCGCGCAGCCCGCGATTGCAGTTTCTTGCATCGGCATTCGGCGCTGAAACAGTACACTAGCTTTTGCAGGCGACTATGGACGCGGGCTCACGACGGACTTGGCGGTGGCTGGAGATCACGTCGTGCGTATGCTGTTTCGCCATTGCCGCCTCAGGTCGGTGGGAGCGAACATTTCAAACAGCCGGCCAGTTGCCCCCGGAAACGCAGCCGCCGGTCTTTCGCGCCGAACACAATGAAGTGGAAGTGGTGGTGATGGTGCGTGACCGCAACGGCCAGCCCGTAAGTAACCTGAAGCAAAGCGATTTCGAAATCCATGATAATGGCAAGCTGCAGAAGGTCAGCAGTTTCGCGATTCTGGGCGCGCCGCGGCAGCCGACAACTCCGCAGCCAATGGCAACAACGTCCCCCGCGGCCGGTGCTTCCACAGCAACCAGGCTGGAACCAGTACAGCGGCGATTTGTGGCATTGTTTTTTGACGATGTGCACACTGAGCCCGGTGACTTCGCGCGGGTCCAGAAGGCTGCCGACCAATTCGTGCAAGAAAACTTGGCAAGCGAGGACCGCGTAGCAATCTTCAAGGCTTCGGAGAATGGCGAAGTCACGTTCACCAATGACAAGCCAAAGCTTCTGGCCACGATTGACGGACTGCGCGCACACCCTGCGAAGAACACTTCAACAGTGACGCAGTGCCCGCGGATCACAAATTACGAGGCCTACCTGATCGCGAACAATCTCGATCCGGAAGCGCTGAACATAGTGACTGAGCGCTTGCTCGATTGCACGTGTCCCCCTCCTCGTACCACTGGCTGTCCACCGTTGGATGATCTCAAAACGATGGCGAAAGGAGATGCCGAGCAGATATGGCAATCCCAGGAGAACGCATCGCGGCGTCTACTGGGAGCACTCGATCTCACCGTCCGCGTGCTCGGCGCCATGCCGGGCCGTAGAACTCTGGTACTGAGCTCCTCCGGATTTCTTTCGGGCAACCTCGAGGTCGACGTGAACCGCGTGATTGACAATGCTCTGCGCCACGGCGTTGCGATCAATGCCCTGAACGCGAAAGGGCTCTACGCGGAGCCTCCGGGCGGGAATCTAAGCGAGCAGAGACTGGAAGGCACTTTCAGCGTTAGGGCTCGTACCTCGATGTACGAGGCTCGACAGTATTCCGCACGTATGGGCGCGGAAAACGAGGCGATGATCGATTTCGCGGAGAGCACTGGCGGCAAATTCTTCCATAACAACAATGATTTTCTGCGCGGTCTCAATGAGCTCGCGGCACCCGAAGTTTCCTATGTACTGGCGTTTTCTCCCCACCCGCTGAAACACGATGGAAAGTTTCACAACCTGAACGTCAAACTAAAGACGACTCGCCACTTCAACGTGTACGCTCGCAAGGGATATTTTGCACCGGCCGGAAAGGAAACCTGACGCCACACGTGCTAAAGCCTCCTCTGCTCCAACTGCAACCCTTCCCGACACGAAAACACCCGCGGCAGCTGAGACGAAGATGCCGCAGGAGCCAGCGGTCGATGCGAAAGCTGCGGCGCCAACCGACGCGAGACCCAGCGCGAATCCAGCGCAGCCCGCAAGCGGAACGGAGACTGCGGTTACGAAAGCTACTGTCCCTGCTTCACAGCCCAGCACGGCTCCAGACGCAAGGTCCCCCCTCAGGCTCCTCCGCCTCTTTGACTGTGTCGAAGCCGGCATCCGACGGTAGTGCGGGGATCGCCTCCGAGATGGGCTTGCTAAACCGCGCATCGCGCGAGGTGCAACACTACATTGAAGCCTTCGCTGATCTCACTGCCGATGAAACCCGCACCATGCAGTCATTCGATGATCACGGACTTGCGGCCAAGGAGCGTTCCACACAATCCGCATTCGTGGTGTATCGGCTGCGGAACGACCCAAGGGACGTAGTGGAGTACCGCGAAGTGATTTCAATCGACGGACACGAGGTCAAGGGGCATGCTGCTCGTGCGGCAAAACTATGGCGTGAAGTTGCCGCGGCACATTCTCCACAAGAAGAGGTCAGACGCATTACCGCTGACAGCGAACGCTACGATATCGGACTGGCGGAGACGGGCTTCACATTATTTGAAGGCTTGCCCCTGCGAGCGCGCTGCGCAGGCGATTTCATCTTTCGCGAGGTGCGCAAAGAAATGGCCAGCGAGCGTCCGGTGAGAGTGTTTGCTTACCGTCAAGTTCGCCCCTGCGATGCAGTCGCATATCATTTTGACCTGCCCGGGCAGTTCGCGGATTCCCCACTACTGCAGGCGGGAGAATTGGCGCTTGACGCTGAAACCGGCCAGATCGTCCGTGAAGAACGGAATGTCTATGTCGGCAACCTCGATAAAAACCCGACACGCGTCGCCCACATTGCGATGAGCTACGGCGAAAGTCGATTTGGCATCCTGGTGCCGAACACCATCGTGATGGAAACCTTCCTTCCGCGCGAAGGCGTTAACGGAATGACCATGGGCTTCCAAAAGTACGCTCGCATGCTGCAGACTTACGGCCCGTTCTCGCGTTTCGAGGTTACTGTAGGGGAGAAGATTTCAGCACCTGTCCACTGATTTCGAGGAGCCGCTGCGGCGCGCCGCCCGTCCCTGCTCTTCTTTTAATGGCAGGGCGGGAAGCGGAGACGGACCAGTAGTTTCTGCATCTCTTAATGGCAACAAGTCCCGCCGTAGAAGACGACCCATTGCGATGAGCATAGTTCGGCAGCCAGTCTCAAGGTCGCGCTAGAACGGCGCTGGCGCCTTCAGGCCACGAGAACCTAAGAACGTTGGCGAACTTCCGCAGCCAGAGTCGTCGAGTCGCTCGTCACCGCGCGCCGCGAGGACAACTGGTCCGCGCCGATCGGAGGACGACGCTCGACTGTGCCGATTACCGGCGCCTCATCCATGCCATCGGCGTACGCCATCGAGGCGAAACGCTGCTGGCTGCACATGCGATCGATCATGCGTTGCTGTCGACCATTGAGCACGGCGTGAGGAAGAATGGGAAAATTGCGGAACATCCACACTAAATATACCCGCTGAAGGAACGAAGGCATTACATAACGCGGACCAATGGGTGTCTGCACCTGCACCACACCGGCCGCCAGTTTCTCAATCAACATACCTGGGCCCGCCTTGGAACCTTAAAATTGGCCAGAGCAATTCTAGGGCCGCCATTATTGCAGGCGCACCCTGCAATGGGAAGCCTTTTTTTCAGAGATTTACAAGTATATTAATCGAATCGCGGGCTTGCCTTCCACTCGGCTGTGCACTATCGGGAAAATTCGGCGCAGAAGGCGTCCTGAAACGGGCTTGACCGTAGCCCCCGGCGGGCGCAGATCAATGAGATCAGATCGCGACTTCGGGGAGGATGTCCATACGGCGGATCTGAGCCGCTACCCCAAATTCTGATCCCTCTTCTTCTACTCGGACGATGGTCGCCTGGCAGCAGACCCAGCACTTTTCGCCGGAGGTGAGTTCGGGAGGAAGGATGAGCACGAGTTCGACGTCCGCGCCCTTTTCCATGCGGGACTTGGTGTAGAGGAAGACTCCGTTGGCGCTCACATCGCGGGTCTGCGCGGTCTGATCCGCGCCCTGAGCGGTGCGCACGCGCGTGGGAACGCGCGTAGCGATTCGTCTTCCAGAGCGGCGCTCGGTGTCAGCCTTCATGCGGGCAACGTGCCCACCTACTCTACACCAATGCCGTAGATTGGACGAGCAGTTCCCGTGCGCAGCCGGGCTTCGCCCAGGCGGGACAGCCGAGGCGGCTGTCGCTACAGGTCAGATGATAGGCCGTTTGGCACGCGCTGCCGGGACCACCAAGGCCTGCTCCATGGTCGGCACGTTGGTGCCGCGCAGCTTCGCTTCCACTTCGTGCAGCTTGTCGCTTTGGCCGGTCTCGTAGTAGGCCTGCACGAGTAATTCCATGGTGAAGGGATTGTCCTGATCCTCTTCCAGGTGCGCGATGGCGTCCTGATATTTCTTCTGGTCCATGAGCAGCGTTCCAGCCGCGCCCTGGTAAGAACTCTGAATCACGCGGTTGCGGCTGCCGTTGGCCAGAGCCTCGAGTTGCTGCAGCGACTTATCCGCCAGCGGCTGGTCACCGGCGCGGGCGGCTCGTACGGCGCGGTTGCGGAGGATGCGCGACATCTCTTCGTCGCGGTCGGAGTGCGAAATAGTTGGGCTTTGGCTGAGGGCTTCCTCGGCCAGCTTCAGATGTTTGAGGGCGACGGTGTCGTCCGTCTGATACTCCGCCATTTGGCGGAGCGCCTGTGCTTCCTGCAGGTCCTGCCCTTTGGCATGAGCCGTTTCGGCAATCTCCAGGAGATCCTTGTCGGCTTGTGCGTAATTGCCGTCGCGCACGTATGTCATTGCCTTCTGCATGCTGTAGGTGAGGCAGTCGGCTTCATTGTGGGCGAAGCGGATGGCCTTGTCATATTCAACGCGAGCCTGCTCCTGATTGCCCATGAGAGCGTAGGTATCGCCGAGACCGAGTTGCGAGGTTACGAAGTCCGGATCAATCTTGAGGGCGGCGCGATAGTGCGTAAGCGAGCCCTCGAAGTTCCCTGCCATGCGCAGCAGCTCTCCGTAGGAATCCTGCGGGTTGGGCTCTTTGGGAAGCAGCGCGACGTAGCGGTCCATGGCCGCGAACGCCTTGGCAAATTCCCGGTTGCGGGCATCGACATAGGCAAGATCGTTCAGCGCGGCTGGGAAATTCTTGTCGATAGCGAGAGCCTTCTCAAAGAAGCGCTGCGCCTGGTCGTTGCCATTTTCGCCCATGAGCCAGTTGCCTGCGAGATAGAGCAGGTGCTTGTCGTGGGGATACATCTCCAGCATGTCGTTCATGGCGGTGATGCCGCCGAGGAAGTCGCCTTCCTGCACTTTGGAAACCCAGGCAACCATCAACTGCTCGCCAGCCGTTGACTTGGGCGCGAACTCCTTGGCTTTCGCGCGCGCCTGGCTCACTTCCTGGGGATTGCTGCTGTTGAAGGCGATCCAAGCCCAGGCGACGGCGAGGTTGGGATCTTCTTTGGCGGCCGCGCGCCAGTCGTCGTTGCAGCGCTCCAGATAAAGATTCTCGTAGTCCTCCATTCCCTTCTCGTAAAGTTCGCGAGCTTTGGGCGACGTGGTGGTTACCGGCAGCGTCGTGGTTTCACCCTTTTTCAGGTGGTGCGCGTACAGCCGCGCTGCGAAACATAGACCGAGAGCTAAAACGGCGCTGGTTTGTATGGAACGAGCTTTCATGAATAAAGTGCGGCGCATCAAGATCTCCGGTACAGAGCTTAGTAGGGAGGCGATTACGAGAAGAGAGTAACATCGGCGTAACCGGGGGACGAGGTGACGAAAGGCGTAGGTCGGATGCGAGGGAAGATCATTTTTTGGAGCTGGAAAGCGGTTGAAACTAGCTTGGGGAGTTTTGCACAGGAAATTTGGGGGAGTTGGGGCCATTCCTAAATTCGTTCCATTCCGGGAACATATTACTGATTGGTAACCCTACCCCCCTCCCCTGGGATCTATTGGAATCACCGAGTTAGCGGGAAATCTCCCATAAAATCTTGGCCGTCAATAGTTTAGGGCCAAAATCTTGAAAACACACGACTTACCTCTGACATCACTACCGGTACCAGAGCTGGCGCGCACCTATGATCCGCCAACTGAGTAGTTGAGGGCAAGGTTAGACGTCACAATTGACCTGTGAATTGCTTGTGTTCATTGATGACTTCGCCGCATACGAGGAGTTGACGTATCACGGGTATCATCATCGGCGCAGTAACGATTGCGGATAAAAGCACAGAAAACTACTCATCATTGAGCTGGTTCTGTTTGTCGGCGAGGGCGCTGAGGACGAAGGGCAGGATGAAGCGCACAGTGACATGCGCGAATCTTAATCATGGTGGGTCAACGGCGATTCAGAGTTTCATGTAGTTTTGTTCCTTCGTGGTTTTCTTTCCAACGAGATTGGAGACGTAGCACTCTTCGTGAATGGCCTTTCCGTGCTCATCGACCTTGCTCTCTTCGAGCGCCACGGATCCTCTACAGATGGCGCACTCTGGACGCCACTGGCCTTCGGATATAAGTTCGGATAGTTGAACGACGTGGGACATTGATGCCTCCTGGGAGAGACAGTCCCTACATTAGCCTTGCTCGGGCTTAGAAACTGAGTAATACAGCTCACCTCGACCAATTCCCCGGCTTTTAAG
>Ga0187872_10002370_pt1 | contig 16773 bp, 15 predicted proteins | sample June2016WEW_16_4_FD_132973 | JGI IMG/M metagenome (GOLD analysis project Ga0187872, IMG submission 132973) | Peatland microbial communities from SPRUCE experiment site at the Marcell Experimental Forest, Minnesota, USA - June2016WEW_16_40 | ecosystem: Environmental > Terrestrial > Soil >...
AGCAGATCGGGCGCTACACGTTCCTGGTCGCGCGGCCCTACATGCGGGTGAAGGCCCGGCAGGGAACCGTGGAGATTGAGCGCGGACGCCGGCGCGAAGTCGTTCAGGAAAACATCTTCCAGGTGGTGAAGCGATTGCTGCGGGAACATCGTCCGGCCAGCATTCCCGGGCTGCCTCCGTTCACCGCCGGAGCGGTCGGATATTTTGCGTACGACGTGGTTCGGCAGCTGGAAAAAATTGGGGAGCACGCCAACGATGATTTGGCGCTGCCCGACGCCGAACTGATGTTCTTTGATCGGCTGCTGGCGTTCGATCACTTGCGGCACCAGATTCACATCGTCGCCGCCGCCGACGTTGCGCGAGAGACTCCGCGGCGCGCCTATGACCGCGCGCTCAGCGACATTGCTGCTTTGGAGCGGAAGTTGGCGGCGGGGCTTACTCCGGCACTTTGGCGCAAATCCGCCAAGGGGAAGACGGGCAAGCTTAAGGTTCATGCCGGCATGCGGCGCGAGACTTTCCTGCGCGGCGTGGAACGCTGCAAGGAATACATTGCCGCGGGCGACATCTTCCAGGTCGTGCTCTCGCAGCGGCTCGACTTTACTCCCGAGGTCGCGCCCTTTGATTTGTATCGCTCGCTGCGGCAGGTGAATCCGTCGCCCTATCTTTATTTTCTGCGGACGGGCGACACACACATTCTGGGCTCTTCTCCCGAGATGTTGGTGCGAGTGACAGGACGCAGACTCGAGTACCGGCCAATCGCGGGCACGCATCCGCGCGGGCGCGACGAAGCCGAAGACCTGCGCCTGGAACAGCAGATGCGCACCGACGAAAAGGAACGCGCCGAACACGTCATGCTGGTGGACTTGGGCCGCAACGACTTGGGGCGGGTGAGCGAATACGGTTCGGTCAAGGTGAAAGATCTGATGTACGTGGAGCGGTATTCGCACGTAATGCACCTGGTGTCGGCGTTGGAAGGCACGTTGCGCAAGGATCTGGACGCGCTCGACGCTTTCGCTGCGTGTTTTCCCGCGGGAACGCTCAGCGGGGCGCCGAAGGTGCGGGCGATGCAGATCATTGAAGAACTCGAGCCCACCCGCCGCGGGATTTATGGGGGGTCAGTACTGTATGCCGATTTCGCCGGCAATCTGGATTCGTGCATCGGCATTCGCACGCTGCTGATGCAGGGCAAGAAAGCCTATCTGCAGGCGGGCGCGGGAATTGTCGCAGACTCCGACCCGGCCAGCGAGTTTCAGGAGTCGATGAACAAAGCGCAGGCTCTGTTGAGAGCCGTGGAGAAGGCGAGAAGCAGTGGCCAGTGATCAGTGGCCAGTGGTTAGCAGCACTCTACATGGGGCTTGACGTCGAGTCTCAGAACAGGATTGAGAGTGTCACCCATGAAGATCGTATCTTCCTGCGCTGACTGGCCACCGATCACTGACGTAGAAAGTTTGCCACCAGCTTCTTCCCGGCATCCGTCAACACGCTTTCGGGATGGAATTGCACTCCCTCGACCGCGTGGCGGCGGTGGCGCAGGCCCATGATGGTGCGGGTGCCGTCTTTTTCGGTGGTCCAGGCACTGATTTCCAACTCGTCGGGCAAATCCTTTTCCTCGACGATGAGCGAATGATAGCGGGTGGCCGTCATCGGCATGGGCAGACCTTGAAAGACGGTTTTGTTATCGTGCATCACTGCGCTGGTCTTGCCATGCATGAGATGAGCGGCACGAACGACGTGGCCGCCGAAGGCTTCGCCGATCGCCTGGTGTCCGAGGCAGACTCCAAGTATCGGAACTTTCCCGGCGAAGTGGCGGATCAGATCGATGCTGACACCTGCCTCATGCGGCGTGCAGGGGCCGGGGGAGACGACGATCCGCTCAGGCCGCATGCTCTCGACCTGGCTCACGGTGACCTGATCGTTGCGGCGAACTTCGACTTTGGCGCCCAACTCGCCGATGTATTGGACCAGGTTGTAGGTGAACGAATCGTAGTTGTCGAGTACGAAAACCACAGCGGCTGCTCCTGATATCAGCTTACACCGGGAAAGGATTTCGGATTGCAGATTGCCGATTTTCGACCTGCGCGGTTCAAATCTGAAATCTCAAATCGTGCTTTTCTCCCCTGAACGGGCCACCCGCTGACCCAACGGTGGTATTGACCATGACGCTCTCGCGGGGCATCCTCCTTTTATCAGTGCATATGCCACTTAGCGCCACTGGAGGTTGCATGGCTGAGTCCCAGCAGGAGAAGCGGGGGGCACGTCGCTTCGCGCTCCGTGTGCCGGTCACCGTCGATCATGAAAATGCGACCCATCCTGCCCAGATACGTGATGTCAGCGCGCGCGGCATCTGTTTTTACCTGGAGTCCCCTGTGGCTCAGGGATCGCCGATTGGATTCACGCTGACTCTGCCGCCCGAAATCACGCTGACGGAAAGCATCCGCGTGCAATGCAAAGGCCGCGTGGTGCGGGTGGAGAACGGAAGAGATGACGGCAAACTGGCTGTCGCTGCCGTCATTGAAGAATATGAGTTTCTGCCGGCCTGAACGCGCACCGCAGACGTGCATCCGAGGTGATCATCGCTAGTGCGGTGAGTCCTTGACTCTTGCCGTGCGCAGTACGGTAGCGCCGCCGGGATGGCGGCCTTACTTTTAGGCGACCGCTAGTTCTCCGAGGTCCGCCGGTTTCTAAGTCTCTTCTTTTGCATCGTCACTTCTCTCACATCCACCGCAAGTGATATGTTTCCTTCAAGCTTCCAGCGAGGGATTCTTTGCCGCGACGTTCGCTCAAATTTGTGTGCCTCATGACGACGGCGCTGATTGCTGTTGGGGTTGCTGCCCAAACCTTTGGCCCTCCGCCGCTGGTGAAGAGCGTTCGTATCATTCATGAACGCGGCGTGCCTGTGGTTGAGATTCTTTCCAGCGGCGGTCCGCTCATCCCTGAGATCCAGACGCTCGATTCGCCGCCACGCCTGGTCATCGATCTGCCCAATTCGCGCCTGGGATTAATGCCGAAGCGGATGGCGATTCAAAAAGAAAACATCCTCGCCATCCGCGTCGATCAATATCAGCAAAAACCTCCGATGACGCGCATCGTTCTTGACTTGTTGGCGCCATATGGCTCCTCGTGGGAGGGCGCGGGCACTCGCCTGCTGGTACGGCTCAAGCCGTCGGAGGATGTGAATGCCGGTAAGAAGTCGTTGCAGCCGCCGACTGTGCCAGACATGTCGCTGAACGCGGCTCCAGCCGTGGTTCCGGTGACTGGAGGAGAGGGCGCCGTGGTGCTGGCGGGAAGCCGCATTGGTTCCGGTTCGACGGTGACGGCCGGTTCGGATACGGCGATTCTGCGATTGTCCCGCGGAGGAGAACTTCGCGTGTGTCCGGGCACGACGGTTTCGGTGACGCCCTCGCAGACCAAACGCGACCTGATGCTCGGCCTGAGCACCGGCGCGATCGAGGCGCACTATACGCTGCGGGCGTCGGCCGACACGGTGCTGACTCCGGACTTCCGTATCATGTTTGCGGGGCCGGGAGAATTCCACTTTGCCATTAGCGCCGACCCGCACGGCAACACCTGCGTGCGGGCGCTGAAGGGCAATACTTGTTCGGCAATCGTATCTGAGCTGATGGGAGACCGGATTTACCAGGTCAAGCCGACCGAGCAGGCGATGTTTCACTCCGGACAGATCAACAAGGTTGACACCGACGTTCCGCTGGAATGCGGATGTCCTCCACCTTCGCCGCTCATGCGGGCGCAGGCGCCTTTTGCACCGAACGTGCCCGACTCGGAATTACCGGCCAAAGTGCGCATCGGGGGCAGTGAGACTCCGGCTGCATCGGCGGGAAATGGTTCTCTGGGGGCGACACCTTCCGAGACGAGGCTGTCGAACGGGCCGGAGACGGCGCCCTTGCCGTCTTCTCAGCCGAACGACGCTCACGTGCAGGTCGATGTGCCGTTTGTCTTTACCGCGAAGAACCGCGCGGCCACCGCGATACCGGCGCCCGTGCAGGCCGCCAGAGACTTGCCGGTGGAGGATTCGCCGACTCGCCAGGTTCATCTCGATGCCGTGGTTGAGTCTCCACTGCCGGAGAAGCAAAACAAGCCGGAACATCGCGGCTTCTTCCGGCGGGTCAAAGGAATGTTGTCCACCATCTTTGGGTAAAAGTTCTTCCTAAAATTTCCGTTCCGGAAATCCTTTTCGGGCGGTCGTGCGTCTTACGGCAAGTTGGGCTGAGATCTTTGAGACAACTCGTCGGCAGGAGCGCGTCATGACCGCTGCATCTCCCGGACCGGGCCCGAATCTTTTCTCCTTGCTTTCAGGGGAAAACGATGGACTTTATCGCACCAGGCGTGAGACTTTCGTTTTCTCGCTGCTTGGGCAAGCAGCGATCCTGGGACTCCTGTGCTACTTCACGAGCTGTGTAATCCGCGGCACACCCGAGATCCCCAGGCACTTACCCAAGTTCAACGAGTTGGCGTTAGCGTTCTCGGGACACGACGGTGGCGGCGGTGGCAACCATGACGTGCTACCGGCCTCGCGCGGCAATCTCCCCAAGGCTTCGCTCGATCCTCAACTCGCGCCCCCGACCGTGATCCTTCCGAAGGAACCGCCGAAGCTTCCGGTGGAGGAGACGATGCAGGTGGCTCCGGACATTCAGTTGCCGCAGGGCGGGCAAATCGGCGATCCCGTGTCGCAATTCTCGCGAGTGCTGTCCAATGGACCGGGCGGTCCGGGAGGAATCGGATCGGGATGTTGCGACGGCGTCGGACCATCAACAGGGCCCGGATTCGGCCCCGGGCCTGCGGGAATTTATCCCGCAGGGAAGATGGGAGTGACCGTGCCGCAGGTGATCTTTAACCCCGAGCCGAGCTTTTCCGATGAGGCCCGAAAGGCTAAGGCGCAGGGAATCGTGATGCTCCTGCTCGTGGTCGGCAAGGACGGGCGCCCGTATGACGTCCGTGTCGGGCAGAGTCTGGGCATGGGCTTAGACGAGAAGGCGATCGAGGCCGTCAACCACTGGCGCTTCCGGCCGGCCACTCTGAATGGCCAGCCGGTGGCGACGCAGATTGCGGTCCAGGTGGATTTTCATCTGTACTGAGGCGACGAAGAACGCTGTCGGACGTCAGACCTCAGGCGTCGGACTTCCGGCGTCCTGAGGTCCGACGGCGCTTCTCTTAGCTTCGGTTGATGGCGCGGCGGAGCGGCTCCACTTTTTCGCGCAAATCGTCGGCCAGATCCGCGCCTCGGGCGGCCACATCGCGGACGCGGTCGCTGGCTACCCGCACACGGTCCTTGGCCTCATCTGCCCAATCGCCGAGAGTGTCCTTGGCTTCTTCGTAGCCGCGTTGCAGGTCCCGGCGCATCTGCTTGCCGGTCTTGGGCGCGAGCAGAAGTGCGGCCAAGGCTCCGGCTCCTAACCCAATCAGGAGAAAGGTGACGGCGACGCCGACGTTGCTGCCTTCTGAAGACTCGTAATGTCCAGTTCGCATAATTGAAGACCTCAAATTTTCTGCCCGGGAAATGTTCGGGCATATTGGCGAAATCTGCGCCGAGATCCGGCCACAATTGATTCTAGTCCAACTGCGCGGACCGAGGCGAATCCAATCCGGAAGGGTGCACTCCGCCCATCTTCGATGAGTTCGGAGTCGGGAAGGTTTCTTTTCCGGCGCAGCTCAGTGTAAAATAATGTTTTAGCCCTCGTGGCGGCGGAACTTGTGGCCTGCCCGCCTTCCGCCGGCTTCACAAACCGCAATCGTACAAGGAGAGTTTTTCAAGCGATGTCGATCCCTGCCACCCAGCTTCGTCCGGGCATGATCATCAAGCACAACAATGATCTGCATTCCGTTTTCAGCGTCGAACACCGGACGCCCGGTAATCTCCGCGCCTTCATTCAGGCCAAACTGCGCAACCTGCGTACCGGCGCCATGTTCGAACACCGCTTTCGCTCGCCCGATCCGATCGAGAAGGTCAACGTGGACGAAGTCGAGATGCAGTTCCTCTACGCCGACGGCGACAGCTATTACTTCATGGACACCACGAACTACGAGCAGACTCACCTGAGCAAGGAAATCCTGGGCGACGCCGTCGATTACCTGATTGCCAATCTTGAAATCAAGGTGGAATTTTTCGACGGCAAGGCGGTCGGCATCGAGCTACCGCAGACTGTGATTCTAACGGTTGTCGAGACCGAGCCCGGATTGAAGAGCGCCACCGCTTCCAGCGTGACCAAGGCCGCCAAGACTGAGACCGGACTGGTGGTGCAGGTGCCGCCATTCATTAACGAAGGCGAGAAGATTAAGGTCGATACTTCGGAAGGCGCGTACCTGTCGCGGGCGTAAGAGAGGAAGTTAAAAGGCAAAAGTCAAAATGCGGAATTTCGAACCCTCAGGATTCTAATCTGTTTTGACTTCTACATTCTGACTTCTTCCTTCTGCATTCTTGTTACAGCATGGCTCCTACTGAAAAAGTGACCGAGGGCCGCCGGTTCATCGTTCGCGGACGCGTTCAGGGCGTTGGCTTCCGCTGGTTTGTGGAGCGTGAGGCGCACATCCTGGGCATTGCCGGGTGGGTGCGGAACAATCACGATGGCAGCGTGGAAGTTCTGGCCCAAGGGACTCGCGACCAACTCTCTGGACTGCATTCCCGTCTGCGCGAAGGGCCGCGCGCGGCCCGCGTGGATGCAGTCGAAGTATCCGACGCCAGGGGGGTCGCCGAACTGAAATCATTTCGCATTGAAGGAGCGTGGTAATGTCACCTGTCCCGGTCATGGATGCAGACCACTTAAAGAAACTCATTCGTGAGATCCCCGATTTTCCCAAGAAGGGGATTTTGTTTTATGACATCACGACTCTGCTGAAAGATAAGACCGGCTTCGCTACGCTCATCGACAAGCTCTCCGAGCATTACATCTCGCAAGACATCGACCTGGTGTTGGGCATGGAAGCTCGAGGTTTTATCTTCGCCCCGGCGCTGGCCTATCGGCTGAACGCCGGCTTCGTCCCCGTGCGCAAACCGGGCAAGCTTCCGGCCGAGTGCGTGAAATATGATTACGCGCTTGAGTACGGAACGAACTCCTTAGAGATTCACAAGGACGCCATCCAGAAAGGTCAGCGCGTCCTGATCGTCGACGATCTTCTGGCCACCGGAGGCACCGCCGAGGCTACGGCCAAACTTGCAGCCATGCTGGGCGCAGAGATCGCTGGTTTGGGATTTGTGGTGGAGCTAGAATTCCTGAAGGGCCGCGACAAGCTCAAAGAATATGACGTGATGTCGCTGCTCCGTTACGACAAGTAGCGCGGCGTCCCATGAGAAAACGGGGCCGGCGCTGCTTGGCGCTCGGCCTCGCTGCGTTTCGCACCCGATGAAAGATAGTCTATTTCCAGAGGCGCGTTACGATGAATGCAACTCCGGCCCAGAAACTCGCGCTGACAGTGACCGCGAGTGCTAGTCCTGAGACCGTGCCCCAGTTGAGGCTAAGTGTGCCGGCCTCATCCGGGTGGGCCTCATCCTCAACCCGGGATGGCAGAAACGAAATGTCTCGCGATCCTGGAACTAAGGGACTCCAGGCATCTTGAGACGCGATCCTCATTTGTACACCGTCGGTGCTTGCGTGGGGGGACAGCTGCAAGACTTTGTAGCTCATGAAGCACCTCCTCGTCTGCAATTTGCAACTCAGTGGCCATGTTGAATCTTTGGCCCAAGTCGCTCTGAGTGTGAGGCCCATCTCGTCAGGTGGGTTGCCGGGTTTCCACACTGCGTCAAAGATCCCAATCGTGCCTGCCTGTTTTGCGAGATTTGCCGCATCTAAAACCCATGCGAAGGAAAATTCTCCCGCGCCTGCTAAGAAACTTGTATACAGGAAAACCCTGATTGCGAGGTAGTTTGATCCGGACCTCAGTCCTCCGCCAGTGACAAGCGCGACTCCTTGGGCAGATAGCCCTTCCGCCGAAACCAGTCCTCCATTGCGTCCCTGAGTTGGTCCATGGGTACGGTGGAACCGATCTCCATTTGACCGTCCGAAATCGGAAGAGTGTCGTCGAAAACGCTGGCGTTGGTGAAGTTGCGCATCGAGAAACTGTCGAGCCACTTCAGCGGGCAGGGAACACTGCGGCCGTTGGCTTCGTACTCTACGCGAATCTTACGGGCGAACATAAGCTGATTTAACCACAGCCAAGCTCATGTGGCGACAGCCGCCTCGGCTGTCCGGCCTGGGCGAAGCCCGGCTGCTCGGCTCCAAAGCTGCACCTTCGGCCATCTCAAAACACGGCCGTTGCATCCACGGCTCCAGATGCCCCAGTTCAGGTGTCTAAACCCACGAAGGACCGCGTCTCAAGCAAGAGCAGCGCCGTCGCTCGTTCTCTTTCCGGAGTTCTCTTGCTTGGCAGCGACCCGCTTTTTACTCGGAGGAGCCATGCGTTCAATGAAAGCCGCAGTCTTGTGGTTGGTGCTTGCCGCAGTTTCATCTGTCGCGTTTTCCCTAGGCCAATCTTCCACCCCGTCGACAAATATTGCGGAATCGGCCGCTCGCCTGCCGGTGACCCGCGTCATTCTCTACAAAAATGGGGTGGGTTACTTCGAACATGCCGGCCGCGTTCGCGGCAGTCAGGATGTGAACGTCGACTTCACCACTGCGCAACTGAACGACGTGCTGAAGTCCCTCACTGTGCTGGATCTGGGGAAAGGACGCATCACCGGGGTTAGCTACAACTCGGCGGCGCCGCTGGAGCGGCGCCTCGGCTCGCTGCGTCTGCCGGTCGGTGAAAATCCGACCACGGCGCAGTTTCTCGACGCATTGCGCGGGGCGCGGATGGAAGTACGAAGCGGCTCCGAGAACGCCACGGGTCGCCTGCTCAGCATCGAAGAGCGGGAGATTCCGATCAAAGGTGACCAGAAAGTGACGATTGACCAGATTTCCATCGTCAGCGACAGCGGGGAAGTTCGTGTATTCGATTTGAACCCTTCCACCAGCGTTCGCGTCGCGGAAAAAGAAGTGAACGAAGAGGTGGGCAAGTACCTCGGGCTCGTCGCATCGACCCGCGATCAGGATGTCCGGCGTATGACGATCTCCACCGCCGGGGATGGCGAGCGGAACCTGCTGGTCAGCTATATCAGCGAAGTGCCGGTTTGGAAGAGCACCTACCGGATCGTGATTCCAAACGAGGGCAAGCCGCTGCTGCAGGGATGGGCCATCGTCGACAACACGGTTGGTGAAGACTGGAAAGACGTCGAGTTGTCGCTGGTCGCGGGCGCTCCGCAGTCGTTCGTGCAGGAACTCTCGCAGCCCTACTACACCCGGCGGCCGGTAGTGGCCCTGCCGGAGAATGCGATGCTCACGCCGCAAACGCATGAGGCGACGATAGAGCAGCAGGCGGAAGTCGTGAACGGCCAGCTTGCATCACCCTCTGCGATTCCTCGAGGTGTGGTGGGCGGTGTTCCGGGCGGAGTTCCCGGAGGGCAGATGGGCGGAGTGATCGGCGGCGTCGTGAACGGCGCTATGGTGGAGCGGGCCAGACTCGGGGGAGGGTCAGGCGCGGGATTCGGCGGTGGAGCGGCGGGAGGAGCCTTGAAGGCTTCTCGTCCCGACGCCACCGAAGTGGCAGAAAATCTCGAAGCCGCGACTACCGTGGGCGAGACCCGCGAACTCGGAGACCTGTTCGAATACAAGCTGAAAGATCGCGTCACCATTCGCAAGAACCAGTCGGCGCTGGTCCCCATCCTGCAGTCGCGCATCGATGCCGAAAAAATTTCGGTGTGGAATCCCTCCGAAAGCTCCGTCCTGCGCGCTCTCTGGGTGAACAATACCAGCGATCTCACCCTCGACGGTGGCAGCTTCAATGTGCTCGAAGGCGACGCCTTCGCCGGAGAGGGCTTGATGGATGCGATCAAGCCGGGCGAGAAGCGGCTCCTGTCCTATGCTGCCGACCTCGGCGTGCTGGTCGATGCCAAGCAAAAAGCCGACAATCAGCGCGTCACCAAGGTAATCATCGCGCACGGCACCATGACGCAATCGACGCAAGAGCGCCAGGAAAATACCTACACGATTCGCAATCGCGACGCTTCGCCGCGCGAGGTCGTGATTGAACATCCGGCGCGCCCCGGCTGGAAACTCACGGACGACGAGAAGCCGGCAGAGAGTTCCGCATCCTTCCACCGCTTCCGTCTCACCGTCGAGCCGAAGAAGACCACGACCTTGGTGGTCAAAGAATATCGGCCGATCATGAATAACTATCAGCTGACGAATGTGACCGACAACCAAATCAAGTTCTTCCTCGAGCAGAAGATGATTAACCCGGACGTAGAAAAGGCGTTGCGGCGAATCGTTGCCCAGAAGAACGACATCGCCGTGATCGAAGCGGTGATCACCGGACGCCGCTCCCAGGTATCAAGCATCTCCGATGATCAGCAGCGGGTCCGCGAGAACATGAAGGCGCTGAAAGGCAGCGCCGAAGAAAAGGCGCTGCTCGAACGATATGTCCGCGAACTCAATGAGCAGGAAGATCGCGTGCAATCCCTGCGGCGCGAGATCGCCGATATGCAGCAGAAACGCGACGCGGCCCAGAGCACGCTCAACGAAATGATCGGAGCGCTGCAGATGGAGGTAACGTTATAGGAAGAGACCGTGCTACGTACGGCGGACAGCCGAGAGCCTGCCCTGAGCGAAACCCGGCTGCCCACGAGATCAACTCGCGCCTACCGCTTCGCCCTGGGTCCCGCCGCTTTGACCTCCGGCGGAGCGTGGAAGTTCTCGAAATTCTTGGCGAAGCGACGACGCAGATCTTCGGCGCCTTTGTCGTAGGCGGCTTTATCCGGCCAGGCGTTCCGCGGATTCAATACATGAGCAGGCACACCGTGGCATGCCTTGGGAATGCTGAAACCAAACGTGGGCTCGACTTCAAATTCTTCCCGGATCAATTCGCCTTCGACCGCCGCGTCGACCATGGCGCGGGTGTAGGGAATACTCATGCGCTGGCCCACGCCGTACGGCCCACCCTGCCAGCCGGTGTTCACCAGCCAGCATTGCGCGTGGTGCTCGCGCAAGCGGCGGCCCAGCATCTCGGCGTAGGTTTTGGGAGGGAGTGGAAGGAACGGCGATCCGAAGCAGGTCGAAAACGTCGCCGTAGGTTCTTTCACGCCGGCTTCGGTTCCCGCCACCTTCGCTGTATAGCCCGACAAGAAGTGATACATCGCCTGCTCGGGCGTGAGCTTGGAGATCGGCGGCAGGACGCCAAAGGCATCCGCGGTGAGAAACACCACGTTCTTCGGATGCCCGCCAATGCCGGGGATCACGGCGTTATCGATGAAATCCACCGGATAGGCGGCGCGAGTGTTCTCGGTTTTGCTGTCATCGTAGTAGTCGGGAATGCGCGTGTGCGAATCGAGGGTCACGTTCTCGAGCACGCAGCCGAAGCGGAGCGCGTTCCAGATCTGCGGTTCGTTCTTCTTCGAGAGCTTGATGCACTTGGCGTAGCATCCGCCTTCGAAGTTGAAGACGCCGTCGGCGCTCCATCCGTGCTCGTCGTCGCCGATCAGATCGCGCGAGGGATCGGCCGACAGCGTGGTCTTGCCTGTTCCCGAGAGCCCGAAGAACAGCGCGCTCACCCCGTCCCGCCCAACGTTCGCCGAGCAGTGCATGGGAAAGACGTTTCGCGGAGGCAGCAGGAAATTCATCACGCTGAAGATGCACTTCTTCATCTCGCCCGCGTACGAAGTACCGCCGATCAGCACGGTGCGGCGCGTGAAGTTCAGCAGGATGAAAACCTCCGAGGCCACGCCGTCACGCTTGGGATCGGCCTTGAACTCGGGAGCCGCGATGACGGTGAATTCCGGATGATGATGCTTGAGTTCCTCTGCGGCGGGACGCAAGAATAACTGCCGCACAAAAAGGTTGTGCCAGGCGTATTCGTTCACGATGCGCACCGGAAGGCGGTACGCGGGATCGGCGCCGCAGAAAAGATCCTGCACAAAGAGCTCGCGCCCGCGCAGATGCTCCATCACCCGCGCGTAGAGCGCGTCAAACTTGTTCGGATCGTAGGGCGCGTTTACTGCGCCCCAGGCGACGCTGTGTGCTGTGGTCTCGTCTTTTACGATGAACTTATCTTTCGGAGACCGGCCCGTGCGATTCGTATAGCCCACGATGGCCCCGTTGGATGCCAACTTCGCCTCGTTGCGCCGGATGGCGTGCTCCACCAGCAGCGCCGGAGAAAGATTGAAGTGCGTCCGGCCTTCACTCAGCAACTCGGCTACGTCGCTGATGTGCATCGTGGTCGCCATGGGGTCTCCTCAATAAGCGCAGAAAACGGTCACAAAACGAAAAACATATCATTTTCCCTCAAAAGTCCCCCGGTTGCCAAATATTGGGGGCTGTCCTAATTTCAATGAATTAGGACAGGACCCAATATTGCGAGGATCGGAGTCCTGGCAGATTCGACAGGAACCCATTGTGAGCTCAGCAAAACGTTCTTGAAAATCGAACGGGAGCACATAGAACAGAATGGCGGGGCGGGCTAGTCCGCGGTCTTGTAGTCGCAGGCCGTACGGCAGGGTTCGCAGTACATGAGGCCGTCGGTACACAGGCGGATGTCAATCACGGATTGGCACAGGCAGCAGTATTTCTCACACTGGCAGTTGTCTTCCGTCTGTTCGCACTGTGCACAGTTGTATTTAGAAGGACCGGTTCCGGTGCTCATGAGAGTAATGTAGCGTGCATCGGCGGCAAGCGAAAAATGACCTTGGTAATCGCCGCCGCGGTGGAAAAGAGCGCGCACAACACCTGCCCCGGCAACGCGCGATTTCTCCGTGGCCTATAATCCTCACCAATGACGTTCCAACATCTGCTGGATGGCGCGGAGGTTCTCGCCCAAAACGGGGACCCAAGCGTCAGTGGTGTGGAATACGACTCGCGTCGGGTCAAGCCGGGGTGCGTGTTCGTGGCCATGCAGGGAGAGACGTCCGACGGCAACCGCTTCATCGACCAGGCGATTCAATCCGGTGCGGTCGCAGTCGTCACCGACTCGCCAGCCGAGAAGCCGCGTGAGCGTGTGGCTTGGGCCGTCGTGCCCCACGGTCGGCGAGCTCTGGCGCGCTTGAGCGCGAACTTCTATAAGCGCCCTGCCGAGCGGATTGCGATCACTGGAATCACTGGCACTAACGGGAAGAGTACAACCGCGTTTCTGGTGGAGTCGATTCTCACGGCCGCCGGGCGCAAGAGCGCGCTCATCGGGACGATTGAATATCACGTGGCCGGGCATGTCTATCCCGCTCCGCATACGACCCCGGAAGCGCTCGAACTGGCTCGACTCTTCAACGAAGCGCTCGGTTTGGGCGCGACGGACGCAGTCATGGAAGTTTCGTCGCATGCGCTGGTGCAGGAGCGTGTGTTCGGCGTGCCCTTTGACGTTGCTGTCTTCACCAACCTGACGCGCGATCACCTCGACTACCACAAGACGATGGACGAATACTTCGCCGCCAAGCGAGTGCTCTTCGAAGGCTGTGGCACCGATGCGCCGCGTGCCGCCGTGGCCAACCTTGACGACGAATATGGCGCGAAGCTGGCCCGGTTCAGCCGCAAGCGCAGCGCCGTCGTGCTGACTTACGGTTGGGATCGCGGCGACTTCCACGCCGAGCACGTCGACATCAGCCCACGCGGCACGCGCTTCGACTTGGCCACACCGCGGGAAAAGATTGCCATCTTCTCTCCGCTCATCGGACGGGTGAATGTCTACAACATCTTGGCCGCGGCGGCCGCATGTTACGCACGGGGCTGCCAGTCGCAGGCAATTGCCCGCGGCGTCGAATCGCTCACCCATGTGCCGGGAAGATTTGAGCGCGTCGACTGCGGGCAGCCCTTCACAGTGGTCGTGGACTATGCTCACACCGACGACGCGTTGCGCAATCTGACGGCGCTCGCCCGCGAGTTCGCCTCGCGCGGCGGAGGAACGGCGAGAGTCGTGACCGTGTTCGGCTGTGGAGGCGATCGTGATCGCGCCAAGCGTCCGCTGATGGGCGAAGCCGCTGGGCGAGGCAGTGATTTTGTCGTGCTCACTTCCGACAATCCGCGTAGCGAGGATCCGCGGGCGATCATCAACGACGCGTTAGTGGGCCTTCAGAAGAGCGGGGTGAAATACAGCGTCGAAGTCGACCGCCGCAAAGCGATTGCGCTGGCGATCGCGGAAGCGCGCCCCGGAGATATTGTTCTGCTTGCCGGCAAAGGACACGAGAAGGTGCAGATCACTCGCGAAGGGTCACATCCCTTTGACGACGTCGAAGTGGCTCGTGAGGCTTTGCGGGCCTCCGGGTTCGAATGCGCACAGGCGGCTGGCGGGAACCGGGCATGAAGTTGACACTATCGAAAATCGCCGAGTTTATATCCGCCACAACCCACGCCAGAACCCACGTAGGGACAGCCGTCTCGGCTGTCCCCCAGAGCGATAATCTACGCGAGGAAGTTGCGCAGGGCTATTCCATCGATTCGCGCACGGTTGCCCCGGGAGAACTCTTTTTCGCAGTCAAGGGCGAACGGCTCGACGGCCACGACTTCGTGAACGCCGCTCTAGAGAAAGGAGCCCTGGCAGCCGTGGTGCGCAAAGATCAGCTGCATCGCTATCCCGATAGGGCCCGCCTGCTGGCCGTCGATGATACGCTGGTTGCGCTGCAAACACTGGCGACCGCGGTGCGGAAAGTCTGGGGCAAACCGCTGGTAGGGATCACCGGCTCCGCAGGGAAAACGACGACCAAAGAAGCCGTCGCGCATGTTCTTGCCGCGCGCTTCCGCGTCCTCAAGTCCGAAGGCAACTTCAACAATCATTTCGGCCTGCCGCTCATGCTCTTGAAGTTGGAACCGCAGCACGACGTTGCGGTCATCGAAATGGGTATGTCGCACGCCGGTGAGATTCGCGCGCTGGCGGAAATCGCACAGCCGGAGGTAGGTGTGGTGACCAACGTGGCTCCCGTACATCTGGAGTTTTTCGATTCGCTTGCCGGAATCGCACGAGCGAAGTACGAATTGATTGAATCGCTTCCTGCCAGTGGAACGGCCGTGCTCAATGCGGATGACGAGTACGTTTCGCAATTCGGCCGCGACTTCAAAGGCAAAGTCGTGACCTATGGAACACGGGCGACGGCCGATGTGCGGGCCGAGAATGTGCAGACCCGCGGCGCCGAAGGCTCGGAGTTTGACGTGGTCGTCGCAGGCGGACGCGCGCGCGTGCGTCTGCCGCTGGTCGGAGAGCACAACATTCTGAATGCTCTGGCAGCGGTGGCCGTCGGCATGGTTCGCGGACTAAAGCCGGCGGAAGCTGTCGGCGCGCTGCCGACTCTCGCGCCGGCCGACAAACGGGGGCAGGTTCTCCAACTGGGTAACATCACGGTCATCAACGATTGCTACAATTCCAATCCGAAGGCGCTGCACGCCATGGTCGATGCCCTGGCGGCGATCAAAGCCAGGCGGCACATCGTGGTCGCGGGAGAAATGCTTGAACTCGGTCCCGCAGGAGAGGAAATGCACCGGGCCGCCGGTCAGCATATCGCCGAGAAAAAGATCGATGTTCTGGTGGGCGTCCGCGGACTCGCACAGGCGATGGTCGAGAGCGCACGGCAGACGGGAACGGAAGCCACGTTCGTGGCGACGCCTGAGGAAGCCGGAGAGTGGCTAGCCCGCGAGGCGCGAGAGGGAGACGTGGTGCTGCTCAAGGCGTCGCGCGGCGTGAAACTCGAAAAGACATTAGAGGCGTGGCAGGCACGGCGCACCACCGCCAACTGATTACGGCGAAGGACGGAGGCTGATTGCTCTACTGGCTGTTGTTCGTCAAGCTGCAACACTATGTTGCGCCATTCCGCATCTTTCGCTACGTCACTTTCCGCACGGCATTCGCCAGCCTCACCGCCCTGTTCACCGCGCTGATCGTTGGTCCTCTGGTCATCAGCCGCCTGCGCGACTTTCAGATTGGACAATACATTCGTGAAGAAGGACCGAAGGCTCACCAGAAAAAAGCCGGCACGCCCACCATGGGCGGACTGCTGATTGTGATCGCGATCGTCGTTCCCACCTTGCTGTGGGCCGACCTGAGCAACCGCTTCGTGTGGATTGCTGTATTCTCCACGTGCGCCTTCGCGGCCATCGGATTCGTCGACGATTACACGAAGGTGACGCGTCGCCGCAACCTGGGCCTCACGAGTCGCGCCAAGTTAGGACTGCAGATCGCCACCAGCATCGTGATCGCCTCCATGCTGATCGCCATGCAGACCTACAATCTGTATTCGACCAAGCTGATTGTGCCGTTCCTGAAGCAATTCCATCCCGATCTGGTGGTGCAAAACCTGGAGCGATCTCCGCATCTCTGGCCGCTAGCCTTTCTGCCTTTCATGGTGTTTGTGGTGCTGGTGATTGTGGGTTCAAGCAATGCCGTGAATCTTACGGATGGGCTGGATGGGCTGGCGATTGGCTGTACCGTAATCGCTGCGGGCGCACTGACCGTGCTGACCTATGTGAGCGGCCACGCAACTTTCGCGACCTATCTGGAACTGCAGCGTATGCCGCAAGTGGCTGAACTCACCATCTTCTGCGGGGCGATGGTGGGATCATCCATTGGATTTCTCTGGTATAACGCGCATCCCGCGGAAGTATTCATGGGCGACGTGGGATCGCTGGCGCTCGGCGGCGCGATCGGCACGGTTGCCGTCATTATTAAACAGGAACTGCTGCTGCCGTTCATTGGCGGCGTATTCGTGATCGAGGCGGTCTCGGTGATCCTGCAGGTCGGCTCCTACAAGCTGCGCAAGAA
>Ga0187872_10002371_pt1 | contig 16773 bp, 15 predicted proteins | sample June2016WEW_16_4_FD_132973 | JGI IMG/M metagenome (GOLD analysis project Ga0187872, IMG submission 132973) | Peatland microbial communities from SPRUCE experiment site at the Marcell Experimental Forest, Minnesota, USA - June2016WEW_16_40 | ecosystem: Environmental > Terrestrial > Soil >...
ACGGGCTGGGCTATCTCGACCTGAAGGCGATGGCGCGGACCTCGATGGAACACAGCTTTCTGCCCGGCGAGAGCCTGTGGGCGAAGCCCGACGACTTCACGCGCGTGAAGGCGGCGTGCGCGGGACAGGCTGTGGGCGCGGCATTGCCCGCGACACTGCCGACGGCGAAGTGCAGGTTGCTGCTGGGATCGAGCGAGAAAGCGGCCGAGCAGTGGGAGTTGGAGCGGCGATTCGCGGCCTTCGAGGCGGGCCTGCCGTAGATTATGCGCGGCGGGAACGGTGCGAGCTTCAGCGACCACGCCAGTTCTCGACTCTTCGCTGTACTATCTTTGAGCACGCGGTTTGAGCACGCACGTGCGCGAGGAGATGCAATGAGGATTGCAGTTGGAGTGGGCTTGGTGGCGGCGCTGGCTGTGGGGATGATGGCGCAGAGCGCGTCTGCGGCTGTTGTTGGCGTTGCAGCCACGAAGCTCTGCGATGCGCGGACGTACGGCGCGAAGGCGGACGGCGTAACCAAAGACACCAAGGCCATCCAGGCGGCGATTGATGACTGCGCGAGCGCGGGCGGTGGGACGGTGCGTCTGAGCGGCGGAACATTTCTCACCGGGCCGATTCTGCTGAAGAGCAACATCACGCTGGAGATTGAGAAGGGCGCGGCGTTGCTGGGCTCGCCCGACCGCGCGGACTATCCGATGGTGACCTTTGCGCGCAACCAAACGGTGCAGCCGCTGGTCAGCGCGGTGAACGCGGAGAATGTGGCCATCACGGGCGAGGGCACGATCGACGGAAACGGCAAGGTCTGGTGGGACTATATCGTCGGAGCGAAGGACGCCGGTGTTCTGGGCAACGACCATCCGCGGCCGTTTGGCGTGCTCTTCGACCACACGAAGCACGTGCGCATGGAAGGCGTCACGGTGCAGAACTCGGGCATGTGGCAGATTGTGCCGTATTATGCGGACGATGTGACGATCCGCAACGTACGCATTCTGGCTCCGAAGTCGCCCAACACGGACGCGATCGATCCGTTCAGCTCAAGCAACGTGCTGATCGACCATGTGTTTGCCAGCACGGGGGACGACAACATTGCGATCAAGAGTGGAGCGATCAACTCGCCGGGGCCGGACGCGCCGAGCCGGAACATCACGATTACGGACTGCACGTTCGAGAACGGGCATGGGATTTCGATTGGCAGCGAGATTGCGGGCGGCGTGCAGAATGTCCGCGTGGAGAGGGTCAGCTTCAAGGGGACGGACCAGGGAATTCGCATCAAGTCGGCGCGCGACCGCGGCAACGATGTGTCGGAGATCTCGTATAAGGACATCACGATGGTGGATGTGAAGACCGCGATCCTGATTACCGAGTACTACCCGCACCCTGCGCCAGAGGGCGACGTTCCGGCCGAGCCGGTGGGGCGGCTGACGCCGAAGTTTCACGACATCTCGATCGAGAATCTGACGGCGACGGGAAGCGGCTCGGCGGGGACGATTGTGGGCCTGCCGGAGTCTCCGGTGCTGGGGCTCACCATGAAGAATGTGCACATCGCGGCGAAGACAGGATTGTCGATTGCCTACGCGACCGTGACCATGCACGATGTGGTGGTCACACCGCAGACGGGCGAGGCGATGATGATTGCGCCAACGGCGAAGGTCACAATCAAAAAATAATTCTTGTCCTCGCATAAGATTCTGTCCGGCTGGAATGAGTGGCGGCGGGGCAGATGCGAGCTTGCGAGCATGGCCGAGGGCACCAACGTCGCCGTGGCGACCGGCACGCAGGGCTTCGCCTCATTGTCCCTCCAACAAGGGCCCAGAGGGATTTCTCTGTCACTCCCACCCGCATCTGTCTCCAGCCGACGGCGTACACTTGACGCGGCAGGTCGGAGGCCCATCGCATGTTCACGCGCAGCGCATTTCCAAGGCATTTCAACCGCGGACTGACACTCCTTACCGCACTCGTCCTCGTCGCGCTCGCTCCTGCAGTTCGCGCCCAGACCCAGGCTCCCTCCGCCACGTCCATCCATCCGCCGTCTTTCGACGTGATCTCGGTCAAGCCCAACAAGACCAGCCTTGGGGTGCACGGCCTGATCATCACGGAGTTTACAGCGGACGGCTTTCGCGGCACCAACGTTCCTGTCCATACGCTGCTGCTGCAAGCCTATGGGCTGCACGAGGGCGAGAGCGTCGGCGAGCCTGCGTGGGCCAACTCGGAGGTCTTCGACATCGAGGCCAAAGTTGCAGGGCCCGACGTTGCCGCCTTCTCCAAACTCGACTCCGATCAGCTCCAGGCGATGCTTCGGCAGATCCTCGCCGAACGCTTCGGGCTCGTCGCCCACCGAGAGACTCGGGAGCTGCCCGTCTATGCGATGTCCGTCGCCAAGGGCGGGCCGAAGCTCAAGGAGTTTGTGTTCGACCCCGCAGTTCCCGCAAGCGCAAGGCGCGGTGGGGGCGTTCAGATGAGTATGGGCATGATTGCGGCCCATGAATGCACGATCCCGTACTTCCTGTCGATGCTCTCGCGCCAGTTGGGGCGCACGGTCGTCGACCGGACCGGTCTTACCGGAAACTACGACTTCACGCTGCGATGGAGCCCCGACAACAGCGCAACCAGCGCTTCGGAGGGAGCTCAGGCTGACACACTTCCTTCCATCTTCACCGCCGTTCAGGAGCAGCTTGGACTCAAACTCGAATCCACCAAAGCCCCGGCCAGCGTCCTCGTCGTCGACCACCTCGAACGCCCCTCCCAAAACTAGATCTGCCCGGACGTTATATCTTGGATAAGGAAGCGTTGCGAGGCAGATCTCCGGACCAGGTGTCTGGGTCCTGCGCTCGCGCCAGTGTCAGGGCCGACGCGCACGACGCGCGATGGTGCCGCACACGATTTCTGCCCCAGCGAGCAAGAACGCTCGCGGGTGGCCCAGAATTTCACCCCAGCGAGCAGAAACGCTCGCCGGGGACCAAGATTTGGAGATCAATGCTCAGGATGATGATGAAGAAGATTGCGATGGCAGCGATGCTGGCCGGCCTGCTGACAACTGTCTGCGCGCAGGCGCAGACCAAGCTCGGCCCGGCGGCGCCCGTCACCTACGACAATAAATACGAGGTGTACGGCGGGCTGAACTTCATGAACTTCATGGCCGGCCAGGACCTGACCCGGCGCATGGACTTCGGCGGCGGCGAGATTGAAGGCACCTACTGGCTGACCCGTAAGTGGGGGCTGGCGGCGGAGGTTCGCGGCGAGGCGGGCACGTCGCCGGTGCTGCCGAATGCGGGAATCTACGGAATTCACCGTCCGCTGGTGTACATGAACATGGTGCTTTTCGGCGCGCAGTATCGCTGGATGCAGAACCAGCACGCGGCGCTCGACCTGCACGCATACGCCGGGCCGTCGTATGGAGTCTTCGACGCAGGGACCTCCGGCGCCGGGCCTACGCCGGGCATCAGCGCGGCTTCCAACGCGCGTCTTGTCGGACTCTACGCCGACCACACCGCTCCGATCTTTGCGCTGGGAGGCAGCGTGGACATGAACCGCTCCAAGAACTGGGCGGTTCGGCTCTCGCCCGATCTGATCCTGGACGAGTTCGGCTCGGGGACGCGCGAGTTCTTTGCTATCTCCGGCGGAGTCGTCTACCGCTTTCCGGTGAAGAAGAAGTAAGGAAGGTCTGAACAGGGGTTTGGCATTCCCTCAGGGGCTAAAGCCCCATTCACACTATGGCGTTACCGGCGGGACTGAAGTCCCGCCCCTTCAAAACAGAGACTGATTCAGAGATTCGCAGAGACTGATTTAGAGATTCCCAAGGGCGCGACGGCGCGCCAAGGCAGGGCAACATGGAGGCGATGAGGGAGTTGTTGCGCGGCAGCTTGAGGTCGAGCCTAAGCGGCATGCGCGAGCAAGACCGGCTGGCCGCGGCGTGGACGGTGGCCTGCGGACACGCCATGGCCGAGCACGGCGCGGTGGTTGGCTACGAGGCGGGCGTGGTGCGGGTCGAGGTCGCCGGCGCGGTGTGGATGCGGCAGATGATCTCGCTCGGCGGCGTGCTGGAGCGCGAGTTGGCGCGCATCTCCGGCCTGCCGGTCGCCGCGATACACTTTGAATTGAAGTAAGACTGAGCGCAGGTCGTATAAGCGAAAACAGATTCCCTTCGGGAATGACAAACAAAGGACGGTGCGGATGGCTGACGTTGCGGGCGTAACCATGGACGAGGTGTTGCGTGTGGCGGAGCTGGCGAACCTGGAGCTGACCGCCGAGGAGGTGCCGCGCATGAGGCGCGACCTGAGCGCGATCCTGGGCTACATCGCGCAGTTGAATGAGCTGGACACCACTGGCGTTCCGGCGATGGCCCAGGTCGGCGAGGTGCTGGGCGCGGAGGTGAAATCGACCGGCGCAAGCCTGCGCGAGGATGCGGTGCGTCCGTCGCTCGACCGCGCGGCTGTGATGGCCTCGGCGCCGGAGAGCGATGGCCGCTTCTTCAAGGTGCCCAAGGTGATTGAGAGATAGGCACTTCGTGCGGTTCTCGACGCGCTCACGCGCGTGAAGGGAAAATGCGGGGCGGTTTTGAGGTGAGATGTCGGTTCGAGGTTCGAGGCAGGAGATGGAATTGGGCGGGATGACGATTGAGAGCGTTCGAGCAGCGATTGCCAGTGGAGCGGCAACAGCGACGGCTGTGGCCGAGGAGCACTATGCGCGGATCGCGGCGGAAGACGGGCCGAGCGGAAAAGGGATCAACAGCTTTCTGGCGCTGAGCCGCGAACGCGCGATGGCGCAGGCGGCGAAGATTGACGCGATGGCCGCCAAGGGCGAGGCGCTGCCGCCGCTGGCCGGGGTCCCGGTGGGGATCAAGGACGTGCTCACGATGAAGGGCTCGCCTGCCACTGCTGGCTCGAAGATTCTGCAAGGCTACATGCCGCCTTATGATGCCACAGCGGTGACCCGGCTGGAGGCGGCCGGTGCGGTGCTGCTGGGCAAGCTGAACTGCGATGAGTTCGCCATGGGCTCGTCGAACGAGAACTCGGCCTATGGGCCGGTGCACAATCCGCGTGCGCTGGATCGCGTGCCGGGCGGGTCGAGCGGCGGCTCGGCGGCGGCGGTTGCGGCGGGCTTCGCCGTGGCGTCACTGGGCTCGGACACCGGCGGCTCCATCCGTCAGCCGGCAGCGTTTTGCGGCGTGGTCGGCGTGCTGCCCACCTACGGGCGCGTCTCGCGCTTTGGCCTGATCGCCTTCGCCTCGTCGCTGGACCGCGTGGGGCCGTTCGCCACCAACGTGCGCGACGCGGCCACGATGCTCAGCGTTATCGCCGGTCAAGACGCGAAGGACGCAACCAGTTCCGACCGGCCCGTGGGAGATTATGTCGGCGCACTGGCGAAGCCCGTTGCAGGCCTGCGCATCGGCGTCCCGGCGGAGTACTTCGGCGAGGGACTGAACGCGGAGATTCGCGCCGCCATCGAGCGCGCGCTGGACGGTCTGCGCGCCGCGGGCTGCGAGGTGAAGACGATCGCGCTGCCGCACACCAGGTACGCCATCCCGACCTACTACGTGATTGCGACGGCGGAGGCCTCGGCCAACCTCTCGCGCTTCGATGGAGTGCGCTTCGGCTTGAGGGTGGCGGCTGAAAACGCGGGCGCGCAGACGCTCTCCGCGATGTACCGCGAGACACGCGACCAGGGCTTCGGCGCGGAGGTCAAGCGCCGCATCCTGCTCGGCACCTACGCGCTCTCCGCCGGATACTACGACGCGTACTACCGCAAGGCGCAGCAGGGGCGAACGCTGATGACGCGCGACTTCCTTGCCGCTTTTGCCCAGGTGGACGCCATCATTGCGCCCATCACGCCAACCCCGCCGTGGAGGCTGGGCGAGAAGACCGCCGACCCGCTGCAGATGTACCTCGAAGACATCTACTCGGTCGCGGCCAGTCTCGCGGGCATCTGCGGAATGTGCGTGCCCTGCGGCGAAACCAAGGCCGGCCTGCCCATCGGCGTGCAGATCATGGGCCCCCACTTCAACGAGGAAACCATGCTCCGCGTCGCGCTGGCCATCGAGACAGCACAGTCGTAAGAGCCAGGGCTACTGGCATTTACGCTTGGTCCACTGAAACCTCAGGCCAACTGTGCCCAGATTACATTTGTCTCTGCCGTCGCCGTATGCGGTGATTTCTACGTTCTCGTATGAGTACGACTCAAACCATGATTGTCCGGATCCGGTGAATTTCCGTAGAAAGGAGTCTTAGGACCTCTCTCATTTGGTGGGACGAGGTCGGCGATAATCTGGTAAATCTCCTCGCGGGAGAAGCTGTCGCCGATTCTAGCCAGGTTCGGCAAAATGTTGCGTTTCTCCACGTCGATCTCGCAGACTTGCCCGTCTTCAGCATATTTCGGCATGGCCAGCATTCCGGGCCGGATCTCATATGCTTCGACGGAATTGAACTTCGCGAACATCTCGTTTTGCGGCTTTGCCCCGAGGAGCAGGAGGCAAGCGGCACATGCGAAATATGGCAGTTTTGACATCGATCTTCCTCCATAACGAATTCGAGGCCCATGTTACACCGATCTCGCCTTAGTCCAGCTACACTCGTCACATGACCGAGACGCCTGCAATCGTCAGTCAACCAGTCCATCACGCGCCGCCTGCGTGCCGATGTAGGAGTTGCGCCTGAGCTCCGTGAGCATCTTCGCACCGGTCTCGCAGCCCAAACTCCACTCCCACCACCTTCGTGAATTGTGCGGTCTAGTGGGGTAAGATTGAAGGAAGTCGGGGCGTAGCGCAGCCTGGTAGCGCATCTGCTTTGGGAGCAGAGGGTCGTCAGTTCGAATCTGACCGCCCCGACCAGTACATTTCATTAAGAATCAAACAGATGCCGCGATTTCGCCCAGCGCATCTGCTTTTTTCGCCTACAGCACTGTAGTCAATTTTGAGACAGTCGCTGCCTCCGAGTTTTTCCAGTGGAGTTCCAAACGGATCTTCAGAGGATCATATTTCTGATTATTCTTGCGGAACTCCTGTGAATTGTGCAGAAAAACTAGATTGTGACAAGTTTCCTTGGAGAGCAGCGGCGCAGTGCTGAGCATGAGCCATGCGGGCTGCCCGTGGGAGAACGGTCGGTGCGAGAGCTTCATCAAGACGCTGTGCCTCGCCAAAACTCCATCCGGGGGCAAAACGGGTCTGATGAATGGACTCAGAGTCTAGCTTTGCAGTACTTTTCGATTGGAGAAGGCTTTTCGGTGACGAGAGAGACCTACGGAAACGGGCCAGAGTCGATGCAACGAGTAAGCGGGCACGGTTCTCCCGTGGTTTTTCGTCGACTTCATTGAAAGGTGTTCGAAGCGAAAGCTCAGGCGGCCAGATCGTAACGATGATGCAGGCCGCCGAGCCTTGGCATGGAAATGACTTTGCAACCTGCACCGTGATAGCCCTCGGCTTTACGTCCCGCCGGGGTCTCCTTCTCTAACGCGAGGTGCGTCCGGTCATCATGGTAGTAACGAACCTACTCGCTCATTAGGCGTTTCAGATGCCGTTCATTCAGAACAATCACATGGTCGAACAAGTCGCGCCTACAGTTGCCGACCCAGCGCTCTGCGACCCCGTTCTGCCACGGACTGCGAAAACTGGTCCGCTTTGGTTGGATACCGAAGCTCTTCATGGTGTCAACAACTTCTTCATTGAACTGCGAGCCACGATCGAAGATCAGATACCCCGGCGCAGAATCGTTAGGAAATGCCTCGCGCAACTGCTGGACAACCCAAGCACTGCTCGGATGCCTAGTGACGTTGCAATGCAGAATCCTCCGCCGGTCATGCGCGATGACGAAGAAGCAGTAGAGCACGTCGAAGGTCAGCGTGGGAACGGTAAAGAAGTCCATCGCTGCAATTGCTTCACGATGATTGCTCAGAAACGTGGTCCATCGCTTTGCCGGCTCAGGGTCTCTTGGTGCTTTTCTCATCCAGCGCAGCACCGTTCGCTCTGAGATATCGAAGCCCAGCATCTTCAACTCGCCATGAATGCGCGGTGCTCCCCAGGTCGGGTTCTCGGCTACCATGCGGAAGATGAGTTGGCGCAATTGCTTGTTGATGTACTTTCTTCCAGCGCGGTTTCGATGCCGCGAGAGCCAAGTCCAATACCACTTGAACACATCGCGATGCCAGCGAACGACAGTTTCCGGCTGAACGAGGATCAATGCCTGTTTCCACCCGGGCCAAAGCCAGCGCAGCGTCACCCAAAACAATTTGTCCGGAGCGGCAAACCGCGGCTGAGGATGCCTCTGCTTCAAGACTCCGAGCTGCTGCCGCAAGGCCAAGTTCTCCAAAAGTAGATTACGACGAGAACGGGCAGACCTAACAAGCAGAACGAACAGGAGCCTCAACGAACGCAGCATGAAACCCTTGTATCAAAGAAATCATCCTGCAAGATAAATCAGCGGTAGGCTTCGCGGCGGTGCTTGACGGCGGTGACGTAGAGGGTATGGCCGTAGTCGTGGAAGCGGAGCCGATAATCGCCGACGCGCAGCCGCAATTCGGGCGGCTCGATGTCCTGGAGGCGTTTTACGTCGCCCTCGCCGGTGGCGGCGAAGTGGGCCAGGGCGTGGAGAAGGCGCAGGGCGGTGGGCTGGTCGATGGCGCGGAACTGGGCCTTGGCCTGGTCCCGCCAGGCGATCTTTTTGCGATCCATGCTCACTGTCCGGGATGATGCGGTTCAGGTTCGAGAGGAGTCTATCCCATGCGCTCGAAATCCTCAGTGGTCAGACCGAACTCGGCCAGGACTTCCTCGTTAGAAACGACCTCTCCGCGCGCGTAAGAGGCGCGTGCCTCGGCGATGTCGCGGGCCTCTTCTTCGCTCACCGGCTCGTCGTCAAAGGGCGCGTTGGCGATGGCGCGATCCACCGGATCAAGTATGATTTTGAGCAGACCGACAACGGCGGAGACCTGGCCCGGAGCCATGCGGTCGATCAGTTCGTGTGCGTGCTGCTTCGTGACTGTGGAGGCAACTGCCATTTTGGATCCTCACGGTAATTTCCGTGGTTGAATTTGAGTGTAGTCGATTTTGTAGCTGTCAAAGCACCCAAAAGCCACAGAGATCAACAAGGATCGGCAGGTATTTGCTAAATGATTCAATCAAAATCACTTATTCTCACTCGATTTCAACAGAGTTCAACAAGCGACTGTATCTGTTTTGGGACAGATGGAGCCGTCTCCATAACTCCCATAAATTGAATGGGTTACAAAACGGTCGTTGGGGGAGTTTATCTGCTTTTTGTGCTTCCACTTGGAACTCCGTTGGAGGTCCGCCAAATTCACTTTCGGATATTTTTCGGGGGCAGTTATTGGGAGACCCAGTCTGGGTTTCTGTCGAACAAACCGGAGACGGCAGCAGTTGGCTGTTTCTTTCGAAAGCGCAGGGCGCTCTCTAATGCGAAGTTACCGCAAATCCCGTTTTTCCTGCACATCAGTTGGGGAGCAAGGAGTGCCCGAGAAATCGGCGAGGAACGATCCCGATTATGTGGTCGAGTCCAGGATGACACGGAATCGCTCTTTGCTTTCGACTGGAAGTCCAGCTAAGCCCTCCATCCTGCTACACAGAAGTAGCATCCAAGCGAACAAGGGCCGAAGCAATTGATGCCCGTTGACAAGAGTGTCCCTTTGGGAGCAGGCTTTACAGCACAAAATGGCCGTTTGTGGGTGTTTCTGGAGTTGAGCTTTATATTTAGTCCAAACTCTTACAGCAATACGATTTCAATTCGATTTGAGGTGAAATCCATGTTCAGAGCAACTGCTAAGCGGCAATCGATAACAGCTTCCGTAAAGTACGTTTTCAACTTCCTCGCAATCCTACTGGTCTTTGCTGGTTTGGCTGGAGGCGTTGCGCGAGCCCAACTGTCGGGCAAAGGCGAGATCAAGGGTACGGTGAAGGATCCTTCGGGTGCCGTGGTGACGAATGCGACGGTGACGGCGACGGAGGTCTCGACCGGGGTGAGCGCGACGCGATCGTCGAACGCTTCGGGGCTCTATGATATTTCGCCGCTCGACGCCGGGGTGTATGTAGTGACGGTGACGGCGAAAGGTTTCGAGAAGCTGACACAGACAGATGTGCAGGTGAATTCACTGGAGATCAGTGACTACGACCCTGTACTGACGGTTGGTTCGTCATCGGAGACGGTGACGGTCTCTACGCTGCCGCCGCAGCTTGAGACCTCGAACGCAGTGTTGGGCGCGACGATGGAGCAGGAGATGTACTCGGCGCTGCCGATTGAAATGGGTGCGTATGGCAACCCGGACCAGCGACGCGCCACCGATTTCGCGTTCCTGATGCCTGGGGTGCAGGGCAACAATACCACGGGCAATCCCACGACCAATACCGGCGTTGTAAACGGTTCAGGCAGTCGCGGCGCGGTCTCCGATGTGTACATCGATGGTATTCCGTTTGTGCGCGCGGGCGGCAACGGCGACCCGCGCTATGTATGGACGGCGATCTCGGTCGACGCTGTCGATCAGTTCCAGGTGCAGACCAGCGGCTACTCGGCCATCTACGAAGGCCAAGGCATTCAGAACTACACCATCAAGCAGGGTGGCAAGGACTACCACGGATCGGTGTATGAGTTCTTCCGTAACACCTCGCTGGACACATGGGGATTCTTCGGGCCGGTGCCGAATCCGGCGACAGGTTTGCCTGCAAAGCCAGTTGAGCACAGCAATGAGTACGGCATCACACTGAGTGGTCCGCTGGTTCCGCTTCCAGGGTGGAAGGACAAGCTCTTCTTCTTCGGCAACTACAACGGCTTTCGCTATGCTGCTGGAACCCCAACGCCGATGAGCTTCCCGACCCTGGCGCAGCAGCACGGCAACTTTCAGGGCGTCGCTGGCGCAGCAACTACCGCGAATCTGACTAACCCGATGGGGCCTGGCATCTACGACCCAAACACACAGACGCAATGCACGGCCAACAACGTAAGTCAGAAGCCCTGCCGGTACCGCTATGGGTTTGTCGCGGGTGGTGTGGCGAGCCTTACGGATCCTGGTGGCGCAACTCTCGGGCCCGGTGGAACCGCCGCGGTGGATGTCATTCCCTCTTCGGAGTTCTCGTCCGTTGCGCTGGCTATGCAGGCCTTCCTTCCCACAACCGGCATCGGAGCAAATGTGGGCAACAACTATATCTCTCCGAACGCAACAGGACTCTCCAACTGGACTACGACAGACCGCATCGATTACACCATCGGCGCGAAGGACACGCTGACTATGGTGGCTGCCATCGGGCGGCAGGCCAGCTCTGTTCCTGTCGGTCAGACCACGGCGGGCCGCAATGTTGGACCGATTCCGTATAACTACGGACAGGTCTACGCCCCCAAGACTGCGGTGGGCATCATTGAAGAGACTCACCTCTTTACCCCGAACCTGGTCAACCAGTTGAAGTACGGCTATGCCCGCTATAACGGACCTACGTTCGATGCGAACCAGGCTCCGCAGTACTCCGCGACGACCATGGGGATCACGGGGCAGCCGACAGGACCGGCTCAGCAGTCGTTCCCGATTGTGACCTTCAGCGGAACGAATGCTCCGACGAACTGGGGTGGTACGACTCCCAACGTCACACTCGCCGAGAACTATACGCTGCTGGACAACCTACAGTGGGTAAAGGGCAATCACACCCTGACCGTCGGCGGACAGAGCGCATGGCTGCTGTACAACACAATCTCGGCGACGGGCAACTCGACGCCGTTGACCCTCGCCAATACGGTGACAGAGACGGAAGGTTTGAACAACGCTTTCTCGACGATCACCAATACCGGCGCGGCCTACGCTAGCTTCCTGATTGGACAGATCGACAAGCCCAGCTTTACGCAATATGTGCAGCAGGAGTTTGGCGCGCGCTTCCGGGCCATCTCGCCGTATGTGCAGGACAACTGGAAAGTCAACTCGAAGTTGACCCTCGATGTTGGGATTCGCTACGACTTCTTCCCGAGTGTCACGGAAGTGCATAACAATATGAGCTTCTTCAACCCCAACCTGCTTAATCCGGTAACTGGTGTGAACGGAGCGTTGCAGTTTGCGAGCGCTGCTGTGCCCACGCCAGTGAACAACTACTACAAGAACTTCGGGCCACGCCTTGGGCTCGCCTATCAGGTTCTGCCGAAGACAGTGATCCACGCCAGCTACGGCATCATGTTTACCCACGGCGGCGCAGTCGGCGGATCGGCCACAAACACGGGCGGCGCTACGGTGAACAATGGCATTCTGGGATTCTCTGCCTCCCCGTCCTTCTCTGCGAGCGGTTCGTTGCTGAGTACGGCCCCATTCACTGGCACCAATGGTGCGTTGCCGACGTACTCGCTTGCCTGCGGTACTGCGTCGGGCGCACAGTATGGCACCGGCTACACGACGTTGACCGGTCCAGCGACCTGCGGCGCCACAGGGACGGCCACTTATACGGCAGCTCCGTCGTCGATGGGCTACCCCGATCCCTATCTGGGGGGACGCGCTCCTGAGTACATCAACTGGGCCTTCGGCATTCAGCAGCAGTTGACCAATGCAGTTGCCGTTACGGTCACCTATGTAGGGTCGGAGGGTCACTTCCTTCCCGCAGATGGAAGCAACGCTCGCGGCTACTGGGCCGATCAGCTTGATCCGAAGTATCTTTCTCTCGGGACCAAGTTGACCGACACAGGCGCGAATGAGACGACAGATTGCGCCAATGCCAGTCTTGGGATTACATGCCCCGCCAACTTTGTCACTACGCAGCAGCTGAATGCCGCCTTGAAGCCGTTCCCGTTCCAGGGCGTTACAGACGCCTTCGGCTATGTGGCCAACTCCAACTACAACGCGCTACAGATCGCGGGCAATATGCGCGCCTCGCATGGGGTGACGTTCAATGTGAACTACACCTTCTCGCGGTCGATCGACGATGGCGGAACCTTCCGTTCGGGCTATCCCATTCCGCAAGGTACCATTGCCAATGAGCCGACCATGTCGTGGCCGGCGGATCGCATCGAGCGCAGCTTGTCTACTTCGGATCAACCGCAGCACTTTGTGGTGACTGGCGTTTGGGACCTGCCCGTGGGAAGGACAGTGCTCGCCAAAAACGCAGTGGAGCGTGCAGTTCTCGGAGGGTTCAAGTTCTCCGAGACCTTCCAGGCATACTCCGGATCGCCACTGGCGATTACCTCCTCAAGCTGCGGAACCAATCCTGCACAGTCTGCCTTCTCCTCTCCGGCGGGCTCCTGCATGCCGACTTTCAATCCAGCCTTCAGCGGTCCGGCTCGCATCAACGGAAAGTGGGGGCAAGGGGTTACTGCCGCCAACTACAACCAATCAACGAATCCTGCTAGCTACTTCATCGACTCCACTGCCTTCATCGCAACGCCTGCCTACCAGTTCGGCAATACGCCGCGTACGGCAGCGTATAACATCTACGGACCGGGCAACTACGATCTGGACATCGCTCTGGTTCGCAGCTTTCCGCTGCACCTGAGCGAAGCCTCCAAGTTCGACTTCCGGGCTGAGATGTATAACGTCACCAATCACACGAAGTTTGCCGTGGCCAGTGCCGTATTTGGCAACGCGGCCTTTGGACAGGTCACTGCCGACACAGCCGCAACCCGCAAGGCGGTGCAGTTGACAGCTCGCATCGAGTTCTAACGGTTTGAACTCTACCCAGGCGCGGAGTCGAAATCGCTGCGTATAACTGAAAAGCATTTTCACCAAAGAGAGCTGCCCACGGGGCGGTTCTTTTTTGGCTCCTATGGCTATCCGGCCTTCATTGCATTGGCTGAAACTGCCCCGTGCACTGCGGCAGCAGAGTAGGCGGATTCAACACATCCATCCCGCTGTACGCGGTGTTTGCGCCCGCAGACGGAGGCGGTGCCTGTGTCGTCACAACCCCTGCACCCTTTAGTTCAAAGTTCACGTGGCTTACCACTGCCCTGGTGAACTGCGTATGCACCTGCTCAGGCTTGATGTCCTTGATCGTGACGTTGTCCAGTCGCACCTCAGTTACATGGGCAGCGTCCTTGCCTGCTATCAGTACGTCGCCGGGTGTGCTGGCAAATATGTTCTGCAATGTAATGTTTTTATAGTCAGGAATTCTGTCACCCGGTATACCCGGATCCACAAAGCCTTCCAGCGTCCCGTTGTTGTAGAACGGACTGATCGCGATCGGCATCTGCACATTCCGCATGCAGATGTTGCGATACGTCAGGTCATGCACCAGCCCGCCGCGCGCCTGGTTGCTCTTGATGCGAATGCCGCTGGTGGTGTGGTCCTCGGTCAACCCATCCACCAACAGGTTGCTCACGCCACTGTAGGTGTCGCTGCCGATGGACATCCCGTGTCCGTTGTAAAAATGGTTGTCGAGCACGCTCATGTGCGTCACGCCGGTCTTCACAGCGATGTTGTCATCGCCATTGTCGATCCAGCTCTTGGTGATGGTGATGTTGGTTGAACTTCCAGGGTCGATGCCATCGGTGTTGCGCGCGTCCGCTCCACGTACCGTCGGCGTCTGCAAATGAACGCCCCATACGGTAAAGCCGTCGGTGTTGTTCACTGCCACATGGAAATTAGGCGAGTTGTGCAACGTAATGCCATAGATCACAAAGCTGTCGGCGTGACTGGCCACAATCAGCCGCGTGCTGTAGTAACGCAACTGCTTCGGCTCGGCCGCACGCGCCATCTGCCACCAACTGTAGTCATGTCCAACGACCCTCGCGCCACCGCGCCCGTCAATCACGCCGTCCCCCATGATGGCCGCGTTCTTCACGTTCACGCTTATCAGCGGCTTGCAGGGACGCCCCTGGGGAGTCGCCGCAGGCGGAGTATTGCCCTTAGCTGCATTCTGCGCAGTGATGAAGGCCGTACTCACGTTACTCATAGTTCCGCATAGCAGCTTCGTGGTGGAGTCAGTGGGATTGGGGTCAAAGTCCTTCGGGTCGCGCGATCCATAGAGCACCACGCTCTTGTCAATCAGCAGGGTTACGCCTTCGCGCAGTTCTAGTGCTCCGCTCAGAAACGCATTTGCATTTTTCCCCATTGCAAGTTCCACGGCCATGCCGGGCCTGCAACTATCCAGCGCCTGCTGGATACGCGCTGTATCAGTGGTCTTCTCAAACTTTTCCGCAAGCTTCTCAGCCTCGCCGGTTTTCTCCGCTTTCAGGGTTAGGCAAGTCTCTGGAATCACCGGCTCAGTCACTGTGCGCGTATCTTGCGCTTGTGCAGCGAACGCAGTTGTTATATATGCCACTACGCAGTACATCAAACACCATGAGGACGTCTTCAAGACTTGCCTCCACCACGCCGGATTCTAGCACTCATGCATCACTGTCTGACACTGTTGAACTCTTGGGGCAGGCCTGCTCAGGGCTTTGCCTGGGAGGGCGATGCATTTTGTGGCGAAGGAGTGGAGGGTGGCGCCTTGGTTTGTCCCAATACTGTAGCGGCGGCGATGGGGTTCCAGTGGTCAGTGCCGGCGAGGAAGACGTCGGGGAGGAACTGCGCGGCGTCGGAGGAGGTGAGCTGGTGCGACCAGGGGACGCGCGTCGTGGGTGAAGCGCCGGGCCCGGTCGAGTTGGATTCGGCGTAGTAGGCGGTAAATTCGTTCGCGGGATTGGGCCAATTATTCCAACCCGCGGGGTTGAGGTTAGAGGGGAGCTCCGTATTAATGAAGACCACGCGCGCGTAGGGACGCCAGGGACGACCGAGGTAAATGGTCTGGTGGGTTGCGGCATCGAGCGTAGCGGTGACGCGGGAGTTGAGGATGACGTAGCCAGTGGTCTGGTCGGCGGAGGTACGGGATTGCGCGGTGATATAGCCGGGGCCGTTGGAGTGTAGCTCGTCGCGCTCGAAGACGGCGGCGGCGTTGCCGAAGATGTAATCGACACCGCCTTCGATATAGCTATCGACGTAGTACTGGCGACCGAAGTCGGCGAAGAGTGTGTCCTGATGGTCGAGCAGACGGCAGTGTTTAAAGATGAAACGGTCACAGCGGTTGCTCTTCGCTGGCTCATCAGGTCATATGAGGCTGTAGTCGATTTTGTAACTTTCAAAGCACTCAAAAGCCACAAAGATCAACAGGATTCAGGTCATTCACGGTAAATAGTTCAATCGAAATCACTTATTTTCAATCGATTTCAACAGACTTCAATAAACGAAATGATCTGTTTTGGGAGCAGAGGGTCGTCAGTTCGAATCTGACCGCCCCGACCAATTTCCTCTGTATTTACAATAGTTTCTATTCGCCTCAGAAATGGCCCACTATGGAACCCTGCGGTTCTCTGGGGATTCTACAGCTACAGAATCGACTACAGATGAAGATTTCTAAGATCTTCGTGAACCGCTATGCTCTTGATTTATTCGATTGTGCTGGTACAGCGTTCCAGGGGGAACCATCTGTTTCCAAGGCAGATGCTCTCCCGTCATGCTGAAGCTGTCTTAACCCAATACAGAACAATCCGTCAGAATCAGCAAATCACAATCAGGGCGAGCCAACGCGGTGCATCCTAGCTTTGATGAAATGGTCGAGACTGGCTAACTGTCAGCTTATATGGGGTTGCCCGTGCCTTATAGCTGTTGAAGAGGAGTTGGACGCCAAGGACGAGCAGCCAGACCCAGAGGACAAAACGCAACTGATGGCGCGGAACGCGGGTGCTGAAGATGGTTCCGGCGATGGCTCCGACGACGCCACCAACAATCAGGTGCATCAGCAACTCCGGGTTGGAGGCGTGCGAGAACCAATGTGCGCCGCTGCCAATGAGCGAGACGATAAAGCCAAAGGCAATATCTGTACCGACTACTTGCGCGGGTTCC
>Ga0187872_10002374_pt1 | contig 16753 bp, 16 predicted proteins | sample June2016WEW_16_4_FD_132973 | JGI IMG/M metagenome (GOLD analysis project Ga0187872, IMG submission 132973) | Peatland microbial communities from SPRUCE experiment site at the Marcell Experimental Forest, Minnesota, USA - June2016WEW_16_40 | ecosystem: Environmental > Terrestrial > Soil >...
GTCATTCCCGGATGGCTGGAGGGCACATCTGAGAATTTTTATAGCGAGCCATCCACCCTTCACCAGTCAGCCGATCCTACAGGTCATTCTGGACACAGATCCTATTTAAGTCGCATTAACCGGCTAAAGCACTCTTAGAGCCTAGAAGCGAAAACATCCTTTAAAGCCTAATCTGAGGTATCGATTACGCCACGTTGAGGCTTAACCATAGGACTGGATAACACGCACAGCCGCATTGAGATGGAGCCCGAGCCTGAGACGCCGGTTTAGCGGCCCCGCTCCGCGCGGATTTTCACGTAAGAAAAAATACCCCAAGTGGTTAGCCGGTCCTCATGGGCAAGGAACTGGATTTCATCTTCGGTGAGCGTATGCCCGTTGACCAGATATATAGGCACGTTACCGGCTGTGGTCGGCCCAGTAACGTCGAGATGTCGTTCCCTCAGGACCTGTATCAAAGAACCGATGTTGGGCCTAACGTTCATCAGAATTCCTGTTCTGCCAGTATAACACGCAGCTTTGCGCCCGGATTGCAAGTGGCGACCTAGATCGATCCGTGCGGTTTTTTTTATGTCGGTCGGCGCGGCCCGAAGGAGATCGCTGCGGTCCGGACCAGCTCGATGCCCGGTGCGAGTTCTGCCTTGGATCGCGCTCAGTCAAGGACCCATTGCAGGTGGAGTCGATCCTCGGGTGATAGGCTCGGTAAAACTCCGTGCTGCCTTGCACCGCCGGGCAACCGTGCTGCCCGTTGCGGCCTTACGATAACCTGTGCCGGGCGAGGCGGACCACATACATTAGCGTTTCAATGTCTATAATGTCCTGCGTCAACAACTCGTCCAGCGCAGCGCTAACAGCAATTCGTAAGTCGTGCCGACCGATTTTGCCTTCTGCGCCCTTAACCAGATTTATGATGTCCAACGCTAGTCCTGATCTGTCCATAGGTCATTATCCTTTGGCCGGTGCCGTGGATTGCATCTGCTGCAGCCCACCGGCGCTGTAGAATATTTTGGACCTGCACCGGGTGAATAGATAGCTCAGCCGCACAAGCTTACAGCCCCACTTGCAAAGGGTCGTGTTCCACAGACGCAACAACTCGGATACAGAAGGGGTCCGCCAGACATTGCAGCTAGTTTTTTCCCGCTCAGAAAGTTCAATTTTAGGAATTCCGGCAGATGGGACCCATGTTTCAAAATGGGGGGTGGCTGGCGAAAGCCTAAACTCGCAAGAGACTCCTTTTTTCATGCGGATGGTCTAGACATCAACGCAGACAAGGCGACTCGGCTGCGAATTTTTCTAAGGTATGCAAGCGGCCAAAGGAGCACTCGCCAATGCACAAGCGAATCCGCAAAGTTATCTCCGAATGCCAGTTTGAACTCGCCACAAATTTCGATGTCCCTGCTATTTCCATCGTCTCGCACCATGCGGCCCGGCTCGGAATGACGATTTACGGAAAGAGATTCTTGGCGCATCCGGAAAATACAGGCAACCTAGAAGAACAAACTTACTTTTTCAACCGTTCACTAAAGCAGCTAACACAGGAGATCCAGTGCCCTGAGCTCTATTTTTTCCGGCATGGCAAATGGATACCGAATCCGCACACGCCGCTTGCATGGGCACAAGCAAATTTGTCGCTGGCACTAGAGTTTATGAAGCGATCCGCAACGCTTGCGACACGCCGCCCGCCTTGCCCGCCTGGGCTGAGGCACGACAGTTGAGCGCCCTGGAAGGCCCGCGATAGGAAACACAGCGCGCGCCCGCCAGACTCTCTGCGCGCTATGAAGGCGCTCCCGCAGAACCTCCCGAGACGTGATCCTCGGCCTTGGCCTGCTTATCAGGAACTGCTACCGAGTGGTCAGCGCGATCGGTTATCTTTGCGGCACGCATCTGAAGCAATCGTCCCGTCGCCAATGCAGCGATTCCGAGCGAACTCGCGATGCATCCCGTAGGCCGGGAAGACTCGTCGAAGTTGTAGCCCGCGTAGCCCAACTAAGGGCAGATTTTAGAATGAACTCGCCCGGATGCAACGCACGATAAGGCACTTAGGATTTCCGACCTGGCTGCTTCTAAGCAGAGGGTCGGGGGTTCGATTCCCTCCGGGCGCGCCATTCCCCGTTTTTCGCTCGCATGAAGATCAGGTCGAAGGGCTTTCTGTATGTCGGATGGATGCTTACAGCGTCCAAGGTACAGTTCGAAAGCACTGTTTTGAGCAACTTGGCTTTTTCGGTGGGAGACTGCTTAACGTATAGAGAATAGGCCTTGTTCGCGAGTTCTAAGATCCGAACGGCGTTGAGGATTCTTTCAGGTTGGATCTGGTTCAGGGCCTGCATTGCAAATAAAACCTGCTGCTCTTCGGCCCGCCACTCGTCGCTCTTTCTTGTCCAGAATTCATCTGTGATTTTGCCGTCCAATTTGTCCATGTATGCCTGATCGAGACGATGGCGCACGGATGCCAGACGCTGCTTTAAGCGCTCTTCCTGTTGTTTCCGGACTGTTTCCTCCCGGTTTTTGTCGCCCAGGAGGGAACTCTCAAGTTGGGCGAGAACGTCATCTGGAATGTGAATGTCCTTCAGCACCTGGCCCAGCCGATTTCCCAAATCCTCTTCCCGGAAGTAGGGAAGCTCGCACTTCCCGCGGTGTCCAGTACAATGGTAATAAACGTATCTCGCTTTCTTGATTTCTGCTGTGATTGAGCAGCTATCGTACGCACAGGTGAGCAGGCCCCGGAATGCAAAGTTGTGTTTTCTGAACCGGGGTTTATTGCGGCCCTCGAATACCGCCTGAACGGCATCAAATTGCGCTTTGCTGACGAGGGGAATATGTGTTCCCTGGTATGTCTTGCCTTCCCATATAAATAGCCCCGCGTAAAACGGGTTTTTCAGGAGGCGCTGCAGATATCCTTTCGCAAGAGATTTGCCGAATTCCGCCTTGAGAGTCTGCCGCAAGGCAGCGAGAGAATAACTTCCCGTGGCGTACAATTCGAACATTCGCCGTGCAATTGGAGCGTTTACAGAATCTAGTTCGATTGTGTGCTCTAACTTGTTGTTTTTGTAGCCGATGGGGGGACGGCTCGGGTAGATACCTTGCTCGGCCTTCTCCCGCATTCCCTTGCGGACTTCCTCGCGTAGATTTTCAATGAAATTTCGTGCGATAACGAGCTGGATTCCATGAACCAATTTCGCCTGGGACCTAGATTCCTTACTGATAATCTGCCCTTCTTTTGGCAAGTGGATTTCGATGTCCAAATCTTCGAGCGTTACGCAATCCCGGAAATTCCGGTAAAGCCGGTCTGTCTTTTCAACAATTACGGTTCGACAAGCTGGGGCCTGTTTGAGGAAGCGCGCCATTTCGCCGAATTGTTTCCGGCCTGTGGTTTTAGCCGTTTCTACGTCCACGAATTCGTGAACGATTGTGAAATTGTGGGACGCAGCGTAGTCCCTCAGAAGCTTTAATTGTGCGGGAATAGAATAACCCTCGCGTTCCTGATCCTTACTGGAAACACGTGCGTAAATTACGGCTTGGTTCATGGTTTCCGCCTCCCGCGATTACGACGCGCCAATTTATCCAGTTCACCTTGCACGCGTTGAATTTCATTGTCAACGGCGTGGATTGCGTTCGCTAGATCTGGATCGTGGAGAATAAGTCCTTGCTTTTGTTGTAGTTCAGTTTTCTGGGAACGCAATTGCACGAGCCGATTAAACAATAGGGCCGGAGAATCTCCAGCTGATTCCTTTTCTGAGATGAGTTTGTCGGATTCGATGATTTCTATTAAACGCAGAATCCCAATCCTCCCGCGAAAGAAGATTTGATTACCGCAGTCGAGACAAACGCAATACGGTTTTCCGGTCTTGGCGATGCGAATCGGAAGGCCCAGGCCACATGTCGGGCAGGGAAACTTCTTGCCTGAGAGAGCATTTGTAGCCGTTTCCGAGCCTTCCAACGTTACGTTAACGTTGGCTCCTGCTCTCTCCTCCCTCATCGACGCTTTCATAGTCATGCTCGATTTCTCCTTTTAGTGATTCATCCCATTGCGAAAGCAATTCGAAGAATGCGCGGAGCGCGGCCAATTCGTCGGATCGTGACAGCTCTATTTCAGGAGATGGGTCCGATAGAGGATTGTCGGCTGCGAAGGCGCGCTTCGGGTCTTGCGTGTCTTGGTTCGGTCGAACGACGGGATCGGACTGGAGACACTTAGCCGTGCTGTTATCTGAGGGGATTGGCTGCTGTCGGGACACACTCGCTCCGGCAGCCGGTGTGTATTTGACGGGGGGCCTCGCAGCACAGCTGTCATATCACGCAGCCCTGCCTGTGAAGCGTCGGCTGCCGGGGCGACCTGGGGGTTACCCAGCCGTCGAACCCGGCCCGTGATGCTGGCGACTCCTGTCCCGATGGCGGTGATCGCCTGAACTCTTCGTTCCAGTCCTTTCTACACTAACGCGTGAGGGCTGTAAAGGACAGCACCTACTTGATCAATTATCCCTAGAGGTGCTGAAAGGGAATACTTTCGGCTCAGTTTCCGAGTAGGCGACTATCCGCTCGGAACCTAGCTTCACTTCCCACAACCCCGTTTCCTGGGAGTGTGTGTCTGGATCAAATCCGGTCACGCGGCGCGATCAGGGCGAGCTATCTCCGTGGGGACCATAAGTGCCAGGAGGTCTCTTCGTTTGGGGAGTGCAGGCCGCTAGCGCGGAATGTGCCGTCTTATCGAAGTCCATGAGAGTTGGTATAGATGTCCCGGGTGCCGTACGCGTTCTAATCCCCTGGCAACTAAGTCGCCCGCCTGCGAGGCGGCAATCAGCGATCAGGCCTTCCTTCGTCGGAGGATAAGTTTGGTCGAATACGTGATTTCCCAGCGAAAAAAAGACAGGATGACCGTCGATGCATTCAGGGAGCTGAACAACATGAGGATGGTGGCCCACAATCAAATCGGCCCCCTGCTGAATCAACCAGTGGGCTTGCGCCCGCTGCCCCGCGTCCGGCAGTTTTTGATACTCATTGCCCCAGTGAATCGAGACTACGACCAAGTCCGCGGCCTCTCGGGCAGTACGCAGTTTTTGGGACAATTCGGTTGACGGTATCCGCTGGACGCGCCCGTCCGCAGCCGGAATCAGCGTGACTGAGATCAATGCGAATGTTGCGTCACCCACTCTGGCAAATTGTGGTGAATTCCCAAAGTCGACCGGCACCAGCGACTCCTGTTCGAGCAGGTTGCGCGTGTGCTCCCGGCCTGCGCTTCCGAGATCCCCAGCATGATTGTTCTCGAGAGTCAGCCCGTGAAAACCGGCCGTTCGTAAGAACTCAACGGCGGAATCGGGGCTTGCAAAACAAACACGTGCAGATTCGAGACAGTCAGCCGGTGAGCCGAAGGCGCCTTCCAAGTTTCCGCTGACCCATTGAGCATTGTGAAAAAGGTCCGTGAACCGAGCCCAGGGTGAAACCCTTCGGTGTTCCAGTTCAGATGCAACGTGGCGCGAAAGCAGAATATCGCCCGTGAACAGGAGGCGCGCGCTGTGCGGCTGCGCTTTTGCGCAGACAATGATGGTACCGAAAGCGGCTATGAGAAGAATTAGGTTGAAGCGGGGCAAGGGCACGGCAAGCCTCGGCGCACCGAATGGGCAGCTGACTGTGAATATACCGACATTTGAACGAATACGTTGAATTCGGTCCTTTGCCGAGTAATGACTCTTACACTAAGTAGGAGTTCTTTGCCGAAGGTGAAATCCCAAGCCTCGTTTATGCTGAATTCATTCCTGCGCTAAAAGTTAAGGGCATTACATGAGACCGAGGAAATACGTTCTTCTATTGGTCGGAACTGCTCTCGCAGTGACCGCGGCGAGTGCTTTCTACCTCGCAAAAAGAAAGCTAGCCTCCGCCTCCAGAACAACCGCAGGGGATCCGTCCTCCACTCATTCGCAAGTGGTCCCACAGGTAAAATCGCAAGAGGCGGGACAAGGCAGCCAATCGGGTAACAGCGCGGAAACCACCACGAGCTTCCTGGGGATGCTCACTCCGGGCGGCACCACGGAATCGGCAGGCCGGGAGCGCAATTACATCGTCACGTATCAGGTAGCTTTCCTCCGTAAGGTCCCCGCCGAAAAGCTTCCGGAAGAGAGCCTGACCTATGAAGAACTGCGGCGACGAGACCCTAATACGCTGGCTCCCGCTGTTTTCTACGGGGAGAGTGTCTTCGGGACGTACGATCTCGCGCACCCGGAGTCGATAGCCGTTCGAGCCAAGATTGACAACAAAGAAGTTCGAGGCTACATCGATGCCCAGAAGTTGTGGCTGGAGCCTGCGACTGCCACTGTCGATACGCCGCTGTACATGTGTCTAAGAGATGGGACGGCAGTTCACGTTGTCCCAGACCCCGGAAGTCCCACGGTTCTGAGTATTTTCCAAGGCGAAGTGGTGGAAGCCGTTGGAAAGCTAGATTTTCAAGGGGGGCAGTGGATTAAAGCACATTTCAATGGCACAGAAACGCCCCGCTACGGCTTCATGCAGGCGAGTAACCTGCAAGCGCTCACTGTTGCCGCGGTTAATCAGTCTGCCGTCGCAGCCCAGGAAATTCCCCGGCAGATCCGCTATTCGAATATCTCCCTCGCGGAAGCAGACCGCCAAACACTGTCTCAAAATGGCTTTTACATCGAGAGCGTTCCGCCCGCGAAGGAAATCCGCGTGGACGACGTGGCAGACGCTTACCAGATGGAGGGCCAGCCCTTCGTCACATCGGACCTCTTTCTCCATGCCCATCACTTGATCTTCGACCGCATGCTTCAGGACATAGAGGAAAAGAAGTTGTCTCCCTCGGTCTCGAAGCTCGCCGCCAATCTCGTTCAGGCTACAGAAAACGAAATCAAGACCCTGCCGACCGCAACGCCTGCTGATGTCCGTGAGGCACTGACATACGACCTGCTCTATTTTTCGGTTGCTGCGAAGCTGTTTGACCTGAACTTCGCGGTTCCCGATCGTGTAGGCGGGGATACCCAAGCTCTTGTCGCCAAGATTGAGGACGCCGGCGGGGAACTGCCCTCCTCCGCATCCAGCAAATTCGGCGACGAGGACTTCACCCAATACAAAGTGCGGGGGCATTACGAGAAGAACGAAACACTGCAACGCTACTTCCGGGCAATGATGTGGTTTGGCCGCAGGAATTTTCCCCTGGCGGACCGGAAGCTGACCCTGGCCGCGATTCTCATTCCAGGCTTAGTAGACAAGGCGCAAGGGACGCGCACCTTCGAATCAATAGACAGTTCACTCGAATACCTCGTCGGCCCTCAGGATAAATCCACTCTTGCGGGCTATCGCTCGGTCAACAAGAAGGTCTTCGGCACGGAAACACCGGACGCGAAACAAGTTGGCGCCAAGCTCGACGACAATCTGCAGGCATTCGACCGCGCTGTCGAAAGTGACCTCCCGCCCCCACAAATCGTTTCGGTGCAGACAGGGACCGGAAAAACGCAGGCAGAACGGTTGAAGACGGTTCGAGGCTTCAAGTTCCTGGGCCAACGCTACACGCTCGATGCCTTTCTTTTGAACCAGATGTCTTCGCCGAGTGTCGGCACCGATAAAAATCCGCGAAACCTTCCTTCCGCACTGGATGTGATGATGATCTTGGGATCGCAGGCAGCCGCGGAACAACAGCAGCAAGAACAACAGCGGCAAAAATGGGCCAACTATGACTCTCAAACCAAGAAGCTCCAGGGGGTAGCCCAGGAGCATCTGGCTAAACAGGCCACTTTTTATGACGAGTGGCTGAACACTTTGAATTCATTGTTCTTGCCGGTCGCCAGCAAACAAATGTTTGCCCAGGGAAAACCCTGGCAATACAAGAATCTGAACGCCGGTGCAGCGAACTGGGCGGAGCTGAAGCATGACACTATTCTCTATTCTGAACAATCATACGCAGAAAGTGGCGAGGGCGAGGAGTTTGACATTCCTCCATACTATCCACCGGGTCCAAAGGGCTACATAGAACCGAATCCCGTATTCTTCCGGCGCTTAAGCCAGTGCATTGACCAAATGTTGGACCGGATGAAACGCACCGATTTCATCACGGACGAGTATCTGGACAAATTCACAACGTTTCGTGAGCTGGCTCGTAAGGCAGAGGCTATTGCTCAAAGAGAGGTCTCAGGAGCCCCGATTACTGCGGAAGATTACGGTTGGATCGGGAGTCTGGCCGAAGAGTTTGGCAGACCGTTGCTCTTACCTCGCGGTGTTGATGAGATAAGAGATCCTTCCGAACTGCAAATGGCCTTGATTGCCGACGTCGCCACGGACGCAGTTCACGGTAGGGTGTTGGAAGTCGCTACAGGTACGCCGCAGCGGATCACTGTAGTAGTGAAGGATGCTTACGGGGGAACGCGCTGGACCGTCGGATATGTCTACTCCTGGTATGAATTTCCGAGCGCCAAGCGCTGGGCCGATTCCGAATGGAAGAAAGTCATCTACACCGAAGATCCCGCCGCAAGAAAAGAGAATGGCGTTCAGCCGCCAAGCTGGTACTCGATGTTTCTGAAGAACTCGGGTGGCGCAAACTGATGTGGCGATCCTGCGGAATCATATTGCTCAGCCTCATGTTGGTGACTCCGGTTGCACCGTCGCGAGACCAACACTTTTCTTTCTGGAGCGACAATCCGGAGGTCTTTCTTGATGCCATAAAAAACTCGGCAGGGCAGACACTTCCTGCGCTGCCTGCTGGACAAAGAGTCTGCGGTGGAATCTTGACCCACCATTTTCTCGCCAGCGGGTTGATGGTCCGATTTTTTGCTGGATTGAAGGGCCAAGCTTCGCCCGAAACGATTATTCTTCTTGGCCCGAACCACTTTCACCAAGGGCTCGCCAACATCAGCATATCGTCGCTGCCGTGGAAGACTCCCTTCGGCGTCCTTCAGACAGACACGCAACTGGTCCGGCAAATTGCCAAGGCCATTCAATTGCCAGAAGATACTGAGGCGTTCACAGGCGAGCACTCCGTGGGCGTGCTCATTCCGTTCCTCAAGTACTACTTCCCTCATAGCCGCGTGGTCCCAATCCTGATTGACGTGAACGCCGACACCAATCGTTTGCACCGGCTCCGCGATGTGCTTGCGGCTCGTGCGGAGAATCCGAAGACGCTGCTGCTGCTCAGCATGGATTTCTCTCATGACTCTGTGGCTTCCGTTGCGGATGCTAGAGACGAACAAGCACGAGCGGTGATTACTTCCATGGACAGCGCCAAAACACAGAGCCTCCGAGTGGATTGTCGAAAAGGCTTGTGGCTCTTATTGGAATCATTGAAGCGAACAGGATGCGACAGAGTGCAGATCAACGAGCATACGAATTCGGCGCAAATCGCGGGGAAGCCGGATCAGCCGAATGTGACCAGCTACTTCACGATCTATTTCCTCAACGCACCGCCTAGGGCGTCCTAGATTCTCGTTCCCGGATACAAGCAGAACCACTCGATCTTGCAACGCGCTGCTTGCAGCTATAAGTCCCGCGAAGCGGGCCAGAAGTCCGGTTGTGGGAAGTTTGAAGTTCTGTTGGGAGCTTGCGGCCCGAGTGTGGGCGGGTGACGGCGTATCCGGAAACTGGACTCTGGCGTGTGAGAATCATGTGGTTTTGGCTCGCAACTGCAGATGGGCTGGGTCACTGTAAACACAGAGACCTAGCGGTCTCGGAAACCGCCAGCCTTTCGGCGCACGATTCTGCCGCTAGAGTCCGGTAACCTTATTTGTTCCGGCGACCAACAAAGACCGCGGGAACTGCCCAAGCAGTTCTGCAACGAATTTCGGGCATCGAAGGGGGGATTGACTATATGACGTAACACCAAGTTCTCACAAAATGCGAACTTGTAGTATCGTTATATAGCCATGGAATCGCGAATAGAATCCTTGCCAGCTCACCGCGCACGCCTCGGCGCAGTACTCCGAGCTGCAAAGGAAGTCGTGTCGGTTGATGTTACGTCTCGGACACTCGGGATCGAAAGGCGTGCCGCGGCGAAGCTCCTATCGCGGTGGAAACAGCAGGGTTGGCTCCGGCGGATAGGACATGGGCTTTATGTTCCTGTGCCGTTGGACCTGGCTGGCAGCGAACAGGTGATCGCAGACCCCTGGGTCCTCGTACCAACGCTCTTCAATGAATGCTACATCGGCGGCTGGACGGCCGCCCATCATTGGGAACTTACCGAGCAGCTTTTCAATGAGACCCTCGTCTTCACTGCACGGCGTGTTACACAAAAACGCGTGATCGCCCAAGGTGCGGTTTTTGTATTGCACAACGTGAAGCCGAAACGGCTCTTCGGATTGAAAACGCTGTGGCGCGGTTCTGTCAAAGTGTCTATATCGGACCCCGCGCGTACGTTGGTCGATATGATCGCCGCGCCCAAGGTGGGCGGTGGCATCGACCACGTAGCTGATAGCCTGAGGGCGTATCTCGCAACGAAGACCGCTGATCGTGATTTGTTGATCCAGTACGCGAAGCAATTTAGTAATGGCGTTGTCTTTAAGCGTCTCGGATATCTTGCAGAGAGGCGCTTGCACGATGACAAGCTAGCGGCCGAGTGCCGCTCACGATTGACACAGGGTTATGCCCGGCTTGATCCTTCGCTTCCTTCGAAAAAACTCGTCACGGCCTGGCGTCTTTGGTTGCCGTCAGCCAGGAGACAATCGGCCTCATGATCGACAGGCGCGAAATCCTCGAAGCCGCGTCGTCGTTTTCGCTATTGCCACACATTGTCGAGAAGGACTACGTCCTCGGCTGGATACTCGCCGCCATCAACGCGCATGAAGAGCTTTCTGAAACCTGGGTCTTCAAGGGCGGCACCTGTCTTAAGAAGTGTTACTTCGAGACATATCGATTCTCGGAGGACCTGGACTTCACGCTCCGTAATGAGGATCACCTAGACGAGGGATTCCTGCGGCGAGTGTTCGAGGAAGTCGTCTCCTGGGCAACGGACCAATCCGGTCTCAATATTCCCGCTGATGAGCTCGAATTCGATATTTACGACAACCCTCGCGGCCGCCCCAACTGCCAAGGCAAAATCGCTTACCGCGGACCAGTTTCTCCAACCTCAGGCGGCTGGCCCAAGATCATACTCGACCTCACGGCGGACGAAAGGCTCGTCCTTCCCTCTGTGCGCCGCGAAGTGTTTCATCCCTACAGCGACCGTCCAGAGGGCGGAATCTGGGCCAATTGCTACGCCTATGAGGAAGCCTTCGGAGAAAAACTGCGTGCGCTCGGAGAACGCACGCGGCCCCGCGATCTCTACGACGTGGTGAACCTCTACCGGCACACGGACAGCCGACCAACGGCTACGGTGCTTCTGGATGTGCTCCGGCAGAAATGCGAATACAAGGCAATCCCGGTGCCTACGTTCCAGTCGCTCATTCCTAATCGCCAGGCTCTTGAGGGGATGTGGTCCGACATGCTGTCACACCAGCTCCCCGTGCTTCCGCCGCTCAGCGACTTCTGGGATGCGCTGCCCGAGATCTTTACCTGGATTACGAGCGGCGCCCCAGTTCCGCAGCGCGCTTTGATCCAGCACGGCGCCGGCGAGATCGCCATCCGCTCGCGAGTGCTGCCCATGGGCGTTCCGCTCCCCTCCCGTTCGACTCTAGAAATCATCCGCTTCGCCGCGGCGAATCATCTGTGCGTCGATCTCAGGTATGACGGCAGCGTGCGCCGCATAGAGCCGTATTCACTTCGGCAGACGGCCGAGGGATATTTTGTGCTGCATGCAATCCGCAGTGATTCAGGGGAGCACCGTTCCTATCGTGTGGACCGAATGCAGGGGGCGACCGTAACTTCGCAAGTGTTCACGCCGCGTTACGCGGTTGAACTGACTTCTACGGGTCCGCTTGCTGTTCCGCCTTCAGCCGCGATGCCGCGCATGCCAAGCATGCGGCGTGCAGCGAGAACCAGACATCAAGGACCAACCTACGTCTATCGATGCACCGTTTGCGGAAAGACATTCAACAAGAAAAGCATGAATGGCTCTCTGAATCCTCACAGGAATCGTCAGGGCTCTCCATGTTACGGACGGTATGGCGTGTACGTACGCACGAAGTATTAGAGCAAGGAATCCTTATTGTTCATCGGACTGCGCCGCGTTGCGGCCAGGCGCCGTACAGTCGGACTTCAGTTAGGACGCAAGATCTTTCCAGACATTTCGTCGGGTGCTAGTCGAAAGGCTTGTGAGACTTCAAACCCGCAGCGGGACTCGTGACACACTTGTTGGGGAGTACGACATGCGTTTCTATTCCGCGCTGACCTTCTTACTGGACCAACTGGATCGTACAAAGGCGCCATGTCCGGCTATCAAGGAGCGCAGAAAACACGCAAGCGAGCTCCCGCCGCAGCGGTATTGGTGAGGGTCGAGAACAACAAATAAGCCGCCTGAATTGCATACCCAGGAGGCGAATTCCTCGATAGCATTGTTTCAATAGTATTCTTCGACAAGAGATTGCCCAACACGAGCCAGACCTCGCGGTCGGCATTCGGATCTTTCACCGCCCGTCGGATATCCTCCTCTGGATCTGAATGCGGGTTTCTCCTCCGTACGCGCTCTCTTACAATCCCATGCGTGTGAGGCCGACCATCCCATGGCTGAGACCACTTGTGGCGCTTGCTCGGTCCTGTTTCGGCAAAAAGAGATACTTCTCGAAGATTCTTTTGAGCTTGACCGCACACATCCTGAAGGGCAGATGCGGAACAGTTCGATGGTTTCCGCTTGGCTTTTGCATGGATAAATACGACCCTCCTGCGGTGATGTGCAGTTCCGTCTTGCACCATAATGAAGTCTGCACTCTCGTCGCGAAGGTCATCACACACAAGGACACGTGTTCCCTCAAACTCCGATACGAGTTGAGTTCCGGCCCCCATTGTATCGATGAGGCCGAACAAGGACTCTCGTTCCCATCCAGCGCCGTTCCGCCGAGACCGCTCGCCCTTTTCGGAGCCGATATTCCTTAGCGCTGGAATTGACTGGAGCGCTCCAATCACACCCATCTTCGAATCGTCTTATTGATGGCCAAACTGAATAAGGGGACGGCAGAATTGTCCGACCGTATAAAAGTAGCCGGGCGTTACTGGGATGACGCGGAAGGATTGCGTGCGATTTAGGTAATGGATGACGCTCTCGCGATTTTCCGGAGCGACCGAGTAATACCGGGCGTCGAGTTCAGGGGACTGGAGCGTATACTTGCCACGTTCGGGCTCGGCAACGATACCTATTTCACAGTCCTTTCCGTTTGCTCCAATTGAAAACCTTCCGTTCTGCACATCGGCGCAGAGTTCGGATAAGTCGATCTCTTGATCTTGCGGCAACTCGTCTTCACCCGTAGTTCTGTAGTCATCCAATACTTCGGAGAGATCAAGAAGAATATTCTTCGGCGACGGATTTTGCGGCCATCCAGCCGGTCCTGCCCAGCGCGAAAATACCCGGAGGGGTCGCACATTCCCATCGAGCACGCGCTGCACCTCTGAAGCCCAGTTGCTCCATATGTCAAATGGAACGAGCCCTCCTCCAAAATCGCTGATCCTGCCGCTACCGACGCCGATGTATCGGCGTATTTTGATTTCTGAACCATCCGTATCACCTCGATGCCCTAGGCTGTAGCCCGTCGCCGTCGTCAGTACATATCCGTGTTCATCGAAGGTCGGTGCAAGTTGGTCAACACTTACTGCAGACGTCGAACGAGTACGCACCTGATCAGCACCAAGATTAGAGTTGTGCATGCTGACTTGAGTCAGCTTTCCGCTGGAGCTTTGGCCAAAAAGCTTGCCTAACCGCGAACCATCAACAGTACGGGTGCTCACCGCCGCTGCGCCGAAACCTGGACCACTGTCGTAAACGAAAGCGTATTGTCCGCGCAAATGAACAAGACTGACACCGAGTTTAGGCTCCGGGAAGAATGCCTTCTCCAGTATTGGAGAAACCCCTACCCGAATATGAAAAACGATCACGGTATCCGCGGCCGGATTTGGGACGTGAAAGAAGCAATCCTGCTCCTGACATTGTCGAACGATGAGGTCCTTGATCCTATCAACGGAGACGGCCTTTGGTCTGTGAAATATATTGGCTGATAACGGCAGTTGAACGTCTTCGAGTTCAAGCTCAGAAATATGCGCCGGCACACGGAATCGGCCTTCTACGTACAAGAGCCCAGGTATCGCTTCCTGAAGGCTGTCTATGAGCGAGCGCTGGTTCAGGTCCAAAGCGGCTGGATCGCCCTGTTCGAGCAGCGTGTCATACTCCAAGAATTCATTCCATAATGCAGTCTGACGCGCTCGTTTCGAATGATCCAGGACATGGGCGATTGCACCCCGCATTCTGCTGGGGTTGCGAATAATCCGGCCAACCTGTTGAACGAAGGAGCGGACACTACGGAGTTCCCCAAAAAGGGCGAGCATCTGAAACCGAGAATCATCGATGCCCTCAAGAAGTTTGAATTGATGAATCCAGAATGTGGCGCCAACTTCGTCTGGGGTGGAATTCGCCAGCGTTCACGTCGTCACGAAATGTCTCGTGAATTCCGATGACTGAGCGACCGCGTTGCCGGACCGCTGAGGATATCTGGCGAATCTCGTCTGGCCTGTCGCACCGAATAATTACTCGCGGCCGATCTGCGCGGTTCTCGGGAGGGCCTTTGAAAAAGCGGTCGTACGCGTCGAGAACCTCTTCGGTGAAATGAATCGGAGACTGTACTGGTCTGGCAGGGTGCAACTGAACGTCTCTAACGTATCGCTCGCGACGCGCCTGATGAAAACTATAGCGGAAGACGTGACTCGGATCGATATCGAAGGTGTTGAAATCATCTCTGAAGGCAGTCGCGGTGAAAATAATGCGAGGGCAAGAGAAACTTCGTACGACGTGGCTCCACACTGGGGCCGGCTCGTAATGCCCTTCATCAAACAGCACTAACACGGCTTGTTTTCGGAGTTCATTCCAGAATTTTGCGTTCCTTTTCTGGATGCTAGTAAGGAGCTGCACTGTCGTCACCACCACAACCTGATTCAAAGTGCCTGGTTGCTGTCCTCCGTCATCGAGCTCTATGACCTTGCGCCGTAACAGGCCAAGATCTACCTTTGCGTGCTCAAAAAAGCGCTTGTCTATGTGTCGCACTAACTGCTCTCGGATGCCAATGCGAGGCGCAATGACAATTACAGCGCCGGGACGTGTTTCGCATCGCGCTAGTGTGGCAATCACGCCCGTTTTCCCGCTACCAGTAGGCATCTGAACCAAACCGGCGTGGGCGTCCTTGCCATCAAACGCGGAGATATACTTCTGCATCCCGCGAATTGCATCACGTTGGTAGTCTCTTAGCGCTTGGCGTAACGCTGTCGGAATCTCAATGCTCATGGCCTTCGACTTTTGTGACAGGTTGTGCTCTCACACTCGGAGTGCACAACGGCGGCTCCGACGAGTAGCTGACCGCCGTCGGGGCGATACTATGATAATGATCGAAACGTTTACTGGGATGCCGGAATAAGAGGGCCGATATTAGGAATGAGTAACGTAGATGGCGAGGTTTTAGCAAGCGATGCGAAACAACTCGTAGGCCTGTGTCGTGCCGGACGATTGTACGAGATCGAAAAGTGGCAAACGCTTAGAAAGGGGCGCGGGCTTTCTCCGCCGCTAGATCGCGACCGACAGGGCAGTGCTTCAAGTCCGCGCTGCCGACCAGCGCTGCATAGAGACAGTCACCCTCGCAACCACCGTCATCCGTCCGGTCGAGGGTAGCCGTTTGGCCGGTCAACTTGGTGCTCCGGTGATCTATATCGAAGCGATTGCCACCGCTCCTTGGAATCGGCCCGGCTTTTCACCACAACCTAAATACAAGGGAGTCGGACAAATACTCATGCAAGCCGCGATCAGCCTAAGCATAGACGAAGAGTTCAAGGGCCGAGTCGCCTTACACGCCCTTCCCCAAGCCACAGCGAGGTTTTGGGCGAATCGTCAGCTACTCGGAAACTGAGCCGAAAGGATTTCCTTTTGGCACGATCCTGCGTTGGCGGATCAAGCCTCGGACTCTGTGCGGAATAACCCTGTTCAAAATACTTCCCCATCCCTTTCGAGCACTCGTCAGTGTGGTCTGGAGGCTGAGCGTGAATTCCTAACGCAATCCAGCAAAGAACTGAACCTGTGGCAAGCTGGCCACGAAATCGGAGAGAAAAGTTCTATAATCGTCCCCTTGGGCGCGCCATTTTCCCAATAAAAGCGAGGGTTTTTCACATGGGAGCGGCTGCTGCGCCGTTTCGTTTTACCTTGGTCTTACCTATCAGCGGGCGTGAATTTTGCCGGCGATGACGTCGCGATGGTTTTACCTGGGCGTTGCGTGCCGGGACATTCGTAGCTCGGTCCGCTAACTCAGCCACTACGGCTCGGTGCTACCTCTCATAGCACTCCACGAATGGCGGTCCTGGTCCCTTGCCATTCATCATCTCAGTCGCCTTGTTTCTCAAACTTTAGTCCGCAATTGCCACCGCCTATTCGTTCGGATAGCTGGTGAAATTAGTTGTCGCGGCAGTCGCTGTGGTCTGGATCCTCGGGTAAGCCTGAACTGGGACAGGCATCGCCCTCCCGCGTCACGTCAATTACAGAAATGCTCGCCGGTTGCGTCGAAAAGGAGTCCTTTCGGTCCAGCGACTATCCAACCTAGGCCAAATCACCATAAGGCGCTGACGGGCTCGATCCTGATTGCTGGTGCGCACAGCTGGGATCACTGGACCGAAAGGACTCCTTTTCGACGCAACCGGAGAGCATTCCTGTAATTGA
>Ga0187872_10002376_pt1 | contig 16750 bp, 14 predicted proteins | sample June2016WEW_16_4_FD_132973 | JGI IMG/M metagenome (GOLD analysis project Ga0187872, IMG submission 132973) | Peatland microbial communities from SPRUCE experiment site at the Marcell Experimental Forest, Minnesota, USA - June2016WEW_16_40 | ecosystem: Environmental > Terrestrial > Soil >...
CAAGGGCGACCCCCGCGCAGCCGTGCTTTCCAACGGCACTACGCCGGGCTATTTCGTGGGGCACGTGGATGAATTCGACAATGATTGGGTGTGGCACCAAAACCTGCTTCTTCCACCCGGCACGCATCACCTCACGGTCACGCACCAGGGCAAGACGGTGTGGTCCGGCGACGTGAAGGTGGAAGCGAACAAGAAGACGGTCGTATACCTCGACAAGAACACGCAAAAGACCGTCGACTGGAAGCGCGGTGAGAGCCTGAAGGATCTGCCCCGGTTCAAGGTGGGCATCGCAAGCGCGCAAGTGGCCGTCGCTCCTGCGACGGGAGGCTTCAGTGTCTCGAACGCCAACATCAACTGCGGCCAGTCCACGAACCTGACGTGGCAGACGACAGATACGGTGGATGCCAACATCAGCGGAATCGGCCCCGTGCAGACGAGCGGCAGCCAGTCGGTTTCACCGCGTGCGACAACGACCTATGATTTCACGTCGGCGGGTCCCGGCGGCACGGTCAAGGGCAGCTCGACCGTGAACGTCAACACCACGGTCAACGCCAGCATCAGTGCGAATCCTGCCGAAGTGCACTACCGGAAGATCGGCGACAAGGTGATCACGCAGGATTCGACGACCATCGCGTGGCAGACGTCGAATGCGGACAGCATTACGGTCGACGGCAAGACGGTGGCCGCCAGCGGCAGCGAAACGGTCAAGCCCGAGCCAGCGGACACCACGCAAGTGCCCGACGGCCAGCCGGCACGCACGGTCAGCGAGAACAAGTCTTTCACGCTGAACGCGACGAACGTTTGCGGCGGCTCCTCCACCCAGACCGCTTCGGTCCACGTCACGGGCTCGGTCGAACCGATTCCGGCGGTCACGTTGCAGAGCATCTTCTATCCCACGGATTATCCCGACAAGAAGAACCCGCAGGTCGGACTGGTCCGCAGCCAGCAGCTCGCGCTCGCGACCCTCGCCGACGGGTTCAAGAAGTATCTGGAATATGACCCCGATGCGAAACTTTCGGTGGAAGCTCATGCCGACGAGCGCGGATCGAAGCCGTTCAACCAGGACCTGAGCGAGCGCCGCGTGGAGCGGATCAAGCAGTACCTCGTCGATCAGGGCATTTCCGCCGACAAGATTCAGACGGCTGCGTACGGCAAGGAGCAACCGCTGGACAAGGCAACCGTTACGAACCTCGAGGAAACCAACCCGAACACGCCGCCGAAAGCGCGCTTGAGGGAAAAGCACACCGACTGGCTTGCTTACAACCGCCGCGCGGATATCGTGCTGCTGCCCTCCGGCAAGAAGTCGGCGCAGTTCTTCCCGCACACCGCCGACGACTCCGGCTTAATCTGGCAACTGCCGAAACCGGCGTTGAAGAAGGTCCAAGCGGATCAGTAAACGGTTCTGAAAAACCAACGCGCCGGGGAGCGGATGCTCTCCGGCGCGTTTTCTTTTTTGTGCTTGTGTTAGCTTGCGGCCCTGGCGGAGGCAAGCGTCGGCTGGTAGCCGGAACGGCCCGCCTGCTTGAAGGCTTCGAGGCCTTCGGCTGTGGTCATCAGCGGAGTCGTCTTAATGGTCTTGCAGGCGCCGCCGGAGGCAAAGGCCATGGCGATCGCGGCTGCGGCGACGTTGTTGGGCATTTCGAGAAGAAGCACGGCGTCATACTCGCCAAATGAAAAGTACATGCTGTGGACTTTTCCGCCGAGCGCTTCGATCGGCGCGCGGACGACGTTCGTGCGATCCTGAGGATTCTGGAGCATGGCTCGAAGGGCTTCCGGGGTGTAAGCGGCTTGAATCAAATAGAGAGACACCGTGATTCTCCTTTCCAACAAGTGGGGTGGGGGCCGTGGGCGCATCGTCACACATCGCGAGGCTTGGGTCAAGAAGGCTGGCGTCTCATGCTGATCGTGGTTGCGGCGCTGATTCAAACCCAGGGAAAACTATTGGTCTGCCAACGGCGGCTGGGAGCTGCATTCGAGCTGATGTGGGAATTCCCCGGCGGCAAGAAGCAAGCCGGCGAGACACTCGAGGAAGCGCTCGCGCGCGAATTGAGCGAGGAGCTCGGTGTGACCGCGAAGATTGGCCCGGAAGTGCATCGCACGCAGCATCGCTACGCCGAAATGAACGAGCCGATCGAAATCGTCTTCTTCGCCGCCAGCGTGGCGCCCGCAGACATGCGCAACCTCGTCTTCGAGCGGATCGAATGGCGTGAGCCGAAGGCTTTGCCGGAATTGGATTTTCTGCCGGCCGACCGCGAGTTGATTGAGAAATTGGCGGCTGGCGAAATTCAGTTGCCCCGCGCTGACTGAGGTTTACTTCGCGCCGCGAATCTTGCGCACGAGCATCGTGATTGGATCGTAGAACTCGTCCACGACGCGCTCCTTGAGCGGAATGATCGCGTTGTCGGTGATGTGGATTTCTTCGGGGCAGACTTCGGTACAGCACTTGGTGATATTGCAGAACCCGATGCCGAGCTGCTCTTTCAGCATGTGCGTGCGATCGACGCCGTCGAGCGGGTGCATTTCGAGGCCTGCAGTGCGCACAAAGAAGCGCGGCCCACCGAACTGGTCCTTCTTGTCGTGGTCGCGCAGAACGTGGCAGACGTTCTGGCACAGGAAACATTCGATGCACTTGCGAAATTCCTGCACGCGGTCCACGTCGCGCTGGTCCATCTTCCACTCGACGCCGGGGCGCGGCTGGAACGGCGGAATCTTCTGGTTCACCTTGTAATTCCAGGAGACGTCCGTGGCCAGGTCCTTGATCAGGGGAAAAGCTTTCATGGGATACACCGTGACCGGCTGGTCCAGCGGCAGCGAATCCATGCGCGTCTTGCACATGAGGCGCGGCCTGCCGTTCACCTCCGCCGAGCACGAGCCGCACTTCGCGGCCTTGCAATTCCATCGGACGGCGAGGTCCGGCGCCTGGTTCGCCTGGATGGAGTGCACGGCGTCCAATACGACCATGCCTTCGGTGACGGGAACCTTGTAGTCGACCGGCTTCCCTCCCTCGCGGTCGCCTCGGAAAACTCGGACGGTCACTTCCGCCATTAATTTGTCTCCCCTACTTGTCTTCCGCCAGAATCTGCTGCAATTCCTGAGGCATCGCGGGCCGCGGCGCCTCGAAGAGCGTCATCGTGTCGCCTTTCTTCACGATCACTTGATTCTTGGTGCCCCAGGCATCCTCGCTCTTAGGATAGTCGAGGCGGCTGTGCGCGCCACGGCTTTCTTTCCGCGCGAGCGCCGCGAGCGCGCAAGCTTCCGAAACCGTGAGCATGCATTGTAGATCGCGCGAGAGGTGCCAGCCGGGATTGAATAGGCGCGAGCCTTCGACGCGCATCCTTGCCGCGCGGGCTTTGAGCTTTTCGAGTTCCGTCAAGGCGCGGCGAAGATCTTCGTCGCTGCGGAAAATGCCGACGAGATTTTGCATGGTCTCCTGCAAATCGTGGTGGATCTGATAGGGGCTTTCGCCGCTCGAACGTGCGAACGGAGCGAGAAGCTCGCGCTCCGCTTGCCCGGTCTGCGCGTTGTCGAGCACCGGCGCCGGCGCTTTCTTGGCGTGTTCCGCAGCGGCCAGTCCCGCGCGGCGGCCGAACACCACCAAGTCCGATAGCGAATTTCCGCCGAGCCGGTTGGCGCCGTGCAGACCCGCCGCCGCTTCGCCTGCGGCAAAAAGTCCCGGCACCGAGGACTGCCCCGTTTCGGCTTCGACGCGAATCCCACCCATCATGTAGTGGCACGTCGGACCGACTTCCATCGGGCCCTTGGTGATGTCCACGTCCGCCAGTTCCTTGAACTGGTGGTACATGCTCGGCAGCTTGCGCTTCACGTATTCGGCAGGCTTGTGCGAGATATCCAGAAAAGCCCCGCCGTGCGGAGTCCCCCGCCCTTCGCGAACCTCGGTGTAGATCGAGCGCGCTACAACGTCGCGCGTGGAAAGCTCCATGCGCTTCGGGTCGTACTTCTCCATAAACCGCTCGCCGTTCTTGTTCCGAAGAAGCCCGCCTTCGCCGCGCACGGCCTCGGTCACAAGAAGCCCCTGCACTCCCGGCGGCCAGACCATGCCGGTCGGATGGAACTGCACGAATTCCATGTCGAGGAGTTCGGCGCCCGCTTCGTAAGCCAGCGCCATGCCGTCGCCGGTGCATTCCCAGGAGTTTGACGTGATCTTCCACGACTTGCCGATGCCGCCCGTAGCGATCACGATCGACTTCGCTTTGAAGGTGATGAAGTTGCCTGAGTCGCGCCAATAGCCGAATGCGCCTGCGATGCGATCGCCGTCCTTCAGGAGCTTCGTGATCGTGCACTCCATGTACACGTCAAAGCCCATCTGCACGCCGCGATCCTGCAACGTGCGGATCATTTCGAGGCCCGTGCGGTCGCCCACGTGGCAGAGCCGCTTGAAGGTGTGCCCACCGAAAGCGCGCTGGAGGATTTGGCCATCCGCCGTGCGGTCGAAGAGAGCGCCCCATTGCTCGAGTTCGCGCACGCGGTCGGGCGCTTCCTGAGCGTGAAGCTGCGCCATACGCCAGTTGTTCAGGAACTTTCCGCCGCGCATCGTGTCGCGGAAATGCGTGCGCCAGTCGTCCGCTTTGTCCACGTTGGCCATCGCGGCGGCGAGACCGCCTTCCGCCATCACGGTGTGCGCCTTGCCGAGGAGCGACTTGCAAACCACGGCCACGCGCGCGCCCTTGGCGAGCGCTTCGATTGCAGCCCGGAGGCCCGCGCCGCCCGCGCCAATGATCAGGACGTCGGTTTCGTGGGTTTCGTAATTGGAGGCCGCGGTCACAGCAGTCGAATGTCCTTCAGGACGCCGGAAGCTACCAGGCGGATATAGAGATCCGTGAGCCCCACGGCGATCATGCTCGCCCAGGCCCAGAACATGTGGTGCTCGTTGAGGGAAGTCACGCCCCGCCAGGCCGAGTGACGCGGCGGGCCGAGCGTGGTGCAAGAGAAGCAGTCGAGTTTCCCCCCGATCAGATGCCGCAGGGAGTGGCAAGAGAACGTGTAAATCGTCAGTAAGATGATGTTCACCAGCATGATCAACGTGCCAACGCCGATTCCGAATTTTCCGTGGAAATCAAATGCTACGATCGCGTCGTACCAGAGGAAAGCGACGAACAAAACGGCTACGTAGAAAAAATAGCGGTGCACATTCTGCAGGATGAACGGAAACGAGGTCTCGCCGCGGTATTTCCGGCCGCTCCCCTCACCCACCGCGCACGCGGGCGGGTCGAGAAAGAAGGCACGGTAGTACGCTTTGCGATAGTAGTAGCAGGTAAGCCGAAAGCCGAGCGGCCCGCCAAGGATCAGGATCGCCGGAGAAAACGGCCACCAGTGATGATGGGGATCGATCAGCGGAGAGTAGAACGGCGAAAGATACGGATCAGCCCAGTAAAATTGCCCTTCGAACGCGCGCCATGTGGTGTAGATAGCAAAGGCGCCCAGCACGACGATAAAGGGCAGGTTTTCGATCCACCACGCATCGCGCCGAAGCGTACTGCCAAAACCGCCCGCGGTCTTCGCCGCAGAAATTTCCGCCACCGAGTCAATCCCCCTCTACGGCCAAAAGCGCGCCGCCCAAAACAGACTAGAGTATTCGAGAACCACGCTTTTGCAACAACAATTTTCGGGAATCCGAAATCCGCCCTGATGCCACCGGGCGGATGATGGGGTTACCTCAGCGATTGGATTGATTCGAGGTACTTCACCAGGTTTTCCAGCCTCACGTTTCCGCGGTCCACATCTTCCTCGATCTGATGGAAGATCGGCCCCCAGATCGGCATCTCGCGGGAGCCATGAGCCACCACTACGTCGTCGCCCATGATGACCTTGCGCACGCGGGCTTCGGGAAACTGTCCTTTGTTGTTCTTTGACAGGACGGTAAGGTCGGGCACCTTGGCTTTCAATGCCGGGGCGGCCGGACCGTTGCCTTTGGCATCGACGCCATGGCAGGACGCACAATAGGCTCGGAACAGGTCCGACCCCTTCGTCGAGCGAATCAGCGGCGGGAGCTCTTCCTGTGTCTGCGGCGATTGGGGGGCTGTCTGGAATTGCGTGCCGAATGCAGCCAGCGTCACACAACTCAATGCAACGCCCAACGCAATCCGCATCGCTCCTCGCATCACGGCTCCTGGACTTTTCATCGCAATCCCCCGGCAGCCAGAGTTTGGCTTCGCTCCATTTGCTGCTCAGTCGAAGTTTATCAGGAAACGGACGCGTTGACCGGCGAGCCGTCACAGAAGGTCAAGCTCACACCAGATTCATGATTCATGCCAAGAATGAGGAATGGCGGGCGGGACCGTTGCGGCGGGGAACTCCCGACCCTCTGGTTGCGGATTAGCCTTGTACCAACGCCTCTACGAGAATCCCAGAACAAATTTCCGCGACAGATCGGTCCGGAGCAGGTTGCCTCCTGACAACAGCAGGTTCGTCCGAAAACGCGCCCCTCACGGCTGCCATCGATCGCTGGAACATCCTCTTCATCCGGTAAGCCTTGCCCCTGGCCCACTGGGCAGGTGGGATCCGTTTCTTCCCCAATTCGATCCACTCTTGGCGGGTTCTGTAGATCTCGGCAACCTGGTCGGCGGTTCTGCCGAAAGGCGGGGACAGCGGGACCAGATCACATGGCCGCAGGAGGTATCCCACGCAATCCGAGTCAGGGGCTTTACTCGTGGACACGAGGTCGAAGCCTAGCATCCGGAAAATGGCCGGCGCGGTAGAATGCGTGAGCCAGTAGCAATGGTCGATTTTCGTAAACGTCTCTGGCGGCCCGACCAGCCGGCACAACTGCATAAAATCCGATATGTCACAGTAAAAGAGGCCATCCGGTTTCAGCAACCCTCGAATTTTGCGGAGCGCGCCTCGAAGATCGGTGAGGTGCTCAACGCTTCTGCACAGCAGCACTAGATCGTACTTCTCCGGCCGGTCCCACTTTTCAATGACCCCGGCAATGGCATTCATGCCGGAAGCCTTGGCCGCAGCAACCTCGTGCTCGGCCGGATCGAGAATCGTCGCACGCATGCCAAATTCGTCGACAAATCCCCGAGCTATGATTCCGGTGCTACCCCCTATATCCAGGAGTGTCCCGTTGCGGCAATTAGCCCACTTGGTCCGATTGAATTTGGTTCACGTCATACTCTACGCCGTTGAACTGCGAGCACACCCTCCGATAGCTGCCGCTCGCATAAAATTGATCGTAGGAATCCGGCGTGAATCGGCCGACGAGATAGAAAAGGCCGCAATCCATGCACAGGGCTGTCTTCACCGGCACGCCGTAGCGGTCGCGCACCGAGACGATCACGCTGCGCTGAGACATGCACAGATTGCAGCGCGCGACGGTCTCCCATCGCAGCCGGGCCAGCTTTTTCACCTCGGATCTGCAGTGTTTCTGGCGACGTAGGAGATCGGCGGGACGCGTCACGATCGTCTCCTTCCTCAGACGTTCCGAGGGGTCCCAAGTCCCAACGGAAAAAGGCTTCCCCTCTCCGACTTGGAATGAGAAGGAAAAGTCTATTGATCTTTGGAACGCGAGCGGCGAGCCCCGAGCCGGAAGTTATATTACTGTTGATTGTCTGTCAAGATCGTCCGCTGGCCCGGACGCAAGGCGAAGTCAAAAATCCATTCTCTTGGGGAGAATGGCGCGCCCGAGAGGACGATTTTAGAACTTTTCTCGACGATTTCGTGATTGTTTTGCCACAAATTGAGCTTCCCTCAGGGCTGACTATGTAGCCTGTTCTAAACTCCGGGAGGGCACTTGCCCGAAATCGCGGCGGTCGCGTAGTTTATTTGGGTGCAGAGCTCAGTGCGCGTCCAGTTGCTCCACCAAATCGTTGATCACGTATATGGAGGTCTTGTAATCCTGGCCGCTGGCTTCGCGGTAGCGGGTAAGGGCGCTTGAGCGCTTATGGTCGCGAAGCATCGCGATCAGCTCACCGCGAAGTGGCTGCTGAATTCCGTCCGCCAGAGCTTTGTAATGCGCATCAATCTCTCTCCGCTGGGGCGCCTCCTCGCGATATTGCTTCAGGGCCTTTTCCGTGGCGCAGGGAAAATCGCCCACCCATCGGCCGTTTTCCCGTGCCAGCCAGATGATGACCGTCCCGCTTTCCTCGCCCTGCTGATAATCGATGTGCAGTTCGTTCAGGGGTTTTACGGGGAACGTTTCGGAATCGGCCAGCGCCTTCAAGTTATCCTCATTCACCGGCAGCAGCGAAACCGTATAGTCGGCCGGGACGTGATCGCTTGAATGAACGGGCATCACTGCGTCGTAAAAGTCCTTGGTTTGGGGCGTGATGCAGGCAAGTGATTGTGAATTGTACATCGCGCGGATTCGCGTCGCGTCCTTGGCGTTGATCGCTGCCACGTAGCGCGCCGCGAACGCGCGAACATCCTCCGGGACGGCCTGATTTTGCGCGTTTGCGCACCACGCGAAGGCAATAGTCAGCAGAAAGCCGCAAACCGGTCGGCGGCCCGAATATTTCATCGCAGTCTCCTAACCAAAATTAACGCGCTGGCACGCCGCACGCAATGGACCGGCCATGCGAAGCCGCAGAAGAGTCAACGCATGGCCTGAAATCAATCGGATAAGTTAACGGTTTTATTTCGTCCTGCGGACTACGCATGGATTCGAGTTCGAAACGAACAAGAGGTTACCGCCAGAAGTGGATTGAAAACAAACCGTGCAAAAAATGGCGCGCCCGGAGAGATTCGAACTCCCGACCCTCTGGTTCGAAGCCAGATGCTCTATCCAGCTGAGCTACGGGCGCCCAGCCCAATAGTAACGCACACACGCCTCAAATCACACGAGCGTGCGCCCGCCATCCACAACGATCACCTGCCCCGTCACGAAGTCCGCAGTCGCAAGATACGCGACGGCGCCCGCGATGTCGTCTCCCGTGCCGGTGCGATGCAGCGGGACGCGCCGGATGTATTCCTCATCGGGCGGCTCGCCGGGAAACTGAATCGTGCCGGGCGCGACGCTGTTCACCAGAATCTCCGGCGCAAGCGCGCGCGCCAGGCAGCGCATCAGCATGAGCGATCCCGCCTTCGACACGCAGTAGTGCGTGTAGCTGGGCCAGGGGAGCAGGCCACCGAGCGACGAGATGTTGATAATCCGGCCGCGGCCCTGCCGCTTCATGATGGGGGCGGCCAACTGAGAGCACAGAAATTGCGATTTCAAGTTCGCGTCGAGTATGCGGTCCCACTGCTCGTCCGTGAGATCTTCAAATTTCGCCTGGAAGAACATGCCTGCATTGTTCACCAGAATGTCGAGCCGTCCCAATTCCCTTTCGACCGCTGCGGTCATTTCTTCCACTTCCGCGCGCTTCGACACATCCGCCTGAATCGCGATCGCCTTCGCTCCGCCAGCCCGAATCTCGCGCGCGAGGGATTCGGCCTCGTTCTTTGACGTTGCGTAGTTGACGGCTATCGCCGCTCCATCCGCGGCGAGACGCAGCGCGATGCTGCGCCCGATTCGCTTTGCGCCTCCCGTGACGAGCGCAACTTGTCCTTCCAGGGCCTTTCCCGGCATGCGAAGCTCCTCCAAATTGCAGATTAGCACTAGCCGAGCCTCAGAGCACACCCCAGCCCGCTCTCTTGCACCGAGCTCCCGTTCGGCGCGGACTCCTATCTCCCTACACCTGCCATCCGACAACAACCCCCTCACAAATTTCCCGGACTGTGCTAGGGTGTTGCGAGTTTGGCGGCAGCAACGGCTTTGCAAGAGTGCAGGGGGGAGCTGAAATGAATTCGATCCGCTCATCGTGGGTTCGCGCCGCGATTCTTGCGATCGCGGCTCTGATTGGGAGCAGAGCCCTAGCCGCTCCGGGGGCCTCGCAGGAGTCGCCGGCGACGAAACCGGCAGACCAATCGCCGGGCAAAGACCTTTTCGAACAGCGTTGTTCGACGTGCCACGGCCTCGACGCAGGCGGCGCGATGGGCCCGAATATACAAGGCATTCCCTTCCGGCTGGGCGCCGATGTGGTCAAGAGCACCATTAAGAATGGGATGGGCGGTGGCGGAATGCCCGCCTTCGCGGGGCAACTCGACGACGCGCAAATCCAGCAGATCGTTGATTATCTTCTGACGCTCACTCGCAAGGATGCCGGCACAGTGACGGGCGACGCCGCCAAGGGCAAAGAGGTCTACGCCTCGAGCGGCTGCTCCTCGTGCCACATTGTCGCGGGAAAAGGCAGCGACGCAGGGCCTGAACTGACGAACGTCGGCGGACTGCGCGGACCAAGCTACCTCCGCAACGCCGTGCTTTATCCCGGCACGGATTTGCCGCAAGCGCGCGTGTTTTTGGAGACTGGCGGGCTTCTTGACTACCTTTTCATCCATGTCGTCACCAAGGACGGCCACTCCTTCGATGGCACGCGCGTGACGGAAGACTCGTTCCGCATCGTGATCAAGGACGCCAACGGCAAGTTTCTCTCGTTTCAGAAGGCCGACCTCCGGGAATTGAAGAAAGAGCCGGGCAAGAGCGTGATGCCAAGCTTCCGGGCCAAGCTGTCTGACCCGCAGGTCAACGATCTCGTCGCATACCTTGCGAGCTTGAAGGGGGCCCAATGAGAATCGCCCGTTACGTCCTCCTTTTGTCTCTTGTTACCTGCACTGCCGGGCCGGCCGTCGCGCAGAACGTGCCCTACGAGCGCATTCTGCACTCTCAAAGCGAACCTCAGAGTTGGTTGACCTACGGCGGCAGCTACTCCTCGCAGCAGTTTTCGCGGCTCAAGCAGATCGACAAGCAGAACGTCTCTCAACTGAAAGTCGCATGGATCTATCAGCCCGCCCGGCCGGTTGCCAATCTCGAGTCGTCTCCCATCGTAGCGGATGGCGTCATGTACATCACCGAGCCGCCGAGCACCGTCACCGCGCTGGATGTCCGCACCGGCTTGAAACTGTGGAGCTACTCGCCGCCCCTTCCGGAGCACGTCGTCTCGATCGGGCTGTATGCGACGAGCCGGGGGGTCGCGATCCTCGATGACACGGTTTACATCGGCACGGCCGATTCATACCTGGTGGCACTCGCCGCGAAAAACGGCGCCGTGCGCTGGAGAGTGCACGTAGCGGACAACGCCATGGGATATGCCATGACCGGGCCGCCGCTCGCCGTCAATGGGAAGATCATCGTCGGGAGCGCAGGCAGCGAAGCTGCCGTGAGGGGATTCATCGACGCCTACGACGCCAAGACTGGAAAAAGGCTGTGGCGTTTGTGGACCACTCCGAGGCCGGGCGAGCCGGGCGCGGAGACATGGGGAATAGGCGCTCCGGAAAGCGCCGGCGCGACGACCTGGAACAACGGATCGTACGACCCCGAGTTGAACCTCGTGTATTGGGGGACCGGGAATCCCGCTCCGGATTTCAACGATGAGCGGCGGCCGGGAGATAACCTCTACACGTGCTCGCTTCTGGCAGTCGATCCCGACACTGGAACGCTGAAATGGTACTTTCAGTTCTCGCCGCACGAGAATCACGACTGGGACTCGGATGAGCCGGCGGTCCTTTTCAACGCCACCATCGATGGCAAGCCGCGAAAACTGGTCGGCTTTGCCAACCGCAACGGCTTCTATTATGTCCTCGACCGCACCGATGGCAAGTTCATCACCGGCGTTCCTTTCGTAAAGGAGACTTGGGCGAAAGGGCTCGATGCCAACGGCCGCCCGATCCTCAATCCCGACCAGCAGCCAACTCTGGGTGCGGGAACCTTGGTCTACCCCAGCATTACCGGAGGCGTTGACTGGACCAGCCCCTCCTACAGTCCGGACACAGGGCTTTTCTATGTGAGCGTGCATGAAACGGGCGCGTACTTCATCAAGGGCACCGGCAATATCGAGCCCGGTCCGCCGAAGGGCATCGTGGGCGGCGGAGGAATTCGCGCGCTTGCCGGCGAGCAGTCCTACGGCGCGATTCGCGCTTTGGAGGTCACCACGGGAAAGCTGCGGTGGCAGTTCAAGCTTCTGGCGCCTGCATGGGTGCCCGTGCTTAGCACCGCCGGCGGGTTGGTTTTCAGCGGAACCGACGAAGGCAACTTCTTTGCCCTTGACGCCGATACCGGGAAACCGCTGTGGCAGTTCTACATGGGCCACGCCGCCCGTTCGAATCCCGTCAGCTACGAAATCGACGGCAAGCAGTACATCTTCGAGACGGCCGGGAACGCGTACCTCGCGTTTACGCTGCCCTGAGCGCCGAAACGGAGTCCGAGTGAAAGTCGACCTGCTGGCGATCGCGCCCCACCCGGATGACGTCGAGCTTACGTGCGGCGGGACGATGCTCAAGATGGCGCAGGCGGGCTATCGCACCGGCATCCTCGATCTGACGCAGGGCGAGACGGGCACGCGCGGCACTCCTGAGACGCGCCTCCGGGAAGCGGCGCGGGCCGCGAAAATTCTCGGCGCAAGAGTGCGGCGCAATCTCGGTCTGCCCGACGCACATCTGCGTGTCTGCGACGAGTACAAGGCGGCGATCGCCGAAGTGATCCGCGAACTCGAACCGCACACCGTGATCCTTCCCTACTGGGAAGGACGCCACCCGGATCACTACACGGCCGCAACGCTGGGCTACGAGGCGTGCTTCGTCGCGGGACTGAAGAACTACGCGCTCTCGGGCGACGCGTTCCGCCCGTTTAAGATCGTCTACGCGGCGGCGTATGCGGACGTGCGGCCGACGTTCGCCGTGGACATCACGAAGCAGTACGACCGGCGGCGCCAGGCGATCCTTTCCTATGCTTCCCAGTTTCGCCCGCTGAAGAAGGAGCGCTCGAAGGTGGCCCTGCCGCTCGACGAACTCGAAGGCAGGATGGACCTGCTCGCGCGACACTTCGGGCGCATGATCGGCGTGAAATACGCGGAAGGATTCGTGGCAAAGGAAGTGATCCGAATCGACGACCTGGTCAAGATGCCGGTCAGATCTATGTAAAGCGCGAAATTCTGGAGCTGCTCGGAAAAAGAAAACGCCCTGGCAGGACATACCGCCAGGGCGTTTTCACGTTTGTAGACGTAACTCTAGAACTGGTTCCACAGATACTGATTGTAAACCTCGTGGTGATACTGCACCTCCGGGCCTTTGACGAAAGTACCCAGCAACCGCGGGCAGCGATCGGCGGCAGCTTGTTTAAGGTCTGCGTAGCGGTTTTTCACGTCCTCGCCGAGAAGCTTCGTCGTCCACTCTGCGTTCCGGAAGTCATCGATCGCCGTGTATATGTTGTCAGGCAGGTAGCGCTCCGCCTGGCGCAGGTTGCTTATCGTCGCCGTATCTCCCTGCATGCCCGTCTTGAACACCGTGAGCAGCACCAGATAAGGATTCGCGTCCGGCGCGACGGAACGCACCTCCACGCGCATGCTCTTCGAGTTCCCGATCGGGACGCGCACCATCGAGCCGCGGTCGGTAGCCGACGCCTTGATCTGGTTCGGCGCTTCGAAGTGCGGGTCGAGACGGCGGTACGCGTTGACGCTGGGATTGAACGCAAGACACGTGTCGTTGCCGTGCGTCAGAATTCGGTCGATGAACTCCCAGCCGCACTTCGAAAGCTTCTCCTGTCCGTTGGGATCCCAGAAAAGATTCTTGCCGTCCTTCATGATGGACACGTTCGTGTGCATGCCGCTGCCGTTGACGCCGACGACAGGCTTCGGCAGGAAACAGGCGGTCATGCCCGACTTCGTGGCCACCTGGCGGCAGATGAGCTTGTAGAGCTGTATCTGATCGGCGGCCGCGACGACTTCGCCATACCCGTAGTTGATTTCAAATTGCGACGGCGCGACTTCCGGATGGTCCTTCTCGTTCTGGAAGCCCATCGCGCGCTGCACTTCGGCCGTGGTGTCGAGGAAAGTTCGCAGCGGGTCGCCCGGAAGCGAGTGGTAATAACCGCCGGTATTGACGTACTCGAACTTGCCCGTCTGGTGGTAATGCTTCTCCGCATCCGCGCCCGCGAAAAGAAAGCCTTCAATCTCGTTGGCCGCGTTGAGTGTGTAGCCGTCGTTCTTGTACATCCCGTCGGAAAAGCTTTTCAGCATGGCGCGCATGTCGCCGGCGTACGGCCCGCCCTGCTTGTCGATCACCTCGCCGAAAACCATCACCTTGCCCGAGCCGAAAAAGTCGGATGCCGGCCAATAAAAGGCGCTCCAGTCGATTCCCAGGCGCAGATCGCTTTCCTTCTGGGCGGTGAATCCGCGGATCGAGGACCCGTCGAACGTCATGTTGTCCCAGCTCTTGACGAAGAACTTCTTGTCGTAATCCAGCATGTGCAGCCGGCCTTCGAGATCGCTGAAAAGCAGGGTTACGGCCTTGATTCGCTTTTCGTCGGTCAGATACTTGAGCCGCTCTTCTTGAATCTTCTCGATCGGAACGCGGCTCTGGCGCTGCTCCTTGGCCTTCAGGTTCAATTCTTCCAATTCGGCGTACGGTATTTCTAGGAAATTGCGCAGTTCGCTGGACATGAATCTCCTTCAGATTTGTGGAATGGACGTCTATCGATGCAGCACGACAATCGGGCGGGCGTTCTTCGCCCGAAGGAACACGGTAGCCGGGCGTCTACCGGCGGTCAAATCGAAAGAACTGATCGGGCGGATTCAGTGATTCCGTCGGCAAGAACGGCCGAACCGATACTTCATAAGGACGATCCATGAGACTCATAAAGAAGGCATAAGTAAATCGAAGAAAATTTGGTTTGGAGCTATCCAAGAAAACTATCGAAGTAATGGAAAAATTCATTGCACCAGCGTGTAGCTCAGGCTTGACGCGAGGCGAACCGCTGGGGTAACGTCGGCCCGCTAAATCTGCTGGCTACAGCCGACTGCGAGGGAGGACGGATGGACCCGAAAAGCGTTCTTGAATATGCCGCGAAACACAACGCCAAGATATTGGACCTGCGCTTCATAGACGTGCCGGGAGTCTGGCAGCACGTGAGCTACCCGATCCAGGAACTGACGGCGGAGTCGTTCCAGGACGGATTCGGTATGGATGCAAGCTCGATCCGCGGGTGGGCTCAAATTCACGAGTCCGACATGCTGCTGATCCCCGATCCGAACACCGCGTTCATGGACCCTTTCCGCGACACGCCGACGCTCATCATGATCTGCGACGCGCAGGACCCCATGTCGCGCAAACCCTACGAGCGCGACGTGCGGAACCTCGCGCACCGCGCGGAAGACTATCTCCAGAAGAGCGGCATCGCCGACCAGGCCTTCTTCGGCGCCGAGGCGGAATTCTTCATTCTCGATAGCGTGCGCTTCGATTCGAAGCCGCAGCATAGCTTCTATTACGTCGACTCGGATGAAGGCCGCTGGAATTCCGGGCGCGCCGAGCACAACCTCGGCTACCGCCCCCGCTATAAAGAGGGCTATTTCCCCGTTCCGCCGATGGACCATTTCCAGGACATGCGCACGGACATGGTGCTCAAGCTCCAGGAAGTCGGCGTCAACGTGGAGTGCCACCACCACGAAGTGGCCACCGCCGGACAGGCCGAGATCGACTTCAAGTTCGACACGCTGATCCACGCAGCGGACAACATGTGTAAGTACAAATACGTCGTCCGCAACGTGGCGTATCAGTACGGCAAGACGGTCACCTTCATGCCGAAGCCCATTTTCGGCGACAACGGTTCGGGCATGCACACGCACCAGTCCCTCTGGGGCAAGGGGAAGCCGCTGTTCGCGGGCGACCTGTACGCGGGCCTCAGCCAGTTGGCGCTGTGGTACACCGGAGGATTGCTGAAGCACGCGCCCGCCATCGTTGCGTTCGCCGCACCGTCGACGAACTCCTACAAGCGGCTTGTGCCGGGCTACGAAGCGCCGGTGAACCTCGCGTACTCGCGGCGCAATCGCTCGGCGGCCGTCCGCATCCCCATGTACTCGGCCAGCCCGAAGGCGAAGCGCCTGGAGTTCAGGCCTCCCGATCCGTCGTGCAATCCGTATCTGGCCTACTCGGCGATGCTCATGGCCGGTCTCGATGGAATCGAGAACAAGATCGATCCAGGCGGTCCGCTCGATAAGGACATTTTCGAGCTCTCGCCGGAGGAGTCGGCGCACGTTCCCTCCGTGCCGGGTTCGCTCGACGCAGCCCTGAAGGCGCTCGAAAAGGATCACGCCTTCCTCACCAAGGGCGGCGTGTTCTCCGACGAGTTCATCGGGCTCTGGATCGACTACAAGATGAAGAAGGAAGTCGATCCCATGCGGATGCGCCCGCACCCGTACGAGTTCGAACTCTACTACGACATCTAGACTCCGCAGCTTCGCGCGGAAGGAACAAAAAAGGCGCCCTGCTTCCCGCAGGGCGCCTTTTTTGTTTACAGGACACGATCCCGATCATTTCGGCTGATCGAGAAGCACTTCGCAATCTAGTGTTGAGCGTCTGGGCTGGCGGCCGGTTTCGCGGCCGGGCTGGCGTCGGGACTCGCGCCCGGGGCTGCGTACGGCTGCTTCACGAACTCGAAGGTGCAGGGACGGCCCAGGATGCCGGCGCCTTCGTCCCTGGTGCCTGTGCCCTTTGTGTCTTCGAATTGGGCTTTGATGTTGTAGCCATAGTTGTCGCCCTTCATGGCGAAGACTCCGTGCGCGTGGTTATTGGTGACTTTGCCTTTGGCAGTCAGCTTGGCGCTGCCGTCGTCCGCAATCTTGCCTTCGATCACAAGGTAGCCGGGTCCGCCCTCTTCGCCGTGCTGTCCTTGAAAGTTGCCGTCCTTGATTGTGCTGGGAAACTCCCATTTGTAGGCCGGGGTCTCTCCATGCGCTTCGCAGGCGAGGTGCGTGACCCAATTGCCGTC
>Ga0187872_10002377_pt1 | contig 16750 bp, 8 predicted proteins | sample June2016WEW_16_4_FD_132973 | JGI IMG/M metagenome (GOLD analysis project Ga0187872, IMG submission 132973) | Peatland microbial communities from SPRUCE experiment site at the Marcell Experimental Forest, Minnesota, USA - June2016WEW_16_40 | ecosystem: Environmental > Terrestrial > Soil >...
ACCTCTCGACCCTTAAGAGCGCAAACCCAAACTCCGAGTGCCCAAGGCGGAGACAGTGGTGTTCGCCCTGTAAGGCTTGTGTAAGCAGTTATAACTCCTTTGGGCCCCTCAGCAACCAAGAAGTAGCAATCCGTGGAGGGGCCGTTGATCTGGACTGAAAATCTCTGCGATCCTGCTGAGGTCAGATCGAATGTGCTGATTCGTGCCGTGTCGACATACAAGCCGAGGCCGCGAGGACTGAGCAGAAACGGAACTGGCGCATACGTCCAGTTATGCCCCGGAGTTATACTCGTGTCCCAGTTATCTTCCGGATGAAGGTTAACCTTCAGACCGTCAAGCTTGGCTTTTTCGAACCTTTCTCCCAATCCGAAGAACGGCCCTTGGCCAGCAATGCTAATCCCCAGGCGCGCCTCACCGCCCCAACTCGGCGCCTCGATTGACAGGCGGATAACGTTCGGGGAGATTGTGTCGAGACCCAAAGTGGCCCGCTGATCGGTCCCTTCGACTCGGCAGTCTATCGTCCAATGGTGGCCACTTCTCTGAACCTTTTCAACACGGCTAAGCTGTAAAGGGGGGTCTGAACCTGCCGGGTTATTACTCCACCATATACCGGAAGGTCCGGACGCATCAGAAGCAATTTTCCAGACCGCGTGCGTTGCTTTGTTCAGCAACGAAAGCTTCCAGGGATTCTTGCTCACCTCCAAGCGCCAGAGATTGCTTTCCAGAGCGACCCCTTCGTTCGTTTCTGTTTGCTCCACCGCCACCGGCGGGAGGGGGCCCTTCAATAGTTCCCCGGCGCTCATGCGGCTTGGGCGGACCACTTTCTCACCCAAATTTGTCAGCATGTCACGGTATGCCTGGCTGGCAGAAAAGGGGAGCTCTTGAGCAAGAAGACTCGGTGTGTGGATGCACCAAACAAACACCAGCGCGAAAAGTACCAAGGATTGCAGAGAACTCAGGCGCGTCGCTGGAGCATTCAGATTTCTGTCACCAGTATGAGCCTTGAAGTCGTCAGGCTTGGTTCTTTCACGATAACGCGGGCCTTTTGGAGCTGCTGAAGTTCGATCCTCTGCTTTTGCCATTTGAGTTACTTCCTCCCAGAGCGTGTCGACCCCTTCCATTTCACATCCACTGTTAAAACTGGCGCATCGGTTTGATCAAAGTCCTCCCCACGCATCGACCTTGGGAACTCTCAGCTCCCTTCCCTCTTTTGCTGGATGCACTCTCACACGGCTACAAAAACCCCGCGCTGGGGAACCGCCAACACCGCGCTTCGGCTCTCACTCTACGGGTGTGAAGATGGCTGCGTACCCCCCACCCGAGGCAAGGTGAACGTGAAGAGTTTCATTAGACGAAATACGCTTCTTGATAATCTGCAAACTGGTGGCAACCTGGTCAGCGTCCGGCCCATCCGCAAAAATTTCGGCCGCATATGCTCCGGAACCCAGGAAACTCAAGGGGACTTCCAAATCGCGATCGTCCCAATTGGTCATGGCTCCGAGGTACCAGATTTGTTCGTGCCGTCGCGCGAGGGTAACGTATTTCGCAGGCTCGCCATTCAACACTCTGGTTTCGTCCCACACAGTCGGGACTTTATCGAGAAACTCCATTCCGGGATTGTGATCGTAAGATTCCGGATAGTCGGAGAGCATTTCCAGAGGACTCAGGAAGACAACGTACATGGCGAGTTGATGGGCACGCGTACCTTGACACATGGGCTGGATATCTCGGGGCTTAAACTGGGCCTTGGTCGCATTATTAAAGCACCCCGGTGTGTAGTCCATGGGTCCCGCGAGCATGCGTGTAAATGGTAAGGTTACGTCGTGCTCAGGCGTGGTCAAGTAGAAGCCCTTACTGTATTCCATCCCCTGCACGGCTTCGTAGTTCAGCACGTTGGGATAGGTGCGGCTCAGGCCAGTGGGCTTATAAGCGCCATGCCAATCCACCACCAAATGGTGCGCCGCAGTCTTCCGGGCCATTTCTTCATAAAAGTTGACCATCTCCTGATCATCTCGATTCATGAAGTCGATTTTCACCCCGGCAATACCCCATTTTTCGTAGAGGGATAGGGCTTCTTCCATTTGTTTCTTCAGCGCCTCCCAATGGACCCAGAGCATTACTTTGACGCCACGGGCACGCGCATGCTCAAGGATTGCGGGGAGATCGATTGCCGGGATTGACCGGGTTATATCATTCTCGGCAGACCACCCTCCGTCGATCAGCATGTATTCCAAATGATGGTCGGCCGCAAAATCCGTGTAATGGATCATCGTTGCCGTGTTCATGCCCGGCTTGAAATCCACTTCGCTGGCAAAGTCTCCTGACCACCAACTCCAAGCTACCTTGCCGGGCCGGATCCACGAGACATCGGGCAGGGCGCTAGGGGGGTTCAAATCAAGGACAAGGTAGTCATGCTCGATTAATTGCCCGGGGTTGGGGCTGACCAACAGGATCCGCCAGGGTGTCAGTTGGGGGGTCGAGCCCCTCACTGCCTCCGCCGAGGTGAAGTAGATGAGTTTGAATTCCTTCTCGTAAAACTCGTCCGGAAGCGGTGCGAGCTTGCTGGTGAGAGAGTCGGGCACGCCGAGTACTCCCCCCAAATACATCCCCGCATAATCCCGTAAATCGGCCTCAAGAATCGCCAACCACGGGCCACCCGACAACTGGACCAGGAGCGGCAGCACCGCCATGGAATTCGGTTTGATTTCGTTCACATTCGACCGGACGAACTGAGTCTCATAGGCGTTGAGATAACGACTGGAGGTCGAGGCATACGCGAAGGCTGGTCGGGCGAAATAGAATCCCGTGTTTTCCGAGGAAAGGACGAACTTCTCCAGCCCGCTCTGTTTGGGCAAAGAATAGCGGAAAGCAATGCCCTCGTTGAAGGCCCGAAAGATGATATCCAGGCGTCGGTGTGGTGCGGCTCGTTCCTGTAACGAAACGGTCAACTGATTGTAATGATCTGGCACGGCGCGCCTGGCCCCAAAAGCATCCTCCCAGGTGGCATCGTGTGAGCTGCGGGTACTGTCCGTAATCTGAAAGTCATGGTCCAGAGGCGGTGCACCGAGAAAATCCAAACCCAACGGCGAGTCACGGAGAATTGGCGCGCCCTTATAGGACATTTGATAGTAGAGGCGCTCGCCAGGCAGGTATGGTTGGGGATTGGATTTCAGCTTGAGAGAAACCGAAAGGTTACCGTCAGGTGAGGTTACCGTGAGCGGAGCAGAGGCCGCAACGCAGCACGAACACACCAGGATAGACATAGTGAGCGCCAGCGAACACTCCTTAGCCATTGTCTGTCCCTCCTATGAATCCGTTCCGACATCCGCGCGGGCAAGCCACGGGCGGGAAAGCGACCTGGGTCAAATAGGTGAAAAACATCGAGCGATGCCTTGCCACGAAGCCGGGTTATTTTGCGCCCAGGTTTCCAGTCAACTCGACAGCGTTGGGCGAAGCGCCTTCCTCTAGTTCCAAAGCTCTTTTGGCTTGGCGAAAATCATTACTACTCAGACCGATCTCGTGACTCTCAGCTCCCTCGACGCGCAAGAAGGTCTGAATGGCGTTGAGGGGACGAGAACCATGGATGAAAACTCGCCGCGCCTGCCGCAGTCGGACAAGGCATTCGGCTCTTTCATGCCCTTCCGCTCGGAAATTCGACAAGTCCAGGCCATCCACATCATCACATACAATGGCGGGTCGCAAGTCCGATGAGGCTAAATCGAACCGAAGGTTGTTCAGAGACAACCCCGTGACATGGTGTGCATATAGGCCATAGGCAGGGAGGACACCGAACATGAAGTATTCCGGGTACGTGTCGGGTAAATCCGGCACGCGCCGCCGCGCCGCCTCCTCAGCCGTTCCGCCGCCGGGGAATGTAATGTGAATGTTGCTCAGAGATATGCCCTCGATGGGATGGCCCGGGAGCCCCGCAATCGAAATGCAGGATTTTTCTTCTCCCGGATAAGGCTTGCCGGCGTTGTATGCCTCAGGGTGGGAAATCGCCGCTACCCGGGCGCGGATGTTGTTGAAAAGCACATTGCGAAATATTCCGATGGGGCGGTTCTCATTTCCTTCTCTGGGGATGGAACCCATAATCCAGTTCGCCACGCGCAAGGATATAGGACCGGTTACGTTTTCCATGACCAGGTTGTCGAAGGCGATGTCCCGCATCTGGGCGCCTTCGTTCATCTGGAGCTTGATGCCGCATCCGAAGGTGTCGTAGATGACGCAATTCGACACCGTAATTTCTTCAAAGTTGCCCCGGGATTCGGGACCGAACCGAAAGGCAGCCCAGCGCGTGGAAATCACGCAGTTCGTGACCGTAATATTTTTGCAGGGTAAAGTACTGTTCGTCTTAAGCGCGATGGCGTCATCGCCGCATTTTATGTGGCAGTTGGAGATGAACACGTTCTGGCAACTGTCGATGTCGAAGGCGTCGTTATTGGCGTTGACGAAACCATGAACCTTGACTCCTTCGATTCTGACCTCATCGCATTCCGTAAGGTGAGTGTGCCAAAAAGCGGAATCTTTGAGCAGCACACCGGTCAGCAAAACATTCCGGCACCGATCAAAGTGGATAATCTTGTACCGAATACAGTCAGCAGAGGTGCACTCCGCTTGGATTCGCTCTCCCCTGCCATCCACCACCCCCCCGCCGGCCAAGCCGATGTTTTGCGCCTCTCGGGCGTAGAGAATACATCCGTAAGTCTTGTAGTCCTCTACGTTCGCAGTGGCGAGAAGGCGCGCCTCGGCAGCCAAGTACAGAGTGACATCAGTTTTCAAAATGACAGTCGCGCTTAAGTAATCGCCTTTCGGCAAGAAAACGGTCCCACCCCCTTGACGGGAGCAAGTGTCTATGGCCCGTTGGATAGCTTCCGTATCAAGGGATTTACCCTCACCGGTAGCGCCGAAGTCGAGGACGTTGTATTCGTGACTCTTTCCTTTGCTGCCCGGGGCTTCTTCGCGAGCATGGTCCATGTCCTGTTTCGCGAGAGGAGGCTCGAGGACAAGTGGCTCTGACGCCATAGCCAATGCGGCGGCGCTCCCCATTAAGGTGCCAAGGCAGGTTCTTCTCAGCATCATGGTTCCCCTCCGTATCTCTGGAATGATTCTCTTCTCGGTCTGCGAAAGCACATTCGGTGCGACATTTCCAAATTCGGGGCAGCCCGCAGGGGTCGTCCCTTAAATCTTTCACAACCGTGCTGGAGAAAACCCTCGCGTTTCACAAGGACTCTGGGCCTTGAATAGTTCACTTGAATAGGCAGCCCCTGAACCCATATCGCGGTCGTTGCCCGGCTCAGCCCGCCTTGGTGATTTTCACCATCGAACAGCCGCGTTTCAGTGGGACCTGCAGTTCCAACACCCCATCACGGAAAGTAGTTCGCACGGTTTGTGGTTGCTGCACGCCGGGAAGAAGAGCTTCGCAGTGCGCTGCCTCCGTCATGTCTTGGACATTACGCAAGATGACCTTTACCGTTCCGTTCTTCGGACCGAAGGTTATCGGCGCAACCCACCCGCCAGGCACCGCAAACAGGTTCGCCTTTGCCTCGTGACCTTCGATCTCGATGCAATGCGGCTCGAGCACCCACTTCTTGCCGCGCATGGCGTCCATCAACGGGCCGTAGTCGATGTAGTATTGGTCTGCCCAAGGGTCAGGGGTGATCGAGTGGTCGTTTTTCGGATAAGGCACCATGGGGTAGACGCCCATATGCAAGTGCCGCTGGAAATAAGCGTCCGGGTCGGGGTTGAGGGAGGAACTGTCGCCGGTCCATACGATCCCGGGCTTGCGCAGCGCCATTAAACCAGTACCATTCAAACACGTGTACCCATGTGCCGTGGGCCAGATCTCGCCGAAAAAGCCATCGACTTCCCGCATCAGGTCCAGCCGATAGGACATGCAAGGGTTGTAGAATATAACCTTCCCCGCCCCATGCATCAGCGGCCCTAATTTCGACAAAGTTTCCTTCCACGACACGGCGATATGGCGCCCAGGACGCCCCTTGTACCAGCCCACCATGTCGTCTGCTCCATAGTTAATCGGTCGGCCCCCGCTAGTGGTATAGTCTATCGCCCACCACGTGCGGTCGATAGCAAAGCCCCACGAATCCGGGATTTTCTCAATCGCCCGGCGGGCTTGTTCGAGAATATCGGCCTGATAGTTGGGGCCATCCGAGTCCATAACCGGCGAGCCCTCAAGAAGGATTGATTCTCTTCCGTTTTCGTCCCGCCAGACCCCATCCGCTATCTTTTCCTGAAGAAAGGTTACTGGATCCGTCCAGGAGTACCTCTCCGGAATGTTTCGATTAGCAACTTTGAGACTGAAGACCTCACGCCATCCCCATACAGCAAGATTGAAATAGTTCAGGTAGTAGAATCCGTCCTTGCGCAGCGTGCGTGCGCGGTCGTTGAGCGTGCGATAGGACACTTGCTTCACAAGTTCGGGAATATGGTCGCCGCCGCTGTTATAACCGGCCGTCCACCAAGTCTCCGTATCTTCAAGGGGAGGGAAATACATCCCCATGTACGGCCAATCAAAAGCCGCCTCCCACAGGACACGGAAGGCCATTTGCTTCAGCCGCCCCACATCAATCGAGCCATTCCAGCCGGAATATGCCCCGGTCCCGGCCATTTCTTGAACCTTCGGATTCGGAGGGTCAAAAAACGGCTCGTAACGCTGCACCATCCAACGCAAGCCACCTCGCCAGTCGGCCTCGTGCGCCACGAGGTCAATCGCGAGTTTAACCGTCCGCCCCTGGCCGAGACGCGTATCAACCCGGCGGAAGGCGATCGCCCCCTCGGCATCGCTTGTCAGCGTCAGTTCGAGAATCGGATCCTCCGGTGAAAGCACCAGACTCAGCCCAGTATCTTCTTGGTTCTCCAGGACGCTCGCCAGCGGAATACAAAAGCCGCCCACTCCGGCGTACGGTCCGTAAGCCCAGGAACAGGCCCAGGAACACATCGACATGGGCTGGGGCTGCAAGGGGTCCTTCCACAGGTCATCTCCACCCAACCAGGAGGTCCAGAAATGGGCAACCTCCGGCACGGGCCACTGGAGTTTCGTAGTGATCGGAACCGACCACGGCTCTCCGCCGGAGGTTATCTCCATCTCCCACCGCACGCTCCCTTGACCCGCGAGAAAACGCTGAACCACATTGCACTGCCTTTGATCAGGGCCCAGCAACCTGGAGGAAAACTCCACTCCTCCACCCTCCAGCCGCCGTGCGCTCACTGGGCCGTCGGTGTTACAGCCCTCCAGGACGGTTTCGCCGGTCAAGGCCCGCCCTGATTTCTTGGGGCCGATATCCGCTCCCACAATCCTGCCCCGGCCGTCGAGATGAATTGTCAGGTTGTCGGCCTTAATGGCGTATTCCGCAGCGCTTGGATCATGATTTCGAGGCTGCCTCGCAACGGCGCCAACTACTCGCGGAAGTTTCGAGAGGAACGACGTGAACACGCCAAGTTTTAGAAGCCTCGATGAAAAACTCCGCCGATTCATAAGCTCCCTCCCCGCCCGAAGTGGCCCCCTGGTCCTATAGCCCGATCGTGCCGAGCTCAGGCCCCCTTGGTGATTTTCACCATTGAACAACCGCGCTTCAGCGGAACCCGCAGTTCCAGACTGCCGCTGCGGGGGAAAGTCTGGACCGCTTGAGCGTGCCCCTCTCCCGGAAGCAAAGCCTCGCAATGTAACTTTCTTGTGAGGCCTGGCAGATTGCGCAAAATAACCTTGACCGTTCCTTCCTTCGGACCGAAGGTTATCGGCGCAACCCACCCGCCGATCACCGCAAACAGGTTCGCCTTTGCCTCGTGACCCTCGATCTCGATGCAATGTGGCTCGAGCGCCCATTTCTTGCCGCGCATGGCGTCCATCAAGGGCCCATATTCCATGTACCGCTCCTCCAACCAGCGGTCTGGCAACACCAGGTGGTCGTTTTGCGGGTAGGGCGCGGAGGGATACACGCCCATGAGCAGGTGGCGCTGGAAAAATGCGTCGGGGTCGTCCTTGATCCAACTGCTATCGACCGTCCACAACGTCGCGGGTTTGCGAACGGCAAGCAGCGCAACCCCGTTCAGGTTGGGAAAGGACCTCTTTGCGTTCTCGGGCCAAGCCTCGTCGAAAAACCCATCGACGTTTCTGTAGCAATCCAGCCGGTATGCCATGCAGGAGTTGTAAAAGATAACCTTCCCTGCGCCGTGCATGACCGGACCGAGTTTGGAAAGAAATTCCTTGAAAGACCCGCTGAAATGCCGCCCCGGGCGACCATCGTACCAGCCCTCTCCATCGTCGGCACCCCAGTTCACCGGTTCGAGGACCATATTCTTGGCCCACTGGCCGCTCGCCCACCACTGCCGGTCGAAGCAGACACCATCAGCCTCGGCGTTCTGCTCTACGCAGCGACGCATCTGGTCCAGGATGAACGCTTGGTAATTGGGCGCGGCGGGGTCCATGACCAGCGAGTCCTCCCCCTCTACGTATGATTCCTTCCCGTTCTTGTCCCGCCAGATCCCGTCCGCCAGCTTGCGCCGCAGTTGGGTAACGGGGTCCGTCCAGAGATCTTTGTCGGGGAGGTCCGCCGCAAGCGGTTTCGTGATCTGGAATTTCGGGCAGTACCCGCTGGTGCAGAAAAAGGCCAGGTAATAGAAGCCGCCCTCGTGCAGGCGGCGCGCCCGCTCGTTCAAAAGCCTGTAAGTGACCTTCCGACTCGCTCCCTGCGTCCAAGCGCCGCCAATACGAACGAAACGGCAGCCTGCGTTAGCATCATACTCGATTTCCTGCCCCGCCCACCCCTCGTCGTTGCCCACCGGAGGGTAGTACATGCCGAAATAGGGGGCATCCCAGCAGGTCTCCCACACGAATCCGAAAGACATCCGCTTCAGCTTGGCCGCGTCGATGGGGCCGTCCCAATGGGAATAGGCTGCGGTTCCGGCCATCTGCGTGGCTTTGGGAACCGGAGGATCGAAGTAGGCCCGGTAGCGGTTAGTCATCCAGCGCAAGCCGCCGCGCCAGTCCGCTTCATGCGGCACGAGGTCCGCGGCGAACTTGACCGTGCGCCCATTCCCGAGCCGGTGATTCAGGCGGCGGAAGGTGATGGCGCCGTCCGCTTCCGTGGAAAGGGTGACGTTCAGGAACGTGTCTTCCGGGGAAAGCACGAGACTTAGTCCGGTATCGGACTGGGACTCCAGAACGCTGGCCAGCGGGATGGTGATACCCTTGCCAAAATAGGGCCCATAGTCCCACGAGGCTTTGGCGAACGGGCGCGGTTCAAGGGGATCTTCCCACTTTTCGTCCCCGTGCATCCACGCCGTCCAGAAGCCGGCTTGTGCGGCAGCGGGCCACTTCAGCGTGGTCGTAATGGGGGTGGTCCAGGGCGCGCCATCGATGGATATTTCAATCTCCCACCGCACGCTCCCTTGACCCGCGAGAAAACGCTGGACCACATTGCACTGCCTCTGATCAGGGCCCAGCAACCTGGAGGAAAACTCCACTCCTCCACCCTCCAGCCGCCGCGCGCTCACTGGGCCGTCGGTGTTACAGCCCTCCAGGACGGTTTCGCCGGTCAAGGCCCGCCCTGATTTCTTGGGGCCGATATCCGCTCCCACAATCCTGCCCCGGCTGTCGAGATGAACTGTCAGGTTGTCGGCCTTGATGGCGTATTCCGCAGCGCTTGGATCATGATTTAAAGGCTGCGTCCCAACGGCGCCAACTACTCGCGGAAGTTTCGAGAGGAACGACGTGAACACCCCAAGTTTTAGAAGCCTCGATGAAAAACTCCGCCGATTCATAAGTTCCCTCCCCCGAGTGGCGCGCCGAGCCATGCCGAACTTGGCAAGCGACCTCCGCTGGCGCACGCTCATGTCGAGCGCTACATACAGGTTTCTAGCGTCGCGCGACACTAACCTGAAATGATAGGTAAGAATGCCATTCGCAGGCGGGTGGCGCCAAAGGGAACCAGTGTCACGCTTTCCACTTCATCGGACAGTTTCATGGGGTTGAAAGGAAACCCGGGGGTCTTCGGGTGCTGAGGATCTCCTTCCATCTGCCAATTGAGGACACGCCGAGCTTTCACCTCTAACCCGCAAGGCGGATGCGGCCCCCACGGTTGCGCATCCTCGGGCACGGAGAGTTTCCGCAGACTGAGGCTCCGCTCAGGATTGTTGTGGTCAATGATCAGTGCGTAGCTCCAAATCGACCCCTCCTTGGGGAAAAGCCGCCAGCTCTTAATGTCCTGGCCCGGTCCGTGAGCAGGCCCTACAAAAGATTGCCAATCTTCCTCTACAGGCAGGGCAAATACCAACGGTCCCCGTTCCACTGCCGCGCATTGAACTCGGATCCGAAATTCCGGTCTTCGGCGCCAGATGAGGCGGACTTGATTCTGAAACTGGAGTTTAACCTTGTCTCCAGCCTCCCACTGCCGCTGGAGTTTTACAAAGGTACCGGGTTTGGGAGCGGGCTGAAATTGAACACCGTTAACTTCAATGGCAGCGCCAACGCACCAGCCAGGAATTCGAAACTGCAAAGCAAACGACGCGGCTTTTTCCGGTTCGACCTTCACTCGGACTTCATCCTCAAACGGGTAAGCAGTGTCGATCTCAAGCACAACGCGTCCACCGTGAGGCAGAGTTACATTCGCAGTGCAGGGACCGTAATGCGCAACCGCCACTCCATCTTCGGATCGCATGACCATAGACTCAACGTAAAACGGAATTCCGCGAGGGCCGTTGGCGTTGCAGCAGAGCGGTTCATGTGCAGTCGAAAAGTGCTGCCGGGAAGCCCAGTAGTCAATGTCACCGCCGTTGTCATGCGGCTGGCTCCATTCAGTAGCGACCAGTTGATTCGGCGTATGCATATACCCCACCGCCATGCCATCCGGCCTCTTGGGGGCCGCGTAACCATTAAACATCGCCCGTTCCACCGCGTCGGCGTACTTAGCTTCTCCCGTCGTCCGCAAGAGCTCACGGCTGCTGATCATCCATTCCACCGCACCGCAATGTTCGCAGTTCGCTCTCGAACCGGTCTCATAGATCATTTCGTTGCCGTGCGGCGTCCCGTCCACCGAGAGGTAAGGTTGCATCATCTCCCATCCTGCCCGACTGGCCTGTAGAAACTCCGGAACACCCGTGTATTCATAAACTGCAGCAGGAAGTCCGATATGCTCAGATGCCACTGCGTTGTGGTCGTGTACAACTACGTTACCACCGGCCAGATAGCCCTTCACCCTGCCATAACGCTCCAGCACCGCCCTGCCCATTTTGCGATAACTGTCGTTGCCTGTGGCCGCGTACAGCTTCCCCATCGTCCGGACGATCACCGCTCCGTGGTCACTGAAGATATCCATTTTCACCTGTGCAGAGGGTTGGGACCAGATTTGCACAATCAGATCAGCAGCCCGTTCGCAGGTGCGCAGCACTGCGGGGTCACCCGTGCAATCGTAACGAAACATTAGGGCGTCAATGAGAAGCGATTGGTGGAACATCTCGAGCCAGCACTGCCATCGGGCCTTGGGTGTGAAAGCTCCGATATAGCCGTCAGAATCCTGCGATCCGGCCAGTTGGGCTGCCCATTTCTCCGCTTCTGTGCCGGTGGCAGAGTTCGGGAAAAGGGCCCCATAGTGAACCAGGGCATCCCCAAAATAGGCGCCGTAATCGGGCGCGTCCTTCCATTCGCCATTGTCGGTGAATCCCAGGTCGGGATTGGAGGTCCGGTGCACATACCGTCCCCAGACTGCCGGCATGGCGTCTTTGGCGTACTTCAGGACCCAACCGTCGGCATTGATCTGAGCATAGCGCAGCAACCACCCACCGGGAGTAATGCTTTTGGCTGGCAGACGCGTGAACTGGCTGAATAACTCTACCCCGCCCGCGCTGGCTGGTTCCGAAGTCTGTGCACCCAGACCGCCAACCCCCGCCCCACCCAGCACCGCGGCCGCGGCGCCTACAAACCGGCGTCGACTCATAGTTCTCTTTTTTTCACCTCCGTCTTTGTCCAGTTTACGTTGGTTCATACCTCTAGTCCTCCCCTCAAGAGTGATGCCCAGATTCATGCTGACTTTCCACATACCGTGGAAGATATGGCCACGGATATCTATATGCGGAAAGGTTGCGAGGGAGACACGGCGTGCTTGCTGCAATCCGCAACACAAACTACAGTCGGTTGGTCGGAAGAATCCCCCAAGTTTGCGAGCAGCCAAAAAACTGACCGAAACACGCCGTTTGGTTGTTGGAAGATGGAAGTGAACGACGCGCTGCCAGGGCAGATGCCCCGGCAGCGCGTCGAGCACAGACAGCCTCTAAAAGCGGAGTTTCATGCCGAGTTGAATTATCCGAGGCCCGGTGTCACCCAAAATCACACCGGCATCAGAAGTCCCAATGTCCACCCCCGGAGTGCCAAGCATGAAGTGGTTGAGGACGTTGAAGGCTTCACCGCGAATCTCCATCTGCAGCCTTTCCTTAATATGAATGGTCCTGAACAGCGAAAAGTCCACGTTGTAGACAGCCTGGGATCGCAACACGTCCTTCCCGAAGTTCCCAAAAGAGTTAACCGGGATCGAGAAGGCACTTGTGTTGAACCACTCCTGTGCGGTTGGATGCGAAAGGTGCGGGTTACCCACCAGGTTTGGCCGAGCATAATTAAACCAGCCGACCTGGTTGCCAAGGTTTGCAACGTCGCCCTCCACATCCAGGTTGTAAATCTGTCCGGACCGAGCCGTGGTGATTGTGTTCACTTGCCAACCACCGAAGATGGCCGAAAGCGGACCACCCGTGTTCAGGAACCGCCTGCCCTTGCCCCACGGCAATTCGTACATAATGGCCGCGGACATATAATTGGTGATATCGTATGCGGAAAGACCCCAGTCTCCCTTAATGTTATAGAAGTTCTGGACCGCGGAATCCCCGCCAGGGCCATTCTCAGAAGTGTAGTACCCGCTGCCGCCGTCGTCCATTGCCTTCGACCAAGTGTAGGAGATCATGAACTGCAAGCCACTCGCATAGCGCTTTTCCGCCGAGAGCAGCAGGCCGTTGTAGTGCGCTAACCCAATGGATTCATTCATGAACGTGGTGCCAGACCAAGGGAAAGGTGTCAGCGACTTTATCGTTGCGGCATTTCCATTGGTGGGGGCCGTAGCCACGTTAAACAATCCGTTTTCATTCAAGCGGTCAGATGAAGCGCCGGCATAGGAAATTGACAGCATCAGATTGTGCGACATTTCCCGCTGGACTCCGATGTTCCACTGATATGACCGCATGGGCTTAACATGCGGGTCAACCATCCAGTTTTCGGAGGTCCAGGGGCTGGCGGTTGGCAACGCCGAAGCGCTTAGCGTTTGAAGCTGCTGAACAGTGGTCAGTGCTCCGCCGGTGGGGTTGAAGGATAATTCGGTGTCGACCGCGTCCGGCCATTGGCCGACATTAGCCTGGAACGACTGGATCTGGCCCATCATGGAGCCGTAAACAATCCCGTACCCAGCTCGTACAACCGTTTTTTCCGTTGGTCGCCAAGCTATGCCAAGTCGCGGGCCCCACATGTTGTTAACAGATTGTGGTCCTATGTCCGGGTTCGGAGCAACCACGATCTTGTTCCCATACGGGATATTTGCCAAGTTGCCATCACCAGGGATGCACGGTGCCGCGTTAGTCACGTTACACGCCGGCGGCAGCTTCCCTCCGCCAATCAACCAATCGCCGTTCCCCGGATCGAGTGTAGCGTCGTCGCTCACGATGAGGTGCGGCGTAGAAGTGTGGTCATAACGAAGGCCTAGGGTAACGCTAAGTCTTGGCGTTACCTGCCACTTGTCCTCAATGAACGGCGCCCAGCTTGGGAACCTGAAGTTGAATTTCTGCGCCGCAAAGTAAATGCTGTCCGGGTATCCCAATATCGCGGAAGCGAGTGAATCCCCGGTGTTGGCGAGGTTGGTCGGGTCTCCGGTCTGCGTGTTGGTGAAAGAGTACTGGTCCCTTTGCCCCATGCCGGGCTGGAGGGCACAGCACTGATAGCGGAGGAAGAAGAACTGAAAGCCGCCTTTAATCGTGTGGTGTCCGTGAACCCAAGTCATGGTGCCGGAGACGTCCCAGTCGTCTTGATGCTCTTCGAACGGACCGGAATTTCCGATGCCACTGTACGGAGCTGTCAGCTCATTGTCAACGTAACCGTATCTGGCGGTGCCCTTGTAACCTAGCTGCGTAAAGATGCCGTTCCCGGCATTCGGGCCTGTGAAAGCGTTTTCGGGGTAAGAGTTCCTTCCGAAACGCCCATCGAAGATCAAGTTCGGGCTAAAGACGTGTGTCTCCCCACCGCCATAGTTGTTTGGTGTGTCGTGCGTACCGGAACTTACCGCAGGATACTCCGGCGAGATGATTGGCATGTACATTTTCGTCCAGCGAAACCAGGCATTATCGCGCTCGCTGATGCGCTGGTCGATCTTGAAAAGGTACGTGTTGTCATTGTTGCTATCTTCGCCGTTGTAAAGGTAATTGTAAGATGGAATGCCGACGATGTTTGGGGTGGGATAAAGGGCGGTCATCTCGCCCACAGTCATCGGGTTAAGTTCGGAACCAGGTATTTTATTGCAGGGAGTAGCACCCGCTGTTCCCTGTGCCACGGCGGTGGGTCCGACGCAAACGAACGGGAGACGAATGAATCCCCCCGGTTCGGCGGGATTGGCCGCCGAGGTGGCAGGATCAAAGAGGCGTTGCGTCGTATAATCCGCACTGAAGTCACCGGAGAGTTCCGCCGGCGTCGGGATGCGATCATACGCCTGAGCCGGATGGCGGTACCGCCAGCCTTCGTAGGCGAAGAAAAACCAAGTCCTGTTCTTGCCGTTGTAAACCTTGGGGATAACGACCGGGCCTCCCACCGAGGCCCCAAACTGATTCTGACGGAACGGGGGGGGAGACGACAGTTGGGCGTCCGCAAATGCGTCGCGCGCATCAAAAATGTTGTTGCGGACGAACTCCCAACCTGACCCGTGTATTTGGTTAGTGCCCGACTTCGTTGCCACGTTAATAATTCCGCCCGGTGCTCCACCATACTCAGCACTGTCGTTGTGCTGCTGCACCTTGAATTCCTGAATGCCATCCAGCACCGGCAGAACTGTGTACTCACCTGTGAACCAACTTGTGAAATTTATCCCGTCCATCAGGTACATATTGGCACGGTTCCACTGCCCACCCACCGAAGGTTGGGAAAATGCAGTGCCTGGGATTCCGGCAGCGCCCCCGAAACCACCGCCAACGTTCGCATACTGGCCGGTCGAGAGTGGAGTAACCCCGGGTGTCAGATTTAGCAACTGAGTAAAGTTACGACCATTCAGCGGTAGCTCCACTACCGCCTTATCCGTGACCACCTCGCCCAAGTTGGCGGACGTGGCCTGGAGCAGCGGCGCTTGCGCCTCGACCGTCACGCTCTGTGTGATCGCCCCCACCTGGAGGACAGCGTCAAGGGCGAGAGTTTCGTTAACCTGCAAAATAAGATTTGGGAAGGCCGCCGTCTGAAAGCCCTGCTTCTCCACGGTCAGCGTGTAATTTCCAGGCTGGAGCAAGGTTATCACGTAGAACCCTGTCCCACTCGTCTCGGCCTTCCGGCTCAAGCTCGTATTGACGTTGGTAATCGTTATGCTGGCTTGCGGCACCGCCGCGCCAGTAGAATCGGTTACCTGCCCCGAGACTTGAGCTGTAGTGGTCTGCGCACGGGCGCCAACTGCCCCGGCAATGCACAAGGCAGCCAGCAAACCCAAGAAACACGCCACACAATTCTTCATTTCATCCTCCTTTTCACTGGTGTCATGCTGTCAAAAATTTCTCTTCTCCAACCTGCCAAAAGGACCACATCAATGCACGATCGCTCAACTATACTGCCCGTTTATCAAATAAAAAGAGCTTTGTCAAGAGATTTTTTGGGCCAGATTTTTTGGGCCAGAGTCACCCCCCTTAGAAATGTCTCCTCGCGCCTTCCGAAAGGTCCGGCGCTGCCCGCGCCCCAGGTCCAGCCTCTCGAAGCCCGCGAGGTGTAACCGCATCGTCTTCCGCGTGATTACTCACTTGAACCGCTCCTGGGAGAGAAAATCCTTCAGAGAATTTACCCGACATTTCCAATTTGAACTCTATTTCTGAATCTTCGGATCGTCGCCGTCATCAATATTCATACGGGTGTGAACGCCACGGAGGCGCTCCGGAGGTCAATACCCAAAGGGTGAGATACAAACACAGCCCTTTCAGCTATCTTTCAACGCCTCTCTCAAGGTCGATTTCCAAGGTTCCCACGTTACTTCCGACGGCGGCCTGATCCTGGTGCGCGAACTCGACGAGCGACTCGGGTTCGGAGAATTGATCAAACAACATCTGACCGACTCACGCCGTGGGAAGAATACGCAGTTTCCCTTCGCCGACCTGCTGCGGCAATCCGTCTATAGTCGCCTGGCGGGTTACGAAGATCTTAACGACGCCGAAAGGCTCTCCCAGGACCCGACCTTCCGCTTGATCGGTTCGGAAAAGGTCTGGGATCGAGGGGCGGCTCTAACGTCCCGCTTGCAGAGTTTCGAGACTGAGATGCTGGGCGAAGAGGGAAATTTTGCGGGGTTGCGGCGACTCAACCGGGCATTGATCGGCAAAGCGGAAGCCATGGATTCGGCTTGCCGGAACAGTACTGGATATGGATTCCACCGAGATCCCAGTGTATGGGGAGCAGGAGCAAACTGCTTACAACGGGCACTTCGAATCGACCTGTTATCACCCGCTGCTGCTGTTGAATCGTGAAGGC